>Ga0315542_1002600_pt1 | contig 10925 bp, 8 predicted proteins | sample SalMarSW160120MG_FD_202541 | JGI IMG/M metagenome (GOLD analysis project Ga0315542, IMG submission 202541) | Salt marsh sediment microbial communities from the Plum Island Ecosystem LTER, Massachusetts, United States - Salt Marsh Sediment SW1601-20 ... | reverse complement strand
GCGACAGGATCGCCTGCTTCGTGCTGGAACCGCTGATCGGCGCCGGGGGATTGATCCCCGCCGCCCGCGAGTACCTCGAGCTGGCACGTCGGTTGACCGAGGAGCACGGCGCTTTGCTCATTCTCGACGAGGTGATCGACGGCTTCCGGTTTCGAGCCGGCAACCTGGCGGCCTCGTACGGGATCTCGCCCGACCTGGCGGTCTACGGCAAGGCCATCGGGGGCGGGATGCCGGTGGCGGCTCTGGCCGGTCGCGACGACGTGATGCGCCTCGCAGGACGGGCGGCCGGCGGCCGAGTGGCCGCCCTCGGCGGAACGTACTGCGCACACCCGTCCTCGATGCTGGCTGCCAAGGTCTACATGACCTATCTCATCGAGCACGAGGACGAGGTCTACGGCACGCTGGCCGTGCTGGGTCAGAAGATGCGGGATGCACTCGTCTCGGGCTTTGCCGAGGAGGGGGTCTTCGCGGTCTGTACCGGGAGCAGCCCGGACCTGCCGTGCGGGAGCTCCCTCGGCATGGTGCACTTCCCGTACGACGAAGAGGTCACCCTCGACACGCCGGACAAGGTCTTCGACCCGAAGGTGTGCGACGTCGCGTTGCGGACCCGGGCGTTGGGGCCGGCCCTCCTGCTCGAGAACGTGCACATGGTGCAGGGCCACGGCTCGGCCGCCACCACCCACACCGACACGGACATGGAGTTCCTGAAGGAGGCGTGTCGGAGAGTGGCCCGCCGGGTGAAACCCCATCTGCGCACCCCCACATGACCTGTGACCAGGGAAGGAACGAGGTAGATGTCCAACACCATCAGAGTCATCCAGTACGGTCTGGGCCCCATCGGGTGCGCGACGGCGCGTCTGGTCGACGAACGCGATGACCTGGACCTGGTCGGCGCCGTCGACATCGACCCAGCCAAGGTCGGCCGAGACGTCGGGCTCCTGATCGGGCTCCACCACGAGCTCGGCGTGAGGATCGAGAGGGAGCTGGCCGCGGTCGGCCGCCCCGCAGACGTGGTCCTCCACACGACGAACTCCTTCTTCGATCTCTTCACGGACCAGGTGCTCGGGATTCTGGCGGCGGGGTTCGACGTCGTGTCCACGTCCGAGGAGCTCTCCTTCCCGTGGCTTGAAGACCCGGACCAGGCGGCCAGGATCGACGCCGCCGCCCGCGCGGCCGGCAGGACCGTCCTCGGCACCGGGGTCAACCCCGGCTTCCTGATGGACACCCTGCCGCTGTGCATGACCTCCATCATGCAACGGGTGGATCACGTCAGCGTCCTGCGTGTGATCAACGCGAGCAAGCGGCGGGGCCCGTTCCAGGCCAAGATCGGGGCTGGAATGACGGTGGACGAGTTCCGCAGCAGGATGGCCGGCGGCCGGATGGGGCACGTGGGCCTGATCCAGTCGACGACCATGATCTTCGACACCCTGGGCAAGAAGCTCGTCCGGTTCGAGAACACCGTCGAGCCGGTGGTGGCGGAGAAGCCGGTGAGGACGGAGTTCTTCGACGTGGCGCCGGGACGGGTGAGGGGGCTGCACCAGGTCGGCCGCGCCTACGCCGACGACGGCGAGTTCGTGGGGCTGACGTTCCGAGCGGCGTTGGACGAGGAGCCGGACGGCGACACGATCAGGATCACCGGCCTTCCGGACCTCACCGTCACCCTTCGCGGGACCAACGGCGACCTGGCAACCGTCGCGATGGCGGTGAACGCGATCCGCCGCACGAGGGAGGCCGCGCCGGGTCTGCTCACGATGCGCGATCTGCCCATCGTCACCGGGACGGCGGCACCAGCGCGGCGCGCGGTCGAGCGGGGTGGCGCTCAAGACGTGGAGTCCGGGGGATCGCCATGACATCGCTGCCTCCCGAAACCGGATTCGAGGAGGACCCGAGGGTCAGGGTGGCCAAGCGCGGCCTGGCGCTCTCCTGGACCTTCTTTTCCGTGTTCCTGGCCGTGACCTTGGGAGCCGCGGCCGTCTTTGGCAACGAACCGCCCCTGCTCGGCCTGCCCCGCTGGGTGGCCCTCTCGTGCCTCATCGTACCGGCTGTCTTCGTCGTGGCACTGATCCCGATCGTCGAGGTGCTCATCCCCGACGTGCCACTCTCCGACGACAACGACGGGGCGCCATGAACCTGGCTCTAGCCTCCTTCCTGGCGTACACCGCTGTGCTCCTGGCGATCGGGATCTGGTCCTACCGGATCGTGGAGAAGGTGCCCATCGCCAAGTACGAGGAGGAGTTCTACGCCGCCGGCAGGGGTCTCGGCGGGGTCGTGGTCGCGCTGATCATCGCCGGCGGCATGGCGAGTGCCGGGACCTTCATCGCCGGACCCGGCATGTGCTACGCCTACGGGTACTCGTGGGTCCTCATCAACGTGACGCAGACCTTCCTGAGCCTGATGCTGCTGGCAGCCGTGGGGATCATGGTGGGGCTGGTGGCGCGACGGGTGAACATCGTCACCTACCTCGACATCTACTCGGCCCGCTACCGGAGCAGAGCGGTGGTACTCGTCATGGCCGCGCTGGTCGCCCTGCTGCTCATCCCGTACATGGCCACCCAGTTCGTGGGCGCCGCGCGAGTCATCGTGCAGATGACGGGCATGGGCTACTTCGCCTCGCTCGCTCTCGGCTCCGGCGTGGTGCTGGTGTACTGCGTGCTGGGCGGCATGCGCGGGACCTCGGTGGCGACCCTTCTGCAAGGGCTGGTGATCACCGTGGGCACGGTGTTGCTCTTCGCCGGCACCTACAGGGCCGCCGGCGGTTTCGCGGGCTCCACGAAGGTGATCGCGACGCTCGACCCCAAGTTCCTGTCTCCGACCATGCACGGCCAGTTCTCGTGGCCCTTCATCTTCTCCGTCGCCTGCCTTTCCGGCTACTTCTCGGCCGGCTCTCCCCACGGCATGCTGGGCGCCCTGACCTACAAGAACACGACCGCTCTCAAACGGGGGATCTGGCTGGGAGCGATCCTGGTCTTCGTGTGGACCGCGCTGCTGTGCATCGCCGGTGTGATGGGCAGGGCCATCGTCCCGAACCTGGAGGTCGCGGACGAGATCGCACCGTGGTTGGCCATGCACGTGCTGCCCGGGCCCCTCGCCGGCATCGTGCTGGCCGGCATCGTGGCCGGGATCCAGACCACCGTGGCGGCGATGGCGATCGTCATCACCTCGAGCATCGCCAGGAACGTGGTCAACGAGCTCGGGCTGGAGCTGGCCCCGCGGCAGATGAAGACCCTGTCCCGGGTGACCATGACCGTCTGCCTCGGAGCGGCCATCGCGCTGGCGTTGACCCAGCCGAAGCTGGTGCAGTGGATCATCCTCTTCGCGCTGGGCGGGATCGGCACCTCCGCCCTGGCGCCGATCGTGCTCGGGATGTACTGGAAGCGAGGGAACCAGTGGGGGGCCCTGGCCGCTATCTGCTGCGGCATGACCCTGTACGTGCTCGCCTTCACGGTGGCTCCCGGGATCGGGGTGTTCGGCATGCACCCCTCCTTTCCCAGCACCGTCGCCGCGACGGTGGTGTACGTGCTGGTCAGCCTGCTCACTCCACCACCTTCACGGCACGTCCGGCAGGTCTTCTGGGGGAGGGACGACCGCCACGGTGCGGCGGTGGCAGCGCCGTTCCCCGGAAGTCGAGACCTCGCCGCTGGACGTGGACCCGAAAGGAGCGCGTGAATGCGAGAGATCCGGATCACCGGCGTCGACATCTACCAGGCCCGCATCCCCATGGTGGCTCCCTTCAGGGTGGCGCTGGGGGTGATCAGCGACGCCGAGTTCCTCTTCGTCCGCCTCGACACCGGCGGGGCAGTCTCCGGATGGGGCGAGGCCACCCCGTTCGCCCCCATCACCGGGGACACCCAGGCGATCAATGCCGCCGCCGCGCAGGACCTGGCGCGCCTGCTGCTCGGCAAGGACCCCCTCGACATCGAGGGCCGGGTTGCCGAGATGGCGAGGTTCCTGGCGTTCAACAGCAGCGTGCGGGCGGCCTTCGACATGGCGCTCCACGACCTTGCCGGGAAGGTGGCCGGGCTACCCGTCTATGCCCTTCTCGGCGGTGGGAAGCGAACCCTCCAGACCGACGTGACCATCGGGCTCGGCGAGCCGGCGAAGATGGCCGAGCAGGCGGCCGAGCTCATACGGAGCGGGGTGCCGGCCATCAAGGTGAAGCTCGGGACGACCGCCGCCGAGGACGTGGAGCGGATCCACCGCATCCGCCAGGCCGTCGGCGACGAGCTGCCGCTCCGCATCGACGCCAACCAGGGCTGGGACTTCCCGACCGCGGTCCAGGTGCTGAGCCGTCTCTCCTCGTCCGGCATCGAGTACTGCGAGCAGCCCATCGCCCACTGGGACCTCGCCAACTTCCGGCGTCTCCGGGAGCGGGTGGCCATCCCGATCATGGCGGATGAGTCCGTGTTCGACCACCACGACGCCTTCGCGCTCGCTGCCGGCGGCTGCTGCGACTACCTCAACATCAAGCTGGCCAAGTCCGGGGGCCTCCACACGGCGCTGAAGATCAACGCCGTGGCCGAGGCCTGCGGGGCCTCCTGCATGGTCGGGTGCATGCTGGAGACACGGCTGGGTCTGACGGCCGCGGCGCATCTCGTGTCCGCCCGTCCGAACATCCGCTACGCCGACCTGGACAGCCACTTCCAGCTCACCGACGACCCTATCGTCGGCGGGGCCCGATGGAAGGAGGGTGCGATCACCCTGCCCGACGATCCGGGCATCGGCGCCGAGCTGGATCCAGAGTTCCTTGGCCGCTGCGAGCACACGGCTGTCGGGTAACGCGGAGACGAAGGCCTGATCAGGGCGCCCCGGGAAGAGGAGGCAGGGCCTCACGTGGCCGGGGAGAACGGCGCGCCGAGTCGCGCCGTTCGTCCGCCGCCACCGCCTCGGCGGCGCGCATCACCCGCAGGAGATTGCCGCCGGCGAGCTTTTCGAGATCGGCATCGCTCCAGCCACGCCGGGCCAGCTCGGCGAACAGCGCGGGGTATGTGTCGACGCCCTCCAGCCCGTCAGGCACCGAGGGCAGGCCGTCGAAGTCCGAGCCGATGCCGACGCAGTCGATGCCTGCGACCCGGGCGATGTGGTCGACGTGATCGGCGACCATCGCGACCGTCACCTTCGGCGCTGGATGCGCGGCGAGCCATCGCGCGAACGCCGCCTCCGCCCTTTCGGGCTGGCCGATATACAGCCCGCTGAACGGCGGCGAGTTCTCGCGCGCCTCTTCGGCGGCCCTGTCGGCGTCCCACTCAGCGCGTGCCTGCGACACGTAGCCGGGATAGAAGTCGACCATCACGATGCCGTGGTTCTCTGCGACCAGGCGCAGCACCTGGTCGGGCACGTTGCGCGGATGATCCACCAGCGCCCGGGCGCCGGAATGCGAGAAGATCACCGGCGCGGTGCTGACCGCCAACGCGTCGCGCATGGTGTCGGCGGAGACATGGCTGAGGTCGACCAGCATGCCGAGGCGGTTCATCTCGCGGATGACCGACCTGCCGAAGTCTGTGAGGCCGTGGTGCTCGGGCGTGTCGGTCGCCGAGTCCGCCCAGCCGGTGTTTGTGGAATGGGTCAGCGTCATGTAGCGGGCGCCGAGCGCGTACATCTGCCGCAGCACGGCGAGCGACGCGTCGATCTGGTGCCCGCCCTCGATGCCGATCAGCGATGCGATGCGGCCGGCGTGCTCGATCCGGATGATGTCGTCGGCGGTGTACGCCATCTCCAACGCCTGCGGATAGGCGGCAGCCATGCGCTCGACCAGGTCGATCTGCTCGAGGGTCGTCTCCACGGCCTGGGGGCCCGTGATCGAGGTCGGGATCCACACCGACCAGAACTGGGCGCCGAGATGGCCTCTGCGCGCCCGGGGGATGTCCGTCATGAGCGGAACCGAGCCCTCCTCCGCTTCGTTGGGAATCGGGAGAACGGCGGTATCGGCGTTCAGGTCCACGGCCGTTGGATCACCGTGGTAGCGCGTGCGGATCTCCCAGGGCAGGTCGTTGTGCCCGTCGATCACCGGCATCTCCGTCAGAACGCGCTCGACCCGTGCCCTGATCGCGGCAGCATCCGTCGTCTCCTGCGCCACTGCGGGCGCCGACGCCGCGGCGGCCACCAGGATCGCCGCCGTCAGCGCCCGTGCCGCGATCAATGTCCAGCTCCCGCTCGTCCCTCCTCCACCGGCTGGAACAGCAGGTCGTGGTAGTCGTAGCTGAAATCGGCGAGGGGCGAGACCGCCTTCATCGTCACCCGCGCCACCTTGCCGTCGGCATCGAGGTTGAACGTGACGTAGGCCGGCTCGATCGTCGTGTCGGTCAGCCTGGTGACGAAGGTGTCGTACTGCCAGTGCTCGAGCCTGCCCTCCATGCGGGGCGTCGAGGTGAAGTCGATGGTCAGCCCGGTGGCGTCCCGCCCGACCACGATCTTCCCGTACCACGGGTCGGCATAGGTGCCGGCATAGGACTCCAGCGGCAGCGACGGCCCCACGTCGGGGGGATGTGCCGTCTGTTTCGCGAGCAGCGCCACACCGTCCGCGATCTTCTTCTTCTTGTAGGCGATCAGCTTCTCGGGCCAATGGTCGGCGGGCAGGCCGAGGTAGTGGTCGAGCAGCTCGTACATCAGCCCGAGGATGATCTCCCCGTCCTCGCTGTTGATCTCGATCGCGAAACCAACGTTCTTCTCGGGGATCAGGACGACCGCTGTCTGGAAGCCGAAGACCGCGCCGCCGTGCCAGGCGATCTCGGTGCCGCGGTAATCCTGCACGTCCCAGCCCAGTGCGTAGGTGGAGAACGTCGGCCGCGTCGGCGCGAGCTCCGGCGGCCCTTGCCGGTTGGGCATGATCACCACCGGCGTCCACATCTGCTCGTGGGCGGCCTCGCTGAACAGGCGGCCGTCCGTGTCGGGAATCGCGCCATGGGCGAGCTGGATCTTCAGCCAGCGGGTGAAGTCGTTGGCACTGACCGCGAGGCCGCCCGCGGGCGCGCCGTTGCGCGCGAGCTCGTCGTGCTCGTCCAGCATCACCTGCGGGCCGGCGCCGCGCAGCGGCCCCTCGGTGCGGGCGTGGGGCTGGGCGCGGTTGGACACCTCGAAGCGCTCCTCCCCGCCGCTGGTGGAGTCCGTCATCCCGGCGGGCTTCAGGATGTGGTCGACGGTGAACTCCTCCCAGCTCTCCCCGCTCACCTCTTCGATGAGCTGGCCGGCGACGATGTAGAGGACGTTGTCATAGGCGTAGGCCGAGCGGAAGCTGGTCGCGGGCTTCAGATAGCGCAGCCGGCGCACCAGCTCCCGCCGCGGGATGTTGCTGCGCGGGACCATCATCAGGTCGCCCTGGCCCAGCCCGAGGCCGCTGCGATGGACCAGCAGGTCGCGGATCGTGATCTCGCGGGTGACCCAGGGGTCGTACATCTGGAACCAGGGCAGGTGGTCGATGACCCGGTCGTCCCAGTCGATCTTCCCCTGGTCCACGAGGATGGCGAGGTCGGCGACGGTGAAGGCCTTGGTCGTGGAACCGATCGGGAAGATGGTGTCGGCGTCCACCGGGTCCGTTCCACCCAGCCGCCTGGTCCCGTACCCCTTGGCGAGGGTCGTCGTGCCGTCCTCGACGATCGCGATCGACAGGCCGGGGACGCCCACTTCCCCGCGCAGCTGCTCGACGCGCTGATCGAAGCCGGCGGGCGGGGCGGCGAGCGCGGCAGGCGAGAGCAGGGTGGCGGCCGCGAGGGCGACCAGGGTCAGCGAGGTTCGGCGGGAAGTCATGATTCCTCCTTGTCGATCAGGCACGGACCCGCGCTGCATGTCGTGTCGCTCCAGCCGCCACGGCCCGACGGTCGCTCGCCCCCACGTGCCCGCGTAGGACCATGAGGTACAAGCCCGACATTCTATCGCCGTCCCTTCAGTACTGCAGGCTGAGGGTCATCAGGCCACCGATCCATGCGACCCACACCACCCCCACCAGGGCGGCCGCGAGCGTCGCGTTCCCGAACTTCGCAACCCAGGGCCGGTCCGATCGGAAGGTGAGCCAGGCCCTCCACAGGCCCAGGGCGGCGCCCGCGATGGGCACCAGGGCGCCGATCATGAGGGTCACCAGCAGTGGGTCCAGGGACGGCCCATAGACGTCGAGCCGGTTCTGCAGGATCGGGTTCAGGACCAGGAACCACCCGAAGAGATAGGCGAGGTCGGCGAGCGCCGCGAAGCGGGTCAGCCGCTGGGCGAGCAAGGCGGAGCCGGAGAGCCGCGGCGGTTGGCCGTACAGCCGGCGATACCGCCAGCCGATGGGCCAGCTCACCAGGACCAGGGACAGCACGACGACGGATCCCAGCAGGATGAACAGGTTGAGGGTGGCGTTGCGCGCAGTGGGCACCGGCTGGAGCACCGACGTCGGGTCCTCGCTGTCGGCGATCGTCACCTGCCCGTCGGCGTGCGTGATCTTGAGCTCGTGGTCGCCTCCCACCTGGCGCCAGAGATCGGGAGCGACCTCGCGGAACTTCTCCCCTCGAGCCGAAGCGAGGCTGATGGTGCCGTCTCCGTTCGCCGTCAGGTCGATCTGGTTCAGGACGTAGAACAGCCGCAGGAACCCGGTTTCGATGCGCCTGGAGCTCTGGTACTTGCCGGCGATCTCGCGCGCGTGCACCGTGGCGTCGGCGATGGCCGGGGGACCCTGCTCCGGTGCCGGATCGGGGAAGTAGCGGTCCATGAAGTCATCGAACAGCCGCCGGCGGACGCCGTAGACCGCGTCCCCCGCGCCCCGGCTGTTGAAGTTCACGAAGATGCCGACGCCTTCCTCCGGAAGGAGGTTCATGTCGGTGTGGAAGACGATCGTGTCGCCGCCGTGGCCGATCACCCACCTGCCGTTGTGCGTGGCGCTGAAGAACCCGTGGGCCATGGTCGCGAAGCCCGGCGGGTGGGGGAGAGAAGGGCTGTGCATGAAGCGGGCGGTCTCGGGTTGCAGGATCTGCCGTCCGTCGAACCGGCCGTCCTGGAGGTGGGCGATCATGAACGCGGCCATGTCGTCGGCGGTCGTGCTCAGGCTGCCCGCCGGGGCCGTGGTCACCATCTCGAAGGCCCGCGGAGGTTGGTCCTCGCTCATGTACCCCTTGGACATGTCGGCCTCGAAGCGGGCCGGCAGCGGCTGGCGGAACGTCGAGTGCTGCATGTCGAGTGGGGCCAGGATGTGCTTCTCGACGTAGTCCTCGAAGGGCTCGCCGGAGATGCGCTCGACGATGTAGCCCGCCAGTGCCGTGCCGTAGTTCGAGTAGGCGGGGACCTCGCCCGCCGGGAAGAGCCGCGGCCTCCGGTGCTCCTTCAGATACTGCTCGGTGGTGATGAGCTTCGCCGGATCGGTGATCAGGATCTCCCGCAGCCCCTCCTCGAAACCGCCCCTGTGAGTCATGAGCTCATTCATCGTGACCGGTCCGTCCGGCCGCTCTGGGAGCCTGAAGTCGAGATAGTCGTTCACATCCTTGTCGAGGTCCAGCTTGCCCTGCTCGACCAGCTGCATCACCGCCGTCCAGGTGAACAGCTTCGACGTCGACCCGACCCTGACCAGGGTGCGGCCGGGGTCCATGGGCGTCTTCGCCGCGACATCGGCATAGCCGTAGCCCTTCGACAGCAGCAGCCTGCCGTCCTTGACCACGCTCACGACGGCGCCGGCGATCTTCGCCTGCTCGATGGAGGCGGGGATGTAGCCGTCCAGCCACGCCCCGAGATCGGCCGCTTCGAGCTGTGGCGGCGACGTTGCGCTGGCGTCACCTGCTTGGGTCACTCCGGTCGCGGGCGGTGCCGCCTCCGCCGCTCGCTGCTCCGACCGCGCGGGCCAGCTCGATCCGAGTGCGACCACCACTGCCAGTATCCAGAGGCTCTTTTTCATTTCGACCCACCCTGCTGTTAGAATGCCCTACCTACAGTGTAGGTTCCTGAAACCTACACCGTAGGTCCGATCCTGTCAAGGAGTGCGAGAAGGTGGCCAGACCAGACCTGAACAGGGAGAAGATCGTCGCCACGGCCATTCGGATTGCCGACGAGCAGCGGCTCGAAGCGGTGACGCTGCGCAGCATCGCCAGGAGACTCGGCGTGCACGTGACCTCGCTGTACAACCACATCCCGTCGAAGGACGCGGTGCTCGAGGAGATGATCGACGCGCTGGTGGCGGAGGCGGATCTGCCGGTCGGACCGCTCACCTGGCAGGACTGGATCCGACGTCTCGCCGCTGCGATGCGGGCGTTGGCGAAGCGGCACCCGGGCGCGTTCCAGCTCTTCCTGCGGCGGCCGGCCCGAGGCGTGCAGGCCCTGGAGTCCCTGGAGTCGGTGATCGCGGCGTTTCGATTGGACGGCTTCGACGCGGTCTCCACGTACTGCGCCATCAAGGCCGTCAACGTCACCGTCATCGGCCTGATCGTGGACGATCTGGCCAGGCACCTGCACCCCGTGTTGCCGCCGGAGAGTGGGCGCTTCCCCGGTGACGGCTTCCCGAACGTCGCCGAGATCCAGGCGGCCGCGGGCGAGGCGGACTCGTTCGGCTTCGTCCTCGATGCGCTGATCGACGGGCTCGCGGCCAACCGGAGGCACGACAGCGCGGACGCCCGGCGACCGGCGTCCACGACCGACCGCACCGCCGGGTCAGCGGGGAGCGGGCGGCCCGCTGGTGGCGGTACAGCCCGGAAGCCGATCGATTGAGCTCGGAAACGACGGGGGACCCGGACGCCCGCGGTGCGGCATCCGGACGGCTCAGAGACGCGGCACTGCCACCGGCGCCTCGCCGGCACGGTTGGCCGTGCCGGGGACGAGGTACGACAGCAGCACAAACGCCACCGCCGAGACCGCGATTCCGAAGACGTTGCCGTCCAGGCCCAGGGGCAGGCGGGTCTGCAGCATCTCCAGCACCACCGTGGTGCCGCCCCCCGCGACCATGGCGACCAGGGCGCCGGTGTTGGAGCTGCGGCGCC
>Ga0315542_1002598_pt1 | contig 10934 bp, 8 predicted proteins | sample SalMarSW160120MG_FD_202541 | JGI IMG/M metagenome (GOLD analysis project Ga0315542, IMG submission 202541) | Salt marsh sediment microbial communities from the Plum Island Ecosystem LTER, Massachusetts, United States - Salt Marsh Sediment SW1601-20 ... | reverse complement strand
CTCGCTGTCGGCCCCTGCGTCCCCGGTGAACAGCACCCCGCCGCCCCGGGTTTCCGCCAGCACGACCAAACTGCCCCGGTTCCCGGACGGCAGGCGTCCGGGCGGGGGCCACACGGCCGTCAGTCGTATCCCCTCCGGCAGGGCGAATTTTTGTCCCCGGCGCAACTCGTGGCGCTTCATCCCGGATCCGGACAACCGCCGCGCCAACCGGATGTGCTGGTTTTCCGGAAACCCGGCCTGCAGCAGGCAACCGGGCCGGAAATACCGGCTGCAGGCCTCCACGCCGCCCGCGTGATCATCATCCCAATGCGAAATCAGCAGGGCCGTCAGACGGTTGATTCCCCGGGAGGCCAGGAAGGGTTTGACCCGCATGAGGAATTCACCTTCGGACCCCGTATCGATCAGGATCCGCGCTCTTCCCTGCTCCAGCAGCGCCGCCTCTCCCAGGCGCAGGGATAGAAAGGTCAGGCGCACTTCGTTTGCTTCGACCGGCGGCGGCTGGAAGAGCGGATACACCGCCAGCAGCAGAAGCAGGCTGAAGCCTCCGGCCAGGCGCCAGGGCCGCAGCAGCAGCGCCAGGGCCGCAGCCCAGGCGGCCGGGATCCACCACGCCGGCGGCGGCCATAGGAAAATTCGGCTCCACGGCCAGGACTCGGCGTACGTTGCCAAGAACGATAACCCGGCCGCGGCACCGCTCGCCATTGTCCCGGCCAGGGCCCCCAGCCCGGGCACGCCGCGGTCCAGGATCACCGTCGCCAAACCTCCGCCGATCATGGCCGTCACCAGCGGCGTGGCCGCCAAATTGGCAATGAATCCTGCAGGCGACAACGCGGAAAAATAATACAGGGAGAGCGGCGCCGTTCCCAGCCAGGCCGCCGTGGTCATTCTCAGCGGAGCCAGCAACCACGCGCGCCATCGTCCCTTCCGCGCGCCCGGGAGCGCGGGCGCGGGCAGTGTGAGCAGGATCGCGGCCGTGGCCACGAAAGAAAATTGGGCTCCTGCGTCGCGGCATAAAAGCGGTTGCCAGGCCAGCAACAGCAGGGCGGCCAGGGCCAGTCCGCTTAATGGATCGGTTCTGCGTCCTGACCCGGCGGCGCCCAGGACGCAGCCCAGCATGACGACCGCGCGCATGGCCGGCGGCCTGGCCCCGGCGGCCAGCGCGAAGAGGAGCGCGCCCACGAACGCCGGTCCGGCGACGATCCGCCCGGGAATTCCTGCCAAGCGGCCCAGGCCCCACAACAGGGAGAAAACCAGGCCCACATGCATGCCGGAAACGGCCAGAACGTGGGCCAGGCCCGCGGCGGACATGGCCTCCCGCTGCCGCAGCGAAAGCCGCGCGCGGTCTCCCGCCAACACGGACAACAGCCAGCCTTGTTCGCGGGGGAGGACGCGCCGGCGGATGGCCTCCACGCAGCGGCGGTGCAGGCCGCCCGCCAGAGGTCCCCATCCGAAGCGCGCGGCCCGCAGGCGCCAGGCATCGCCGCGCTCCAGGCCCTGCAGCACGGCGCGAATCCCGCGCAGGCGTAAATATTCCCGGTAATCGAACTCGGCGGGGTTGTCCGGCCCGGGAATCTCCGCCAATTTTCCCCTGACGCTCACCCGGTCTCCCGGGTTCCAGGCCGGCAGCGGCGCTGGCAGCCGGAATAGAACCCGACCGGAGACCGCATGGGACCGCCCGGCCCACTGGGCCTGCGTGCACTGCAACACGCCCTGCCAGCCGCGGCCCAGGGCGCTCTCCGCCGGCAGGGCAGCCAGTATCCCCGTCAGCAGGATATCCTCGCGGGGCGCCCAGGCCGAGACATCATCCGGCCGCGGCCGCCCGGCTTGCAGGCTCAAGGCGGCGTAAACGAAAAATATCCCGGCCGCTAAAACGGCCGCTGCGCTCGGTGTGGCCCGCCTGGCCGCAGCCCACAGCGCCGACAGAAGGCCGGCCCCCAAAAGCAGCGGTTCCCAGCCGAACGCCAGCCGGCTTCCGCTCCAGGCGCCGAGGCAGGCCGCCAGGGCCATGACCCGCAGCGGCCGCTGGAAAAACTCCGGAACATCCATATGGGTTTAGAAGGCGGGGGAGAAAAAAAGTTGCGGTGTGCTGAGGGTGGGACGGACAGGGCGAATGCAACCGGCCCGGTGGAAAGAGCGGTCAGCGGCTGGTTTCGCCGGGCAGAAGACTGACGAAAGCCACGCGGTCCCCCCGCGGCTGGGCGACGACCAAGGATCCGTCCGCGAGAGCGTGCACGGCCCCGGGATAGAATCCGGCGCGAATCGAGCCGATCACACGTCCCTGGGCGATATCAACCGCCACCAAACGGTAGGATTGCTCGCAGGAAACCCACAGCGTATTCCCGTGCACGGCGAGACGGTTGGGTTTGCGCCTGACCCGCAGGCGGATGCGTTCCTCGAACTTCCCGGTGTCCAGCAGGGAAACATCGCCGGACCCGTAGTTGGACACGCAGGCCGTGTTTCCCGCCAGGAGAATGTCCTGCGGATAGATCCCCACGGTCACGCGTTTCACGATTTCCTGGCGTTCGGCGTTCACCACGGCCACGGCGTTCTCGCCCTTCAAGGTGACGAAAGCCAGGTTGCCGTCCCGGGAGAAGGCGATGCCTTGGGGATAGCGTCCCAGGTGAATGCGGGCCTTATGCTGCAAACCCGGCAGCGTCAACACCCGCACGGCCGAGACCCCGTCGCAAACCCATAGTTCCCGCATCCCGGGCCGCACGGCGCCGCCGGCGGGCGAGAACCCTCCGGTGCCGAAAGCGCGCAGCACGCGCAGCGGCGTGCCGCCCAAGGTCGTGATGGCCTTGATGCTCAAGTGAAACACATAGGCGCAGCCCGCCGCCGGATCCGGCACGACGGGACCCGGACCCTGGTTCAGTTTGAGAATTTGCGCCACGGTCCGTTGCCGGGAATCCAGGACGTAAACGGCCCCGGCGTTCTCGCAGCTGACCAGCACGCTGCCGGGCGCCGGGCCGGCCTGAATATCCTGGGGCGAATCGCCGACCGCCAGCGTCGCGATGTCCACCGGCAGGGTCGGCCCGGTGTCCGCGGCGCAACCCGCGAGGAGCAGGCCCAGGAACGCCGCCAGCGGCCCGAGGAGGCCGGCGCGCGGGCGCTTAGGCGTGGGCAAAGGAGGCAACCGCTTCATCCACGGTTTTGAAGGAGGAAATGAGGTTCGAAAAAGCCAGGAGGTTGAAAACATTTTTGACCTCCGTGGACAGGGCGGCCAGCTTGATGTCGCCGCCCTGTTCGCGCGTCTTCTGCAGGAGGCTGATGAACAACCCCCAGCCGGCCGAGGAGACGTAACTGACCCCCTCCATGTTCAGCACCAGTTTATAGCGCTGGTCCCGCAGCTGGGAGGAGAGGTGGTCGTCCAGGATCAGCGTGGTGCCCGTGTCCACCACGCCGTGGATGTCAACAATGGTCACCTGGTTATCCTTGTCCTGATGACTTTCAACCTGAATGGATCCATCCCGCCGTATGCTCATGGACCTGCTCCTCCTTCAGAACTTTCAGGGGAACCACAAGTTCCCCTGACGCGGACGCCGATGCGTCCTGCTTTCCTTCCTACTTCGGTCGGGGGCTTCACCGCCCCCGAACCCTAAGCCTCATCCTCTGGATGAGGCGTGGTTTCGGTTTATTCCACCTTGATCACGGCCATGGCAATATCGTCGCTTTGCGGCGTGTCCCCGCAAAAGCGAATGAGATCCGTGTCCAGGCCGTTCACCACAACCTGCGCGTCGGGGGCTCCGACGTGACGGCGCAGGGATTCTTCGAGCCGGGTCTCTCCGAATTCCTCCCAGCCGGCGTTCATGGCCTCGGTGACTCCGTCCGTGTACAGGACGACCACGTCGTGTCCGCCCAAGGGCAGGCTTTTCTCTGTTACCAGTTTATCGAAAATATCGCCCTTGTCCAGTCCTAAAGGCATGCAGGGCGTGTCCAGCGCCAGGGGCCGCAACTTTCGTCCGGACGCCTGCCAGTGCATCGCGGGATTGTGGCCGGCCGAGGTGTAGGTCAGGGATCCGCGGGAAATGTCCAAGACGGCGTAAAACAGGGTAATGAAGAGTCCGCTCTGCAGGTCTCCGTGCAGGAGCCGGTTGAGTTCTCGCACCACCGAGGCGGGCGAGGCGTACTTGCCGGCTATGCTGCGCAGCATGCTGCGGGCCACGCTCATGAGCATGGCGGCGGGCACGCCCTTGCCGCATACATCCGCCACCGCGATCGCCAGCCGGTGCTTGTCCACCCATACGAAATCATAATAATCCCCTCCGACTTCCTTGGCGGCGCGGTACAAGGCCGCGAAGGAGAATCCCGGAATCTGGGGCGTGGTCTTGGGCAGGAGCATCTGCTGGATCTGGTGGGCCAGCTGCAGTTCTTTTTTGATTTTCTCCTGCTCGATGGCCCGGGTGGTGGCCAGTTTCAGCTCCTGCGTCATCTGGTTGAAGGTGCCGGCCAGCTGCCCGAGCTCGTTGTGCCGCCGGATGGGAATCTGATAGTCCAGGTTGCCGCCGCCGATCTCCTGCGCGCCTTTGGCCAGCGCAGAAATGGGCCGGAGCATCAGGGTCATCAGGACGATGGACCCCGCCACGCCGACCAGCACGCCAGGCGGTGGCGACCGCGGTATCGATCGTGGACTGGGAGACGCCGATGTGAACCTCGCCGATTTTCGTCCTGTCTTGCACGATCAGGGGGATGCCGATGTCGATGACCTTGCCGGCCTCGGGATGGATCCACGTTTGCGCGCGGGGTTCGGGACGGTACAGTGGCACCTGGCCCTTGGGCCGCAGGTAGGGCCGGCCGATCAGCTCCGAACGGTCGGCGGCCACGACGCGGCCTTTGCGGTCTAAGATGAGCGCGTAGGCCATGTCCGGATTTTTCATGACGTCGGCCACCAGCGTGGCCAGGGAAAGCTTGTCGTCCGTTAAGAAGGGATCCACGGCGTGGGTCGCCACATACTGTCCCAGGGCCATGCCGCGGCGCGTGATTTCCGCGGTCAGGGCTTCCCGTTCCTGGCGCAGCGTAAACCAGGTCAGCGTGACGATCGTCAAGGTCAGGAACAGCATGACCCAGGCGGAGAACTCGACCTTGACGCTCAGGCCCTTTTTTCCGCTGGCGGATGGTGTCATGCCCACCTCGGTGGAGATTGAAGCCCGGCGGTCCGGGCGTGCGCCCCGGTTCCGCGCCCGATGAAACCGCCGCTCGCACGCCGGACGCCGAAGGCAGTGCGATTATACACCCCTCGGCCTGCTTTGTAATTCCGAAAGTCGCGTTCCGGGGGCGGGTCTAGAACCAGCCGGCCAGCGCGGCCCGGGCCAGTTCCACGAACGGTCCCGGATAGAAACCCAGCACCAGAATCCCGGCGAGACACAGGAGCAAGGCCGCCGTCAGCGGGCGGTCGCGCAGCCGGATGGGCGTCGAACCCGTCTCGGGAGGCAGAATGTACATGACGCGGACGACCCGCAGGTAATAGTACAGGGACAGGGCGGAATTCAACACCGCGAGGACCACCAGCCATTGCAGGCCCTGGCCGTAGGCGGCGGTGAAAAGATAAAATTTGGCCGCGAATCCCGCCAGGGGCGGGATGCCGGCTAAGGAGAGCAGGGCCAGCAGCAGACCGAGCGCCAAGCGCGGCGAGCGCTGGGCCAGGCCCTGGTAGGCGGCGATCTCGGTCGCGCCGGTGGCCTTCTCGACCGCGATCACCACGCCGAAGGCCCCGAGGTTGGTGAACAGATACGCACCCAGGTAAAACAGCAGCGCCGACAGCCCGCGCGGCGAATAGGCCGCAAGGCCCATCAGGATGAACCCGGCCTGGGCGATGGAGGAATAGGCCAGCAGCCGCTTGAGGTTGGTCTGGGGGATGGCCGCAAAATTCCCCAGAGTCATGGTTACGGCGGCCAGGATGGCCAGCACCTGGCTCCACTGGACCTGTTGGGCGGGGAAAAATCCGGGCAGCAGCCGGAAGGCCAGGGCGAAACCCGCGGTCTTGCCGGCCACGGACAGGAAGGCCGTCACGGGCGTGGGCGCGCCCTCGTAGGCGTCCGGTGCCCAGGTATGAAACGGCACCATGGCGACCTTGAAGCCGATCCCGGCGAGGGCGCACAGCAGTCCGAAGAGCAGGACCGGGTTCGAATCCAGAACGGCCAGGCGCGCCGTCACTTCCGCTAAGCGCGTGACCCCGGTCAGGACATACACCAGGGAAAAACCGAAAAGCAAAATCGCCGAGCCCAGGGCCGCCAGGATCAGATACTTCAATCCCCCCTCGGAGGACTTCGCCTGTGCGGGCTGGTAGGCGACCAGCAGCACCAGCGGGAACGTGGTCAGTTCCAGGCCCACGTAGAGCAACACCAGTTCCTGCGCCGAGGCCAGGAACATCATGCCCAGGGCGGCCGCCAGCAGCAACAGCAGGTATTCGCCCTGGGGCCGGCGCCAGTCGCGGGAAAAATCCCAGGCGCTTAAAATGACCCAGCCCAAGGCCAGCAGCACCAGGGTCTTGAAATAACGGCCCAGGGCGTCGGCGCTGAAGACGCCGCCGAAGTTCCCCACAGGCGTAAGCCACCACAGGGCCAGCAGGGTTGCGGCCACTCCCGCCAAGGCCAGGGCCGGCAGGGCCCGGCGCGCGCGCGCGCCGGCCAGGTCCGCGGCCAGCACCGCGCCGGCGGACCCCGCCAGAATCCACTCCGGCAGGAGGTGAAGCCACCCGGTCATTTCATCACCTCCAGCAGGGCGGTCAGGGGCACCACGGAGGAATTGATGATGTTCACCAGCCATCCCGGGTACACGCCGACGCCCAGCAGCACCAGCATCAACAGGGACAGGCACGCCTTCTCCACGAAGTTGGCGTCCCCCGTGTCCGCCAGCTCCGGCTTGAGGGGCCCAAAGAATATCTTCTGAACGACCCGGAGCACGTAGATGGCGGTGAAGAGAATGCCGGTCACGGCGATGATCGTCAGGCGGGGATAGACCCGGAAGGCGCCCAGGAAAACCAGGAGTTCGGCCACGAAGCCCGAAAAACCCGGAAGGCCGAGGGAAACCAAGCCCGCGACCACGAACGCCAAGGCCAGGAACGGCATGCGTGCCGCCAGGCCGCCCATGTCGGGAATGACGCGGGTGTGCGTGCGCCCGTACACCATCCCGACCAAGGCGAAGAAAAGGGCCGTCATGATGCCGTGGGAGAACATCTGCAGGATGGAGCCGTTCAAGGCGATGGGATTCAGGGTGCAGACTCCGAGGAGCACGATGCCCATGTGCGAGACGGAGGAATACGCCACGACGTATTTTAAGTCCGTCTGCGCCATGGCCACCAGCGCCCCGTAGACAATGTTCACCAGCGTGAACGCCACCAGATAGGGGAGCCAGGCGTGCGCTCCGGCCGGCAGGATTTCCAATCCCAGGCGGATGATGCCGTAGGCTCCCAGCTTCATCAGCACGCCGGCGTGCAGCATGGAGACGGCCGTGGGCGCGGAAGCATGCCCGTCCGGCGACCAGGTGTGAAAAGGCCAGAACCCGGCCAGGGTGCCGAAGCCCAAGAACAGCACGGGAAAGACGAGCGCCTGGAACGCGCGGCCGTAGGTCCCCCGCCCGATGTGGTCCAGATGGAAACTCGTGCCCCCGTTGGCGAAGAACAGGGCCAGGATCCCCACCAGCATCAGGGCGCTGCCGACCAAGAGGTACAGGGTCAGCTTCATGGCCGAGTACTCGCGGCGGCCGGTCCCCCAAATGCCGATCAGAAGATACATGGGCAGGACGGCCAGTTCATAGCCTAAAAAGAACAGAAAGAGGTCGCGGGCCGTGAAGACGCCGAACACGCCCGTGACCAGGATCAACAGCAGGGCGAAAAATTCCTGCGGCCGTTCGCGCACGTCCCAGGAAGCCAGGACGCCGCAGAAAATCACGATGCCGGTCAACAGCACCATGGCCAGGGACATGCCGTCCACGGCCAGGGCGTAGTGGATGCCCAGAGCCGGCAGCAGGGCCTGCAGCTCCTGGAATTGGAATCCCCCGGCGTGCAGGTCATAGCCGGCGACGACGAAAATGGACAGTCCCAGGGAGAGTCCCGCCCCGGCCAGTGCCACCCAGCGCGGCCAGGTCACGCGTTCCCTCGGCAGCAGCATGATCACCAGCGCCGCCAGCAGCGGCGCGGCCAGCATGAAACTCAAATACGGCACGTACATGCGTTCTCCCTTTTTTTAAAACGCCCCGGCTCGCGCCGGCCCAGGCGAAGCCGTCCGGGCCCGGGACGCCTTTAAAAAGCCAAGGCTTCCGGATAAACCAGCAAGGTGATGACCGCCGTCACGACCAACCCCGCCACGAACAGGAGCAGATAGGCGGACAGGCGCCCTCCCTGCACGCGGCTGAATTCCCGCCCTCCCCAGCGGCACAACCACCCGACGCCGTTCACGGCCCCGTCCACCACGTGGCGGTCGAACCAGGCCACGGCTGCGGACACCACGAACAGGATGCGCCGGACTAGGAAGGCGTAAAATTCGTCCACGTAATATTTGTTCTTCACCAGGACATACAGGGCATGAAAGCGCCGCGTCAACAGTCCGGCGGAAACCGCTTTTTGATAATAGACAAGGTAGGCCCACAGGACGCCCGCCAAGGACATGCCGGAAGCCAACAGGGGGATCAGACGTCCGTGATAGGCCGACAGGGGCCGGGGCGAACCCAAGGCCGCGTGCAAAAATTTACCCGCCGGTTCGGCCAAGACGCCCAGCCCCGCGGCCAGGACGGCCAGCACCAGCATGGGCCCGGTCATGATCCAGGGGGATTCATGCGCCGGGGCCGAGGATGGCTTGCCGGTGAAGACCACGAAAAACAGGCGGAAGATATAAAAGGAGGTCAAGAGGGCGGTGAGCAGCCCCACGGCCAGCAGGTCCATGCGTCCGGCCTGCCAGGCGGCCACCAAAACCTCGTCCTTGCTGAAAAACCCCGAAAAGGGAAAGATCCCGGCCAAGGCCAGGGCCGCCACGAGCATGACCGCGGCCGTCACGCCCATGCGCCGCAGCAAGCCGCCCATCTGCCAGATGTTGTTGACCCCCAGGCTGTGGATCACCGAGCCGGCGGCCAGGAACAACAGGGCCTTGAAGGCCGCATGGGTGGTCAGGTGGAACATGCCGGCGGCGTATCCGCCGCAGCCCAGGGCCAGCATCATGTAACCCAGCTGGGAGAGGGTGGAATAGGCCAGGATGCGCTTGATGTCGTCCTGCACGCAGGCGATGGTGGCGGCAAAAATCGCGGTGAATCCCCCCAGGTAGGCCACGACCGCCAGGGCGGCGGGTGAGGCGGCGAAAATCGGGAACAGGCGCGCGACCAGGAACACGCCGGCGGCCACCATGGTCGCGGCGTGAATCAGGGCCGAAACCGGGGTCGGGCCTTCCATGGCGTCCGGCAGCCAGACGTGCAGGGGGAACTGCGCGCTCTTGCCCACGGCCCCGCAGAAAATCAACAGGGCCACGCCCGTGGCCAGGACCCCGGTCAGCTGGCCGGTCTTGGCCGCCTCGCCGAGCGCGGGAATGGAAAAGGTCTGGAAAGCGTGGCCCACGACCAGAATGCCGATGAGAAAACCCAGGTCTCCGAAGCGCGTGACCACGAAGGCTTTCTTGCCGGCGTTGGCCGCCTCGGGTTTTTGGTACCAGAAACCGATCAGCAGGTAGGAGCACAAACCCACCAGCTCCCAAAAAATGTAGAGCAGGACCAGGTTTTGCGCCAGCACCAGCCCCAGCATGGCGAACGTAAACAGCGAGAGGAAGCTGAAGTAGCGTTTCAGGCCCGCGTCTCCCGCCATGTAGCCGAGGGAATACAGGTGCACCATGAGGGACACGCCCGTCACCACGACCAGCATGACGGCCGAGAGCGGGTCGAGCAGCAGTCCCAGGGAAAGGGTCAAGCCCCCCTGGGTCTGCAGCCAGGTCCAGACCCATTCGTGCGTTCCCGGCCTCGCGGCCGACTCGAGCAGGATGCGCAGGGACAAGGCCAGCGCAACGAACACCGCGGTGCTGGTGAGGACACCCGCCAAGCGCCCCCACTTCCGGTCGAAAAGCGCGGCCGCCGCCGAGGCCAGCAACGGCAGGGCGGGAACCAGCCAGGCGTACGCGAGCATGCAGGATCTCCTTTTCGAAATTGCCGGCGGCCCGGGGCGGCGGCGGGCCGCCGGGGGAGGCCGTTCACCCCTTCATCAGGGTGAGATCGTTCAAATCCAGGTCCTGGTGCAGCCGGTAAATCGCGATGATCAAGGCCAGGCCGACGGCCGCTTCGGCCGCCGCCACGGTGATGACGAAAACGGCGAAGACCTGACCGGCACCGCGTCCCCAGAAAAAGGCCGCAGCCGTGAAATTCAAGGCCACGGCCAGCATGATCAATTCAATGGACAGGAGCAGGGCGATGGCATTGCGCCGGGTCATGGCGCCGTAGACTCCCAGGCCGAAAAGCAGGCCCGAAACCAGCAGGTAGTGGGTCAGGGTCAATGTCATGCCCGGTCCTCTCCTTTGGCCCGCGCGATCACCACGCCGCCGATCAGGGCGGCCAGAAGCAGGATGGAAACCAGCTCAAACGGCAGCACGTATTCCGTCAGCAACAGTTCGCCCAAGGTCCTGACGCTCACGACGGCCGGCAGGCCCTGCGCCGGCAGCGGCTGGACCAAGACCACGCCCGCGATCAGCGCCACCAAGGCCAGGCTGACGAGGGCCGAGAGCAGGACCCATTCCCGGCTGGAAGGCACGGTCGCCCGTTCCGCGTATCCGGTCAGCATGACGGCGAATAATCCGAGGACCACGACCGCCCCCACGTACACCAGCACCAGCACGAAGGCCAGGAATTCCGCGGACAGGGTCAGCATCAGGCCCGCCACGGCGAAACTCGTCACGGCCAGCGCCAGCACCGCATGCATCAGGTTGCGGCTTGTGACCAAAAACGCGCCGGCCGCGGCGGCTAAGGCCGCC
>Ga0315542_1002597_pt1 | contig 10936 bp, 13 predicted proteins | sample SalMarSW160120MG_FD_202541 | JGI IMG/M metagenome (GOLD analysis project Ga0315542, IMG submission 202541) | Salt marsh sediment microbial communities from the Plum Island Ecosystem LTER, Massachusetts, United States - Salt Marsh Sediment SW1601-20 ... | reverse complement strand
ATGCCGCCCGAATTGTGTTATTAAGGGCATTCAAGGCGCTCGGACTGAGCGTTCAAGACCTAACGTGGGCGGTTGCGCCGTGCGTGTCTTGAGAAGCCGTCGTCTTTAGGCGACGGAGTAGTCACTTCCACAATTGAATACAAGGAGAAACCCATGAAGAAGTATTGGCTCTCGCTACTCATCCTGGTCCTTCTGACCTTTCCATTTCTGATCCCAATGGGGCAAGCCGGAGCGACGCCAATCGCTACAGGCGTTGCCGGGGATGCGTTGAGCGCTCCGGATGCACCGGCCGCGCCCGATTCCTGCAGCCCGCCGGTGACACAAAGCCTGCGCGGCAAGGACGTCGACCTGAACCAATGCTACCAGCTGGACTTTTCCTACAGGGGAACGAACTACACCGTAGACGTGTATTACACCGAAACCGACACGGCCACCAATCTGGGCCGGTTTTGCAGCGCCAATCGGTCATTTGCGCCCATAATATTTTCGACAATTGATATTTGTTGGGGCATGTTGATCTCTTGTTTTCCTCTTATCTTTTTCGTTACGTTGGTTTGAAAGTTACCGTGAGGTTTGGACCAGTCCAATCATGCGAAGCCATATTCCGGCGTGCTGATATCTACTCATGAATGCGAGAGCGTCCACGTGCAGATTGCGTGGTCGTCCCGGCTTCTAGGGGATATCCACTCGAGCGACGTACTGCCACCAGACAAGCATATTTTTCGCTCTTTTTCTTGGACTCTGGTAAATCGAAGAACTCCACCAGTTTCTCCACCTCGAACCCGGCTGATTCAACCAGACTGCACCATTTCTGTGTATCGAAGTCATCGGAAAGCGGTTCAATGGACAATAACCGCCCGGATGAAGCCATCACCCTGGCAACCTCGCCCAAGATAGCGGCGGCAGGAACATCAGGAGCATCATGATGTAACACCCAACCAATCACTACCCCAGTGAAAACCCTATCAAGGAAGCTCAACGACTGTCCCAGGCAGCGGACAGAATTACAAAGGGTGTTTCGCCGCAATAAACGACAACCGAGTTCGGATGGTTCAGTATAAATTGCTTGAAGCCCATATTCCTGATACAGGCTGCTGAAACGTCCCCATCCGGCGCCTACATCCAATAGCGGCCCGGAAAACTGGTGTAACTCATGGCGCAACAATTCCAGTTCGGCTTGTTCAGCCTGACTCTCGATAACGGCATCCCGCAAGGCAAGATCAATATACTCTTGTACGGCAGTATCCCAATCTTTGCCGTGATTGCGCATCGCCGTGCAGACCCAATAAGCATAAGCGGTGATGGCGTTTTCCAGGTCGAAATCCCCTGGAAACTGATTGCTCAGCAATTGGCGAAGCCTGTCTCTGGTCAGATCATATAACGCCAATTCATCCAATTTCACGCCTCCCATAGGCACACAATCTTTTCCCCAGCCTGCATCCTGCCACGCACTTTTTCCATATGGCGAAGCGTAGCAAGTTCCCTCTCCAATTCGGGCAGGCTTAGCGCAAGTCTTTCGGCAATCACCTCTGCTGCAACCCCACCGGTCTCTGTTAAAACTTGCAAGATATTCGTTTGAGTATCGCTTAGGGTTGAATAATCCTCATCGAGTTGGGACAAGGTTTGTGCGCTGCGCACCGCCCACGGGTCACAGGCGCGCGCCGGAGAGAGCGCCCGCATGTAGCATTCCTCACACAGGGTTTCCCCATAGTGATCTATTTCATCTCCAGCCGGGATATCTTCACCGCAGCGGTCACATTTCATCCCTCACACTCCTTTGGACAGATTTTTCATCCATGCTCTGGTTTCCGGGCTAACGTCATGCTCGATCCGATCCATTCTGGGAGTTTAATTTCTTGGGGCGGTAGAAATCCGGCTTCGGTCAACCAACGATCCCAATCAGCCCGCGTGTCAAGGCCACCAGATTCGGTAGCCAGCAGCATTTGCAAAGCAAAGATGGCCGCTTCGGGTGGTCCGGCCCGGTCGGGGTCAAGCACAAAATCCCGCAGCACGAGCTGGCCACCGGGATTCAGGGCTGCGAACACTTTGCGGATCAGCGCCGGGCGGCCTTCGGGCGGCTCGCCGTTGAGCACCCCAAAAACCAGGGCGATATCGTATCCTTCCCCCAGTCCCTCCTGTTGGAAATCACCTTCCTGTACTACGATCCGGTTAGCCATGCCGGCCTGGGCGATGATCTCACGGGCAACCGGGACCACGCGCGGCAGTTCAAAGACTGTGGCACTCAGGTGCGGATAACGCTCCGCCAAAGCCATGCTATAGGCGCCATGACATCCACCCACATCGATCACCCGCACGGGGCGATCCTCCGGCAGCGCCAGGCTCTCGGCGATGGCCGGAGCAACCGGCAAGGCCATGTTATACAACCCGTAGACGAAATTCTCAATCCAGGATTCTGGTTCTTCATCGCGGCGGTTTTCCTCGGGGCGTTTGCCAGTGCGCACTGCCTCGGCCAGATGCCCCCAGCGCTGGTAGAAAGCGGCTTGCAATTGGAAACTGCGCGCCATCGTGCCGGGTGTCCCTGGCATCAGGCAGGCTGCAACCAGGGGCTTATTGCTGAAACGACCTTCGATTTTATCCAACAATTCGATCGACGCGGCAGCATTGAGCAGCAGTTCCGTCCCGCGGAGATCAGTGCCCATAGCCTGCGCTACCTCTGAAGCGGTAGCCCGGCCCTCTTTCAAGGCTTCGAACACCCCCAACTCGACACAGGTCAGTAGAATCTGGGCCTGCCGGAATCCCTGGGCCATCTCCCTTAATTGCTGGCGCTGTTTTAGCAAACTTTGAACTGTCAATTCAGGCATGCTTGGACTGTTACTCCTTGATTTTATTGATCGCTCAAGTTCAGGGGTCCAAATCCGCCGAAGGCTTCCGCCATCTGGGCGTAAACGGGGTGACCCAGCAAAGCCTGGTAGATTTCATCGGCCTTTTGTTTGGGGTCGACATCGGCAAAGGCTTTAGGGTAGAGAATCTTACCCAGGTAATAGGCGTCAGCAATGGCCGTGCCAATATTGGTATTGTAGTAATTATACGGGAGTTGGGCGTAGATCTGGTCGTTCTGCACCGCTGAGAGGGATTCATAGAAAGTGGGATTTTTTTGATAATCCTCTACCACTGCAGCATACCCGCCCTGGTCGATGAAGATGAAATCGGGATTCCAGTCCAGCAGTTTTTCCTTGTCGACCATGAGCGAACCGCTCTGGCCAGTCTCATCGACCACATTGTGGGCATGGATCACGTCCAGGAGCGCGTACTGGCCCTGGGTGCTTTCGATGCCGTGCGTGCCTTTGGACCCCAACCCACCTACATATACCGTTGGTTTATCGGGCTCAGGGATATCCATTGTCCGGTTTTCTAAATCTCTTTGCACTTGCCGGATGAAATCTGCAGCAGCCTGGGCTTTCTTTGTTGTTCCACTGATTTGCCCTACCAGCAGCAGCGAATCTTGCACGAATTGATCAAAAATGGCTGTCGTACCAAAACCCGATCCCCCGTAACTGAGCACCACCACCGGGATTCCGGTCTTGACCTGTAATTCATCAGCTGCAGAGACTTCTGTGGCATAGGTGCTGAAGATCACATCTGGCGTGACCGTCAAGATTTTTTCCGGGTCGGGGGCGTTGTTAGGGCCACCCTGCCCGATGACGGGCAGTTCCGCCAGACCGGGATTGGCGAGCATATAGGGCTTCCCGATGGAGCTGTCTGCATCCATCTGCTCCACACCAACCACGTAATCCAGGTTTCCAGCGTAAACAATTAAGCGCAGCGCGCCAGGGCCGATGGCAACCACGCGTTCAACAGTGGCAGGAATCGAGACTTCTCTGCCTAGTAGGTCGGTTATGGTGGCTTGTTCTTCGCCAGATTGGGCTGCGGTGCTGCACCCACTCAAGACCAGCAAGACAAGAATATAAATAGTGAAGATGGTGGAAAAACGGAATTTCACAGGTTTCTCCTAAATTTTATAATGGGATTACCACCCGGCTACCGTTATGAGTCGCGATCATCACCGGGACAGCATACACACTTTCAATGTTTTCCGGCGTCATCACTTCCAACCCACCGGCGGCGTAGATGGTTTTTTCTTTGAGCAAAATGAAGCGATCCGCAAAGCGCAGCGCCAGGTTGAGATCGTGCATTGCCACCACCGCGGCAATCCCGCGCTCGCGGCTGATCCGGCGGATCAGGTTGAGCACCTCCAGTTGATTCTTCAAATCCAGGCTGCTGGTGGGTTCATCCATCAGCAAGATCTCTGGCTCCTGGGCCAGGGCGCGTGCGATGATCACCTTTTGCAGCTCGCCGCCGCTCAGTTCGTCCAGGTAGCGCAGGGCGAATTCCGAAATGCCCAGGGTTTCCAGAGCCTGGCTGGCAATTTCCATATCATTTTGAGAAATGTCCCAGCGGATATAGGGCTTACGCCCCAAGAGCACCGTGTTGAAAACCGTAGCCCGCGATCCAGAACGCTGCTGCTCCACGTAGCCGATCTTTTGCGCCAGGGCATTGCGATTAAGGCTGGAGACTGGTTCATCTCCAATGAATACGGTACCTGCCGCAGGGGTAAGGATACGATTGATGCACTTGAGCAGTGTGGTCTTGCCAGTCCCGTTGGTGCCCATGATTGCCAAGACTTCCCCCTTTTCCACCGCAAAGCTGATCTCATCCAGCACCGGACGGCCCGGATAATGAAACCGAATACCTTTCACACTCAGGATCATCGCCGGGAATAACCTTTCGCCAAAATGAAAAGGAATAAAGGCGCGCCGAAGAAGGATGTGATCGCGCCAACCGGCAGAACGACCGGCGAGATCAGGGTGCGTGCCAGGGTGTCAGCAAACAACAACAGGGCCGCACCCGTCACGGCTGAAGCCGGGATCAGGAAACGGTGGTCGATGCCCAGCACCCGGCGCATCATCTGAGGCGCAATCAATCCGATGAAGCCAATGATACCCATGAAAGCGACCGCCACCGCAGTGATCAAAGAGGCCGCCAACATGCTGCGAAAGCGGACCTGTTCCACATGAACACCCAGGCCCTTAGCAGCATCTTCGCCGGTCTCGAGGGCATTGTAATTCCAGCGTTGCAGCAAAAAATAGATCAGGGCTGCCACCGTGAGGACTGTCAGGATGCCCACCTCCTGCCAGGAGACGCGTCCCAAATCACCGAAAGTCCAGAAGACCATGGCAGCGACCTGCACATCCTCGGCAAAGTACTGCACCAGGGTGGAGCCGGCCGCAAACAAAGAGCCAAAGGCTACCCCTGCCAGTACGACCGATTCGGGCGAAAAGCCGCGCAGCCGCGCCAGGAACAAAATCAGGATCATGGCCGTCATCGAGAAAACAAAGGCGCTGACGGTGACCGTATATGGGTTGGCAATGAAGACCGCATCGTGGGTGTTGCTGTGTATGGTTCCGGCTCCTAAGAACACAATCGCCAGGTTGGCGCCAAAAGCGGCCGCGTTGGAGATGCCCAGCGTGAACGGTGAGGCCAGCGGGTTGCGCAGGCAGGTCTGCATCACGCAGCCTGCCACTGCCAACCCCGTCCCAGCGACAATCCCGGCGATGACTCGCGGCAGACGGATATTCCAGATCACCACGCTGGATGTGCCGCTCTCCATACCCAGCAGCGCCCGCAGCACCTGCAAGGGATTCGTTTGTGCGGCTCCAGCGTTGATGGCGATGATGGCTAGCAATAGAGTCAGCACCGTCAGTCCCAGGATCAGGCGCTTCTTGCGAGATGACTGCTGCAGGAAAGCCGCGGCTGCCGGGTTTAATGAGCTGCCGCTGATGGCAACTACTTTAGGCATTCCGTTTTTTCCCCTTCGAGATTTCATCCAGGCTTTTAGGGATATGCCCGTTGGTGGCCTCTGGGATGCTGTCCAGGGCAGGGGCATAAGCTTTGATATCCAGCAGCGGGCTGCCGTCCAGGGCATCGACCCCGCGCACGATCAAACAGTTATCCTCTTGCCGGATCAAATCTGCCACGCAGAAAGCAATCGGATTGGGGCGGTTGGGGGAGCGGCTGGAGAAAACCCCAACCAATACCTCGCTGAATGGCGTCCGAGATTGCAGGATCTCCCGGTTCGCCCGGTCGCCCCAGTACAAAACAATCAGGTGGGAGCAGCGCTCGATGTCTTTAAGCGCGGCGACAAACTCCGGGAGAATCTCCAGGGTGATTTCGTTCTCCGATAGGCGGCCCTGGCGAGGCGCGTCGCCGCGTTCTTTGTAGGGGCTGTGGATTACGCCAATGGGGGTCAGTTGCATCGATGAGTCTCCTAGAAGAATATTTTCGCCAGCTTCAAAGCCTGCTGTTTCCACGGTAAACGGTGGGTAACGCCTGGGTCGCCCGAGAGGCGTTCTTTGTTACATAAATACCAATCGAAATTTCGCAGCAATGCATCCCGGTTAGAAAATTGGGGCTGGTACCCCAAAACCTGCTGGGCTTTTTCGATTGAAACGAAGGAATCCTTGGATGCGGTTTCGTAAATCCATGGGTAGAGAGGGGAAAGTTTGAGCGCTTCTAACACTTTCAAGGCCATGACCACCGGCCTAGCAGGAAAGGGGATGATGCGTTTCCCGAAGCCAGCCGCATCCATCACCGCCTGATAATCCTGCCGCATGGTAGAAAACTCTGTCGCGGTGATATTGAAGGTGTCGTTGACCAGAGTTTCCTCCAGCGTCATACAAGACACAATCGCCTGGCACAGGTCTTCCACATCCAGCAATTGGTAGCGGTTATGCCCTGACCCGATCATCGGGAAGTTGCGCCCTTCGCTGGCCCATTCGTAGAAGATGGCGAACACCCCCAGGCGTTCTGGACCGACGAAAGACTTGGGCCGCAGGATGGGAACGCACATGCCATTCTGCCGAAATTCTTGACAAACCTCCTCCGCCTGGATTTTGGCTTTTCCGTATGGTCCCACTCCGCTTACCGGGTCTGTCTCGTAAATTGGGTGATGGTCGGGAACACCGTATACCGCAGTGGTCGAGATATGAATGAAGCGTTTGACGCTGTATTCTTGGGCCTGCCGCAGAACAATCCGCGTGCCTTCAACTTCCGTCGAGTAGATATCTTCAGGCGGGTAAAGCGGCAGTGCAGCGGCAGTATGGATCACAAGATCAGCACCGGCCATGCTTTGCCGAACATCTTCCGGGTCGCGGATATCGCCCTGCAGAAATTCGATCTGGTCACGTTCTGGGTAAGTGAAATCCACCAGGTCGATCCCAGCCAGTTGATCATAGCCGCGCTTGAGCAAATAGCGGACCAGGTTGATGCTCAAAAAACCGCTAATCCCGGTGATGTAAATTTTCATTCGTGGTTCTTCCGCGTGTTGGTGAATTCATCGGCCTTCGCAGCACACACCCGGCAGACCCGTTTACCACCAAGATCAACGAGGTAGGTTTGCACAACTGCCTGATGGCAATGATCGCAAATTGCCAGGGCTGATGTGAGCGGTATCTCTGGCCATCGCGCGATGATGTGCTGTGTTTCGAAAAGGGCCTCGAATGGGGTTTCAAGCCAGTAAGCCATGCGTTCGTCCAGTATAATCTGGTAACGGGCTGTTTCTTGCATCGTGGCTTGCTGATTTTGGAGTTTGGTCTCCAGGGCCAGGAATTTTGGATCCTCTGCGATATTTTCTGGGCGGATGGTGATCTTGAGAGCCTGATTGTCTTGATAAATAAATGTGTAGACATGCCGTCCGTAATCATAGGCTTGCAAACGACCGTTGCCGACGGTGCAGCCCGTTAGCCTTTGAACAGCATCCACAGCCGAGGTAGTGTTCTCGACGATGATGCGCAAGCTGGCAGGCGAGAGCATTTCTAAAATCAGATTTTGTAAGGCATACTGGCTGATACGATAGCCGATTACCAGATCAGGGCATAAGTGCCCGTGAAAATCAACCGCCTGCTTCAGTTTAAAATCCACCAGCATCGAATCTTCTTCCTGTTCTTCCACTCTAAAATGTAGCACCCAGCGGCAGCGCCAGAGGTCGGGGTATTCGGATTGGATTAAATCCGGGTAGAGCGCGTAAACACCGGTTCGGGTGCGTACCAGGTAAAGCACCGAAGGGTCATCCCTGGTCTCCCGATATGCGCCTAGCAGTTCGACCACCTCCAGTTGGCGGCCGGCATAGTTGAAACCAAGCGGCATTTGCAGCTCATTGTCGTAATCTACCAAGACAAGCTGTTGGATCGGCTCAACCTGTCCCGAGGCAATATTTCGTAAGACCGCTTCTCTGGTCAGCATATGACAGTTTCTCCCAGCCAGTTACGCCCATGTTCAATAGATAACAGAGCTACCCTACTCTGAGAGTAAATGCCTATCTGTGAACCGCGCCTCTCTACATGGGGTAGCAAACTGGCGCGCAGCGCAGCTCGCTGGTCTTCGCCGAGATGAAAATAGTGCTGCCACCAATCCACCAGGGCTTCTTCCGAATCGAAGACGTAGTTGTAACTACTGTGATAGATCTGCACATCGGCATAGATGCCCATCTCAGCCAGGACAGCATAAAACGGAGGCAGTTGGGGTGAGGGTACCGGTGGTTTCCCCCGCCAGCGCGCATACAATTCCCGGTACCATGGGCGCGGTTCGCCCGTCCCCATCAAAGCCATAATCCATTTTGCCACTCGCATCAGGCCCTGGATCAGCACATCAATAGCGGTTACGTTATACAGCGAGAAAGAAGCAAATGCCAGGTCAAATTGCCCAGTCAGATTCCCTAGAGCAACTTCGATAGGTTGCTCCATGATTTCGACGTTTTCAACCTCTGATGCAGTCAGGTTGCGCTGCAGGATTTCTCGCATATCTTTGGAAGGTTCGATTGCCACAACCTGACGCGCCGCGTGGGCAAACGGTAAGGTAAAAGCGCCTGTTCCTGGCCCAATTTCTAGAATACGCGCCGTATCTTGGATATAAGGCATTAGACGCGGCAGCGTCAATTGCACATAGTCGTTGTGCCGCACCCAGTCTTCGTACCAGCCCGCGGCGCGCTGCCAGGACTGGTCTTCGGTTTCCAGGCGGGCGTTGCGACAAGCGGCGACCTGCTCTTGCCAGGCTCGCAAAGCAGCATTTTCTGGCATCGGTGTATTTACAGGCTTACAGGCGGCGCTCGCCGGCCTCAAAGCAGGGAATACACAGTTTGCGCCCGCCCAGCAACCGGACACGGGTTTCCATGACCATCTCGCCGCAGGCTTCGCATTGGATCGATTCGCGGACACGGGCTTTGGCAGGGATGCGGGGTTCGACCGTTTGCACCTCGAAGAGTTGATCCAGGGGCAAATCGAGGATTGCCTGCCCTCGCTGCTGGAACAATTCCCGGAAGCGTTCGTGTTCCCCGACGCTGGCCTCCCCACTCTGAATTCTGGTCGACAGCTTGCGGTGTTCGGCGTTGGATTCACCCAAGGATTGTGGCCGCATTACCAGACGGATGGCCTTGCCGTCCGAGCGACAGATGAAGGTAAAGGCATTCTTGCCATAATCCAGGTGGATCAGGTTGCCCTTGCCAAAGGTGCAGCCGGTCATGAATTGGATGGCGTCCACAGCGCACATATCGGTCTCGACGATAGCAACCACCTCTTCGTCATCAGCGTGCGGGCCGATCTCGCGCAATGCCAGTTCCGCGGCGCGCACGCCGATGGCCAAACCAGGGCAAAAATGCCCGTGAAATTGGACGACGGCAGCAAGTTCTTGAGGCTTCATCGATCACTCCTTGATAACGCGGGCTTCTTTGTTACAATGGGAGCAATATAATTTCTAAGGTAAGATTATAACGCAATATATTGCATAAGCAAAGATTTGCGTTATAATTTCATTGGATATTGATGATGAAATCGAGTACTGTACAACAGTTCATTCTGGAGCTGCTCTGCGAGGAGCACGCCCACTTCACCGCCCAAGAAGTCTACGCTCATCTGAAGCCGCGCTTGCCCAGCGTAAACCCATCTACGGTTCACCGGGCCCTGGAGCGCCTGACGAACTCTGGCGAAATTTCCGTTTCGGATATGGGTACAGGGGCGGTAGTATATGAGATGGTGGGCAGTTCCCCCCATCACCACCTGGTTTGCCAGGGCTGCCACCGGGTGATTACAATGGAAAATGAGATCGTCCAACCCCTGTTCGACCATGTGGAGAAGCGGTTCGGTTACCAATTAACCACCAACCATCTGATCTTGTTTGGCTATTGCCAGGAATGTCTGCGTACTCAAAAATAATTCACTGGCGAGGCCCCATGCGATCTTCATTGCGAGTTACTCAACTGCCTGGATCACCCAGCGTTTGCATTTGATTGGATCAGCTTAACCATTTCGTCACTGAAAATGCTTTTGCTGTGAAAGATGTAGATCGGGATTTTTGAGAGCTTACGCTAACCATATTACCTGTTTTCATCGTGTGGGATTGAACTTCACAACAATTGAGGCTGTTAGCATCCTTTTCGATATTGAACATATACCTTCTAATCCAAGCCGACTCAAAAACTGCATGAAAAATAGAACTGACCTAAACCTTGGGCGATCCTGCCTTTATATTAAGAAAGCTTTTCTGGCTTTTTTAACTGTGAAGTTGTTGCTCCTTGCCACTGGTTGTAGGGGACTAAAAGAACAAACAAATGGTACGCTATCTATCACCGAAACTAATCCACCCAATGTTATTGCCCCTGCATCTGGTGCAATGATTCCTCCACCCACACAGACGACTCTGACAAAGTTAGCTATACCTTCTCCAGTTGATACAGAAACATCGCAAAAGACTCAAATCAACAGGGTTTGGGATGAAAACCTGCCCCTCAGCGCACGGGCATATGTTTTGCCTTTAACGGTCCGGCATGTAACGACTGATAGTGCCAGCCTCTTTTTCGAATTGGACGAGCCAGTCGGCGGCTACCTTTATTATCAGGCGATCTCACCTTTGGAGCAGGCTGTACAAG
>Ga0315542_1002596_pt1 | contig 10937 bp, 2 predicted proteins | sample SalMarSW160120MG_FD_202541 | JGI IMG/M metagenome (GOLD analysis project Ga0315542, IMG submission 202541) | Salt marsh sediment microbial communities from the Plum Island Ecosystem LTER, Massachusetts, United States - Salt Marsh Sediment SW1601-20 ... | reverse complement strand
GCCGTGAGCCCGGCCAGCGATCTGTAAGACCACGCTTGCGTAGCGCTTGTTCGAAGGCGACGTCGACGATCATGCTGAGACTCTCTTGCCGTGCTCGTCGTCACCGCCGCCGGGGTAAACGGCATCGGTGGTGGCGGTGTTGGTGGTGGCGCTGATCGCTGCGATGGGGTTCGCGTTGGGCAGGGCCACGACGTTGCCGAATAGCCGCGAAGGACTGCGTAAGAACGCCGCGGCCCCACCATCGCCGCCAGCGGCCAGGATGTCCTTGATGGTACAGCAGGACGGGTCACAGACATCAGTCGCCTTGGCGGCGCTTCATCGACGGTGGGGTCCACAGAAAAAGTGGACACGGTTAACTTGCTTTCAGGGCGGCGTTCAGCGGGTGCTCGTAGCCGATCGGTGAGCGCATTCCGATCGTTGAATGGGTACGTGTCAACGGCGGTGGAAATTGACCCCTTTCCGACGGGGCATCGACACGGGGTCAGTTTTCATGCGTCGCCGACACAATCGCATCCAATTGCCAACTGCTACAATCAATTCCGCTTTAATGCGGAACACGTATCAGTAGTAGAACTCATGCTTGAAAGTTGACCACAGCTACTCCGCGCCGGCGTTGTTTCGCGTCGTCGAATGCACTCGATCCCGTTGGTGATCAGCGAACTGTCGGGGTGACGCAGCCATTCCATCCGTGGTTCGGCTGGGAGTTCGTGTTCCTAACTGTGCGACAGACGTGGTCGCAGGATCGAGTGTTTTTCGTGGATAGGGACGCTTGCCAGTTCTCGCTTCCGGTGGGCTGGACGGATGCCGCCAAATCGGATGCGTTCGTCATGAACGCAGGAGGCCGGTCGGCCTTCCGGTTCGCAGATCTGGTCGAACCGCGGCGATTGATCGAAGGGTTATCCGACTGACTGTACGAACAACTGTGCCGATACTGTTAGGCGGATTCCGCCGATACGGGTCAGGCGGCTTCCGCGGGTGCCAGCTTTTCGTACAGCAGTCCCGCCAAACCGCGAATGGTGCCAATGTTTGCGAGGTCGGCGGGAGTGATGCGTACTCCTGTTTCAGTCTCGATACGGGTACGTAGTTCGAGGGCGCCCAGTGAGTCCATGCCGTACTCGGAGAGCGGACGGTCGGGATCGACGCTGCGACGCAGGATCAGGTTGACCTGGTCGGAAATCAGACGTCGCAGCCGAGTGGGCCACTCGTCCAGGGGTAGCTCGTTGAGCTCGGCAAGCAGCTTGCTTGTGCCCGTTGCGTTTTGCCCGATGCGGAACGCTTCGGCGAACGGGCTGCGCTCGGCGAAGGCGGTCAACCACGGTAAGCCGGTGATCGGCGCGTAGCCGGTGTAGGCGCGGTCGTGGCGCAGCAGCGCTTCGAACGCGTAGAAGCCCTCGTCGGGAGCGATGGCAACGCCGGTGCCCTCCGCCAGGGCGGTGGCGCGCCCGATCTGGGCCCAGGCGCCCCATGCGATCGCCGTGGCGGGGAGGCCCTGAGTCCGGCGCCACAGGGTGAAGGCGTCCAGCCAGCTGTTGGCCGCGGCATAGGCACCCTGCCCGGGCGAGCCCACTAGCGCGGCCGCCGAGGAGAACGAACAGAACCAGTCCAACGGCTGGTCGGCGGTCGCAGTGTGCAAGTTCCACGCACCGTAAACCTTTGGCGCCCAGTCACGCTCAAGGAGCTCGTCGGTGATATTGGTCAGTGTGGCGTCCTCGACCACCGCCGCCGCATGCAGCACTCCACGCACCGGAAGCCCGGTGGCGGTCGCTGTGGCCACCAACCGCTGGGCGGTGCCGGGTTGGGCGATGTCGCCGCGCTCCACTACGACGTCGACACCGAGCGCGCGGATGCGCTCGATCGTCTCCAGCGCCTCGAGAGTTGGCTCCGAGCGCGAGGACAGCACGATGCGCCCGCAGCCAGCCGCTGCCATCTTCTCGGCCGAAAACAGTCCCAGGCCCCCCAGCCCACCGGTGATGATGTAGGCGCCGTCGCGGCGGAAGACCCGGACGTGTGCCGGTGGCACCGTCACGCGGCTGCGGCCGGTGTGCGGGATATCGAACACGAGTTTGCCTGTGTGCTGGGCGCCGCTCATCAGCCGAATGGCGTTGGCGGCGTCGGCCAGCGGGTAGTGCGTGCTCTCCGGCATTGGCAACACACCGTCTGCCACGAGTTTGTACACGGTGTTCAACACGTCCTGGAACTTCTCTGGGTCGTTGAACGCCGCCAACGACAGGTCCAGGCCGTGGAATGACAGGTTGCGCTGGAACGGCAAGAGCCCGAGCCGGGTGTCGCCGTAGATGTCGCGTTTGCCGATCTCGACGAATCGCCCCCCGAGCGCCAACAGTTCCAGCCCCGCGCGCTGTGCTGCGCCGGTAACGGAATTGAGCACGACATCGACGCCATACCCGTCGGTGTCCTGGCGGATCAGCTCGGCGAACTCCGTAGTGCGTGAATCGTAAACATGCTCAATGCCCATGTCGCGCAATCGTTCTCGACGTTGGGGGTTGCCCGCCGTGGCGAAGATCTCCGCCCCCGCGGCGCGGGCTATGGCAATCGCCGCCTGCCCCACGCCGCCGGTCCCGGAGTGGATCAACACCTTGTCATGATCGGAGATCCGTGCCAATTCGTGCAGGCCGTACCAGGCGGTGGCGTGCGCAGTGGTCACGGCAGCCGCCTGGTCGTCGGACAGGTTTGGCGGCAGCGTGACCGCGTGTCTCGCGTCAGCGGTGACGAACGTGGCCCAACAGCCGTTGGTGGACATGCCAGCGACATGGTCACCGACCCGATGCCCCTTGACGTTCGGCCCGATCGCGGTTATCACGCCGGCGAAGTCCCCACCAAACGCGTCCGGGCGAGCGAGGATACTGCGGTATCGGCCGAATGCGACCAAGACATCTCTGAAATTGACGCTGGATGCGGTGACCGCAACCTCGATCTCTCCCGGACCCGGCGGAACGCGGTCGAACGCAACGATTTCGAGCGTTTCCAGATCACCGGGCGTACGGATCTGCATATGCATCCCGTCGTGCTTATGGTCCACCACGGTGGTTTGCCGCTCCTCGGGGAGCAGCGGAGTGGGGCTCAGCCGCGCGATATACCACGCGCCGTTTCGCCAGGCGGTCTCGTCCTCCTCCGATCCGCCCAGCAGTTGCTGGGCCAGCTGCTCGGCATCGGTGGCTTCGTCCACATCGATCTGGGTGGCGCGCAGGTGCGGATGCTCGGTACCGATCACCCGCATCAAGCCCCGCAGCCCAGCCTGATCGAGATTGGCCACGTCACCGGCCACTACCGTCTGGGCGTTGCGCGTCACCACATATAGCCGCGCGAGCTCGCCCGGGATTTCCGGCAATTCGCGCGCGATACGCACCAGATGCTGCACATACTCACGGCCTAGCAACGGGGACTGGTCCTCGGCGTCGCCGTTTTTCGGTCCCGTCAGGATCACCACACCGGTGAACCCACCGGCACGCAGATGATTTCCAAGCTGCTCGGCGTTCGAAGTGTGGTCGGCGTGTGGCGGCCAGCACATGGTGGTGCATTGTGCGCCATGGTTTTTCAGGGCGTCGGTCAACGTGGTGGCTACCACATCGCCGGCGGCGGTGGTGCTGATCAACAGCCAGCTTCCGGCGTCGGTGTTTTCCGCCTCGGGGAATTCTCGCTGCCGCCATTCGATGGTCAGCAGCCGCTCGGCCAGCACCCGCTCGTCGCGGCCGCTCCCGGAGAGACCGGTGCTGCATCGCAGCCCCTGCACGCTCAGCAGGACGGTCCCGTGCTGGTCGAGCACGTCGAGATCGGCCTCGATCCCGGAAGGATCGACTTTCGTCACCCGTGTGTAGCAGTAGTGGGCGGTACGGGCAGAACCGTAGGAGCGGAGTCGACGGACACTCAACGGCAACGCCAGTACATCTTCGCCCAGGGCCTGGACCTTGGGACTAGCCCCCAGAGACTGGAAACAGGCATCCAGCAGCGCCGGGTGCACGCCGTAAGCACCTTGCTGCGAGCGGATTTGGCCGGGTACCGCGACCTCGGCCAGCACGGTGCCGGCTGCCTCCTCGTCGATGTGCAGGGCGCCGAGACCGGTGAACGCCGGACCATACTGAACACCACGCTGGTCCAGGCCCTTGCGCACCTCCTCGCCATCCTCGCAACGCGGATGCGCGGCAAGTAGCGCGGATATGTCGTAAGCAGGCGGCTGCTCATCCTCTGCATCATGGAAGACTGCGACAGCTTGCCGCGCCCTGTCGCCACCCTGATTTGTCTCCACGATGAAGTCGACGACGCCCGGCGAGGACAACGATGCCGAGGCGCCAACCGGGGTCTGCTCATCCAGCAGCAGCGCCTGCTCGAAGCGGATGTCACGGACCTCAGAAGCCTCGCCCAGCACAGCGCGCGCGGCCGCCAGCGCCATCTCGCAGTAAGCCGCCCCCGGGAGCACGGCTACATTGCGGATCTGGTGGTCAGCGAGCCAGGGCTGCGCGGCGGTGCCGACTTCGGCCTGCCACACGTGGCGCTCCGGTTCCTCCTGCAGGAGCACATGCGGGCCCAGCAGCGGATGCACTGACACGGTGCAAGCACCGTGTGTTGGGGATTCCTGGCCGTCGGGGTTCAACCTGAGCTGACGGTGTGTCCAGGTCGGCAGCGGCGCGTCCACCAGCCGCCCATTCGGGTAGAGCACGGAGAAGTCCACCGCGGCGCCCGCACTGTGCAGATCCACCACAAAGCCACGCAACCCGTATGGCAGCGCTTGTTCGCGGCGCATGCTGGCAAGAGCGGCCAACGGTATGTCGAGACTGCGGGCGGTCTGCTCAACAGCGTGGGTAAGCAGGGGGTGCGGTGCCAGCTCGGCAAAGACCCGATATCCATCCTCCGAGGCGGCCTGCACCGCCGCGGAGAACCGGACCATGTTGCGCAGATTGTCCGCCCAGTACCCGGCATCGCACACCGGCCGTTCGCGCGGGTCGAACAGGGTCGCCGAGTAGTAGGGAACTTCCGGCGTCATCGGATTGAGTTCTGCGAGTGTGTCGGCCAGCTCATCGAGGATCGGATCGACCTGGGGAGAGTGTGAGGCGACGTCGACGGCGACCTCGCGGGCCATCACGTCGCGTTGTTCCCAGGCCGCGACCAGGTCGCGCACCGTCTGGGTGGCACCGCCAACCACCGTGGACTGCGGCGAGGCCACCACCGCCACCACGACGTCGTTGATGCCGCGGGACATCAGCTCCGAAAGCACTTGCTGGGCAGGCAATTCCACCGATGCCATGGCGCCGGAGCCGGCGATGCGGGACATCAGTCGCGAGCGGCGGCAGATAACACGCACTCCGTCTTCCAGCGACAGCGCTCCCGCGACGACAGCTGCCGCGGCCTCGCCGAGGGAGTGCCCGATGACCGCGCCGGGGCGCACCCCATATGCCTTCATGGTGGCGGCCAGGGCGACCTGCATGGTGAAAATGGTCGGCTGGACGCGTTCAATGCCGGTCACGACCTGGGGCGCCGAGATCGCGTCGGTCACCGAGAACCCGGATTCGCGGGCGATCAGTGGCTCGGCTTGCGCGACAGTGGCCGCAAACACCGGTTCGGTCGCCAGCAGCTCAGCACCCATCTGGGCCCACTGCGAACCCTGCCCGGAGAACACCCACACCGGACCCCGGTCGTCGCGGCCGACCGCGTCCTGATACGGAGTGTCGCCTTCGGCGACCTCGCGCAAAGCCTCGGTGAGCTCTGGTCGGCTGGTGGCAATGACCGCGGTGCGTACTGGGCGGTGCGCGCGCCGACGCGCCAGGGTGTAGCCCAGATCCGGCAACGCCACGTCGTCATGCGCTTGCACCCAGTCGGCCAGCCGGCCGGCGGTGCGGCGCAGTTCGTCGGCAGAGGTGGACGACAGCGGGAACAGTAGTGGTGCGATAGAGGATTCGGCTGGGATGTCCGCGGGCGCCACGGAGGCCTGTTCTGGTGCTTGTTCCACGATGGCGTGGACGTTGGTTCCCGAGAGCCCGTACGACGACACCGCCGCCCGCCGGGGATGATGGCCGTTGCCGGGCCATGGAGTGTTCTCTTGTGGCACAAAGAGTTTGGTCTCGATGCGGGCCATCTCGTCGGGCAGCTTGGTGAAGTGCAGATTCTGGGGAACCGCACCGTGCTGCAGGGCCAGGACCGTCTTCATCAGCGCCAGTGCGCCTGAGGCAGACTGGGCATGCCCGAAATTGGTTTTCACCGTGGCCAGCACGCAGGGGCCGTCGATGCCGTAGACGTCGGCCAGGCTGGCGTATTCGATGGGGTCACCGACCGGGGTGCCGGTTCCGTGCGCCTCGACCATGCCGATGCTCCGGGCGTCGACGTCGGCAGCGGCTAGCGCCGCCCGATACACCGCGATCTGCGCTGTCACCGATGGTGTGGCGATGTTGACGGTGTGGCCGTCTTGGTTGGCGGCGGTGCCGCGGATCACGGCCAGAATCCGATCGCCGTCGCGCAGCGCGTCGGGCAAACGTTTGAGCAACACCACGACGCTGCCTTCGCCGGACACGAACCCGTCGGCCGCGACGTCGAAGGCGTGGCAGCGGCCGGTCGGAGACAGCATGCCCTGGGCCGACCCTGCGGCCGACTTCCGCGGATCCAACGCCACCGCGGCGCCGCCGGCCAGGGCTAGGTCGCTTTCGCGCTCATGCAGGCTGCGACAGGCCAGGTGCACCGCGGTCAGGCCTGAAGAACAGGCGGTGTCCACCGTGAGGGCGGGACCATGGACCCCGAGGGCGTAAGCGATCCGCCCGGACGCCAGGCTGAAGTTGTTGCCGGTAAAGCCATACGGCCCCTCCACGACGTGAGCATCGGCGGCCAGCAGTTGGTAGTCGGCGTGCGTCAGTCCGATGAACACCCCGGTCAGCGTGTCGGCCATCCTCTCGCGGGTGAGACCGCCATGCTCCATGGCCTCCCAGGAGGTTTCCAGCAATAACCGGTGCTGCGGGTCGAGGTCGGTGGCCTCGCGCTCGCCGATCCCGAAGAAGTCGGAATCGAAGCCGTAAACGTCGTCGAGGAACGAGCCCCACTTCGACACCGACCGGCCTGGGACTCCGGGCTCGGGGTCGTAGTATTCGTCGACGTCCCAGCGGTCGGATGGAACCTCGGTGACCAGGTCATCGCCGCGCAGCAACGCTTCCCACAATTGTTCGGGTGAGTCGATGCCCCCGGGAAGTCGGCACGCCATGCCGATAACTGCAACCGGAGTGACAGGTGTGGTGCCCGCAGGGGGCGAAGAATCGGCCGAAGTTGAGCCATGCACACCATCAGAAACCATTCCAACTCCTCACAGGAACGACTAAGTAGCCTTGCCCGCTGCCTTGACGCAAGGCGTAGCACCTCCTTGGCAACCCCCGGTGCCTACGTCTGCTCAATGCTCCCATCGTGTTTGTACTGTAGGCGATCGGTGCTCACCGGGGGTCGGTTCTACCTGAAGAGTCACAGCGGCCGCCCGAGGAGTTGGCTCGGGTCGATGCGCTGTTGGACGACGCGCGCTCTTCACCCCGTTCGTGCCGCTCTTCGATCGGCGGATAGGGCGGCAATCGGTCCGGACCTAATCATTCCACCGCTGTCCTGGTCAGCGACGATCAAACTGACCCACCAACCTTGTCTGCACGGCTGAAGGATGGGCGGCTACTTAACTATTCTATTCAAACGTGCGGCGGCGACGGCCACGGTAATCTGATGCCCGTGATTGAGGCTTCCCTTCCGGCTGTGCTGCGCGAACGCGCCAGCCTGCAGCCCAATGACACGGCGTTCACGTTCATCGATTACGAGCACGATTGGAACGGGGTTGCCGAAAGCCTGACGTGGTCGCAGCTGTATCGGCGAACACTGAACGTTGCACGGGAGCTCAAACAACGTGGGTCGACGGGTGACCGCGCCGTCATATTGGCACCGCAGGGGCTTGACTACATCATTGCGTTTCTCGGCGCATTGGAGGCGGGACAGATCGCGGTTCCGCTTTCGGTTCCGCTGGGTGGCGTCAGCGATGAGCGCGTCAGTTCGGTGCTGCGCGACGCGGCGCCGACTCTCGTTCTCACAACCTCCTCTGTCGCAGGCACCGTAGCCGACTATGTTAAATCGCAGTCCGGCGAATCCGTTCCATCGCTCGTCGAGGTCGACCTGCTGGATCTTGACGCCCCGACTGGATCCGGTGCCCGGCGCGAGAAACACCCGGACACGGCGTATTTGCAATACACGTCCGGGTCGACCCGTCAGCCGGCCGGAGTCATGATCTCGCATAGGAACTTGCTGGCCAATTTCGAGCAGATCATGTCCGACTATTTTGTGGAGTCCGGAAGCGTCGCCCCGCCAGACCTGACTATGGTCTCGTGGCTGCCGTTCTATCACGATATGGGTTTGGTCATGGGAATTTGCGCACCGGTGCTGGGCGGATTTCGCACTGTGCTGACGAGTCCGGTGTCGTTCCTGCAGCGACCGGCCCGGTGGATGCAATTGCTGGCAGGCAATAGTCACGCATTTTCGGCAGCGCCGAACTTCGCGTTCGAATTGGCGGCACGAAAAACATCAGATGAGGACATGGCCGGACTGGACCTCGGGGACGTGCTGGTCATCCTCAGCGGTAGCGAACGGGTGCACCCTGCGACGCTGCAGCGTTTCACCGAGCGGTTCGCACGCTTCAATTTCCCCGACACGACAATACGGCCGTCATATGGGCTCGCAGAAGCAACGGTGTACGCATTGACCCGCACACCGGCGCAACCACCCGAAATCGTCCACTTCGAATCCGAGAAGCTGTCGGCTGGGCACGCGGAGCGCTGCGAAAGCGGAACGGGTACACCGCTGGTCAGCTACGGTGTGCCGCGGTCCCCAATGATCCGCATCATCAATCCAGACACCCGCATCGAGTGCCCGGAGGGAACGGTTGGTGAAATCTGGTTGCACGGCGACAACGTCGCTGTGGGCTACTGGCAAAAGCCTCAAGAGACTGAGCGCACGTTCGGCGACCGGCTTGTCGCTCCATCGGCCGGCACACCCGAAGAGCCGTGGCTGAGGACCGGAGACTCGGGATTCTTCTCCGAGGGCGAGCTGTTCATCATCGGCCGCATCAAGGATCTCTTGATCGTCTATGGGCGTAACCACTCACCCGATGACATCGAGGCGACGATCCAGGAGATCACGCGGGGTCGGTGCGCGGCGATAGCGGTTTCGGATGAGGGCACCGAGCAGCTCGTCGCCATCATCGAAGTCAGGCACCGCGGCGAGTCTCTCGAGGAGGCAGTGGACAAGTTCGCCGTCGTCAAGCGTGACGTCACCTCGGCGATATCCAACACGCACGGCCTCGGCGTCGCGGATCTGGTTATGGTGCCGCCCGGTTCGATACCGATCACCACAAGCGGCAAGGTCAGGCGGGCGGTGTGTGTCGAGCAGTACCGGCACGGTCGGTTCGCCCGCTTGGACGCTTAGGCACTACCGCGAGCGAGGTGGTGGCGCGGGTGACCCCGCCGCTGCCGTTCCCGTGAGTGCGGGCGGTTTCGCGATTGAGTCATCAGTTAGCAACTTCGTAGTGTGCCGGTATGTGGGACGGCGCGGTGGCGCGGGCGTTGGTGTTGGAGGCGCCGCGCGACCACGAGACGATCGAGGCCAGTGGGCCGCGGACGGCCCAGCGCTGGCGTTTGCCCGCCGGCGACTGGGTAGCCTCGAGGTATTCCAGTCGTGTCGTGAGTGCGAAAACTGCCTCGCCGGCGAGTACCGGCGTCGCAAACGTCACGGCCTCACCGACATGTACGGCTTCATCTCCGTCGACCGCGTGCCCGAGCTGTGGGGCAGCTATGCCGAATCCCAGTATCTGGCGCCCGACTCGATGGTATTGCCGGTGCCCCGAAGGCCTCGACCTGGTAGTGGCGACCTTGTTCAACCCGCTCGGTGCCGTAATGCGCTGGAGAGCAACGGTTCCCGGAAACCATCCGGACGACGTGGCACGATGGCGGACGTGGTTGTCGACGTAATCACCAGGCCGCCAATGGCTTTCGCGTAGACGATCGCGCTGGCCTGTCCTGCCGCTACCGTCGTTGTCGCCGGTACCCGGGGCTTGGGCAGTGGCGCTCCGGGCTTTTCATCCGACATGGTCGTCGTCAAGGAGTTGCGTGAAATCGGTGCTCTTGCTGTGGATGCCACCGCCTACTACTGCCGTAGAGATTGTTCAACCCCACCCCCGGCCGGTTCGGCTTCTGGTGGGTCGTCGATCGTTTCGAACTGTGGTATTACCAGCTACGATGCACCTCGAGCTGACTGGCTTTCACGCGATCCGAAGGTCGGCGAATTCAGGTGCCGGGCGTCGTGCGGCTGTTACCACATATATGGCACCAGGCGATAGCGAACCTTCCGTTTGTACTCGCGGTATCCGTCCAATTCTTCCTGTAGGAGCTTTTCTTCGTCGCGGATGCGCGAGGCGAGCACGATCAGGCCAGGTATGACGAAGACGAGTCCCCAGTAGGAACCGAGCGCAAGGGGGATGCCGACCATCGTGATCACATTGGCGGTGTACATGGGGTGGCGCACGAGTCCATATAGACCGGTGGAGATGAGCTTCTGGTCTGCCTCGACCCGGATGGTTGCGGCCGCGTGGCTGTTCTGAATGACCACCAGCATCACCACACTCATTCCAACGGCTACCAGAACATCACCAACCAAGCAGATTGCCGTTGGTACCGGCGACCAGCCAAAGCGATGGTCAAGGGCGCTGACCACGAGCATTGCCGCCAGCGACAACCAAAAGCCACCCATAACGACCTTCTGCACCATTCGGGTTTCTGCTGTCGGCCCTCCACGCATCCGCCGCTGAAGCGCAACGGGATTCGTACGCAGCAAGTAGATGCCGGGGATCCACGTTGAAAGGGCGAACACCAGCAGAAAAACCCATGCTTGCCAGTAATCGAACGTGAATGCTGCCAAAAACAGCATCG
>Ga0315542_1002595_pt1 | contig 10940 bp, 10 predicted proteins | sample SalMarSW160120MG_FD_202541 | JGI IMG/M metagenome (GOLD analysis project Ga0315542, IMG submission 202541) | Salt marsh sediment microbial communities from the Plum Island Ecosystem LTER, Massachusetts, United States - Salt Marsh Sediment SW1601-20 ... | reverse complement strand
GATGTCACAAGTATAAAGAAAAGATTACTAGATTTTGTCGAAGGTATGAAAGAGAAAGACCCTGATTTGAATATAACCGTTCAAATACCCGTTGCCATGGAACCGCAAGTGATCGAAGAATCGTCTCATTTCGCAAAAATTGTTTTAGATGCAGCAGAAACGATACATGGTGAAAAAAGGGAATTTAAAACCCTAATGCCTTCAACCGATGCTCATTGGTTTCAAGAGAGGGGGATTCCTACAATTTTAGTAGGAGCTTCTGCTAAAGACAATAATATTCACGCTGAAGATGAATTCGTATATATTAAGGATCTGATCGATTTAGTTAAGATGTTTGCTTTAACCGCTTTAAATTACTTAAAATGAAGGACTGGTGAAGATGGCACCAACTGAAAAAAAAATTTTACAGAAAATTGATGATATGAAAGAAGAAATAATCAAATTTCACCAACAGATCATAAGAATTCCTTCAGAAAACCCTCCTGGAAAATACAAGGCTATATCTGAATTTGTCAAGACAAAGTTTGAGGAATTGGGTCTCGAGACATTCTCCAAAAGATATAATGTAATAGGAAAAACTAAAGGCCCAGATCACCCAAAACTAATCGTTTATGCACACATGGATACTGTCCCCTCTTATGATGGATGGAATGAAGCCAAACCATTTAGTGCCGAAATAGTTGATGATAAGATTTATGGTCGTGGTGCGTGTGATGATAAAGCTTGTGTTACTGCTGAAATCTTTGCTCTCAAGGCTTTAAAAGAATTGAATCTTGATCTTTCGGGGAAACTCACGCTACTCGCAACAATTGATGAAGAAACTGGAGGTTATAATGGTGCTAAATACGTCCTTGATAAAAATCTTGTTTCGGGTGAAGCGTGTCTATTAGGTGATGGACGTGGACATTACCCCGTCGCATATTGTGGAGGATTTCTTCTCGTGAACTTCTTAATAAAGGGTAAGAAAGCCCATGCTTTAAGTTTTCCAGACATCCCTATTTATAGAAATGAATATTCAGGAATCAATGCAATAGAAAAGATGAAAAATATAATGAATTTTTTAACCCAACTCCAAGCAGAATTTCTCAATGTGGAAACAATGTATCCAAATTTTCCGGGTCATCCTTCCAAAGTGAATACTGTAAACATCGCAAAGATAGAAGGTGGTGAAAAACTATCTGTTGTGCCAGACAAATGTTTAATGTATTGTCTAATAAACACGATTCCTGAACAAGATGTTGAGAGCATAAAAAAGAGAATCTTAAAGTTCATTGAACAAGCTAAAATAGAGGATCCCAATTTAGATGTAAATGTTCAATTCACGATGTCATTTGAACCTTTTACAACGGATACCAATTCTAAAATCGCTAAGTCTGTTCAAATAGCAATAGAAACTGTCTATGGTGAAAAAAGGGAATTTAAATTATTTCAATCTGCAAATGATGGTCACTTTTTCCATGAAAAAGGTATTGACACCATTTTAATGGGTACAGGCTCGCATGAATGCAGAGTGCACGAACCTGATGAGTTTGTTTATATCAAAGATTTGTTGGATACGACAAAAATTTTCGCACTAACAATAAAAAATTATTTAATAAACGATTAAAGCATATTTTCTTTCCTTTTTTTAAAATTAACTCTATTCTTATTTAATGCTAAAAATCTGATAAATTATTAAAATATGAAACAAAAAGAAAAAGTTGTTAATCTTCTAAACTTTCCTTCCCCATTAAGCGCATGACGGAGTCTGCCAACTTATTTTGGGAACGACTTAAGATTCCTTTGATTTTTCCCTCTTTACCCAAAACTCTAAGCATGATTCCATTCCACACTGAAGAGGGATCTCCTTTAACTTGTTTGAATCGATCGCGGAAAACTTTCACGGAGATGTTATCATAGTTTTTCGATGCGTCCGTGCATTTAAAGCACAAAATGCATTTATTCGTATCAACCTTTATTTCCTTTCCTTCTCTTGAAAGCGCTCCAACCGAACATTCATCTGCAAATGCTTCAAGAACCTTATTATCTTTCTCAGTTGACGTGATTGTAATTGAACCGTCCACAACTTTTCGTACTTTGTTACCATTGTCTAAAGTACGCACTTCTTCTTCGAATTCAGGAAGGGAACCATTTTCTACTAACAGTACTTTATTTTCCCCATTTATTAGTAACTCAAGAGTATAACCTGGACAAATCCAAGTACAACTGCCACACCAAATGCATTTATCCGTATCTACGACGATTTTCTTATCTGATTCAATTCTCATTTCTTCGGGGGTTCCAATAGCTGTTTTCTTGAGGGGTTCATCATAAATTGATACTGTTACTGGACATACACGATGGCAGAATCCACATTGGATGCATTTACTTTCATCGTATTGCAAAATCATCTCGTGATTAAGCATTTTATATACATAATGGGTAATATTTTCATCAATTTCGATAGTCTTTTTAGCTGGTAATGACATGAGTCTTCCTTTTTAAAATGCTATTATAATATTATGTATTAATTTCTAAAAAATAAAAATCCTTTTAGTAATTTCCAAGATAGTAATTACTGGAATGGCTTTAAACTTGGGGGATTAAGGAAAATTCTCTTTAAAAATAAAAATTGGAAAAAAGATTAGATCGATGATTTGGAATCGATTTGATACATGATTTTATCATTCAACTTTAACTTTAATAATAATTTTTCTGCTCGTTTTCTATTATACGACCTAAGAGATTCAAGAATAATAATCCCAGGAAAAACAGAACCTGCTGCTATTAATGGACTTATCATTTCAATTATTATTGTCAAATCAAATCCGCTTCTTTCAACTGATGAGGAAACCCATGATATAATCATCACGGCTAAATTATACATAAATCCTACTCCTGCGAATCCTTTAATCACCTTATATAACGGTCTACTTGCTAAATCTGCGCTCATGAATTGAAAACCATTGATTTTTTTTGCTTTAATTATTCCCACATCATTCATTACATATATAGGAATCACAATTAAAACAGATGGGATGGTTATTATCCATGCGATTTGCCACAATGTTTCAATATCTGGAATATAATACGTTTCTGAAGGACTCACGCTTCTCATGAATTCAATAATAGATTTTTGACCTGCTAAGCTAAAGCACACATTTCCGACAAAGAAACCTAAAATTATAGATCTCGCCCAAATCTTGCGAAATAAGCTTGATTTACTTAATGGTTTAATTTCTACTAGTCCAATCTTGCTTTTCTTAGAGAGAAATTTTGTATATATTCTCATGAAAATTGGAGAGATGAAATATATTGCTATAATACCGAATATCGTTCCTGTTATTCCAGGCATTACGACAGCAAATATCCATTCCACTTGTACATTTCCAGGAGTAATGAAAAAACCTTCTGGGTATGTTATGGGATACGGCATTAAGGAAAACGCGATGATTGAGAGTGTTATCAAAAAGATATATAAAACTATAAAAAATAAATAGGTCTTGTTTAGTTTCATACATCATTGATATATTAAATTTATTTAAATTATGCCGATTAGATAAGAGATAAAGTAAATTCTTCCCTTTCCAACTTATTAAGGCAAATAAAATGAGATGATAAAAAATAGATTGGATAAAAAATTAGGTCTTTTCTAATTCCATTTCCCTAATGGCTTTCCCCGATCTGAATGGGATATCTTCAACGCTTTCTCCGGCACGATACTTGAATTTCTCCTTAAAGGCATCGTTAAGCGACTGGAAGTATAGAGATAACGGAAGGTTCATGGGGCAGTTATTATCACAATTTCCGCATTCGACACATCGATCAGCCACATGAGCGATACGTGTTAATTGATAGGTCTCTTTGTTAATCGTTTTCTCCTTTCGCTTCTTTTGTAAGATACAATCAACGCAATAGCATACAGGACAGCCTCGAATACACATTCCACACATCGTACATTTCTGTAATCGCTCAATTTTTTCTGTTTGTGAAAGTTTGTCCCATTCCTCTAAATCTTTTGCCCTCTTTGCAAGAGCTGCATCTTTAATTTCTTTGATTTTATCCACTAAATTTTGTTTAATATCGTTTGGTAAAGGTTTAGTCTTTATCTTCGATTTTTCGACTAAATCACTTCCTTTTTCAGTATAAACTTTTAAAATGATTTCATCAGAATCTATAGGCATCACTAAATCAGTGATTCCTAAATCAGCGACGACAGGAACTTTTCGGTTACATCGAGAACAATTTTCAGCTACGTTAATGGGGACTTCCTTGACCTTACCATCATCTAATTTCAGAATAAGTCCATTATCCCCAACTTTTTCTTTTACGACTTTAGCTGGATCGATATCCTTTACTTTCTTGATGTCCTTCGATGCACTTGGAATCATACCGCGATCTTCAAATGCAATGATAAAAAGATTCTCTAAATTCACCTGCCTAATTTTTGCTAATTCGATTAAAGCTCTTGTATCACATGGTCGAGCAATTACGGCAACTTTTTCATTTAAAGCTCCTTTTAAAGTTTTATGCAGATACTTCGCAGCTGAATCTGTTCTGGCATAACCATAAGCTATCAAATTTGTTAAAGGGAATGTTTTAATGTCTTCTTCTTTTTCATAAACAGCTGGTATGACCGTAAATCGATCTTCTTCATTGGTTTTTTTATTAATTTTTGTTTCTGCACCTAATACTTTATCGACGTAGTTCTCTTTAAGAAGAGATCTTAATAAGATTGGAAAATCATCAATCTTTATGAGATATTCTGCTAATGAATCCATGTTGTTCCAACTGGGTTTATTTAATTTTAAACTTAACTTATATTTTCTAATACTTACTATATTTTATTCTATTCTTTCTTGTAAAAAGAATTATAAATTTATGTGTTGCATGGAGCTACCATTTCTTCGGTTGAGTTCTCATTTTTTTTAACTCAACTTCATCAGGAACACATTAATTATTCATGTCTTGGCTTTTTTCGCTGCCGTATCAGGTCGTAAGGGACTGGGACCTAATTCACGTATGGTTTTATCAAATGCAGTCGCTTCTTGTTGAAATTTTTGGCCTTCTGCTGCGGTACAATATCCCAAGTGGATTCTATTTTCACTAAGTCCCATTGATTTGAGTACTTCCTTGGTATATTCGACTTCTCGATACGCAAAATAATTTCCAGTCTCATAATCGCATTCTTTAGGGTATCAACCAACAACCATTACTCCATCCGCCCCTCGTCCAAAGGATCTCATTATTAAATCAGAATCGACCCTTCCCGTACAAGGCACTAATATCACGCGAATTGAGGTTGGATATTGAGCTCTAATTGTGCCTGCCATATCTGCACTGCCATATCCTCATTTTTAGAAGACTTTCGAGATGAAAGTCTCATTCCAACACAGGAAGGCAATGATCTTTATATCTTCTTCTGCCATGATTATTTACCTCTTTACTCCTCTATGGGTAATAATTCATCGATTAAAGCATTATATTGTACATCCCTAAAGTAGGTCAATTCAATTGCCTTTGAGGGACAAATTGCAGCACATGTTCCACAGCCCCTGCATCTAATTAAATCAACTACAATGTTTCCCTTTTCATTAATTGAAATTGCGGTATAGGGACAAGCTTCTATGCATTTATAACATTTAGCACACCGCTCATCCGAAGGACTAGCTCTTATTAATTCCATCATGTATTCACCTTTTCCCATTGGAATTGCTGCTGTGGATGCTGCTCCCTTAGCTTGACTAACCGCTTTATCAATTTCTTTTTGGCCTTGTGCAGAACCACAGATATAAATTCCAGGAACTTTCGTGCTAATTGGATCCAAGCGAGCATGAAATTCTTTTAAGAATCCATCTGGACTTTTTTCCATGTTTAGTACTTTAGCGATTTGATTTGTTCCCTCAGATGGTAAAGACGCTGAAGAGAGAACGACCATGTCAAATTCTTGGGTCACAATTGTATCAGTCCCTACTGGTTCAAATTGAACGATTAAATTCTTTGTATCTGGATCTTCTTCAATTTTTCCGACAAGACCTTTAACAAAGACAACTCCAGCATCTCGAGACCGTCGATAGTATTCTTCATAATCTTTTCCTGCACATCGCATGTCGATATAAACGCATAGTATTTGCGAATCAGGATGTTCAGATTTAATTAATTTCGAATTCTTTAGTGACAGGTTACAGCAAATTACTGAACACCACGCATTTTTTGTAACATCTCTACTTCCAACACAATTTATGAATAAGATCCTTTTTGGTCTCGTAGAGTCGGAAGGACGTTTGAGGTGTCCAAACGTAGGACCATTTGGTGCTATAATTCGTTCTAATTGGATTTGTGTTATTACATTATCATAAGTTCCGTATCCATAATCAGGACCTTCGTAGAGGTCCCAACCCGTAGCGACTATAATGGTACCAACCTTTAATTCGACAACTTCATCTTGTAAGCTAAAATCAACCGCATCTTCTTCACAAGCATCAACGCATCCAAAACATTCGACGCAATATTCTCTCGCAATATCATAAACAGCGGGAACGGCTTGAGCAAAAGCGATGTCAATACACTTTCTAGCAGAAAGACCTTCATCAAAATAATTGGATACATAAATTGGGCAAGCGTCAGTGCAAGCACTACATCCAGTACACTTATCTTCAATGACAAAGCGAGAATGTCTTTTTACTTTCACTTCAAAATTCCCAATGTACCCATCTACTTGTTCTACTTCACTGAATGTTAAAATCTCTATATTTTCATGACGATTAGCTTCAAGCATTTTAGGCCCGAGTATTCATATTGAACAATCATCAGTTGGAAAAGTTCTATCAAGTTGCGACATCCTCCCTCCAATGGTCGTATTCTTTTCCACCAAGTAAACTTTAAATCCTGAATCTGCTAAATCCACTGCTGCTGATAATCCAGAAATGCCCCCTCCAACCACTAATGCAGCTGGTTCTACAGGAACAGTCATGGTAGGTACGTCTTCTAATAATCTTGCTCTTGAAATTCCCGCTTTAATTAACTCTATTGCTTTTTGGAGGGCTTTCTCGCGTTCTTGTTGATGAACAAATGAGCAATGTTCCCTAATATTTACAAACTCCAGATAGCGTGGTGGTAAACCTGCTTCTTTCAAAATTGCATGAAATACTGGTTGATGAGTTTTTGGTGTACAAGCAGCCACGACAATTCTTTCTAATTTGGCTTCTTCAATTTCTTCTTTAATGTACGCGGATCCTCCTTCTGTACACATAGAAAGATAATCAAAAGCTTTTACTCCAGGAAGTTTATTTAACTCTTCCACGATGGATGGAATGTCTAAAATTCCCGCAATATTGATACCTCAGCGACAGACGAAAACGCCAACGACAGATAATCTGTTTTCATCATCCTTGGTCTGATTTTCAGACAAGATATACACCCTTGCTATTAAATCCTCCTAATTTTTTGAAATTTAATGCTTATTAATTGTTTAATTGATAATATTTCATTCAATTAAGTTATTGATATGTTAAATTAAGCTTTTTATTAAAGTTCAATTGTTATTCTAAATCACCAAGGTAAAAGAAGAATTTTTCAAAACATAACAATGCATTTTTCCCGAGCGATCCCCTTAATTTTTCATAAATTAAGAGTTTTATTTGGAATCTAATTGTAATAGCTTACTAAGAGACTTTCGATCATTTGGTAATTGATATTCATCTAAAAGCTTTCTTAGATCGGTTCCATCTAAGCTTTCATCATCCCATAGACGTTCATTTTTAGCTAAAACTCTCAATACCATTTTTTGATGTTTATTAAGTTTTTTAAATGTCCAAGATCCTTCTTCTGGAAGTTCTGGAAATACAATCCACAATAATGAATAAATCACGTTTAAAGCCTTAGGACCTTGTAGTTTTGATAATAATTTTGATAGATCTGGAATAACTCTATCGGGAGATTGTACTGCGCAAAATTTTATGACTTCTGATATGAATCCTAATAATTCACCGTCATTCCAGGGGAATTCAAAGGGAGATAATTCGAATTCTATTATTTTTGGTATTTGCTTTAAAATATAATCTATTGGAGTGATATCAACTTCTTCCTCTAAAATGTTAACTAACGCTATTGCTGCAGACATTTTAACTAATACTGAATCATGATCTGAAAAAAACTCCCTAAATATTTGCTCATCTTTCTTATCTTCTAAGTAAGAATCAAGCATGGATAACGAAATTAATAAATTAACAAGAATCAACTCATTATTTTCTTTTGCTATTAAAGGTCTGATTTTATTAGCAGATTCAGATGCCGCTTCCCTAAACCAAGCAATCGCAAAAATAGCCATAATTTTTAATTCTGAATCCTTACTGTCTAAAAATTTATAATAAGTTGGTACTTCGGTCAAAGCTGATTTATAAGAATCGATAAACGCATCAATATGTTTTAACCAATCTTCATCAATTTCATCTAACTCTTCTGTTTCTTCTTCTTCTTTTAACGCTTCAGCATCAATCAACCAATCTTCTACATTCGGACCCTTTGGTAAAAATGCTTCTGGATATCCTAATGCGAGATCGACTGTAAATTTTATGAGACTTGCCTTATCAAGGACTTGAGGATCACGAATCAACTCGAAAATGAAGGGTATTGCGTAAGGAGTCGCTTCATATCTTGTTCCTTGATGAAAAATATTACCATATAGCTCCCATAATGCGTTTTTTCGTTCTTCCTTATCTTTGGAGGCTAAACTTCTTATAAGTTCGGGAACATCAGATGCTTCTCCATACGCATGCTCTAAACTCGCCCAATCCACCTTATTAAGTCCTTCTAACATGCAAATCCACTTGAACAGTATTTCATAATTTCTTCAGATAAATAATTTAAATACAGCACATATTAAAATACCTAGGATTTTAAGGCTTATTTCTCTAAATCACATTAGGTAGGTCAAGCATAATTAAAAATAATATCCTCTCCTTATGTAAATATAATGAACACTATTGACCCAGCAAGCATAAATCAATTAATATTACATAAGCAACACTTAACTAAAGAATCGAAAAAAGATGATATCTTTCAAATAGTAAAAAATTTATGTGGTTTACAGGCGACGGGAACATTTGAGCCATATGTATACTTGTTTTCTAGAAAAAATGATTTCAAAAAGGAAGAATTAAACACCCAGTTATATGCTCTTAAAAGATTGATCAAGATAAGAGCAATGAGAAACACGCTTTTTATTGTTCCCATAGAATATGCTCCAATGATGCACGCCGCTACTAATTACCTAAAGGAAAATAGATTTGAAGGCTTTTTTACATATACTGATTTCACGCGAGATGAATATTATGACCTTGAATCAAAAATTCATGATGTATTGGTAAAAGATTCTTTAATTACTACAGAAATAAAAAAACGGATAAATACAGATCGAAACATTTCTATCATTATCTCATTAATGTGTGATAAACTCATATTAGTAAGAGATCAACCTCCAAAAGGATGGAAAGATAGGAGAAATACGTATAGTTTAATGAAAAACAACTATCCAAATTTAGATTTTGAAGGGATTGAGGAAAAAGAAGCCATTAATACCTTAGTGTATAATTACATTGATGCATACGGCCCCGTGACTGAAGATGATATTGCTTGGTGGGGAGGTTTGACAAAAACAAGCACTCGAAATGCGCTCGAATTTAATGAAAATAACATCGAGCGGTTTTCCATCTCTGAATCAGAATATTATATACTTAGTTCTGATCTTGAAAAACTGGAACAAATAAAACCTTCAAAAGCACATATTGTAAATTTCTTAGCAAATTTGGATCCTTATCTTATGGGTTATAAGAAAAGAGAACGCTTCATTAATCCTAATACTTACGAGTTCGTATTCGACAGTTCTGGAAATGCAACCACTACTATTCTATTAGATGGAGTGGTTATTGGCATCTGGGACTTTGAGAAAAAACCGAAACCGAAAGTAAAATTCTTATTGTTTAATCAAGTGAATGAATTGATTTTAAATGAAATAAAACAACAAGCAAAGAAGATTGGTAAATTTGTTTTGGAACAAGATTTCCAAATTCAGCAGTGTACTGATTCTCTTCCTCTCACTAAAAGATCTGCGGGAACTTTTATGAGACCTCTTAAAAATTGTTAAAGATTGAAATCTTTTGTTTCAAAATTGTAGCTTCTACACTAGCTAAAATAAAAAAAGTATGCCTCTATTATACTGTTATTACTAATTCCATAAAAAAAGTAAATAAAAGAATAAAATATTTTGTTATTTGGTCCCAAATTCTTCTACGTTACCAAAAAGGCGTTTTACCGCTTCGATCCGAGTTTCTTCACCAATTTGTTCAACATTTTTCAATGATATCGCTTCTTTTGGACACACTGCGATGCATTGAGGTTCTTTCTTCCCAACCTCGGGATCTATGAATTCATCTTTCATGTTTTCACATAGGTCGCATACCAATGCTTTTTGATCGTTTATGTTCAGAGATATTACTCCAAAATCACAAGCTCTGACGCAAAATGCACATCCGTTACACTTATCACTGTCAACGATGATGGAACCCGTCCCTTCATCTTTTTCTAATGCCTTTTCTGGGCAAGCTCTTACACAAGGAGCATCCTCACATTTTTGGCAAGCAAGGGCAATGTTAAACACTGGTTCTATTCTTACTCGATGTATGCGAGTGTTTATTGGGTTGAATTCAGCATCATGGACAAAACTGCACACGCTTTCACATGTCTCACATCCAGTACACAAAACAGGGTCTACAACGATGAATTGGTGCATCTTTCCTCCACGTTTCTTAGTTTTTACTGCTGACATTTACTTTTTACCTCCTTTGGTAGTTGCAGGTTTTAACTTACCTATCACGAAGTCTAACCCTAACCTCTTCAATGTGTCATCAGTTGGAATGCCAGTCTCCTTATCCCAGCCTCTTGCTTCATAATAACCACTCAAT
>Ga0315542_1002594_pt1 | contig 10942 bp, 20 predicted proteins | sample SalMarSW160120MG_FD_202541 | JGI IMG/M metagenome (GOLD analysis project Ga0315542, IMG submission 202541) | Salt marsh sediment microbial communities from the Plum Island Ecosystem LTER, Massachusetts, United States - Salt Marsh Sediment SW1601-20 ... | reverse complement strand
ATAAATCCTCCATATTTCTGCATATTATCAGCGACATCCACAGGATTAAAAGCAATGGCTGCATAAAAATAGGTAAAAAACAAAATTAATATTCCATAAAAAAACCAGTATACAGGAGATTGCATTTCAAAATAACTTAAAATATTCTGAACAATCTCACTGTTCGGGAAAAATTGCCCGATTGTTTGCGGGAAAAACATTAGTGATTGGGCAAAAATAATAGCCATAACGCCAAACCCGGATACACGGATCGGAATGTAGGTCGATTGCCCCCCGTACACTTTTCGTCCGATGACTCGTTTCGCATATTGAACTGGAATTTTTCGTGTTCCTTCGGTAATCAATACAACCGCCGCTATAATCAACAATAGCAGACCAAAGATAAACAGTTCAACCACAAGTGCCCGGTTTCCGCCAATCAGCTGTTGAATTTCGTCTAGAATAGCTACGGGGAAACGATCTACAATACCAATAAAAATAATGAGAGAAATTCCATTTCCGATGCCCCTCTCTGTGATCTGCTCACCCATCCACATAATCAGAACAGTACCTGCGCATAAAGTCACCATAACCAGTAGACGAAATCCAATTCCGGGATGAGGAACAGCCGGGATTCCAGATTGTGTCGCAGGAAGATTCTCCAAAAAAACACTCGCTCCAAGTGCCTGCATCGAAGCAATGAATACAGTCCCGTAACGCGTTAACTGGTTTATTTTTTTCCTTCCTTCTTCCCCTTCTTTCTGCAACCGCTGAAAATAGGGAATCACAGAACCCATGAGCTGTATGATAATCGAAGCGGAAATATAAGGCATAATTCCTAGCCCGAAAACGGCTGCTCGTCTCAACGCTCCGCCTGCGAATATATCATACAATCCGAACAATGTATTTTGCCGCTGAGCAAACCATTCCCCCAGAGCCGCAGCATTAATACCCGGTGTGGGGATATGACATCCAATACGATATAGAACAAGGATCCCAAGCGTAAAAAGAACACGGTTCTTCAAATCCGGAATCTTAAAAATATTTTTGAAACTCTGGATCATAATCGAATTACCTTTCCGCCAGCTGCTTCCAATTTCTCAACCGCCTTTTTGCTAAAAGCATGGGCTTGAACTTCGAGTGGTTTCTTTACTTCACCATTACCCAGGATTTTTACCGGAAGATGTTTGTAACGGATTACTTTTGCTTTTAACAGCTCATCAGGAGAAATTTGATTCTTTTTTATACTATCGAGTTCCCCCACATTGAGAACCTGATATTTCTTTGTAAAAATATTTGTAAATCCGCGTTTTGGCAAACGTCTTTGGAGCGGCATCTGACCGCCTTCAAACCACGACCGTCTTTTGGAACCGCTTCTGGCTTTCTGGCCCTTCGAACCGCGGCAGGATGTTTTCCCGTGTCCAGAACCGATACCTCTGCCAATTCTTTTCGATTTTTTCTTCGATCCTTTTTCGTATGTCAAATGACCCAAATCCATATTGACCTCAATAGATGAACGACTTTATTTATTTAACTTCTTCCACTTTCACCAGATGGGCAACTTTACGGACCATGCCGCGAATCTGAGGACTATTCTGATGAATAACAGTCTGATGAAGACGTCGTAAACCCAATGCCTTCATCGTTCTCTTCTGATCTTCTTTTCCCTTGATCGTACTTTTTATTTGTGTAATTTTAATCTTATCCACAATCAAACCCTATTTTATTAATTATTGCTATTCAAAAAGTTCATTAAATTTTTTACCGCGTTCTTTCGCGATAAAGACTCCGTCTCTCAGCTGTTGCAGACCATTCATTGTCGCCTTGACAACATTGTGCGGATTTGCAGAACCGAGAGATTTTGTCAAAATATTTTCAATCCCCGCCAATTCGACAACAGCTCTGACCGGTCCGCCAGCGATCACTCCTGTACCTGGAGAAGCTGGTTTCAGAAGCACTCTTCCTGCACCATACCTGCCGACGATAGTATGAGGAATGGTACCATGAAGAACGGGGATACGGGAAAGATTCTTTTTCGCATTTTCAGAACCTTTGGCAATCGCACTGGTAAGTTCCCGGGCTTTTCCCATGCCTGTTCCAACATTTCCATGACTGTCACCGACAACCACGATCGCATTGAAACTAAATCGTCTGCCTCCCTTTACAACCTTGGCAACCCGATTAATAGATATAACCCGTTCTTTTAACTCCAGCTCATTTGCATTTATTTTTTCCAAGCCCTGTATCCTCTCTTTTAAAATTTTAATCCTGCTTCCCGTGCACCTTCTGCGAGCGCTTTCACACGACCGTGATAAAGATATCCGTTTCGGTCAAACACGACTGTTTCTATCTTTCGTTTTTTCGCTTCTTCACCAACAGCTTTTCCCACAATCTTGGCGGCTTCGATCTTTCCATTGACCTTTTTTATTTCACTGCTCAAGTTTTTGGATAAACTCGAAACCGAGATCAGTGTCTTCTGTTCCTGATCATCAACCAGTTGCGCATAAATCGCCTTCAGGCTTCTAAAGACCGTCAAACGAGGCCGATCAGAAGTCCCGCGCACATGCTTCTTGATGTGACTTCTAATTCTTGATCTTCTCTCTCTTCTCAGCAAAGCTTTTTTTATCATAATCCTTCATCCTTACTAGTCAATATTTCTATATCCATATCATCAGAATAATATGGAAATTATACCATTGCTTTTCCTGCTTTTCGACGTACATGCTCGCCTTCGTATCGGACCCCTTTCCCTTTATATGGCTCCGGAGGACGAAACGATCGAATCTTGGCGGCAATCTGCCCTACAAGTTGTTTACTGACACCCTTTATTATAATTGTGTTTTGTGCAGGAACTTCGATACTGATCGTTTCAGGGGGTACAAAATAAATCGGGTGTGAAAAACCCAGCTGTAAAACAAGTACCTTCCCTTTTAATTCAGCTCGAAAACCAATCCCTACAATTTCTAGTTTCTTCTCATATCCCTCTGTCAAACCTGTGATCATATTCTGAATCAGAGTTCTTGTTAATCCATGAATTGAACGATGGCCTGGACTGTTGTCGGGTCGTTCGACCCGAATCATTTTTTCTTCAATAATAATATCCATTTCCGGATGAACCTTTTCTTCAAGAATACCCTTTGCGCCTTTCACAACGATCTTGTTTTTTTCTCTTTCAATTGTGATGCCATCCGGAATTTGAATGGGCATTTTTCCTACTCTTGACACCGATAACTCCTCTCTTGCAGTAACACGATATTACCAGATATTACAGAGAATTTCTCCTCCGACACGTTCGGATCGTGCTTTTACATTAGTCAAAATACCCTTCGGTGTAGAAAGTATGGCAACTCCCAAGCCATTCAACACCCTGGGTATTTCATCCACTCCCGTATATCTCCGAAATCCGGGTCGACTTACTCTTTCTATTCCGGTGATCGCACATTTCTTTTTGTTATCATATTTCAGATAGATTCTAATAATACCCTGTTTTTGATCATCAATAAAAGTAAAATTATTAATGTATCCCTCATCCTTAAGAATTTTTGTGATTTCTTTTAGAATTTTTGAATTAGGAATATCGACTTTGCTGTGTTTTGCACCTGCTGCATTTCGAATCCTTGTTAAGAAATCAGCAATTGGATCTGTAAGCGACATAGTTTCCCTCTATTATAAAAACAATACGATTAATCAATCAAGAACTACCAGCTTGCTTTTTTTACGCCGGGGATTGACCCGGATAGGGCCAGCTCACGGAAACAAATTCGACAAAGACTGAATTTCCGAAGATAGGCCCTCGGTCTTCCACAACGACTGCACCGGTTATATTCTCTGACACCAAATTTTTGTTTTCTCTTTGCCTTTGCAATCAATGCTTTTTTTGCCACAAAAAACTCCTTATACTAACCTAACCAATTCATCCATAATATATTTTACGAGAGTACGGACTCTGTTCTTTTTTTAAACGGCATACCAAACTCCTTAAGAAGTTCATACGCTTCTTCATCCGTATTGGCAGTCGTTACGATGGTTATATTAAGTCCTCTAAGTTTCGTCACCTTATCGTAGTTGATCTCCGGAAAAATAATTTGTTCTTTGATTCCAAGCGTATAATTGCCTTTGCCATCAAATCCATTGTCACTGATACCTCGAAAATCACGAATTCGGGGAATCACAACATTCAACAAACGATCCAAGAATTCGAACATGATGGCGCGTCGAAGAGTGACTTTACAGCCAATCGGGCTGCCTTGTCTTAGTTTGAAATTCGAGATCGATTTCTTTGCCTTGGTTATAACAGCTTTTTGTCCGGTGATCACTGTCAGATCATTGACAGCTCCGTCCAAAAATTTTGCATCTTGAGTTGCATCACCCACACCCATGTTCAAGGTTATTTTCTCAATCCGTGGAACCTGCATCGGGTTTTTATAAGCAAACCGTTTCATCAGATGCGGCACAAACTCTTCTTTATACCTGGTAAACAATCGAGGTATATATTTGTCATTTGTTTTTCCCATTTATTGCCAATCTCCATCAATTTCAAGTTATCAAGTGCTGACCAACATTTCACCACAACTTTTACAAACACGTACAAATTTTCTGTTTTCGAGCATTTTTCGTCCCAATCTTGACGGCGTATCACATTTTGGACAAATAACCAATAAATTCGAAATCTGAATAGGGGCTTCTTTTTCGATAATTCCACCCTGCTGATTTTTCTGTGTAGGCCGCGTGTGCCGTTTCATAAAATTAACGCCTTCAACAATGACTCGATTTTCTTTGGGAAATACTTTTAGTACTTTCCCTTTTTTCCCTTTATAGTTACCCGTAATGATAACGACATTGTCATTTTTAACTACTTTCATCGAAGTTCTCCATTCCTCATTTAAAGCACTTCCGGAGCCAGAGAAACAATTTTCATAAACTGTTTCTCTCTCAATTCCCGGGCAACAGGACCAAAAATACGCGTTCCCTTGGGTTCAAATTGATCGTTAATCAATACAACTGCATTGTCATCAAATCGAATATAAGATCCGTCGGAACGTCCGATCTCCTTTTTTGTACGAACAACCACTGCCTTGCTAACTTCACCTTTTTTTACACTGCCACCAGGAATTGCACTCTTTATGGACACGACAATGATATCTCCAACGCTTCCATACCGTCTCCGTGTTCCACCGAGAACTTTGATACACATTGCCTTTTTTGCTCCCGTATTGTCCGCGACAATCAGATTTGAATATTGCTGAACCATTTCTATCCTCTACCTAGTCAGATTTACTGAGCCTTTTCGATAACTTCAACCAGTCTCCAGCGCTTCCTGCGACTGAGAGGACGGGTTTCCATGATACGTACGATATCTCCTATCCCACACTCGTTTTTATCGTCATGAGCCATGAATGTAGATGTCTTTGTTATAAATTTGCCGTAAAGCTTGTGCCGACATCGTCGTTCCACAGCCACAGTGATCGTCTTTTCCATACGATTACTAACGACTTTGCCTATAAAAACTTTTTTCCTTGCTCTTTCGGTCATATCACTTCCTTTAGCTCTTCGTTCCTGTCTCTTTATTAACGCCCAATTCAAATTCACGAATAATCGTTTTTAAACGTGCAACATCTTTCCGAAGATATCGAACCTTTAAAGGATTCTCCAATTGATGAAGCGCCAACTGAAATCGGAGATTAATTAATTCTTCTTCTGTATCTCTCAAACGAATTTTCAGTTCTTCCAATGGCAACTGTCTGATTTCTTCCATTTTCAACATCAGGCATTCTCCCCTTCTGCGGAAGTAATGAACTTTGTTTTCAAAGGCAATTTATACGAAGCCAGCCTCATAGCAGATTTGGCCACATCAGTAGTCACGCCTTCCAATTCAAAAAGCATTCTTCCCGGCTTGACCACGGCAACCCAGAATTCAGGACTCCCTTTGCCTTTTCCCATTCTCGTTTCGGCAGGTTTAATCGTCACAGGTTTATCAGGAAAAATTCTGATCCACAATTTCCCGCCGCGTTTGATATATCTTGTAATAGCAATTCGCGCGGCCTCGATTTGACGACTCGTTATCCACGCAGGTTCCATGGCTCTTAATCCATACGTTCCGAAAGCGAGCTTGGACCCTCTGTAAGCCATTCCTCTCATTCTGCCGCGTTGCTGTTTTCTCCATTTTACCTTTTTCGGCATTAACATTTTATTAAACTCCTAAAAACAAATCGTTAATTATTAATTTCAAAACCCGCTCATAAAAAAACAAATCTTTATTCAATAAAATCAAACCCCGAGCACTTCACCTCTGCAAATCCAAACTTTCACGCCGATGGTACCATACGTTGTACTCGCAACCACTTGTGCATAATCGATATCCGCTCTCAAAGTATGCAGCGGAATTCTTCCTTCCTTGTATTGCTCACGTCTCGCCATCTCGGCTCCACCAAGACGCCCGGAGCAACAAATCCGAACTCCCTCTGCCCCCATGCGCATGGTAGCAGTAATTGCCCGTTTCATGGCCCGGCGAAAAGAAACTTTCGACTCCAGTTGCCTCGCCACATTCTCGGCGACCAGAAAGGCATCCAGTTCCGGACGTTTGATTTCGTGTACATTGACCTGGATCTCCTGGGAAGTTAATCTCTGAAGTTCTTCTTTAACTTTGTCAACTTCCGCTCCTTTTTTACCAATCACGATCCCGGGACGGGCCGTATGAATCGTCAGTGTAATTCGCTTTGGAGTTCTTTTTATTTCAACCTCGGAAATTCCCGCATTGGGAAGCCGGTTCCGAATATAATTCCGTAACATGAGATCTTCTTGCAGTTTTTCCGAAAATCCCTTCTCATCAAACCACAGAGATTTCCATGTTCGATTGATTCCCAGCCTGAAACCAACGGGATTTGTTTTTTGTCCCAATATTTCCTCCGTCTTGATCCTAACCTGATAGATCCGAAACAACGACCGTAATATGACACATCCGTTTTCGGATAATATGCGCTCGCCCCATCGGGCCCGGACGATACCGACGCATTGTCGGACCCTCGTCCACTTTTATTTCCTTTACAAATAAATCTTCTGGACTTAATTTTGAGTTTTCATCTTTATTCATCGCATTTGCCACAGCCGAACGCAATGTCTTTTCAACAGGATCCGAACCCGCTTTCATTGTGAAATGGAGTAAATTGATCGCCTCTTCGACAGATCTTCCGCGGATCAGATTAACAACCTGCCTGACCTTGCGTGGTGAAATTCGTATATATTTTGCTATTGATCTTGCTTCCATATAGAAATAGACTCCTTAAGATACTTTAGTGCTTTTATCCACCTTCTTGCCGCTATGCCCACGAAAGGTCCGGGTTGGAGCGAATTCACCCAATTTATGTCCCACCATATTTTCCGTGATAAAAACCGGAATAAATTTATTGCCGTTATGGATGGCAATCGTGTGTCCTACAAAATCGGGAGGAATCGTGCTTCTTCTGGCCCATGTCTTAATGACTTTCTTTGAATTGGTTTTATTTAAAACATCAACTTTTGCCATGAGTTTTTCGTCAACATAGGGACCTTTTTTTACGGATCGCGCCATTGAGATTTTCCTCTATTTTCTTCTTTTTACAATGTACATGTTTGATTTCTTGCTTTTTTTACGGGTTTTATATCCTTTTGTAGGTTTTCCCCAGGGCGTCGTTGGATGCCTCCCTCCTGAAGATTTCCCTTCACCTCCACCCATCGGATGATCCACCGGGTTCATTACCACTCCCCTGACTTTCGGTCTTTTACCTGCCCATCGTGATCGTCCGGCTTTTCCTACAGTCACATTAATATGATCCGTGTTCCCTACCTGACCGATCGTTGCACGACAATCTTTTGAAACCATTCTCACTTCTCCGGAAGGCATTTTTAAATGAGCATATTTACCTTCCTTTGCAACGAGTTGAACTGATGTTCCGGCGCCTCTGGCTATTTGACCACCTTTCCCGGGTTTTAATTCGACATTATGAATCCCTGTTCCCAAGGGAATCTTGCCCAGGGGCATTACATGGCCTGCCTTAATATCCGCATTCTCTCCGGATAACACCTGATGCCCCACTTGCAGACCATCGGGAGCAAGAATATAACGCTTCTCTCCATCAGAATAACACAGGAGAGCAATGCGGGCAGATCGGTTTGGATCATACTCAATCGCGGTTACCTTGGCTGCAATATCGTCTTTATCCCGCTTGAAATCAATAATACGATAAAGACGCTTGTGCCCGCCACCCCGCCGTCGCATGGTAATACGACCTCTATTGTTTCTTCCGCCCTTTTTGTTGATCGAACGAGATAATGATTTTTCAGGCCTATCCTTTGTTATCTCTTCAAATGTTGAGACGGTCTTAAATCTTTGAGACGGTGTCTTTGGTTTAAAACTCTTTACTGGCATAAAAACTACTTCCCCTCAAAAAAATCGATTTTAAAGCCTTCTTTTAAAGTAACAATGGCTTTTTTCCAATGGGAGCGGCGCCCTTCAAAACGTCCCAGACGTTTCACCTTTCCCTTCATATTCATTGTAGCTACCTTGCTGACTTTGACACTGAATTTCTCTTCAACAGCTTTCCGGATTTCTATTTTATTCGCATTTCGATCCACCATGAAAGCGATCTTTCTTTCTGTTTCCTGTAAATTCGATGCTTTTTCTGTCATCACCGGATGAACAATGATTTCACGATACAGTTTCATTTTCCCAAAACCTCATCTACTATTTTCAGAGCACTTTTTTGTATTAAAAGCTTCTCCGCATTCAAAACATCGTATGTCGAGAATCCATCTGCCTGCTTGATCGACAATTTGGGGATATTTCTGGAGGAAAGCCACAAAGACCGATCTGTCTGGTGTGTAATAAGCAGCGTTTTCTCACTGGATAATTGTAGTTGTTTTAAAATCCCTTCCATCTCTTTGGTCCGGGGCTTTTCAAACGTAAAATCTTCAATCAGTTTAATACGATCCTCTCTGGCTTTATATGTCAGAGCAGATTTTCTGGCAAGCCGACTAACTTTTTTTGTAACTTTTTTATTATAGTCCCTTGGAGATGGGCCAAAAACCCTTCCTCCACCTACCCAGACGGGCGATCTTGTCGAACCTGCCCGAGCCGAACCCCGGCCTTTTTGAGGCCACGGTTTCTTTCCGCCGCCGCTGACAGCAGCACGGGTTTTCGTCTGGTTGGTTCCCTGACGCTTATTCGTCATTTCCGTTGTGACAACCAGCCATATGACATGATCGTTGGGTTCCACATCAAATACCTTGGCCGGTAAAACCACTTGTTCGCCAGACGGCTTGCCATCTGTTTTATACACATCCAATTTCACATTTTTACCCATATTAGTTTAGTTCCATATCTGTAGAATACTGTTTCGAGCTCCCGGGACACCCCCTTTGACAACAAGGAGATTCTGGTCCGGGATAATTTTTAAAATTTTCAAATTTGAAAGGGTTGTCTTCCGATTCCCCATCCGTCCCGCCATTCTCAATCCTTTGAAAACTCTTTTTGGATAAGCGGATTGTCCGATTGAACCGGGTGCCCGATGCCGATCGGACTGGCCGTGTGTCTTCGGACCACCGCTGAATCCATATCGCTTGACCACTCCGGCAAATCCTTTTCCTTTGGATAAACCCGTTACGTGAACCGTTTCTCCTTCAAAAAAAGAATTTTCAATTTTAATCTGATCGCCTTCCTTGACTTCGATCCGGTAATCCCGGAATTCCCTGAGAATACGAAAAGGGGATACCTTGGCTTTTTTAAAATGTCCGAGCAGCGGTTTTGTAGTATGCTTTTCTTTCTTCTCAAGATAGCCCAGTTGAACAGCATTGTAACCGTCTTTTTCCACTGTTTTCAATTGAATGACTGTGCAGGGTCCTGCTTCGATAACAGTCGCAGCAAAGGAAGCTCCTGTTTCGTCAAACAAACGGGTCATTCCAATTTTCTTGCCTAAAAGACCATTCATATATTATTCATCTCCATGCGCTCTGAAATGATCAAGATCATACTTTTATTTCTACATCAACACCGGCTGGCAATTCCAACTTCATGAGGGCATCCACTGTTTTAGGGGATGCATTTAAAATATCAATTAGCCGTTTATGAATTCTCGTCTCGAATTGTTCGCGCGATTTTTTATCCACGTGCGGAGACCGCAACACCGTATAAACAGAACGTTTAATCGGTAGAGGAATCGGTCCTGAAATGGCCGCTCCTGTGGTTTTTGCCGTGCGTACGATACGCTCGGTTGATTTATCAATCAGCGTATGATCATAAGCTTTTAGTTTAATGCGTATTGTTTGTCCGGACACTTTTCTTGAACCTCATTAAATTGATTTTATTCCAGGATTTTACCAACCACACCGGCGCCCACGGTTCGTCCGCCTTCACGAATCGCAAAACGCAGCCCTTCTTCCATCGCGATCGGTTCGATCAGTTCCACTGTCATGTTAATATTGTCCCCGGGCATCACCATCTCCACTCCTTCAGGCATCTGTACCGAACCAGTCACATCTGTCGTCCGGAAATAAAACTGCGGCCTGTATCCGTTGAAAAACGGCGTGTGCCGACCGCCTTCTTCTTTCTTCAATACGTACACCTGACCTTCAAATTTCGTGTGCGGTGTAATGCTCCCAGGCGCTGATATCACCATCCCGCGCCGAAGTTCTTCTTTCTCAACTCCCCGCAACAACAACCCCACATTGTCCCCTGCCTGACCTTCATCCAATAACTTCCGGAACATCTCCACACCGGTCACCACTGTCTTCCGCTTCGCTCCCAATCCGACCATCTCCATCTCTTCTCCCACTTTCACTTTCCCGCGTTCCACCCGGCCGGTTCCAACGGTACCTCGGCCCGTGATCGAAAATACGTCTTCCACAGGCATTAAAAACGGCTTGTCCACTTCTCGTGTCGGCGTCGGAATGTAACTGTCTATTGCATCAAGCAGTTCCTGAATTGCTTTCC
>Ga0315542_1002593_pt1 | contig 10945 bp, 8 predicted proteins | sample SalMarSW160120MG_FD_202541 | JGI IMG/M metagenome (GOLD analysis project Ga0315542, IMG submission 202541) | Salt marsh sediment microbial communities from the Plum Island Ecosystem LTER, Massachusetts, United States - Salt Marsh Sediment SW1601-20 ... | reverse complement strand
CCTGAATGAGGCAGAAGGTACTGACATCGAGAGAATTCTGGATCTGGCCACCCGGATGGAAGCTTCGCCGGAGTTGTTTCAGAATGAACTGGCCGGTCGGTCGGTGGGACTGTTTTTTCAAAAGCCCTCTACCCGGTTGCGGTTTGCCTTTGAGGTTGGTGTCGCGCAACTGGGAGGAACAACCTCGTTATTTCGAACTTCTGAACTTCAGCTATCCAGGGGCGAGTCTCTGGCCGATACTGCCAGGGTTCTGTCCAACTATCTGGATGCCATCGTGGTTCGAGGAGGAACTCAGCAGGACCTTATAGATTTTGTTCAGTTTGGCAAGGTCCCGGTGATCAACGGGCTGACTGCGAAATTCTATCCTGTTGGTGCGCTGGGAGCGGCTTACACCATGAAGAAAAAATTCGGGACACTCGCCGGCCGCAAGCTGGTTTATGTGGGAGACGGCAACAATATTGCCCATTCCCTTATGTTGCTGTGCCCCAAATCGGGTATGGACATTTCTGTTATTTCACCGGAATGGTACCAACCTAGTCCGGACGTGGTGGAAGAGGGGGAAGCCCTGGCAAAGAAAGCTGGAACTGCTTTTGAGATCACCGATGATATCAACGCCGTGTCAGGAGCAGATGTCATTTTTACAGACGTATGGACTTCCATGGGTATGGAGGAGGAACGTGATGAGCGTCTCCAGGCCTTTCAGGGTTACCAGGTTAACCGGAAGATGTTGGAAATGACCGGTAGAAAACCCATGGTGCTTCATTGCATGCCGGTGCGCAGAGGAGAAGAGATTTCCGCAGAAGTGGCTGCGGAATCCGAAATATATGAAAACGCGGCAAATCTTTTGCATGTGGCAAAAGCAATTTTATATTACCTACTCTAAGGAGGAAAAATGAGTAAGACCAAAGTTCTGATTATGGGTGCGGCTGGACGCGACTTCCACAACTTCAATATGTTCTATCGGGACAATGACCAGTATGAGGTGGTGGCGTTTACTGCGACTCAGATTCCGGACATTGACGGACGGATGTATCCGGCTTCCCTCGCCGGGAAGAACTATCCCAACGGGATTCCCATCAAGGCGGAAGAAGACCTGGTTAAGCTGATAAAAGAATATGGCGTAAACGAAGTGGTATTCGCGTACAGTGATGTTCCTTATGAAGTAATCATGAGCAAGAGTGCCATTGTCAACGCTGCCGGTGCTGATTTTACAATCATGGGCGCTGACCGGACCATGCTGAAGTCCACCAAGCCTGTCATTGCCGTTTGTGCGGTCAGGACCGGCTGCGGCAAGAGCCAGACAACCCGTCGTGTTGTAGAAATTCTTCAGAGCATGGGGAAAAAGGTTGTGGCGGTTCGTCATCCTATGCCTTACGGTGACCTGGAAAAGCAGCGCTGTCAACGATTTGCCACCATTGAAGACCTTAAAAAAGAAAAATGCACGATCGAAGAGATGGAAGAGTACGAACCCCACATTGCCAAAGGCGTGGTTGTGTACGCCGGTGTGGACTATGAAGATATCCTCCGGGCAGCGGAAAAGGAAGCTGACGTTGTGGTTTGGGACGGTGGAAACAATGACATGTCATTTTACAAACCGGATCTGCTGATCACGGTTGTGGACCCCCATCGCCCAGGTCACGAACTCAGCTACTATCCCGGTGAGGTGAATCTCCGAGCTGCAGATATTGTTGTGATCAACAAAGTGGATACCGCTGATTACTTCAATATTGAGGAAGTTCGGGAAAACACGCGCATGGCAAATCCCAACGCTATCATCGTGGATGCAGCGTCCCCGATTCAGGTGGACGATCCCGCTGTGATTCGCGGTAAAAAAGTGCTGGTAGTGGAAGATGGACCAACTCTCACCCACGGCGAAATGACTTACGGTGCCGGTACGGTTGCGGCTGAGAAATTCGGAGCAGCGGACATGGTTGATCCGAGACCCTACGCAGTGGGTAAGATTGCGGAAACGTTTGAAAAATACCCGGAAATTGGCGTCCTTTTACCCGCTATGGGCTATTCGGACCAGCAGATCAAGGATCTGGAGACTACTATCAATACAACAGACTGTGACAGTGTAATTATCGGTACTCCCATCGACTTGCGCCGGGTTGTGAAAATTGACAAACCCAGCACACGTGTGTACTACGATCTGCAGGAAATTGGCAAACCGAATCTGGATGAGCTGATTCGCGGCAAGTTCTGAAACGGGGACTTAAAATGGTTCGGATCAAGCCATTCAGAGGAGTGCGCCCTGCCGGGAACATGGCGGAAAAGGTTGCGTCATTCCCCTATGACGTATTGAATTCACAGGAGGCCAGGGAACTGGCCTCCGATAATCCTTACAGTTTTCTCCGGGTAGTAAAACCGGAAATTACGCTGGATCCTTCCATTGATCTGTATGATGACCGGGTATATCAGGCAGGCAAAGAAAACCTTGAGAAACTGATCAAAGAGGGTGCACTGGTTCAGGATGATGAAGACCATCTCTATGTTTATCGTCAAACAATGGGGAACCATGTCCAGACCGGCCTGGTCGGTTGCGCGTCTGCCGATGACTATATGGCGGATCGGATAAAGAAGCACGAATTAACTAGAGCGGCCAAGGAACAGGATCGCACCAGGCATGTGTACACAACAAACGCGAATGCCGGCCCTGTTTTCCTCACATATAAGGCCGTCAACGAGATCGATTCCGTCATTGAGAGAGTTACGGAAGGTGAACCGGAATACGATTTTGTATCCGATGACGGCATCGGGCACATTTTCTGGGTCATTCGCGAGCAGGAAATTATCAGTAAGCTGGAATCCCTGTTCGCGGAGATGAATACTGTGTACGTGGCGGATGGGCATCACCGTTCCGCATCAGGCGCCAAGGTGCGCGATTGGCGGAGAAAAGATAACCCCGGGCATACCGGTGAAGAGGAGTACAACTTTTTTCTTGCAGTGTATTTCCCCCACAATCAGCTTGCTATCATGCCGTACAACCGCGTAGTGAAGGACCTGAACGATCTGACGAAGGAACAGGTACTGGAAAAGATAGCTTTGAGTTTTAATGTGGAGAAAAATGGAGAAAAAGAACCAGTTTATCCGACGAACATCTGCATGTACCTGGATGGACAATGGTACACCCTGACTGCAAAAGAAGGGACCTATCCATCAGATGACCCTGTTCATTCACTGGATGTCAGCATTCTTCAGGAAAAACTGTTGACACCTGTTCTCGGCATTGGAGACCCGCGCACCGATGATCGAATTGATTTCATCGGGGGAATCCGGGGGACAAAAGAACTGGAGCGGCTCGTGGACAGCGGAAAATTCGCCGTTGCCTTCTCAATGTATCCCACCTCAATTGAGCAGTTGATTGCCATCGCTGATGCGGGCAAAACCATGCCGCCGAAATCCACCTGGTTTGAACCCAAACTTCGCAGCGGACTCATTGTCCATATGTTGGATTAGAACTGAAAAACGGGGCATTTGCCCCGTTTTTTTTATGGTTTCCAGACTTTCCAGACCTTACCGACAAGATCGGGACCCGGTTTTAATGTGGGTTTCCCCGGTGTCCAGCCGGAAGGAGTGGCCTCTGTACCTTTGCTTTTTCGAACCAGCTGGAAGGCATGGAGCTGGCGGAACGTTTCTTCCAGGTTTCTGCCAACTGCGGGAGTAAGTACTTCCATTGCCTGAATGACCCCATCCGGATCAATGATGAACCTGCCTCGGATATTAACACCGGCCGCTTCGTCATAAACACCGTAGACCTTACCGATTGCACCGGAACCGTCTGATGCCATGGGGTAGGGAATACCGCCGTCCACCATTTTCTGTAGTTCCTCTTCATCCCACACTTTATGCACAAACTGACTGTCCACACTTACGGAAATGATTTCCACGCCAAGTTTCTGAAACCGGCTGAACTGGTCAGCGACCGCTGACAATTCGGTCGGTCAGACAAATGTGAAATCACCGGGGTAAAAACAGAGAAGCACCCATTTTCCCAAAAAATCTGATAACTTGACCGAAGTAAATCCGCCCTTTAGATATGCGGGAGCTTCAAAATCCGGGGCTTTTTGTCCAACCTTAGCCTGCATAGTGATCTCCTCGTTTTGTGGCGAAGGTGTTTCCTTCGCCATGGTTTTTTCACCAACCACCGATCCGGTAGGACGCCCGCAGCCTACATCTGCCATGATCCTTCCTCCTTTTCTAAAGAAAATATATTTTCATGTAGTATACATTCCAAAATCTAAGTCAAATCCCAACCTTTGTCAACAACGGAAGCCAAAGGGATTCCATGCAATGCTCAATTGAACCTTTTCACGCTGTGCTAAAATGAAACCAAGGAGGAGTCATGGCCTGGATTGCAAAACTCACTGCACTGTTGAATGACATTGTTAAAGGAAAAGAAGAAGCGGTAAAGATGTCTGTGGTGACACTGGTTTCCGGCGGACACCTGCTTATTGAGGACGTTCCCGGTGTGGGAAAGACAACACTTGCACTGGGACTGGCCCGAGCTACAGCGTGTACATTCAACCGAATTCAGTTCACCAGCGATCTTCTCCCCTCCGATATCCTCGGCGTAAATATTTACAACCCAGCTGAGCAGAACTTCCGGTTCAAACCGGGGCCAATTTTTGCCAACATTGTGCTGGCGGATGAAATCAATCGCACCAATCCCAAGACCCAGTCGGCCCTCCTGGAAGCCATGAATGAGCACCGGGTTTCTATTGACAGGGAAACCCATCCCCTTCCCAACCCGTTCATGGTAATTGCGACCCAGAATCCGTTGGAATACCATGGAACTTTTCCCCTTCCGGAAAGCCAGATGGATAGATTTATGATGCATTTACATATGGGGTATCCCCCGTTCGAACAGGAGAAAAGGGCATTGATGGAAATGCGACCTATTGAGGATCTGGAGAAATTGACAGCCATTGTTACAGTGGAGGACATTCTGAAGGCAAGGGATGAGGTCAGCGAAATATTTATGGACGAGAGCCTGGTGGAGTACATTCTACAGATCGTTGGAGCGACTCGTAAACACGAGGAGGTCCGATTGGGTGTCAGTACACGTGGGGCTAGATTCATGGTGCAGGCCTCCAAGGGGTATGCGTTTCTCCATGACCGTGATTTTGTTGTGCCGGACGACATTCAGGCGATTGCTCCCTTTGTGATCGGCCACAGAATCCTTCTGAAACGCCAACACGAAATTCGTCATGCAAGGGAGTTGGTGGACGCGATAATCCGGGGGATTCCCCGGCCGGTCTGAGAGAGATGAAACTTACACGGGAAGGGAAAGGACTACTTATTACCGGTGTCCTGGTTGCGATGGCTGCGCTGAACACCGGCAACAACCTGATTTATCTCCTCACGGCAATGATGTTGTCACTCGGTTTGCTGGACGTTGTGGCAGGCTATTTCAACCTTAAAAAACTCAGTGGAGATGTGGTGGTGGAGGAACCGGTGTACGCAGGCGTCAGCCAGACCGCAATCTATCGGTTTTTTAATGATCGCAAACACGGATCCGCTTTCCTGGTGAGCCTGAAAGATGCTGAGGCTGGAATGTTCGCTGTGGCGCCATTGATTGATCCCGAAGGCATGATGGAAGTGAAGGAGGCCGTTACATTTGTCCGCCGGGGAAGGATACACTTGTCTCATATGAGGCTCTCATCTGGATATCCCTTCGGCTTTTACCGTAACGTGGTTAAGTTGAAAAGTCCAAAATCGTTCCTGGTGTATCCGGAACTGACAGACGTACGGGGATTACTTGCGGGAATACAATCTATTGCCGGTTCTGGAGCACTTCCGCACCCAGCCGGAGAGGATTTTACAGATATTCGTCCTTACCGGCAGGGAGATCCCATGCGGGACGTTCACTGGAAGGCAACAGCAAAATCCGGGGGGCTGATGGTGAAGGAATTTCGGGCCGGCGTTTCCCGCAGTGTGACTGTGGCATTGGATACCAGTGCCTCGGCGACACCGGAAATTCTGGAAAAGGGTATTTCACTGGCCGCTTCGCTGGTGGAGGTGCTGTTTTCAGAAGGACATCCGGTTCGCCTCAAAACATTGTCCCAGATCAGTGCACCAGCCAGAAGCAGAGAACAGTTTTATCACATCATGGACATGTTGGCACTGGTGCAACCGGAGGAACTGGATTCACAGACTTTGAATGATGATGGACAGGGGATTCTTCTGGTGGTTCTCTGTAGCAGGGAATCTCCTTTTCGAAGTCTGGCTCAGCAAGCAGCAGGAGTATTTGATGCAATCGGGCTATAAGTGGACGCTCTTATTCATTGTAGTGATTAGTCACACAGCTCTAGTGATTACAGGCGAAATGCCGTCTCAGCTTTTCTTTCTGATGCCGGTAACGGCAGCAGGTTATCTGGGACTGATCAGAGGGAGAAAACCCGTCAATCGAATCCTCCTGAATGTGGCTGCTCTTGCAACATTGTTGTTCTTTTTGTCGGACATGTTTGTAATTTCCGGAGACCTGCTAATCGCTGTTGGAAATCTAACTCTGGCTTTTCATGCAATCAAAAGTTTTGACATCCGGACTCCGGGAGACGGTCTGCAGGTATTCTTCATGTCAGTGATTCAGCTTGTTGTGGCATCTGAACTTGACCAACCGCTGATATTTGGGGCCATTTTCCTGGTTTTCATTGCCTTTTCTGTATTGTTTATCATGGCGTCCCATCAGGCAGCTCAAGTGGAAAAAATGCCCAGGGGTCTGTTGAAATCAGGGACCATTTTGACACTTGTGGTACTGCCGGTGGTGGCGTTGATCTTTGTTCTGATGCCCCGTGGGGCAGGGGGGTTATTTGGCAGCCGGAATCGGCAGAAGGCAATGTCAGGTTTTGACGATAAGGTGTCTATCGGAACATTTGAGGAAGTTATCAGCAGCGCAGATGTAGTAATGCGAATCACGATGCCTGACGGACAAGCGGTGGAGCCATACTGGCGGGGAAAGGTATTTGAAACCTATGAAAAGAATTCCTGGGAGAGTCGATGGACCCATGGCTTTCCATACCGGAACCGGAAAGGAAGAATTCAATTTGTGCGAAAGTTGCCCAAAAATGGAATTGTCCAGGACGTACTGCTGAAACCACCGAAAAGCGGAACAGTGTTTGGAGTCAGCGAAATTGTAAGCATTGCATGCGACAGCCGCTGGGTGGTTCAGTATCCCAATGGTGAGGTGGCTGTATCAAGGCGACGGAAAAAACGCTTGAACTATCAGGTGGTCAGTACAGGCGAGCGGCCGGAGGTTCGGAAAAGGACCCTGGATCTCTACCTCCAGTTCCCGGATGGTATGGAAAGAACGGCGAAGCTGACTGAAACCATTACCTCAGGGGCTAGAGACGAAGCGGAAAAATGTCGGGCGATCATGAGCTGGCTCAGAAAAAACTGCAGCTATTCCCTGAAGGTCCCTCTGGCCGAGAGTGTGGGCAATCCTATTGAGGATTTTCTGTTTCATACAAAGAAAGGCTATTGCGAATATTACGCCACGGCCATGGTGCTGATGCTCCGGTCCGTGGGAGTCCCTGCGCGGATCGTGGCAGGTTACCGGGGTGGAGATTTTAATCCCTACGGTGGGTACTATGTTGTGCGACAGGCCAATGCGCACACATGGGTGGAGGCAGCCATCGGGCGGCGGTGGGCAAGGTTTGATCCAACTCCTTCAACCGCAGGTGGTAGCCGTTCCATTTTTAGTAATTATCTTGATATTCTTGGATTTGCATGGGATCGATATGTGGTGGGATATTCAGTGGAAGACCGACAGACATTGCTGGGACAGTTGAGGTGGCCGGGTTCAGGCGCGGATAATGCTGGACGTCTGCCGGCGATGGCAATTGCAATTCTCATTGTGGTGGGAATTTCTATGGTTGTTGGTCGGATGTTGTTCTTGTGGCGCCGGAAATACACGTTTCAAAAAAGGATGCGCCCTGTTTCCATACTGGCTGTCCAGATAATGAAATGGCTGGCCAGGACGTATCCCAAAACAGCGGACATGGGCTGGAGAGCGGCGACCGGAAAAGTCCAGGATATTTCCCTCCAGACCCGGCTGAGATTATTCTTTGAGAAATATGAGGCGCTGCGATTCGGCTCCGGGCCACTCCCAACGAAAGAACAAGTGGAAGAATTGGAAGAGCTTGCACGGGACGTAAGGGGGAAAAACAGGAACAAAGGTGATGGGTGATGGATTCAGGAAAGGCGGAACTGGAAAACTCCCTGATTCTTTTGCTCCCCACTGCAACGGCAACACCTACTCAGATACCAGTTGGCTCACTATTCCGGGATTGTGATGGCGATCCGAAACCCGACGTCATTTCGTTTTGTTTCCGGTAGTGCACCGGATCGGTGACTTGATGAGCACGAAAAATCACTGCTTCTATAACTGCCACCTCTCAAAGCACGCCGGTCTCCCCAGGCTTTGAAAACGGGGTTTTTACTTTCGTTCTTTTCGTATTTCTGGAAAAAGCGGTAACTGCTGCCGAGGTATTTTTCATTCTTTCCCGGAGAAAAAGGATCCTGATACCGGTCACTGCACCACTCGTACACATTTCCGGACATGTCAAAAAGGTGAAGATCATTGGGTAATGTGCTCTCTACGGGGCGGGTCCTTCCCCGCCGTTTTCTTCCGCTGACGCAATATCGTGAGTCCATTTGATTGCCCCAGAAAAATATGGACATTCGACTGGCCCGGCAGGAGAATTCCCATTCAGCTTCGCTGGGAAGGCGTACGGCGAGGCCGGTTTTCTCAGACATCCACCGGCAATAATCCATTGCCATACTCCAGGATACGTTGATCACGGGCCGCCTGCCCCGACCAAACCGGGCATCATTTGGCAGCGTTGTGCCGGTTTCCCTGCAGAAAGCATCGAATTCGTCAAAGGTTACTTCGTGTTGGCAGATGGCAAAGGGATTGATTTTCACCCAAACCGGTGGTTGGTTGTTGCCACTATTTCCTTTTTCTGCCGGGGACGCGCCCATGAAGTAGCTGCCACCGGGGACAACGACCATATCCATTTTCTTCATTGTGGCTGGAAAGTCCCGCTTTACAATGAGTCTTTTAAGTTCTCTTTCCGCCTCTTTCCTGTGGTAGGCCTTTTGGCCGAATTCTGTCAGATAGTTCTGAAAAGAGGTAATTGTGTTGCTTACTTTTGCCTGATTAAACTGTTGCTCGTCGCGCTCAGCCCTGTCTACAAATGCCCGGGCATCGGAATAATGATTGGCGCTCTTCCCGAATCCCTTAAGGTAATCCTGATAGTCAATAAGGGCACTGGATTGGAGCGCTTTCCGGTAAGCCTGTTCATCATGTCGATTTCGACTGGACCGAGCTAGAATTACTGCAATCGCCACTGCAACAATCAGAACAACCGCAATAATGGAGAAAATCAACCCATATTTTTTCTTTTTCCTGAGTTTTTCGACCTGAATTGCCTTCGTCATTGTTTCTTTGGCGAATTCTTCCTGTCGTATAGCCTGAACCAGTCGACGGTGTGTTTCGATTCCCTCTGCCAGGTCGAACCGGTTTTCATTCAGAAGAATTTCATCCAGTGCGGAAATCTTCCGTTTCCGGTCTCTTAAGGTGACTTCCGGCATTTCCAATGCGTGCTGATAATGGCGCAGAGCTGCTTCTGTTTCCTTTTCTTTTACCAGTTGTTGTGTAATCCGATAGATTGTGGTCTGGTTGTTCTGGATGCGAACCTTGTCTGTGAATCGAAAACCGTCACCGGAAACGGTGATGGGATAAACACCCCGCTTCAGATTGTCTATGGTTGCAGGGCATTCATAATTTTCCCCTTCAATTCCAACGTGGCACTCATCCATCTCACTCTCAATTGTCAGTGCGCCTCCCCGTTCCTCAAGGACCAGCTTTACGTTGAGGATTGGAAGACTTAGAAAAATTTCCTTGGAGGTGAAGTGGCGATGGGTTGCTCCCTCAAGAACGTGGCGTCCGAACGGGACATCCTGAAAACTGAAGGCGGCGTCTTCCGTCAGCCCGGCTTCCTGGCCGTCCAGTGAAATGGTGCAATTCATATTGGTAGTAACGTTTACAACACCCCTTGGTTTTTTTGCTCCGTTGTAAGTGTCTCCGTTCTCCATTAGTTTTTCTCCAGTTCAATCATTGCATAAATTATAACGAAAAAACTCAAATACGCAACTTGTGTTATTGCGCCGGGCAGGAGAGGTACAGTGAGGGTGTTAAGAATATAGGGAAACAATGGATAAGAAATCCGGCACATCTTCTAATTATTTCGAAGATGTGCCGGACAAGTATGTGTGCGAAAGTGTCTATTTTTCCATGGACCGAATCTTTAAGCCAAGTAGAATTAGTAAGATAAAAAATAGTCCACCAAACCAATAGAAAGAGGACCTGCGCTTCGTTACTTCAAGGAGACGTTCCTTTGCCAGTTTCTGGACCTTCGTGATGTCCACCAGTGCGCTTTTCGCGACTTTATCCAGGTAGGTGGAACTGAACTTGTGTACTGCTGTCCGGGATTTGATATAAGCAGTTTTTGCATCCTGCAGATCCAGCTTGGCATCATCCATCAACATTCCTTTCTCCGCAGCACTATCCACCATAGTTCGGGTTTCAGCCAGTTTGGTCTCCAGACCGGTCAGTGTTTTGTGCATGGCCTGCATTGTCTTAAATGCTGGTTCTGAGGAATCATGGCAATTCAGGCAGACCCCCTTGTCAGTGGACAGCATGACGTCGGTGGGTGGATGGATTGCATGATTACTGTGACATTCCACGCATCCCCTGAGTCCAATTTCATCCCATTCTTTGTGGGGACTTTCGTCAAAAAGTTTCTGGTTCATCACATGACAGGTTCCACACACTTTTTCCACCGAAGCCGCACCGGGAGGCGCTGCTCCGTGATTGCCGTGGCAATCATTGCAGGTGGGAGCGGAAAGATCGTGCTTCTTGTACAGGGCATTCGCATGAACA
>Ga0315542_1002592_pt1 | contig 10946 bp, 9 predicted proteins | sample SalMarSW160120MG_FD_202541 | JGI IMG/M metagenome (GOLD analysis project Ga0315542, IMG submission 202541) | Salt marsh sediment microbial communities from the Plum Island Ecosystem LTER, Massachusetts, United States - Salt Marsh Sediment SW1601-20 ... | reverse complement strand
CAATGATTTCGGCGACATTCCTGGATTGCTTGATGCTGAGAGGTGCTACCAGCTTGGGATCGTGATATTTACCGGTTGCCCAGGCATTTCCTATTCCGGGGGCAATGACAAGCGAACTGATCGGGGCGATGATCTTGAAACGTAAATCTTTAGCGTTGGGATAAGGTATTTTGATATAGGTTAATTCTTCCTGGTCCAATTTTTCCTCCTTGATTTTCCAGATAATGATCATTGCAGCCCATAATTACAAGGAGCGAAGGCCGTAAAGCAAGCATCTAATTACATTGCAAGGTCAATCACCTTATTTTAAGGACTACGGGAAAAACACAGGGTCGCTTTCATTCAGGAATTTGGTTGAATTGAATTGGGTAGCATTTACCATCACAACGGATGCAATGCCCAATGACGGGTAAATGCGCATTTCGCTATGAAAACCGCCGCCGCCCCCTTCTTTGAAGTAATAGGCACTTCCATCTGTTTCGCCAATATGCCAGCCCAGCGTCATCGGGATCGATTCACCCTTTTTATTCACCTGTTGGGTTTCCAAAAGCTGTTTGGTCTCTGGAGTAAACAAGGCTGATTCTGCTTGGAGTTGATCCTGTAAGAAGTGGCTGAAGGCGCGCGCCGTCCCCACTAACCCGCCAAAAGCGGGACCATTGAGATAGTGACTCTTGAGCTGCAGCCAGTTGCCTTCGTAGTCTCCCCAATATTTCCGGTCAGTGACGAATCCTTTCAGGAGATTCATCATTGAGTACCGGGCAAGGTACCCTTTGGCGTGCGAGGCAGGGTCATGGATTACAAAATCCATTTCATTCAACGGAATTCCCAGCGGTTCGATCAGATTGGCTCTGATGTAACCGCTGTAAGGTTGACCTTCTGCACGTTCGATAATTTTTCCAAGTAGCCAATAGCCGATATTACTATAGGCATATTTGCTGCCCGGCTCGAAACCAAGCCCAGGATTATCACGCAGCACTTGAGCCAGCGCGGCATTCTCGTCGAATTCCTGGTCTTCTGCGACGAGGTGTGCCCAGCGCAGGGGGATGGGATTGGGTATGCCGGAGGTGTGATCGAGCAATTGGTGAATTGTGACCTGGCTGCCATAGGGATAATCAGTCAGGTAGTCCACGACCGGATCATCCAGTCCCAGTTTGCGCTTTTCTACCAATTGCAGGATGGCAACCGAGGTAAAGGTTTTGGTCATCGAATATGCCATCATGCTCGTTTCGAATGACATTGGCTTCTGTCTTTGGATATCAGCCCAACCGCCTGCGTATTCGAAAAGTGGCTGGTGCGAATTCAGAACGATGTACTGCAATCCCGGAATTTTCCTGCCTGCTTGCTGATCGAGAAAAGGCTTGAGGATGTTATTTGTGGCAGGCGAAGAGGACATGGCTATCATTCCTTAGGATGTAATGAGATAGACAATTAATAATCCGGTGCTCCAGTATACCAAAGAAAGGAATTGTTTCTTGGATGTGAACAGAGCAAAAATCTTCATAAAGTACTACAATAACGCTATTACAAGAAATCGAAGGAGCTTAATTGCGCGCTCGATCCGTGACCACAGAGGCATTAATCCAGGAATTAGCGAGGCGGTGGAGTAATTGAGATATCCGGCTCAAATCGCCAAGTAGAACGAAATTTTAAGGAGGGCTGCACGATGTCATCCGAACCATCTGACTCGTTATACGATCAAATCTACAAAAAACTGCAGGAAAAAGAAACCGAAGAGTTGCTTGAGATCTGGCAGGAGAACAATCGAGACGAATGGAGCGATAACGCCTTCGCTGCCATTTACGAGATTCTTCTTGAACGGCTGGGCTCAGAAATTCCTTCGCAACAGCCGCCTCCGGAAGCTGAAACAGGGAAATATTTATTTTTTGACTTGGATAAAGTCATCTCTCTATCCGACAATATAAATACAATAGCCTGGGTTGTTTTGGGTGGTTATATTGTTGTCTGGATGGGGGACCTTTTTAGTGGTCCAATTACTGCCCAAATATTCATTTCAGTGTTGTACATACTTCTCCAGGGATTCGTTTTCTTCCTGGTGCTGCGCTTTCTCGCCCAGGTTCTAAACTTGCTGCTGGAGATTGTCGAGAACACCCGAAGCTAAAGGGGGCGTCCGACTATCTTGTACTCTGTTTACCCATTCACATGAAATCAGACAGGTGTGAGGGTTTATCAGTGGGCCTGGCGCACGATAATCGAGGTTTGCGGCCCGACCGGGCTGGCGACGACCTCTTTATCCCCCTTTACCAGCGATCCTTCGTAGATTTTTGTCCCGCCTACGACTTGCCAGCCGCTTAGGACGAAAGGCAGTGGACCGGCCGCAGGCAGCCATTCGCCATTGTACTTGCGGGCAATGTGCACATGCGTCCCGGTGGTTTTTCCGCCTTCGCAAGAGGGGTGCCCGATATGATCGTCTGTGCTGACCCGGGTTCCAGGCGAGACGCGCTCCTTGTCGGCGACATGATAGTAGATCAGCACCCAGCCGGTTTGCTCGCTGCCATCGCCATCCAGATCCACCGCAACCAGGTTGTGATCCGAGCGCGTGACAACACCTGCTGCCGAGGCGGTCACCCAAACGTTGGGCACCACGCAAGGCGCCTGACCGGTTACCGGGGAGAAATCCAGGGCACCAAGTGGGCTGCCGGTGTCCCAGGCGGCGTGCGGGCCGCCGCTAAAACTCCAGCGCTCACCCACCGAAAAAGGGAGCTCCAGAGCAGGTTGTGCTAAACCGGCTGGAAATAATGGCTCGATCCGGGCTGCCTCCGCCCAGGGATCGCCGAACATCTGGGTATACAGGCTGATGAAATTGTCTGTGCCGTAAAGCGCGCCTTGCCAGGGCGATCGTTTGTAGAACAACGAAAACAGGCGCTGCACGGTGATCGTGCCAGCGTTCAGCCTGGGATCCAGGCGAGCGGTGCTTTGGTCGAGGAACTTGATTGTGGTCAGCGTGCCGGCGCGCCAGCCATAGTAGCCGATATTGAGCTGCTTGGCGGTGAACAGCAACTCCGTGTACAAACCAGTTTCGCCGGGTACGCGGAATCCGATTGGATAGTTGATCGCATCCGGCCCGGAGGGCTGCCCGTAAACCCAGTGAGAGCGATACTCCAGGAAAGCCAGCAAGATTTTTGGGCTGATCGAATAATCCAGTGCAATACGCTGCACGATTTCGGCCCCCGAAAGTGTTTTCTCATCCACCTGCTCCCGGTAGGTGCTCAGATAGCCACCGCCATTTTGGATGAATGCCTGGATATCGAACCCGGCCACTGCGGGTGAATCGACCACTTCGCTGTCCGGCAGCAGGGCGGATGGGTATTGGATTTGATCCACAGTGTCAGGGATGCGCAACGGTTGGCCTGGTGTGATGAAAGCCTCTGCCGGCAGGGGGGCAGCAGAAGCGATTTGATCGGGCTCAACGGCAAACCTTTTCGCCAGCGCGGGCAGGGTATCTCCCGATTGAGCGACATAGTCGAAAAACGCAGTCGAATCGTTATTTCCAGGTTCAGGCGTTGCTTGATCCTGAATGTTTCCTGGTGTTGCAGTGAATAATCCGGGGAAATCGTCTGGCTCGGGCGTCTTTACAATAACTGGTACAGTGGTTGGACTAATTTCACTTTCAGGTTCGCTGGCAGCCAGTGTCTGGCGCAGCTCCTGCCCTGAAACACCCTGGGGTGAGGTGGACGCCACGGGATAATTGCAGGCCAGGGCTGGCAGCAGCCAGGCGATCATGATGATAAATGCCAGGCGTTTTTTCATGCTCATCAAGAATACAACGACTCCTGCTTTCCGAATAACGGCTGAATTATACGCTTATATCTACGCCTGATCCAATAAGTTAAGGGCATCTAATATTTATGCAAGGGGATTGGACAATTTCGGATGTAAAATTTTTGAACTTCCCCCACGATTTCTTATTGCCAGTCCGGTCTGTTTCAGATAGAAGTACAATAGTGTAATATGATGAGACTGGATCTCGCCCTTCCAATCGGGATCGCGAGAAAGACGATCATAAGAGAATGAACAGCGTTGATCTATATGGAAATGGAAACACTTTTGGAGCATATTCAGGAAGATGAGCTGGTCGAAGTTTGCCGCCAGCTTGTGCGCATTAACAGTGTCAACCCGCCTGGGGCTGAAAGCGAGATTGCTGAATTTGTGGCCCAATATCTGCGGAAGGCGGGTCTGGAAGCGGAAATCGTGCAGCATACGCTACAGAGGGCCAGCGTACTTGCCCGCATCCGGGGCAGTGGCGAACTGCCCGGCGTTTTGTTCAGCGCTCACCTGGACACCGTCCCGGTCGGCGTGGAGAAATGGAACCATGCCCCCTTTGCCGGGGAGTTAAGCGAGGGTAAGATTTGGGGCCGCGGGGCCGCGGATATGAAAGGTGGCCTGGCGGCTGTGATGCTGGCGGCCAAAGCCCTGGTGCAGGCCCGCTTGCCGCTGCGCGGCGATGTCATCCTGGCCCTGACCGCCGATGAGGAGGTGAACGGCCTGGGGGCGATCGCTCTTTCGGAACGCCGTGATCTGCTACCTTTGCAGGCCATCCTTGTAGCGGAGCCCAGCGGCAACGAGATTTTCATTGCCGAAAAAGGGATCCTGTGGCTCGAAATTGTGACGCGTGGCAAAACCGCGCACGGTTCCATGCCGGAACTGGGACGTAATGCAGTGATGATGATGGTGAAATTGCTCGCAGAGCTGGAAAAGCTTTCGGTCCCATTTGAGCCGCATCCGCTGTTAGGCGGGTTCAGTCTGAGCGTAAACTCCGTGTCGGGCGGCATCAAGGCCAACGTGGTGCCGGATTATTGTATTGCCACAGTCGACATGCGCACCGTACCGGGGCAGGATCACGCGGATATCTTTCACCAGATTGAGGCGTTGATCGCTGACCTTGCCAGGCGGGACCCCGAATTTTTTGGCGAGGCAAAGGTGATCAATGATTGGCCCGCGATTGTCACCGCAGCGGACGAGCCTGTGGTCCGGCGATTCAATGATGCCCTGGCTGCAGTGACAGGCCATCATTCGGCCTTGAAAGGTGTGCGTTATTATACCGATGCGGCAGCCCTGGTCCCTGCTTTGGGCGCTCCGATGCTGATCTGCGGGCCCGGGGAGGCGGGTATGGCGCACCAGCCGGAAGAATATGTGGCGGTTGATAAGCTGGTCGAGGCAGCCCGTATCTATACCTGGGCAGCTTTTCAACTGCTCAATTGACAATTTGCGTTTTCTTGCGCTCTCAGATATACTAACTTCATTACTGGAGGCCTATATGCAAACTTACGATATTTCGTTAACCATCTCAACTCATCTACCTGTTTGGCCTGGGGAACCAAGTGTCACTCTCGAACGGATCGGCAAGATGGAAAATGGTGACAGTTCGAACGTTTCACGGATCGAGATGGGCGTCCATACCGGTACGCACGTGGATGCTCCATATCATTTTCTGGGTGGCGATACAGCTACCGTGGATACGCTCTCGTTGAGGCTGCTCACGGGCCGGGCCTATGTGCTTCATTTGTCCGATGAGGTAGATGAAATCAATCGAGATGTCCTGGAGCAGGCCGAGATCCCGCCGCGCACGCGCCGGCTGCTTTTCAAGACGCGCAACTCCGAGCATTGGGTGCGCCAGACCCCTGGTTTCCAAGACGATTTTGTCGCCATCAGCGCGGATGGCGCTCAATACCTGGTTGATCGCGGTGTGAAGCTGGTTGGCGTGGATTATCTATCTGCTGCTCCATTTCAGGAACCGCGTCCTACCCATGAGATTCTGCTGCAGGCAGGAGTCATCATTGTTGAGGGGCTGGATCTTTCTCAGGTCTCGCAAGGCCGCTATACTTTATACTGCCTGCCGCTTAAGTTGGAAGGTTCGGATGGCTCTCCGGCACGGGCGATCCTGGTAGGTGTATGAAGTCCTCTGGGTCTTGCATTCACGCTGTTTATCATGAAGGCGAACAGGTGATTAGAAAACGCCTTTTTTTTTCGACACATTATGATTTGTAAATCATCTCCGCATAGGAGCACTGGTGAAAAGCGGGCATGTTGAAAATAAAAGAAGTTCTGTCCGTTGTCTGTGTGATTATCGCATTTTCTATTGCAATCGTCGCATGCCAATCACAATCCCAGGCTACTGTAACGCAAACAGGAGAGAATATGCAGAAAATTCAGCTCACCAGTGCTGCTTTTCAGGAAGGGAAACCCATCCCAGTACAATACACCTGTGATGGGACAAATATCTCGCCACCCCTTGCCTGGGCAGGCGTACCTGGCGGGACGAAGAGCCTGGCGCTGATTGTGGATGACCCTGATGCGCCTGGTAGGACCTGGGTACATTGGGTGGTTTATCAAGTCTCGCCCGACCTGATGGGCCTCCCGGAAGGCCTGGTTAATTATTCCAACGCGGGCGGAATTGGCACTGCCGGTAAGAACGATTTTAATAAGTTGGGCTACGGCGGTCCTTGTCCTCCCAAGGGGAAGCCGCACCGCTATTTCTTTAAACTTTATGCGCTTGATACTGATCTCGAGCTCCAGCAAGGGACGACGAAAACGCAGCTAGAGGCCACCATGCAAGGGCATATTTTGGCACAGGGCCAGTTGATGGGGACGTACGGTAGGTGATAAGATATGGCGCCTCTCCAGGGCCATGGGGGATCTCTGAGCTGAGTTGCCTGGTTGGAGGGCTAAGCCTTTTCTTCTAAAACCCCTTGAATGGGGAGCGTATAACCACCATCGACCAGGATCGTCTGGCCGCGGATCATGCTGGCAGCCGGTGAGCACAGAAATGCCACCACGCCAGCGATATCCTCGGGTGTTACCAGGCGACCGGCAGGGCACAATTCGGCAGCCCGGGCGATAATATTTTCATCCGAACGAACGGCGTCGAAATGCCTGAGGGCTTCGGTGTCGACAATTCCCGGTGAAACGGCATTGACGACGATCTGTCGGGGCGCCAGCTCAATCGCCAGGTAGCGCGTCAGGGCCTCCAGAGCAGCTTTACTGGCTCCGACGACCACATACTCCGGCAAGACGCGAAATGAGCCGGGGCTGGTGATGCTCACAATGCTCCCGCCGCCGCGCTTTTCCATCAATGGAACAGCGCGCTGCGTGGCAAATAATAGCGAGCGGGCGTTGATATTCATCGTCCAATCCCAGCCCTTTGGTTTCTGCTGCATTACCGGGCGATTGTATCCTGAGGCGGCATTGCTTATAAAAATATCCAATCCCCCCAATTGAACATCGATCTCTTTGAACAGGTGCTCCAATCCCTTATCTGTGCCTACATCGGCCCTTACAACCAGAGCCCTGCGCCCCAGCCTTTCGATTTCCCTGGCTGTTTGCTCAGCAGGGGAGCGGTTGCGAAAAAAATTGATGATAACATCCGCTCCCTGCTGGGCGAAATGCAGGGCGATGGCGCGCCCGATGCCGCGCCCCGAACCGGTGACCAGGGCGATCTTTCCCTCGAAGGGCAGCTCATTGCTCATGCATTGTTATCCTTGAAAATAGTGACCAGGTGATCAGGGATCAGGCAGATCTCACTCGACGAAAATTTCTACATGCTCGCCATCGATCTCATCGATGACATCGATGATCTTGCCATCCACACCGGAGCGCAGCGCCTGCCCAAGCTCTTTGAGATCGACTCCGGCTACCTCCGGCGCAAACTGGGCCCCGATCTTCAAGCCCCAGTCCATCAACCCCAGGGGAATACTGACTCTGGCGCGTGCCCTGCCGGTAACCGTGTCGGTAACGTGCACCCGGAACCAGTGCGGTGTGTGGGCAGGTTGTTCTCCCATCTGTGGAGCGCTCTTGCGCTTCCGTCCCAAGGCCTCCAGCAGCTCAGCGCCTTGCTGAGTACTGATCTTACCCTCTTCGATCATCCTCAATATGCGCATGCGTTCGCTCAATCGCTCCTGGTTGCTTTCGTTTTGATCCTCGGCCTGTGGGGAAGTCTGTTCTTCTGCTCCCTCGAAGGGTTCATCATCAGTAAAGTATTGGTTTGTTTCCATCTTGACACTCCTGTCGTGGTCGGGAAAGTGTTGTGATCGCTCTTCCGGCGGGATACCCACTTCCTCGATATTCTAAAACCAGTTTTGAAAAACCTAAAACCATTTTGTTTATTATGCTGTAATTATAACGAAAATATCAAGAATGTCAAGTGTTAATTTAAATATATTTAATTTCAGCTTTGATTTTTCTTAAGCTGTTTTTAGGAAAGTCTGCCCTGCATCGGATAACATAAACAAGGCTACCGGCACAGGCAGCCTTTTCCACTTTATATCATTTTGAATTTCGCCTTCCGCTTGGGGTTTTACAATGTGCGTTCATCGAAAGGCAGCGAGGCGACCACGGCCGGCGTCCCGCCTTCGGACTGAGCGCCGATTCGCAGTGCAGTCCCTGGGGCGTTATGCGTTCGTTTTAGAATTGCCAGGCCGATGCTGCCGAAACGCGGCGAATTCACGCTGGAGGTCAGTCTGCCGACGGCCTTTCCTTCAGCCCAGACGCGCTCGCCGGCCTGGCAGGCTTTTTCCATGAAGATGCCACAAAGGTGCTGTGTCACTTTGTCGTACGTGATCTGGCGGGCAATGATCTCCTGCCCGGTATAGCATCCCTTACCATCTGCAACGGCCGCCTCCAGTCCGGTCTCCAACGGTGTGTAATCAGCGGTCAATTCATAATCCGCTTCCGGCTGGCCGGCCTCCACGCGCAAGATGAGATAGCTCTCCGCTTCCAGCCTGACCGCTCCAGCTTCTATTAAAGCCCGAAGAACCTTATCGCTGTCCTGGGAGGAGATTAACAGGCGGTATCCCAATCCAAATGAACGGTCTGGTAACAAAACGCGCACAGGGGCGGATTGGATTTCGGTCTCAATGAAGGTATCTCTGGTGGGTAATTGCGCCGCGCCTACCTTCCGGAGCAATATGCCTGCCTGGGGTCCGATCAGGTCAATCTGCACAATTTCGGCACTCATATCGCGCACGGCGACCTTGTCCATGAAGAAAATCCGGCTTTTCAAAAAGACAGCCGTTTCGGCGCCACGCCCCGCCAGCGTGATCGCATCGATCACCCCTTCGCCGTCTTCATCAATGGATTGCAGCAGATAAAAAACATCCAGGATGCGCGCGGTTGAGGAGGTGAGCACGTTCAGCAAAGCGCGCCCGGCCTGCAGCAGCCCCATATCGTTGGTCGTCTGGCGCTGGAGGAAGGCGGATTGGTCCAGCCCGCTTACGCGCAGATAACCGGCTGAGGATTGGATAAAAAGCGCCGCGCTACTGTAAGCAGATTCGTAACCGGGAAGGTTTTCTGCATTCAAAAGATTTTCGGCATCCGAATGATTTTCGGCATCCGAATGATTTTCGGCATCCATCGCTAATAACTCCCTCTAATAACCCCGAAATGAAAAACGTGAAATGCAGGACGCGGTTTACAAATCACGCGCGCTACATTTCACGTCGATTGGTCCAACCAGGCGCTTTTCAGCGTGAAAGGTTTATGCCGTCACAGGCACAGGGGTCCCGCTGGTCTTTGGAACAGGCGGCGGGAAGATGCTCTCGAACTCCTCGCGCGAGATCGTCTCGACTTCAAGCAGCCGTTGAGCAACGGCATCCAGCCGGTCGCGATATTCAAGCAGGATCTGGCGTGCCTTGGCATGCGCTTCACTTACCAGGCGGCGCACCTCTTGATCAATCTGTTCGGCGACGGCCTCCGAGTAGTCGCGCTGCTCGGAGATCTCGCGGCCCAGGAAGATCAGTTCCTCCTTCTTACCGTAGACCATCGGTCCGAGCTGTTCGCTCATCCCCAGGCGAGTCACCATGGCGCGCGCCATGTGAGTCACCCTTTCGAGATCGTTCGATGCGCCTGAGGTAATGTCGTCGAAGACCAGTTCCTCGGCAGCCCGCCCGCCCAGCAGCCCGACCATATCGGCCAGCAATTTCTTGCGTGGCATCAAGGTGCGATCCTCTTCTGGTAGCGACATGGTATAACCACCAGCCATGCCGCGCGAGATGATCGATACTTTATGCACGGGGTCAGCCTGGGGCAGGGTATGCATAACGACGGCGTGACCGGCTTCATGGTAGGCGACAATGCGCTTTTCTTCGACGCTGATCAGGCGGCTCTTTCGTTCAGGACCGGCGATGACACGCTCGATGGCTTCTTCCAATTCCGGCTGTCCGATCAGCTTTTTGTTGCGGCGAGCTGCCAGAATGGCGCCTTCGTTGACCAGGTTTTCCAGGTCTGCGCCCACGAAACCAGGGGTCGAGCGGGCCAGAACTGCCAGGTCCACTTCAGGATCGAGCGGCTTGCCCTTGACGTGCACTCGCAGGATGGCCTCACGACCACGCATATCCGGGCGATCCAGGACGACGCGGCGGTCAAAACGACCGGGGCGTAGCAAAGCCGGATCCAGAATGTCAGGGCGGTTGGTAGCGGCCATGATGATCACATTGGTGTCTGTATCAAAGCCATCCATTTCCACCAGCATCTGGTTCAACGTCTGTTCGCGCTCGTCGTGGCTTCCGCCAAGTCCAGCACCACGTTGGCGTCCGACGGCATCAATCTCATCTACAAAGACGATGCAGGGTGAGTGACGCTTGGCCTGATCGAACAGATCACGCACGCGACTGGCACCAACACCTACGAACATCTCGACGAACTCAGAGCCGGAAATGGAGAAGAAGGGCACACCGGCCTCGCCTGAGACGGCTTTGGCCAGCAGGGTTTTCCCGGTCCCGGGAGGCCCTACCAGGAGGACACCTTTCGGGATGCGCGCGCCGAGCGATATAAACTTCTCTGGCTCGCGCAGGAATTCGACCACTTCTTTTAATTCCTCCTTGGCTTCTTCGACGCCGGCTACATCTTGAAATGTTACTGTGGGCTGGTCACCGGTAAACATGCGCGCCCGGGACTTACCAAACGAAAGCGCAGCGTTGTTGCTACCTTGTGCT
>Ga0315542_1002591_pt1 | contig 10946 bp, 11 predicted proteins | sample SalMarSW160120MG_FD_202541 | JGI IMG/M metagenome (GOLD analysis project Ga0315542, IMG submission 202541) | Salt marsh sediment microbial communities from the Plum Island Ecosystem LTER, Massachusetts, United States - Salt Marsh Sediment SW1601-20 ... | reverse complement strand
CGCGCCGGGCCACGGTGCGAGCTCGGCGCCCGTGCCGCACCGCGCGAATCTGCCGTTGACAGCATCGACGGCGACCCGGGAGGAGATCTTCTCCGGGACTGGGGCGTGGTCCGGGTGCGCCGGCCGATCAGGGGGCAGGCGCGACGTTGTGGTTCATCCGGAACAGGTTGCCCGGGTCCCAGCGGGCCTTGAGCGCGGCCAGGCGCTCGAAGTTGGGGCCGTAGGCGGCGGGCACGCGGTCCTGCTCGTCAGTGCCGAGGAGGTTGACGTAGACGCCGCCGGTGGCATAGGGCCCCATGGCCTCGTGCACGCGGCGGGCCCAGCCGGTGACCAGGTCATCCTCGCCGGAGTCGGTCCAGCCGGCCATGATGTGCAGCGAGAACGGGGCCAGACGGTGGGGGAAGGCGGTGGCGGTGGGAGCGACGCGGCCGACCGCTCCTCCCCCCGCTCCGATGTAGGCGACCGTGAAAGCGCCCGGCAGCTCACCGATGTGCTTCGTGAAGGTGTCGATGGCCGCATCGGAGAGAGCAGCCAGATCGTGGGAGCGCGACTCCCAGCGCCGGCCGGCCGGGAGGGCCGCGTCGAACGCCCGCTGGACCTCCACATAGGGTTGCGGCGCCACGTAGGCCAGGATCTCCTCGCCGAGCTCGAGCAGAGGCTGGAAGCCTCCCGCGGCGCCGGGATCGGTGTGGAACATCACGAGGTCGACGGCGACCTGCCCGTGGAACTCCTCCGGGAACTCAGGGATCGGCGGCACCTTGAGCACGAAGGCGTAGCACTGGACCTCGTCCGGCGCGTTGTTCATGAACTCCCGGTAGGAGCGCAGCACCCTCGCGGCGTCCGAGAAGCGGTACACCGCCTGGCCCGCCAGCACCTCGGGCCTCACCTCGTGCAGGGCCAGCTCGAAGGAGGTCACCACCCCGAAGTTGCCGCTGCCGCCGCGCAGCGCCCAGAAGAGGTCGGCGTTCTCTTCTTCCGAGGCGCGGACGATCCGGCCATCCGCCGTCACCACCTCGGCGGCGAGGAGGTTGTCCACCGCCATGCCGTGCTTGCGGGACAGGTAGCCGTTGCCGCCGCCCAGGGTGAAACCGGCTACGCCCACAGTGGACACGGTGCCGCCGACGGCGGCCAGTCCGTGCTCCTGGGTCCTGGCGTCGAGCTCGCGCCAGCGGACGCCGGGCCCCACGCGGACCGTCCGCGCGCCGGGGTCGACCTCGATCTGTTTCATGGGCGACAGGTCCAGCAGCAGACCGCCGTCACCTATGGTGTTGGCGGCGTAGGAGTGGCCACCGCCCTTCACCGACAGCAGCAGGGAGCTCTCCCGTGCGTAGTCGACTCCGGTCTTGACGTCCCCGGTGTCACGACAGCAAAGCACCAGGTCCGGGTGCCGGTCGAAACGCGCGTTGAAGACGCTCCGTGCCTCGTCGTAACCTCTGTCTCCGGGAGTCAGGACGACGCCGCTGGTGCGGGCTCCCAGCTCCCGATTGTGTTTGGTCATGGTGTCCTCCCTTCCGGACGTCGTGCTCTCGACGAACACGCGACGCCCTGTCCCCGGTGCCCCACGGCACGGGGAGGCCACGGGATCCCCGGTGGGTGTGTCATCGATCCGCGGCGAGTGCACCAGGGAACATCGCGGCAGCGCGGCGATTTGTTCCTGCTCCTCCGACCTTCTGGTCCCCAGGACGAAGCTCCTGTCGCGATGAATGTGGGCGGACTGATCTGGATCCCGAGACTCGCGCCGACGCGGATGTCGGCACAGTCTCGGATGGAGATCCGACGGCGCACCTCGAGCACGAGCTCGCAGGGAGGCGTCCGGGGCCCGCGAGACGAAATTTTGCCCTCTCGTCGGGCCCTTCTCAGTGTGAGACCGTTCGCGGAGCGTGCATGGCGACCTATGTGATCGGTGACATCCACGGGTGCTTCGAGACTCTCCAGCGCCTGCTGCTGAAAATGAGCTGGGATCCTGCGGTGGACGAGCTGTGGCTGGTGGGGGACCTGGTCAACCGTGGGCCGGCGTCCCTCGAGGTCCTGCGCTGGGCGGTGGCTCACGACGAGAAGATCACGGCCGTGCTCGGCAACCACGACCTGCACCTGCTGGCGCGTGCGGCGGGTCTGGTGGCGGCCAAGGCCGACGACACGCTGGACGACGTGCTGGCCGCCCCGGACCGCGACGAGCTGCTGGGGTGGTTGAGGCGCAGGCCCTTCCTCCACGTGCGGGGAACCTGGGTCATGGTGCACGCCGGGTTGCTGCCGGGCTGGGACGTCGGACGGGCGCTGGGGCTCGCGGAGGCGGCGGCCGAGGGTCTCGGGGGAGACCGGTGGCCATCGTTCCTGAGGCGGGTGCTGGCCAAGGGGTCACGGCGCGAGGGGATGCCCGGCGATGACGATGCAACCGCAGCGGTGGGTGTGTTCACTCGCCTGCGCATGGTCGATGGTGACGGTCGGCCACGCTTCAGCTACACCGGCCCCGTCGAAGAGGCTCCCAAGGGGTATCGACCCTGGTACGGGACGGCGCGGGTGATCTCGGACGGTTCGCGCGTCGTGTTCGGGCACTGGGCTGCCCTCGGCGTCCGCCGCGGGGAGGGGATGACCTGCCTCGATTCCGGGTGCGTGTACGGTAACCGTCTGAGCGCGCTGCGGTTGGACGACGACTGCGTCTTCGAGCAGGAGACTGTGGATCCGGTGCCCGTCTGGGAGGGGTGACATGTCCGCGCCGCGTCCCCGGCGCCGGCGCGCACGTCACGACGGCAAAGACGGTAGAATGCGCGACGAGGACCCTGGATGACTCGTGTTGCACTCGACGACAGCCGATCCGTGATCGGCAGCGTAGGCGCTGGACCCGGCGCAGGGAGAAACCATGCGCCTCGGTCGGATCGGTGCCCCGCCGCCGGCGTCATGGCGCGGTGCAGGGGCGGTCGGAGGAGCTAGCGGTGCCCGCCAGGCGCTGCCCCTGGTGTGGGGACGACCCCGTGTACGTGGCCTACCACGACCGGGAGTGGGGCGTGCCGGTGCGCGACGATCGGACCCTGTTCGAGTTCCTGATCCTGGAGGGAGCCCAGGCCGGGCTGAGCTGGCGCACCATCCTGCGCAAGCGGGAGGGATATCGCGCCGCCTTCGCCGGCTTCGATCCCGCCGAGGTGGCGCGCTTCGACGAGGGGAAGATCGCCGAGCTGCTCACCGATCCCGGCATCGTGCGCAACCGGCGGAAGGTCGAGGCAGCGGCCGACAACGCGCGCGCCTTTCTGGCCGTGCAGGAGGAGCGGGGCAGCTTCGCCGGCTACATCTGGTCGTTCATAGACGGCCGGCCGATCCAGAACCGGTGGCGGTGGCTGGAGGAGATCCCGGCCACCACGCCGCTCGCCGCCACGATCTCCAAGGACCTGCGGACCAGAGGGTTCCGGTTCGTCGGCCCGACCATCGTCTACGCCCACATGCAGGCCACGGGCATGGTCAACGATCACCTGGTGAGCTGCTTCCGCCACGCCGAGGTGGCGGAGCTCGGGGGGGCCCCATGAGCTCTGCGGTCGCGGTTCCCGGCGGTTGGATCGCAGCCCTGGTGGTGTTCGTGATCCTGGGTGCCGTGATCCTGCTCATGGCCGGTCGGCAACGCAAGCTCGCCGCACGGGAGCGCACGGTGCAGGTGTTGCTGGAGGAGCGTTCCCAGCAGCTGGAGAAAGCGAATCGGGCCCTGCGCGAGCTGACCGCCGGGGATCCTCTCACCGGCATCGCCAACCACCGCACCTTCCAGGAGGACCTGCGCAAGCAGTGGCGGCGGACCGCGCGGTCGCGGCTGCCCCTCACGCTGCTCATGATCGACGTGGACGGGCTCCGCCACTTCAACGAGTCGAAGGGGCACCAGGCGGGCGACGAGTGCCTGCGCCAGGTGGCGGACGTGCTCCGGCAGCAGCTCCAGCGGCCGGGCGACGCGGTGGGTCGCTACGGAGGGGACGAGTTCGTGGTCCTGCTGGCCGAGACCGACGCCTCCGGGGGCCTGGCCGTGGCCGAGCGCATGCGACGCGCCGTCGAGGACCTGGAGCTGCGCTGGGGGTCGGACGCCGAGAAGGAGCGGATCACCGTCAGCGTGGGCGCCGCCACCACCATTCCGAGCCCCCAGGAGAACGCCACCTCCCTGGTGGCGGCCGCCGATCGGGCGCTCGCGGTGGCGAAGCGGAACGGCCGCAATCGCGTGGAGATGTGACGAGGCGCTCGACGCTGGCGCCACACGGAGCCATGAGGTCGTCGATGGACGCTGCGGCAGACGTGGCCCGGGGTGCCTGTCCGCTCAGGGCCGGGCTGTGGTCCCCCCTTCACTCCTCGAGCGCTTCCGGCGGGAGGTGGCCGAGCATGACCATCTTGCGCCGGTAGGCCGACTCGCGGCGCCGCGCCAGTCGGGCTCGGCGCTCCCTCAGCTCCTCGAGCTGGCGCTCCAGAGGCGGACGGGCCGCCTCATCTGCGGCCGCCAGGGTCTCGCGGATTGCGTCGGCACGCGCGTGCAGCTCGCGCATGGCTAGGGCGATGGCGCTCTCCTCGTTGGACACGTACGCCTTGGGCGAGCAGACCGGCTCCTTGGAGGCGGCCTCATCGCGTTCCACGACGGGGAGGTCTCGTTCCCCCATGGCGCCAGTGTACCTCGGCGAGCCGATGGAGGCTCGCCCTGCCATGGAGCACGCGGTCGGGGATATGATCGGAGGGGCGAGGACCAGCAACGAGGTGAGTGCGAAGGCGGTCGGAGTGGAGCACCCCCACGCGCGCGTCCGGGAGGCGGCGCGTTGGCGGGAGCGTTGGCTGAGCGTCGACGAGGGCGTGGAGCTGCGGGTGCTGGAGCGGTCGGAGGCGGGGTGCGGCGGCCGTCGTCCCGTCATCTTCGTGGCCGGCTGGGTGTCGGTCATGGAGGGCTGGACATCCGTCCTGGAGCGGCTCGGGCAGGTGCGGCCCGTGGTCTACGTGGAGACCCGAGAGAAGGGCTCGGCGCATCTGGACCGCCATCGCCTGCGTCCGGACGAGTTCACCGTGCCACGGCTGGGGCTGGACCTGGTGCGTGTCGCCGATGGCCTGGACATCGACTGCAGCCGGGCGATCTGGTTCGGCAGCTCCATGGGCGCCAACGCCATCCTCGAGGCACTCAAGGGGGGACGGCTGCCGGCACGGGGCGCCTTCTTGGTCGGACCCAACGCGGGATTCGTGATCCCGTGGTGGGGCCGGCCCCTGCTGTGGTCCCCGTCGGGCCTCTACCACGTGATCAAGCACTTCGTGATCTGGTACCTGCGGCACTTCCGGGTCGACGAGCGGGCCGAGCCGGAGCAGATGCTGCGCTACGAGCGGACACTGCTCGCCGCCGAGCCGTTGCGGCTGAAGCTGTCGGCGCGTGCGGTCGCACGCTTCGACGCCCGGCCGGGGCTGGAGACCGTCTCGACCCCGGTGACGATCGCCTACGCGTCCACCGACCGCCTCCACGGTGAGGGCGATGTGGACACCATCGTGGCCGCGGTCCCCACGGCGCGCGCCCTCCGGTGCCCCTCCAACGGCTACATGCACGACCCCAGGATCGTGGACGACCTCGAGGCCTTCATCGCCTCACTCGACGGTGGCTGAGCCCGCCGCGCTTTTCGCCCGGCGCGAGTAGAGCACCACGAACAGGCAGAGCCCGATGAGGGCGACGGTGCCGATGACCTCTCCGGGCAGGCCCTCGAAGGCGTGCGCGGACAGGATGTGGACCGCTTCCTTGGGCGCCATGGTGCCCGCCGTCTGCATGATGAAGGCGTTGACGCCGGAGTCGATCACTCCGAGGATGGCGCCCCCGGCCATCAGGCCCGACGCCACGAGCACGCCCCGATCGGTGCGCGCCTTGACCGTCTGGTCGCTGTCGCCGGCCGACCTGCGCCCCACGAACCACGACAGGATGCCGCCCAGCAGGACCGGGGTGTTCAGCTCCATGGGCAGGTACATCCCGAGGGCGAAGGCCAGGGGGGGCACTCCGGCCATCCTCAGGATCAGGGCGAGCACCACGCCGAGGGCGAACAGGTACCACTGCAGGGGGGCGGTCTGGGCGCCGAAGATGCCGATCAGGATCGCCTTCATGGCCGACGCCTGGGGCGCCGGGATGTTGGTCGTGCCGAAGCCCTGGCCAGCGGGCGCCTGGGCCATCACCCACATGGCCAGGCCGCAGAAGGTCGCCGCCACGGCGGTGCCCAGGAACTTGAGCTTGAGCTGGTTGGCGGGAGTGGCGCCGATCCAGTGGCCCACCTTGAGGTCCGAGGAGAGGGCGCCGGAGGCGGCGAGGGCGGTGCACACGACGCCCCCGACCATCATGGTGACGAACATGCCGTTGCCGCCGGACAGGCCCAGGCGCAGCATCAGGAAGCCGGTGATGATGAGGGTCAGCATGGTCATGCCGGACACCGGGTTGGTGCCGACGATGGCGATGGCCCGGGCCGCCACCGGCGCGAACAGGAAGGCCACCACCATGACCAGGCCGGTGGCCACCAGGGCGTAGAGGAGGGAGCTGGCGATGCCGACGCCGAAGGAGAAGAACACGAACGCGCCCACCGCCGCGGCCGCCAGGCCGGCCAGGGTGAAGGAGCCGGAGAGGGAGCGGTCGACCCGCGGCACCTCGCTCGAGGCGCGGGTGTCCTGGTGGCTGAGGCCGACCATGTTGGCGCCGATGGAGCGGATCATGGACGGCAAGGAGCTGAGGATGCCCAGGATCCCGGCGCCGGCGATGCCGCCGACGCCGATGATGCGCACATACCCCACGAAGACCTGGTCGATGTCCATGTCGCCGATGAGCACCGTGCCGGGGGCGAGCACGTGGGGCAGGCTCGAGCCCACCGAGTGCACCAGGGGTACGAGCACGAAGTAGGACAGGAACGAGCCCGCGCAGATGATGGCCGCGTAGCGCAGCCCGACGATGTAGCCGATACCCACGATGGCGGCGTTGTTGAGGATGCGCAGGGTCATGAACTGGTGCTCGAGGAGCTGTCCGAGGCCCAGGGCCCGGAACGACAGCTGCTCGGCCATGCCGTGAAACGCGGTCACCGTGGCGTCGTAGGCCGCACCCAGCCCGGCCGCCATGGCCAGGATCTTGGCCTGACCTCCCACACGTTCGCCGGAGAGGATGATCTCGGTGGTGGCGGTGCCCTCGGGCCAGGGCAGGCGCCCGTGGAGCTCCACCATGAAGTGGTAGCGCAGGGGGATCAGGAACAGGATGCCCAGACAGCCGCCCAGGAACGAGACCAGGATCACCTGCAGGATGCTGGGTTGCGCCACCCCCGAGCCCGGCTCGGCGGCGAGCATGTAGAGCGCGGGAATCGTGAACACCGCCCCCGCCACCACGTGTGACGAGTTGGCGCCGATGGACTGGATGATCACGTTCTCCAGCATGGTGCTCTTGCGGGCGAGGAGGGGCGACAGCCCGATGGCCAGGATGGAGATGGGGATGGCCGCCTCGATGCCCTGACCGACCTTGAGGGCCAGGTAGGCCGCCGCCATGGAGAAGATGGCGCAGAAGACGAGGCCGAGGGTCACCGAGCGGACGGTGACCTCGAAGACCCCCCTCTCGTCGGGCACCACCGGGATGTAGCTCTCCGCCGGCCCGAGGGGCCGTCGCGCGTTGTCCGGGAGCCCGGCGATGCCTGCTTTGCCCGGTTGCATCTCCGTCCTCGTCGGTTGCGCTGCCTTCGCGCCCTTGGCTTGCTGTGCCACCGTTCCTCCCTCGTCCTTCTGGTTGCGGAAGTGTAGCGGAGACGGGCTTGATGCGGAATCGAGAGTGCCGCCGTCACCGGGCAAGGCCGATGATCGGTGTCGCTGTCACTGCCGCAGGGCGCGGGGCGCGGAATCGGACGCGGGCGCGGGCCGGGCGCTCAGTGGCCGGTCTGCGTCAGGATCACCCACCCCCAGTTGGCCAGGATGACGAGCACCGCCGCCATGCGCAGCCAACGCGGCAGCGGTGTTTCCAGCACCGGCACGGTCCCTCGGCGCCACGCCCACAAAGGGGCCAGCAGGCCTCCCACCACCAGGATGACCGTGCCGCTCGCCACCAGAGGGTTGAGCAGGAAGGCCTGCCCGGGATGATGGTGGAGCAGCGCCAGGACCCCGCGCGTGGCGCCGCAGGTGGGGCAGGGGATGCCGGTGAGCGAGCGGAAGGTGCACCTGCCCAGGTGGGGCGCCAGAAAGTCCCACAGCGGTCGCAGCGCCACCGCGGCGAGGGCCAGGCCGGCCCAGACCCAGGAGAGCTGCCGCTCGGCGAGAGTGAGCGGCCGCCACCTCACGAGTGGTGCGACAACGAGCCCAGAATCGCGGTGCCGACGCCGAGTGAGAGCGCCACCGCCACGCAGGCACAGCACAGGAGCAGAGGCAGGAGGACCGCCAAGGCGGCCTTGCCGTAGGGACAGCGGTGCGCCTCGGCCACGCCGACGATCTGCAGCACCACGAACCAGACGAAGGAGATGATGCCGCCGCACAGGGGCACGATGCTGCCGAGATCCGCGGTGTGGGCGTAGCAGAGCAGGCGGAACGTGGTCTCGAAGCCGCCCTTGCCCTCACCGACGATGAGCAGTGCGAGGTGGAGGATGCAGGTGTGGAGAAAGATGTAGAACGCCATCAGGACCGGCATCACCACTGCGGTCCCGATCGCGATCAGCACCATCACCGATGCCCCGACCGCGACGCCTCCCAGCTCGTTCCGGAGCTCGGGGAAGCCGACCGCGAAGAACGGCGCTTGGAAGGCGAACCAGTAGGCGAAGCCCACCAGGAGCTCGATCCAGGCCATGATCACCGCATAGAAGAGGGGCCGGCCGAGGCCCGTCGCGGACATGCGCTTGAAGGCCTCCTGCGGGGACAGGACAAAGAGCTTCACGGTCGCCGTCAGACCGGACAGGAAGCCGGTGGAACCGTCCTCCCAGGGGAGAACGGGGGGCGTTGTGCCTCCAGGTGGAGCAGGGGGAGGCGAAAGCGTCGGATCGTTCACGGTGTCCTCCAGAGCCAGTTCGTGTTGCCACCAGTGTAACGTTGCGTCCCGGGCACGGGTTCGCTGCGGGCCAGCGCACCGTCGAGGGTCGTGCTGGAATTTCCGGCCTGCCTCGCGGATTGCGGGGAACGATGACTGATCACCTGTTGCGATGCGTCGCCTTGGAGGGACGGGTCCGGGTGGTCGTGGCCGACGCCAGCGACACCGTGGAAGAGCTGCGCCGCATCCACGATCCCTCGCCCACGACCACCGCCGCTCTCGGCCGGGTGGCCACGGGCGCTCTGCTCATGGCGGCCTCTCTGGAGAAGGTCACCAGCCGCGAGCCTTTGCTGACCATCGAGCTCAACGGGGACGGTCCCGCCGGCCGTTTCCTGGCCACCGCGTCGCCGGCCGGCTGGGTGCGGGCCATGGTCGCCAATCCCCACGCCACCGCCGAGTCGGTGGTGGACGGCAAGCTGAACGTCGCAGGCGTGGTGGGGACCCGGGGCGAGCTCGCGGTCACCCGCGATCCCGGCGTCGGTGAGCCGTACCGGGGGGTCGTGCCCCTGCGGTCGGGCGAGATCGCCCAGGACGTGGCCCACTACCTCAACGACTCGGAGCAGACCCCCGCCGCGGTGGTGCTCGGGGTGCACGTCCTGCCCGAAGGCCGGGTGGACAACGCGGGCGGAGTGCTCGTCCAGCTCCTGCCCGGCGTCAGTGACGACCAGGCGCGGAGGCTGACGCAGCGGGTGCGCGAGCTGGGAGCGGTGACGGCCCGCATGGTGGCGGGACAGGGCCCCCAAGAGTGGTTGCAGCTCCTTTTCCCGGACGGCCTGGAGATTCTCGAGGAGACCCCCGTGCGCTTCCACTGTGGGTGCTCCCGAGAGCGCGTGGAGACCGCCCTCAGACTCCTCGGCCCGGCCGAGATCCGGGAGCTCTTGCGCGACAACTCCGGCCGCCCGACCCGACTCACCTGCGAGTTCTGCCAGACCGTGTACGAGGTCGCTCCCGAACGGCTCGCCGAGCTGCTGCTGGAGCTCGATGACGAGGGCGGCCACCAGCCCGTCAACTGATCGCGGGTCCGCGCGCATGCGACCCGGGGGAGGGGTTGAATCCGGCGCCCGATCCAGGGCACCGTGCTCGGCGTCGGAGTCGGTTACCCTGCCGCCATGATGTTGCTGGATGGAGACCGCGCCCCAGGCCCGATGCGGGATGTGCACGCGGCCCTCGCGGCCCCAGCGGGGTTCCGGGTGGCCCTGCGTCGTCCCCTCAAGCGGCGGTCGGGTCCAGCTCGGGAGGTGCGATGAGCGTCGTCCTCGAACCGATCGGTGTCATCCACAGTCCGTTCCGCGAGCCGGTGGGCATGCCCATCCAGCCCCGTTTCGCGACGGGAGTGGAGGGCGAGGCCGAGATCTTCGACGAGTTCGCAGAAGGCCTGGCGGATCTCGCAGGCTTTTCCCACCTCCACCTGATCTACCATCTCCATCGGGCAGGCGGATACTCGCTGGTGGTGACGCCCTATCTCGACGATGTGCCGCGGGGCCTCTTCGCCACCCGGGCGCCCCGCCGACCGAACCCCCTGGGCCTGTCGGTGGTGCGACTGGTGAGGGTCGCCGGCAACCGGTTGACGCTGGCGGAGCTGGACGTGGTGGACGGCACGCCGCTGCTCGACATCAAGCCCTTCAACCCTGCCATCGACAATCGCACGGGCTGCCGAGTGGGCTGGATGGAGGGCCGGGTGGAGGGCGGCGGCGGCATCGCGGACGACCGCTTCGTGGACGATCACCGGTGAGGTGATCGCCGCGCTGAACCCTCCGGGTGCCCAGGCACGGGGGCGTGCAGGTATCCTGCCTGCATGAAACGTGCGCGCATTGTCCTGCTGGGCTTCACCCTGACGCTGCTCGCCGTGACGGTCGCGTGTACGTCCGGAGGCCCCCCTGCGCCCGAGCAGTGGTCTCGCGTGTACGCCGAAAGCTTCGACCGGGTGTGGGAGACCGCCCTC
>Ga0315542_1002589_pt1 | contig 10951 bp, 6 predicted proteins | sample SalMarSW160120MG_FD_202541 | JGI IMG/M metagenome (GOLD analysis project Ga0315542, IMG submission 202541) | Salt marsh sediment microbial communities from the Plum Island Ecosystem LTER, Massachusetts, United States - Salt Marsh Sediment SW1601-20 ... | reverse complement strand
GAGGTCCACGCGATTGTGCCGGGATTCTAGCTCAACGGCTCAGGGCCAAGTAGCCTGCAGCGGCGGCAACTGCGATGAATATCGGAAGTGAAATCATGTTAGCCTGCCAGCATGCTCTCCACCATCCTTTGAGCTGGTAGTAACACATCACTAGAACTTCGCGCCAGATGAGTTAGCCAGCCACATCACGCAGCTAGATGGGGTAGAATCGGCGCGAAGCATGTACGATTGGCTCAACAGGCTATTGGATTGGCTGGACCGTCTCCCCAAGGCGGCCAGCTTTGCGCTTGCCCTCCTGCTCATCGCCGTGGTTGGCTTCGGTGACTATTCCACCGGCCATGAACTCAGCTTCTCCATTTTCTACGTAGTGCCCGTAGCTGTCGCCGCCTTCTCTCTCAGCAAGAGAATAGCGCTGGCCGTAGCTTTCCTGTGCGCGCTATCATGGTTCGCGGCAGATCTCGCAACTGGCCACACGTACTCGCACTATTTGATCCCCTACTGGAACGCCGCTATCCGCCTGGCCTTCTTCTCGATCACCGCACTTGCGGTGTTTGTGTACAAGGCATCGTTGCAGGCCGAGCGAGAACGCGCCAGGACCGATAGCCTCACAGGGCTGGCAAACGCCCGCGGGTTCTACGAGACGGCGGCCCTGGAACTTGAGCGAATGTGCAGGTTCAAGCGGTCCGCAAGCCTGGCCTACCTTGACTGCGATGACTTCAAACAGGTGAACGACACCTGGGGCCACCTGGTCGGGAGCCAGGTGCTGCGCGTCATCGGCGAGACTATGAAAGCTCACCTTCGCTCTTATGACCTTCCCGCGCGCATCGGCGGGGATGAGTTCGTTGTGCTTCTGCCCGAAACGGACTCTGCTCAGACGGAGATAGCGCTGGAGAAGCTCCGGCTGCGATTGCTGACCGCAATGAAAGAAAGAGGCTGGCCGGTGACACTCTCTATTGGCGTAGTGACCGTGAGTCCTGCCGGAGATGAACCTCTGCTGATCGATGAACTCATCAAGCAAGCCGACAGCCTGATGTATGAAGCAAAGAACTCCGGCAAGGACCGCATCGTGCTACGGGATGCGCGGTGACCACACCGACTGAGCGCCTTCTCCCGGCTAGTCGAAGATCACAAGCGCATCGGGGCGCCCCGACACCGGTGTGAGAATGCCAAGCAGGATGGCAGCTATTCCAATACCGATAGCCCACGGTGTGCGTTTTCGCATGGCCATCCCCTCGCATAGTTCAGAGTTGCATGGCTCTAGCAGAGCAATGGGCTCCTTGTTGATGCTGGCGGGAAGATCACTGCCCAATCACTGAGTTAGATTCCGGCCGCAAGCAGGACGCGAGCTAGGCTGGCTCCAGCAAAGCTACCAGTATCCAAGCAATAGGCGCCAATATCCAGCAGATCAGACCGATGATATGCCAGGTTCTCTCTTCAGCAACGAACTGCTGAAAGGACTTGTACTTGAGTCTCTGCCAGCGCTTGCGCCGTATGATGCGTCCTAACCAAAGGAGGAAGCCGAGCCATGTAAGCCCTATCAGCAGGCCAACGACAGTCAAGCTGTCGGCCAACACATTGTCGCCCTTCTCGGCAGCCCATTCGATTTGGCTGTCCCAAATGTCACTGCAGCTGCCGAACAGGAATCCGATAACGACGATCGGCCAGAAAACGCGGTTACAGAGGTACAACCAGCAGCCGGTTGCGCAGGAATAGCTGTTCACGAAGCGCTCATCTACTTCCTCGCCTGGCAACGGGCTCTCCTTCGTTCGCTCCAATGCCGCTTGCTCAGCTATGTAAGCCTCACGCGCGGCTTCGCTGTGTTCAATGAATGGAGGAGGTCCCGCCGCGTCACCTTCCAAGCGCAATATCAGCTGAGTCCCGCATTCAGGACAATGCTCAATATCTGCGGGCAGAACCGCTCCGCATTGCGGGCATTGTTGTGTTTCGCCTTCCATCCACGCCCTCCCCGGAGTATAGAATGGAAGATTAGCAGTCATATGTAAAGGAGTCAATGCTGTTGTGTAAGAATCTGGTCGCTAGGCACGTGCTGTGCGAGCACGCGCGCGTGTTCACGCGAAACCGTGATTTGGATCTGCAGATACCAAATTGCAGAGATGTCAATCAAGTAGAGTGGTCAAGACCTCGGCCTATTAGTACGGGTCAGCTGTGACGTTACCGCCTCTACACCTCCCGCCTATCAACCGGTCCTCTTCCGGTGGCCTTACTCCCCCGAAGGGGATGGGGAAACTTATCTTGGGAAGGGCTTCGTACTTAGATGCTTTCAGCACTTATCCGCACCCAGCATAGCTACCCTGCTATGGCCCTGGCGGGCCAACAGGTACACCAGAGGCTGGTCCATCCCGGTCCTCTCGTACTGGGGACAGCATCCCTCAGTTTCCCTACGCCCGCAGTGGATAGAGACCGAACTGTCTCACGACGTTCTGAACCCAGCTCGCGTGCCGCTTTAATGGGCGAACAGCCCAACCCTTGGGACCTTCTACAGCCCCAGGATGCGACGAGCCGACATCGAGGTGCCGAGCGAGATCGTCGATGTGGACTCTTGGATCTCACTAGCCTGTTATCCCCGGGGTAACTTTTATCCGTTGAGCTTCGGCCCTACCAAAAGGAACCGTCGGGTCACTATGACCTGCTTTCGCAACTGATCGACTTGTAGGTCTCACAGTAAAGCTCCCTTATGCCATTACACTCGGTGCGCGATTTCCATACGCGCTGAGGGAACCTTTGTGCGCCTCCGTTACTCTTTAGGAGGCGACCGCCCCAGTCAAACTACCCACCAGGCCTTGTCCCCCGGCCTGATTCAAGGCACGGGGTTAGATCTCCGACTCATCCAGGGTGGTATCTCAACAACGGCTCCACGACGCCTGACGGCGCCGCTTCAAAGCCTCCCACCTATCCTGCACAAGACGAACCAAAGACCAAGACCAAGTTGTAGTAAAGCTCCACGGGGTCTTTTCGTCCTACTGCGGGTAGCCGGCATCTTCACCGGCTTTGCAACTTCGCCGAGTCCACCGCCGAGACAGCGCCCGGATCGTTACGCGATTCGTGCGGGTCGGAACTTACCCGACAAGGAATTTCGCTACCTTAGGACCGTTATAGTTACGGCCGCCGTTTACTGGGGCTTCAGTCGAGAGCTTCGCCCGAAGGCTAACCCCCTTCCTTAACCTTCCAGCACCGGGCACGCGTCAGACCCTATACGTCAGCTTAACGCTTTAGCAGAGTCCTGTGTTTTTGGTAAACAGTCGCCCAGGCCTTTTCACTGCGGCCACCTCGGGCTTGGGGAGCAAGTCCTTACACCCTAACGTGGCGACCCTTATCCCGAAGTTACGGGTCAAATTTGCCTAGTTCCTTAGCGGTGGTTAACTCGAACGCCTGAGGATTCTCTCCTCACCCACCTGTGTCGGTTTGCGGTACGGGCACCTACAATCTCACCGGACGGCTTTTCTTGTCCCCCGGGATCAACTGCTCCCCGGACTTACGTCCAGGTCGCCGGTTCCCTTCAGGGCGCCGCTACGGGCGCCCCTATGTCCCGGATAGGCACTACCATCAGCCTTCCAGCCTACCCGGAGGCGTCCCCGCCGGATCATAGATTGCAGGTGGTGCAGGAATATTAACCTGCTAGCCATCGCCTACGCCTTTCGGCCTCGGCTTAGGACCGACTAACCCTGGGAGGACGAACCTGCCCCAGGAAACCTTGGGTTTTCGGCGGACGGGATTCTCACCCGTCTTGTCGCTACTCATGCCAGCATTCGCACTTCCGCAGGCCAGCACCGCTCGTTACCGTACGGCTTGTATCTCCTGCGGAACGCTCCCCTACCACACCCTGCTAAAGCAGGATATCCAAGGCTTCGGTTTCAGGCTTAGCCCCGTTGAATTTTAGGCGCAGGGTCTCTTGACCAGTGAGCTGTTACGCTTTCTTTTAAGGGTGGCTGCTTCTAAGCCAACCTCCTGGTTGTCCGAGAGACCCCACTTCCTTTTCCACTTAGCCTGAATTAGGGACCTTAGCCGTTGGTCTGGGCTGTTTCCCTTTCGAGCACGGAGCTTATCCCCCGCACTCTCACTCCCGAGATAAGGTGGCGCGGTATTTGTGGTTTAGTTGACTTTGGTAAGTTGTTACACCCCCTAGGCCATCCAGAGCCCTACCCCCGCGCTCCATTTACTCGAGGCTTCCCTTAAAGGAATTTCGGGGAGAACCAGATATCTCCAGGTTCGTTTGGCTTTTCACCGCTACCCACAGGTCATCCGAGCACTTTTCAACGTACACCGGTTCGGGCCTCCACGCGGTTTTACCCGCGCTTCACCCTGCCCATGGGTAGATCACCTGGTTTCGGGTCTGCCCCCACCGACTCAGCGCCTTGTTAAGACTCGGTTTCCCTGTGGCTCCGGGTATTACCCCTTAACCTTGCCGGTGAAGACAACTCGCTGGCTCATTATACAAAAGGCACGCAGTCAGGCATTCCCGCCCGAAGGCGGGCATAGCCCTCCTACAGCTTGTAGGCGCATGGTTTCAGGTACTATTTCACTCCCCTCCCGGGGTACTTTTCACCTTTCCCTCACGGTACTTGTCCACTATCGGTCGTCGGAGAGTATTTAGCCTTGGGGGTTGGCCCCCCCATCTTCCTACAGGGTTTCACGTGTCCCGTAGTACTCGGGAAACTCGGCGGAAGCCCACAACCTTTTATGTACAGGGCTGTCACCTTCTTTGGCGCGCCTTTCCAGGCGCTTCTACTAGGTTGAGGGTTTATAACTTCCTTCCCGCTCCACAGGCGGGATAGCCGTCTCCAAAACCCCGTGCCAGCAACGGCTGCGGCCTTACACTGACACGGTTTGGGCTCTTCCCCGTTCGCTCGCCACTACTAGGGGAATCGAGGTTTCTTTCTACTGTCCAGCTACTAAGATGTTTCAGTTCGCTGGCTTCCCCCCTGCAGGCTATGTATTCACCTGCAGGTGACCCACGATTAAGCGGGCCGGGTTACCCCATTCGGAAATCCCCGGATCACAGGTTATCGCACCTCCCCGAGGCTTATCGCAGCTGACCACGTCCTTCATCGGCTTCCGACGCCAAGGCATCCACCATACGCCCTTAGTATCTTGACCACTCTACCTTGATTTGCGATTTGAAGAAGCCTCCACGATGGCGGACTTCGAAAACCGTATGATCAAGGCAGAGCAAAATGCTAAGGCAAGTTGCAATCTACCCAAATCACGGTTTTCAAAGTACCCAGAGGCGCACAGCTCTCCCCGAGCGGGGAAAACCGATTGTCTCTATGACCTACCACCATAGAAAGTAGCATGTCGATGCGCTTCCACCATCGGAAGCAGTAAATGAATCTACCACGGTCGATGTCTGGTGTCAAGACCATTTGCGGTGAAAACCGCGAAATCCGTAACCCAATTCATACCTCTAACCGGAAGGGAACAGCCCAGGCCCCAGCTTTACCCGGCGGTCAGAACTCCGGTGCCGGGCGGGGTGGACACGCCTTCGCCCGGGGCAGTTTCTCCTTCAGCACCCGCAGCAGCTTCCTCCCCCGCCTTCTGGGCCGCCTTGCGGTCTTCCTCGCTGGTGAACAGGAAGCTCTTGCTGATGCCGCTGAAGCGGATGATGTTCTTGTCCGTATCAATGAACAACTTCTCCGCCAGGACATACTCGTCCTCGCCGCGGAAATAGGTCACGTTTCCTTCCAGGCGCAGCTCCTTGGCGGTGTCATCAAAGACCAGATCGTCCGCCACCAGCATTTCATCGCCGCTGACGACTTTCACGTTACCCCACTGGTGCAGCACGCGCCTGTCGTAATTCAGCGTCATTTGGTCGCTCATGCTCACTACTTCCCGCTCCAGGAACTTCTTCGTGTCTTCGTCCGGCTCGCCCTCGATGAGCTTGCCTTTGCGCAGCCACTCGCCATTCTGTTGGTAGAAAGCGACCGAGCCTTCAGCGGTCATCATCTTATTGCCGTCGTCAAACACCACGCTGTCGGCGTAGAGCACCTTGTCGTCCTGGGCAATTGCCACCTGCGCTTCCGTATTTCCGCGCATTGTGCTGATGTCGCTGTCCTCGCCGGTTTCCACGAAGTCGGCCTCGATGGTCGTCTCGTTCTCAGTCAGCGCGCGGGCGAGGTCCACATCTCGCTCCTCCACCAGCTTGTTTTCGAAGATCCACTCGGTATCCAGCAGAGTCATGAACACGCTGCCGGTCATGCGGTAGGTTTTGGCGGAGGGGTTGTATTCCAGCGTGTCCATCGTGCTGGAAAGGTCCTTCTGGAGAACCTTGACCTCACCTTTGGCCATCATCTCCTCGGTGTCCCAGTTGTAGGTGAGGACATTAGCGTAAACCTCGGTGGGCTCGTTCTTGAAGACATTGATGGTGCGCTCGCGTTTGGGGACTTCCTCTCCGGTGGGCTCCTTCCCGGTCGTCTTTTTCTTGAACTTCACAAAGGTCTTGGCGACGAAGGCCTTCTCCGGGAAGCGGATGCGCAGGTCTTCGCAGGACAGCTCGTAGTTTGGCTCCACCAGCCGCACTGAATCACGCAGGTCCACCGTCTCGCTATTCTGGTCAATGTGCCCTTCCATCGCGTCCGCTGTGATGTCGCGGTAGTAAAGGCTGATGCGCCCCTCCATATCGTATTCCTTCTGCTGGGTGTTGCCCTTGATGCGGCCGCTGCCGACGACCACCCGGGCGTACTCCTTGGACAGCCCTTTGCCTTTCACTTCCAGTGCGAGCTTCACCGCCTCCTCGGTCGTCAGTATCTCCTGCTCAAAGGGCTTCTCCTCCTCCGGCTTGGGCGCGGGAGCCGATTCAGCTGGAGGAGGCTTTGCCTCCGGCTTGGGCTTTGGTGTGGGCTTCTCTGGCGTCTCCACAGGTGGCTTCGGCTTTTCCTCCACCGGCTCGTTGAACAGCGCCGCCAGCACCCGCTGCCACTGCTCAACTGAGGGCACTTTTGGCACGAGTTCACTTACGCTGAAGGATATCGCTGACGTTCCACCCTTGCGCTTCCCTCCGCGCCAAGCGTCGCCGGGCGGAGGTTCAATGAGCCGTTCGGGTGGAATCTCCTCCTCAATCCTCTCGCCATCGGCGGTCGCGCCATCCTCTCCGCTGCTTGCGTCAGCACCAACTATCTGGCTCTCCTCACTCTGAGCAAGTGCAGTGGCAACCGGCGCATGCGCGAGTATCAGCGCTGCCAGAAACAGAAACGCGGCGAATATTAGAGACGCGCGTGTCATTTCCCGGATTTCACCACCACGGCGCGGCCTCTGCCAGCGGAGCTTTCCGGCGTTTCGGGGCTGCCGCCAGTTGCTGGTTCCTCGCGCGGTTTTTCATTCTTCTCGCCTTTGATGCGCTTCAGCGCTTGGTCGATATCCTCCAGGTACTTCGGCGGTATCTTGATCGTGACGGTGCCGGCGCCGTTGACTTCGATATCTTCGGCGTCGGAGTAGTAGATTATCTGCTGGCCGTAGAATTCCTGGTTCTCCTTGTCTACGAAGTAAGCATTGCCGTTGGCGATGAACTTCTTCTCGGAATCGGTGTACAGCACTTCGTCGCAGCGCACGCGGCGGTTTTCCTGCTTCACGCGCACGTTGCCGGCAGCGTGGAAGTCGTTGCGGTTGAGGAAGACAACCATCCGGTCACCGCTGATATCGGACTCCTCCTGGAATATCTTCTTGAGCTCCTGTTCCTTCACCGCGTCAAGCAGTCCTTCGTCAAACATCCACTTGCCGCTCTTCTGCCACATGCGGACGCCGCCTTCAATGAAGAGCGCACGCTGGGTGCCTGGCATACCGGTCTGGCGGTAATAGCCGAAGTACACCGCCTCATCCGCTTCCATCAGCCGGCCATCCTGCACAATCGTCGTCGGGGCGAAGGTGCGCACATAATCGTCCTTCCAGTAATACTCCACGTCCTCGGTGGTGAACCAGGTGCGCTCACGCTTCATCACCTTGAGGGCCTTATCGTCCTTGGCGCCAGGCTCGCTGGGAAGAATCGTGCCCTTGACGCTGCCCATCGCCTTCACCCATTCGGCGTCAATGTGCACCTCAATATGGTTCGCGAACACTTCCACTTCTTTGCGCTTGAAGAAGAGCTGGCGCGGATCCGGCTCGTAGTCCTCAATGCGGACTTCCTTGCCGTCCGGCGCAACCACGCGAAACGGCTTGTCGTGGAAGCGCGAGGTTGCGAGGATTATCTGGCCCTTGCGGTCGTACAGCAGCTTCTCGGCGGTCATGGTGACCCGTTTGAAATCCTCCAGCTTCAGCTCCTGCTTGACCAGGTCGTGTTTCTCAAACAGCTTCTGGTCCTCCAGCTTCTGCACCCAGAGGAAAACGTGGCCCACCGCTTCAATGTGGTCCAGTTTCTTGTCCGACTGCATGTAGTCGGTCTGGATATAATTGCCTTCCTCGGTGAGCAGCTTGGCGCCCTCGGGGAAGACAAACCGCTGGTAGTAGTCATACCAGATAACGCGGGTCGTTACCACGTCAACATCGTCCGCCGTGCGCATTTGCAGCCCGTCAGACATCTCCATGTTGCGGGATCCGCGGTGGTATTCCAGCTTGCCCACTTTGGCCGTCAGCGATGGCTCGCCCTTGTCGTAGAAGTTGGCAGTGGTATTGACGAAGGTCACCAGATCGCGGGCCTCGTCCACCGTAACGCTCTCGGCCTGGATGTCCCAGACCTTCTCGCCTTCCACGTTGAAGCCCTTCATCTCCGGCGTTTCCAGCTGGAGGGTGTAGCGCTCGGCGCGCTGGCGCTCCAGGATGTTCTGTACTTCCCGGTCGCTGAGCTTGAATACTACGCCAACAAGCAGGAGGAGCAGCGCGAAAGCTAGGAAACCGAGCAGCGTCCGCACGCGCGCGGCCCGGCGTTCGCGCATGGCGAACCGCTCTCTTTCGCGCGTGTCGTTCGGAAGTCTCAAGCCCGACCCGATTATATCACCGCCTTGGACGCTGAAAGCGCCCGCATATCTGATAGAATCGGTTTCTTAGACGCATCTGCACTCTGTTTTGTTGGAGCAACATGATGAAACACGAAATCGCCGACCCCGCTCTCGCCCCCCAAGGGAAAACCCGCACGCTCTGGGCCGCGTCGGAGATGCCGGTGCTGGCAGCCATCGCGGAGCGCTTCAAGAAAGAGCGCCCCCTCAAAGGGCAGCGCATCGCCGCGTGCCTGCACGTCACCACTGAGACTGCCAATCTGATGATGGCGCTGAAGGCCGGAGGCGCGGAGCTTCACCTGTGCGCCTCCAACCCGCTGTCCACCCAGGATGACGTAGCGGCGCACCTGGTGAAGCATCACAGCATCGCGGTGTCCGCCGTGCACGGCGCCAGCCGCACGCAGTACTACCGCCATATCAGGAACTCGCTGGCGATGAACCCGACGCTCACGATGGACGATGGTTGCGATCTCGTTACGACACTTCAGCAAATGGGGCCAAGGCGCTACGAGCAGGTTATCGGTGGAACCGAGGAAACCACCACTGGCGTCGTTCGGCTGAAGGCGATGGAGACTGGAGGGGTGTTGCCCTACCCGATTATCGCCGTGAACGACGCGATGACGAAGCACTTCTTTGACAACCGCTACGGCACCGGCCAGAGCACGATTGACGGCATTATGCGCGCCACCAACACGCTGCTGGCGGGCAAGGTCTTTGTGGTCGCCGGGTACGGCTGGTGCGGACGCGGGCTCGCCATGCGCGCTAGAGGAATGGGCGCGCGCGTCATTGTCACGGAGATTGACCCGGTGAAGGCGCTGGAAGCGGCGATGGACGGGTTTGAAGTGGCGCCGATGGAGCTGGCTGCGCCGATGGGCGATGTGTTTGTGACCGTGACCGGCTGCCGCGATGTTATCCGAAAAGAGCACTTCGCCCGGATGAAGAATGGAGCTATCGTCGCCAACTCCGGCCACTTTGATGTGGAGGTTGATGTAGCCGGGCTACACAAGATGGCCAAGACTGCGCGGCGGTCGCGGGAGAATGTGGAGGAGTTTGAGCTATCGCGCGGACGTGTCGTTCGTCTGCTCGCCAAGGGGCGACTGGTGAACCTGTCAGCCGCCGAGGGGCATCCGGCGGCGGTGATGGATATGAGCTTCGCCAACCAGGCGCTGTGCGCGGAATACCTGATGAAAAAGGCCGGGAAGCTGGAGCGGAAGGTCTATCCGGTGCCGGAGAAGATTGACGCGCAAATCGCCCGCCTGAAGCTGGCCGCCATGGGGCTGAAGATCGACCGGCTGACGCCCGGGCAGCTGAAGTACCTCTCCAGCTTTGACATGGGTACCTAGCGCCTTACGCCTGTCCGCCGGTCTTGCCGCCCGCCGGGAAGCCCGGCGGCCCCGGCCCCTTGCGCGCCTGGCGCATCATGTTGTTCACGAAGCGCATCTTCTCGATTTCCAGCACGGAGACCACGCGCATATCGTTGGTCTTGCCGTCAACCTTGACCTCCACGCTGCCGTCATTGTAGAAGTCAATGGTCAGCCCGTACTTGCCAACCACCTTGCGGTCCTTGGGGACGTTTCCTTCCATCTAAGTTCCTCCCAGCACCCGGCGGATGGCGTCCAGGGACTTCCCCCGGTGGCTCACCGCCTGTTTCTCCTCCAACGCGCATTCACCAAAAGTCCTGCCATACAGCTCGTAATAGAACACTGGATCGTAGCCGAAACCGGAGTTCCCACGCGGCTCGTCCGCGATGTAGCCTTGAACCTCGTCCTGCACTTCGGCCACGACCACGCCGTCTCGGACGAGCGCCATGGCGGAGACGAACCGCGCCCGGCGGCTCTCCGGCGCCACGCACCTGCGTTCCTTTAGCTTCGCCAGCACCAGGGCAATGCGCTCGGGGTCGGACTCCGCCACGCGGCTGGAGCGCACCCCGGGAAAGCCGTCAAGCGCAAACACCTCCAGCCCAGCGTCCTCCGCCAGCACATAGGTTCCCGCCTCCATGTGGGGCGCCAGCG
>Ga0315542_1002587_pt1 | contig 10958 bp, 13 predicted proteins | sample SalMarSW160120MG_FD_202541 | JGI IMG/M metagenome (GOLD analysis project Ga0315542, IMG submission 202541) | Salt marsh sediment microbial communities from the Plum Island Ecosystem LTER, Massachusetts, United States - Salt Marsh Sediment SW1601-20 ... | reverse complement strand
GTTGATCCTTCCGGCCATCGCTCCGCGCACGTACTCGATCGGAGCGGGATCGCCGATTCCCGCCGCGTGGTTGTATATAAGATATTTCTGGAAGTCCTGGATCTGGTCGTCGTCAAGCACCACCTCTGAGAACTCGCCGATCCCGGTGTTGACGCCGTACATGATCTCGTGGGCGTCGATCTTTTTCTCGAGCATCGCGCGGCACTTTTTGATCGCCGCGAGAGCATGCTCGGGAATCTCGACCTCTTCACCGTGCCTGGCTATCCGGACGAGTTTTTCGATCGTCAGGCCTGACCCATCAAGCGCTATCGCCACAATGACCTCCTGGTGGAATTGTTTTTAAAATGGTGATGTGTCTTATAACATCATGAGGGGCCCGGTTCAAGGGTCAATGCGCCCCATAGAGACAAAAATAGTAGGGGCAGCGCTCAAGTTCAAGCATTACCGCCCTGACATTCAGCTTAGATACGCGATGGCGATCGAGATGACCAGGACAACGAGTGCGGCGATATTGAGTATGTTCGCTATCCTGACGACCAGTGGAAGGCGCCGCTCGCCTCCCGCGATGGCCACCGTGATCTTCGGGAACTTGATGAAATTTGCCATCCCGATGGCGAAGAGGCAAACGGCCCAGACCGGGACCCCCGCGATGACGTACATGCCGCGGTTGAGCTCGACGAAGGCGAGGGCCGTGAATATTATCCCCCAGAAGAGGTTCAGCCCGGATCCGCCGGTGTAGTGCTCCTGTTCCATCTCGTCCCTGTTCTCCATCAGATCTTCGCCTCCCGGTGTGATAGTGAGATCCGGTCGACCCGCCGGGCGGCGATCAGCAACACGCCCGCGGAGAGGGGCGGCAGGCCGAGCGAAGCCATCACGAAAGCCCTTGTCGATACAGGCAAGTGGCCCGCTATTATCGGATACCCCGCAAGTACCGCCAGGCCGGCGAGCGGCAGGGCGATCCGTCCGATACGTACCCATCTCCATGCCGTAAGGGCCAGAAGGAGAAGGATGACCGTCCACGCGAGCGGGATGAGTATCCCGCCGAGCGATGCCCCGCCCCGCGAGTTGAAATCCGCGGCGGAAGTGGCGACCGCGAAGAATATCCAGAATCCAGCCCAGAAGCCGCTGATGATCCTGGCGAGGAAATCCATCCATCTCGCCGCCGGCTCCCTTTTGGCCGTGGCATGTCCGGTCACCTCATTGTCCGGTTTTTCGTTCATGGCAGCCTGCCCGGGTTCTCCTCGTCCTTGCATACGCGATAGAAGTTGCAGTACCTGCACAGACCGTTGTCGACCTTCGGAAAGAGCCCGGGGGGGCCGGCCTCATTGCGGGCGATGTCACGGCCTGAAAGCACCGAGGAAAGCTTGTCTATCCCTGCGCGGATGTGCCGGTAGAACTCTTCCAGATCATCTTCGGTTATAATGTCCTGTCGAGCCGTTCTCCGAGTACCGATACGGCGTAGTACCCGTATACGCCGAGCTGTACTCTGGCCTTGCCGTCCGCGCCGTCCGTCTTGCCGTCTTTTCCCCCGCTGAAAGTCTTCCAGTCGACTATGTTGAACGATCCGTCTGTCCCGCGGAACATGAAATCGGTCTTGGCGAAGACCCTGGCTCCCTCGAAATCGAAGACCTGGGCGAACTCGGCCAGGTCGATGTTCTCGATCGCCCAGCCGTCAGGGTCGGTCCCGGCTATCGAGGCGAGGAGATCGCTCTCGAGCAGGCCCTTCATCGCCGCCAGGCACTCGTCCTTTGTCTTCTGAATCTTCCCGGGGGGTATCGGCCGGCCGTACTCGTGATCGAAGAGTGCGAGCCAGTCTATGTTGAGCCGGCCGCCCTTCTTCTTCGGCTCGGTGAGATATTTCTTCGATCTGGAGAACTCGAGCTGCGTATCGAACCGCTCGATGGTATAGCGGCTCACGTCCTCGAAGGATGGTATTTTCCCCTTGGCCCTGATGGAGGCGAGCACCTTGGTCGTGATGTAGTGGACGAGCTGACCGCGCCAGAGCGGGAGCGAGGTCAGGCGCTTGAGCCTGAAAGCCTCCTTCGCGATCATCGGGGCCCGGCTCTCCCAGCCTCCCCAGCTCAGGTAGTAATGGAAATAGTAGCGTCTCCGGCATGAGTCGAACATCGACTCCCTCGAGACGGACCATCCGAATTCGTTGACAATGGCCATCGCGGCAGACCAGGTTCCCGTCTGAGAAATGTTGGCGTCGGGCTATTTGTCGAACACACCCCTGTGGATGCGGTTCTGAAGCCGGAAGCTCTCGAACTCGTAGTCGAATTTCATGCTCTTCTTGCCTCTGAGCGCTACCGCCTTGTTCGTGTACATATAGAGATGATACTTGCCGCCGGCCTTCTGCTGCGAGAGTTTTTCGAATTCGGCGCGCGAAAAGATCCACACTCTCAGAGTGCTCAGGTCGACGCACGCCACGAAGTCAGCCTGGTTGTCGACCGCGACCCACCAGTCGAGGGCCATCTTTCCCTTCCCGCCGGCCTTTTTCGGGCGGAGATTGGTAGTGACGAGGATCGTCCAGTTTCTCTTTGGCCTGGTAAGATCGACTATGAGGTCGAACCCGTTCTTGCCGAGCTGGCAGGGGACGGCCTCGCGAAGGAGCAGCGAATTGACCAGCAGCTTGCCGCTGACCCCTATCATGCTCTTCGGTACTTCAGTCATCTCTGACCTCCTTCAAGTATGACGATAGCCTGCGCCATGTCGGCTTCGTGCGACAGGCTCAGATGTGAGATCGATGTTCCGTGGGATTCGGCGGCTTCGAGCGCCCGCCTCGAGAGAGACAGCCGCGGCCGTCCCGATTCCTCCCTTGTCACGCTGACCTCCTTCAGCGGGATGCCCCTCCCCCAGCCGGTTCCGAGCGCCTTGAAGAAGGCCTCCCTCGCGGCGAACCTCGCGGCGAAGAACTGGGCGCTGTCCCTGCGCCCGAGGCCTCCCTCGATCTCGTCTTCGGTGAAGACCTTCTCGAGAAACCTCCGGCCGTATCTTTCGATCAGGCCGGCAATGCGGCTTACAGATACCGAGTCGATACCAACTCCGATGATCATATTTCCCCCGGCCCGGGACCTTATTGAGGCTTGTAAGAATCCATGTTTGTAATTATAATGAACTGTAAAATATCATTTCCTGGATAGATAATAAAGAAATATTTGTAAAAAATCTTTGACAGTTATCATGTCGATCGAATACGACACCCCCGTGTACAGGCCGCCCAGCGAGGCGCGTTCGCTTATCCTGCAGGCCACCCTCGGCTGTTCGCACAACAGCTGCCGCTTCTGTTACATGTATAAAGATAAAAGGTTCCGTGTCAAGCGGGAGGAGAGGTTTTTCGAGGAGATCGACATGGCGGCGGCCGAATACCCGGCAGCGGGGCGGATATTCCTCGCCGATGGGGACGCGATGGTCCTGCCCGCGGAGAGGCTCGAGCGGATACTCGACAGGCTCGCGGCGTCCTTTCCGCGGCTGCAGAGGGTCACTGCCTACGCCAACCCGGCGAATCTTCTGGCGATCAGCGTGGAGCAGCTCAGGCGGCTCAGGGAGAAGGGGCTCTCGATCCTCTATTATGGCGTCGAGACCGGAGACCCGGAGCTTCTGGACAGGATCGACAAGGGAGCGACCCCCGATGAGATGGCCGAAGGGTGCTCGCGGGCGTCAGAGGCTGGTATCAAGCTCTCGGTCACGGTGATACTGGGGCTTGCCGGAAGGGAAGGGAGTCTCAGGCATGCCCGTATGACTGCCGAGCTGCTCAACCGTATCCAGCCGCGGTATCTTTCGGCGCTCACCCTGATGCTAGGCCCCTGGAAAGACCGATACGCCTCATCGATGGGGCCGGGATTCGAGTTCAATTCGGCACTCGACGACATCCGCGAGCTGCGCGAGCTGGTCGCCGGCCTCAAGACCGACAGATGCATATTCAGGAGCAATCACGCCTCGAACTACCTCGCGCTGGCCGGCACTCTGCTCAAGGACAGGGAGGCGTTGCTCGACGAGATAGACCGCGCCATCGACGATCCCGAAGGGCGCCTGCGGCCGGAATGGTCGAGGGGGCTGTGACAGGCAGGCTCAGCTTTACCCTGAGAGTCTTCCGAAGAACTTGCGGAACCATGAGTCCGATAGGTAGGAGTCGTACTCGAACTTCACGCCGCCCCAGCGCTCCTTGTAGTCGATGAGAGAATGGGCGTCCGGCGGCGAGGAGCCGAGATTGATCGTGCGGATACCGTTCTCGGCGGCCATCCGTATCGAATCGGAAAGCAGGACGTGGTTGGGCTTCAGGTGCCTGTATTCGTAGTTCCAGACGGTCTGCCAGTTGAACATCGAGTCGTTGTAGATAAAATTGATTCTCGAGCCTATCATCTCCCCGTCGGCGTTAAGACAGGTCCAGCTCATCATCTCGGAATCCCCCAGATGTTTCAGGACGCTGGCGAAGAAATGTTTCGTGTAGAGGTTTCGGATCGAGCCGTGCCTTTTCTCGGTCATCTCGTACAGACGGTAGAAATCGTTGAGCTGGTCCCTGCTCCTGACTCTGCATATCTCGGTGTCCGCCCGCTGTCCGGATCGGATGTGGCCGTTGATCTTCTTGTCCGGCGGAGTGTGCCCGTTGACCGTGTCGAGATGGATTATGTGAGTAAAGACGTCCTTGTGCCGGAGGAACGGCTCGACCAGCTCGGAGAGGTTACGGTCGAAATCGGTGATCGAGATCCTGGAGAATTTACCGTTTTTCAGGTACCTGATCAGGTGGACGTAGAACTCGTCCCGTGTATTTCCGTTCACGCCTTCGGCGAGGATGACCTCTCCGTACGTACCGTAAGGCATCGAATAGAACGACTTGAAGAAGAGCTGCTTCGTGATCACAGCCGGCATGCCGGCTACCAGCCTGCCGTCCTCGTATCCGCATAGAAACTCGGCGTGCGAGCCGGGGGAGAGCCCGTCCACGCAGGTGTCTACCCACTCATGCGTGTGAAAGAACGAGGCGTTCCCCGTCAGCGACTCCCATGCGGGAACGTCGAGCGATTTCCTGTCAATAACGCGGAATTCCATCAATACCCCGGCGAAATATGAACAGGGCCATGGGAAAGTCGCACCGAATCCGCTGCTTCCGTCATCGGCGGCCCGGTCCCGGCCGGAATGCTCCCCTGTTACGCCATCTGAATGTAATACATGGGTTTCGATTCGTCAACGTACCAGAGCGTATGAATACACGAAAATATTTCCGGCGGGCGCACGCCCGGCACCCTGAAATTAATCCCCTTAAAAGGTTGATTTCCACCGGCATCTGTATTACCTTAATCCCGTTTATTTTCGCAATTTGTGGAGAATGCAGGGATATCCCGGAAGAGATGGCAGGTGAACGATGCCGAAGCTCGTCATAATCATTATAAGCGCTGTCCTGGTCAACAACTTCGTCCTGATGAGGTTTCTCGGGATATGTCCGTTCCTCGGGGTCTCGAAGAGGGTCTCCACGGCGGCCGGCATGAGCGGCGCGGTCCTGTTCGTTATGACGATGGCGTCGATCGTGACATGGCTGATCTATCATTTCGTCCTGGTCCCGTTTGGCCTTACATACCTGCAGACGGTCAGTTTCATCCTCGTCATCGCGAGCCTCGTACAGCTCGTCGAGCTGGTGCTTCAGAAACTGAGCCCCGCTCTCTACAAGGCGCTGGGGATCTTCCTTCCTCTGATCACGACAAACTGCGCCGTGCTCGGTGTTTCAGTGCTGAATATCCAGAAGGAGTTCACGTTGGTCGAAACGACCATATTCGGAGCCGGAGCCGCGATCGGGTTCGGGGTCGCCATGATCCTCTTCTCCGGGCTCAGGGAGCGGATCGATCTCTGCGACACGCCGATACCGTTCAGGGGAACGGCCATAGGCCTTGTGACGGCTGGTCTGCTCTCGCTGGCGTTCATGGGATTTACCGGGCTGGTCAAGCTTTAGGCCGGCCGCGACAAGGATATATCAGGGCGATAAGGACCGATTCCGCGGAGGATGTTTAAAAGATGATAACGGCTGTAATCGCGCTCGCGGCCCTCGCTCTTCTCGCCGCTTTCGGGCTCGCCATTGCGGCGAGGGTCTTCGCCGTTCCGGTCGATCCACGAGCGGAGAAGATAGAGGAAGCCCTTCCCGGCGCCAACTGTGGAGCCTGCTCTCTTCCGGGGTGCTCAGAGCTTGCCAGGCGGATCGCCGAGGGCAAGGCAGATATCGACGCCTGCCCGGTAGGGGGCGAACCTGTGGCACGTGCCATTGCCGCTATAATGGACATGCAGTTCGAGGGTGGGGCTGACAGGAAAGTCGCCCTGGTGCTCTGCAACGGCAGCGACCAGGTGGCGGCGAAGCGCTTCTTCTATAACGGGGTATATGACTGCAACTCCGCTGCTCTCGTCTTCGGGGGAGACAAGGCCTGCACCTACGGGTGCCTCGGCCTCGGGACGTGCGCGGGCGTCTGCCCCTTCGGCGCGATCGATATGTTGCCCGGCGGGCTGGCGAAAGTCGATCCCGACAGATGCACCGGATGCACGAAGTGCGTGTCCGCCTGCCCGAAGGGGATCATCCGCATGGTGCCGGCGAGCAGACATCTCCACGTACTCTGCAGTTCGCACGATAAGGGCGCGGTCGCGCGGAAGAACTGCAAGGTAGCCTGCATAGGCTGCATGAAATGCGTCAAGGCCGCTCCCGAAGGAGCGATCAGGATGGATAATTTCCTCGCTGTCGTCGATTACGGATTCGAGATCCCGGCCTCGGTCGCCGGGGAATGCCCGATGAACACGATAATAGTGACAGGTGAGGCCGCGGCCGAGGGGCAGGAGCCCGCCGCCGCCGCGGGAGGTGATGCGTGATGGGAAACGGAAGGTTCTTCGGAGGCGTTCACCCGATCTATAATAAAGGGCTGGCCGACGCTCGCGCGATAGTGGAGATGCCCTTGCCTGAAAAATTCGTAGTGTTCTTCGGGCAGAACCTCGGCGCGCCCTCGCAGCCCGTCGTCAAGAAGGGCGACGTGATCAGGAAGGGGCAGGTGATCGCCGAGGCGGGAGGGTTCGTATCGACCCCCGTGCACGCGCCGACTTCCGGGACTGTGGATTCTATCGACGTGTACCCTTCGCCGGTGGGTGTCGACGCGCCCGCCGCGGTCATCATACCCGACGGGAAGGACGAATGGTTCGAGGAGTGCGACGTCGAGAGGTCGAGCGACGGCCTCAGCATCGACATTATTAAAGAGATCATACATGACAATGGGATAGTGGGCATGGGAGGGGCGACATTCCCGACCCACGTGAAGCTCTCTCCACCAGCCGACAAGAAGATGGACACGCTCGTGATCAATGGCGCGGAGTGTGAACCGTACCTCACCGCGGACCACAGGCTCATGGTCGAGCACGCCGAGGGCATCCTCGACGGGGCGGCTCTCTTCGCCGCGGTGATCGGCGTGAAAAAGGTCATAGTAGCTATAGAGAAGAACAAACCTGACGCCATAGAGATAATGCGAAAGGCCGCGGCAGGGCGAGAGGGCTTCAGCGTCGAGGCGCTGGACGTCATATACCCGCAGGGCGCGGAGAAGCAGCTGATATATGCGCTTACGAAGAGGAAGGTGCCCGCCGGCGGGCTTCCGATGGACGTCGGCGTCCTCGTTCAGAACGTCGGGACAGCCCTGGCCGCCTATGAGGCTGTACGATACAACAGGCCTCTGATCAGGCGGGTGGTCACTGTCACCGGCAGCGGGATCAGGGAGCCGAAGAACGTCCTCGCGCGGATCGGGACGAGGTTCGAGGACCTCATCGATTTCTGCGGCGGGCTCGAGAGCGACGCGGCCAAGTGTATCAACGGCGGCCCGATGATGGGCGTCGCGCAGTACTCTCTCGACGCGGCCGTGACAAAGGGGACGAGCGGCCTTGTGATCCTGCGTCAGGAAGAGATCGCCCAGTTCGTCAGCGACGCGTGCGTCAGGTGTGCGCGCTGCCTGGACGCCTGTCCGATGAGGCTCAACCCTTCCGCGCTCTCGATATTCGCCGAGAAGATGAGGTTCGAGGACACGAAAAAATACAATGTTATGGACTGCATCGAATGTGGCTGCTGCGCCTACGTGTGCCCGTCGAGGAGACCGATGGTGCATCACTTCAGGAGGGCGAAGGCCGAGGTAAGGAAACTGCAGAGAAAGGCCGGCTGATGGCCGGCTGGTGAGACCCGGAGGTCCCCTTGGAAGAGAATATCGAAGGAAAAAAGCCCGAACCGAAACCGAAGAAGGTGGATGTAGGTCCGAGGTTCGTCGTAAGCTCCTCACCGCACGTGCACGACGGACGGACCGTGGCGCAGATAATGAGGCTCGTGATCATCGCGCTTGCGCCGGCAGCTCTGTTCTCGATATATATCTTCGGACTCGACGCGCTGAGGGTGATCGCGATCTCCGTCGTCTCCGCGGCGGTCTTTGAGCTGGTCTCGCGAAAGGTCATGAAGAGGAACGTCACGCTTCGCGACGGCAGCGCTGCCCTTACCGGACTGCTGCTGGCTATGAACCTGCCTTCGACCTCTCCGTGGTGGCTTATAGTCGTGGGCAACCTGTTCGCCATCGTAATCGCGAAGCAGCTCTACGGAGGGCTCGGGTACAACCCGTTCAACCCGGCCCTGGTGGGCCGCGTCGTGCTGTTGATCTCGTTCCCCGTGAATATGACGGCGAGGTGGGTCACTGCTTCGAGATTCGGGGCCGACGCGGTGACTACCGCGACGCCGCTGACGCGCATGAAGGAGAGCCTCGCTACGCTCGGTCACATCGACATGGCCTTCGGGAAGAAGGAGATCCTGGATCTGCTCATCGGCAACAGGGCCGGCTGTCTCGGGGAGACATCCGTCATCCTGCTGGCCCTCGGCGGGCTCTTCCTCATCTGGAAGAGGGTCATCTCGTGGCGCATCCCGGTGATGTTCATAGGAGCGGTGTGGGCGATGACCGGCGTGTTCCACCTGATAGACCCGGCGCGTTACGCAAATCCGATATTTCATGTTATAACGGGCGGCCTTTTCATAGGTGCATTTTTCATGGCCACCGATTACGTGACCAGCCCGGTGACAAAGAATGGAATGCTGATATTCGGCGCCGGCTGCGGCGTCATAACGGTGCTGATAAGGCTCTGGGGCGCCTATCCCGAGGGAGTGAGCTTCGCCATACTGCTCATGAACGCTACGACCCCACTTATCGACCGGTATACGAGACCCAAGGTGTTCGGGGCGGCAGATTCCAGGAAGGCCGCGGCGTAGTGGAGGTTATCAAGGCATGAAAGAGATCATCCGGTTGTGTTTCGTCCTGACCATCATCGCTGCGATATCGGCAGGCGTTCTCGCGTACGTCAACCAGCAGACAGCAGCGCCGATCGCGAAGGCCCTTCTCGAGGAGAAGATGAGCGCGGTCCGCAGCGTCCTTCCGCCGTTCGACAACGAGCCGGACAAGGACATGGTCAGCATCGCGCTGGAGAGCGGCGATACTCTCGAGGTGTACAGGGGCAGGAAGGACGGGGTGGTAACCGGTGCGGCCTTCTCGATCACTGCTCCGGACGGATACTCCGGGGATATAGAGTTCATGATCGGGGTCGACAGGGAGGGCGTGGTACAGGGGCTCAAAGTCCTGAAGCATCTCGAGACCCCTGGCCTCGGTGCAAAGATAGAGGGCTCGGATTTCACGGATCAGTACAAAGGCAAGAGCCTCAGCAATCCCGAGTTGTGGGCGGTCACAAAGGATGGCGGCACTTTCGTGCCGATAACCGGCGCCACAATCTCATCGAGGGCGATAACGAAGGCTACCGCCAGGGGGCTCAGGCTCTTCGAAGAGCACAGGGCCGAGATCTTCGGGGATTTCCCCGCGGGCGCGGGTGACACAGGAACCGGAGCCGATTCGACGGCAGCCGGGGGAACGGACGCGGAAGGGGAGGTGCGGAAATGAAGGCCTGGAACGAGTTGATAAAGGGGCTTTGGAGCGAGAACCCGGTATTCAGGCTTGTGCTCGGCATGTGCCCGACGCTCGCGGTGACGACCTCGGCCGAGAACGGCCTGGGGATGGGGCTCGCCTCTACATTCGTGCTTGTCTGCTCGAACATGGTGATCTCGGCGATGAGGAAGTTCATCCCCAAAAAGGTGCGCATCCCCGCCTACATCGTGACGATCGCCACATTTGTCACGATCGTCGATCTCGTGATGAACGGGTACTTCCACGCCCTTCACAAGAGCCTGGGGCTCTTTATCCCGCTGATAGTCGTCAACTGCATCATCCTCGGCAGGGCGGAGGCGTTTGCGTCGAAGAACCCCGTATGGTTGTCGATCGTAGACGGGCTCGGCATGGGACTGGGATTCACAGCCTCGCTGATATTGCTCGGAGCGATAAGGGAGCTCATAGGGAACGGCGCGATCTTCAATATACCGGTCTTCGGAAAAGGCTACATGCCGCTGCTGCTCATGATCCTGCCTCCCGGCGCGTTCATAGTCCTCGGTGTCCTGCTCGGGCTCATGAACAAGGCCGAGATAGCGCTCGCGGAGAAGAGCGGGCGGCAGCCGATAATACGCAGGGAGCACGACTGCGCGACATGCGCGATCCATACGAAGTGGTTCGATTTTACCGCGGAGGATAAGCCGGCGGCGAAGTAGCGGCCAGGTGGTCGATGGGATGTGAAAAGGGCCGGGACCTCTCCCGGCCCTTTTATTCAGAACTTCACGAACATCCCGAGCAGGAAAAACGTCGTTATCGCGGCGACGTGTATCGCCCACCAGCCCGGCATGCCCCTTCTAAGCTGTCTCATCTCTCAGCCTCCTATGATCTTTCCCGCCGCGAAGACCAGCGAAACGTATACGAAGTGCCGCGTCCACCAGAAAGGCGTGAACATCCTTCCAGCCCCCTGGGGGCGGTAGTGATAGAAGATCTTCTGCCCGATGATCAGCTTTGGGAAAAGCAGCACTATCGAGGAGAGCATGCCATCGAGGA
>Ga0315542_1002586_pt1 | contig 10959 bp, 7 predicted proteins | sample SalMarSW160120MG_FD_202541 | JGI IMG/M metagenome (GOLD analysis project Ga0315542, IMG submission 202541) | Salt marsh sediment microbial communities from the Plum Island Ecosystem LTER, Massachusetts, United States - Salt Marsh Sediment SW1601-20 ... | reverse complement strand
AAGATCGTCATTGATCTTATAAATCTGTATTCGCTTATCGGTACCATAGGTCATATAAGATCGTAATCTGGGTGGAGCAAAAGCGCGATCCAGCCAATTCATACTAGGGACGCCATGGCAAGGCTCTTTCCGAAAATTCCCAGTGAAGGTACCGGTAATCATTGACGCTTGAGTTGGATAAGTGACAGAAGGAAAATCTGTAATGCAATTTTTTGAATATATTCCATTTTCCATCAATTTCTTAATATTCGGAAGATATCCTCTTTCAATTAGATCGTAAAAATGACTAGATCGGACATCATCTATTATACAAAATATGACATGACTAAGCCCATTCATTGTATATTTAGAAAAATGAAGAGATAATAAGTCTTATCAAGGAATTTTTATATTCCATCTTTACTATGATGTCAAAAAATTCAAGGATCACTTTTATTAAGATTTAAATCAAGATCATAATATGTCAAATGATATCTCATATAACAAAAGATACACCCAAATCTTCATTCTTTTCTACTTTGCTGAAGGATTAAGTCAAGGAGTTCCTTACCTTTTTTGGAAAACATATATTTTAGACTTACTGGGGTCAATTGACTTAGCTTTATGGCTGATAGTCTATGCTATTGGAAATATTCCTTGGGCAATCAAGATGATAGTCGGTGTCTTCAATGACAGGTGGGGATCTAAAAAACTTGGAAGACGATTTCCTTGGGTCGTAAGTTTTGGAACATTTGGAGGAGCAATGTGGATAATGATGGCTTTTTTTTTACCTGTCTCAGATATTTATGTCTGGCTAGCTATTTATTATTTTACCACACAATTAGGAATGGCATTTGCTGATAGTGCTCTTGATGGAATGATCCTGGATGTTACACCAAAAGAAAAGCTATCTAGAGTTCAAGGATATACTTGGACAATGATGTTTTTAGGATATGGTGCTGGTGGAATGTTATTAGGGTTAATCTTTTTAGTATTTAACATCGTACCATTGCTGTTTTTGATAACTGGTGTTTTAAATATAGTTGTATCCTTCTTAACCTTTTATGTAAAAGAACCCCCGCTTGAGGAGATTACCACGAAAGAGTGGGGTAAGGGATTACTTACGGTAATTACTAAAAAGAGAAATTGGAAAGTTTATGTCTATACAACCTTAGCAGGGATACAAGCAGTAGTAATCATCGATTTCTTCATGTATGTAGTATTAGTTTCTATGGGAGAATTAAGTGTTGACCAAACTATCCTTTCCTTGACCGGAACTGGAGCCGTTGGGGCTCAGATCTGGTTTACAATATTTTATCTTGCTAATGGAGTCGGCATCTTTATTGGAGCACCCATCGCAGGAAAATATGGAGACAGAAATCGCAGAAAGACGACGACATTCATCTTTTTTATCTACATTCCATTTCTATTGATACTAGTAATTCCATTCCTATTCAGTTTGGGATTCTTGATTGCTATGATTCTGGGAATTATTTTATTACTAATACAAGGTGGGCTGCAAAATGGTTATACTGTCGTAAATCAAACGATAAGAGGCGATTTATCAAAGAAGTATTATCCTAATCTGAAAAGTACTTATTTTGCACTATTAGTATCCTTAGCCAATTTAGGTCAAAATATAGGTACCTTAATTGGAGCCTCTATTCTATCCATACTTGCCGCAATTCATTTTAATTTCTTTATGATATTCTTTGTAATTTCTGCTTTCTGTTCTCTTACATTATTCATTAGCTACTTGGCGTTTAGAAAAATTCCCGTGGAAGATTATGAGTTAGCACAAAACCTAAGAATTTAATTAAAATTTTTTCTTCTTTTTATTAATTAAAAAAGATTAAAAGAGGTAGTATTTTAGAATCATATAGAAATACATGCTTGCCATTAATTATAAAATCCCAATTGGTTAGTCTGGAATGACATCAGGGATCTTGGTGCTGCACTCCGTGCATAACCACATGCCATGAGCGGGCCGATAGATCATATCTTTCTCGAAACTACAACACACTGAGCACCAGGTAATGGAATCGCGTCTAGCATTGCGGAGTTTCTCTTGTTCCTTGCGGTATAAACTATGTTCATAACTTAATGAGGTATAAAGAGGATCAGATTCATCCCAAAACGAATTTGATGCCAATATCGTGTCAATCAGATCATGAAGTTCCATTATCTTTTTTTCCACGACTTTCCAGAACAACTTGCGAAACTCGTTTCGGATTTTTTGCAAGCGTGGATCCTTGATCTTAATTGTAATCTCTCTCTTGGGATGTCTCATCTTGTTTTCCCTAATAAAAATAATAATTAATTTCCTTATTATAGAAATAATGAAAAGTTGCCTATATAAAAGTACCGTGTAGCGAAGTTTGGGTCGAAGTGGGCAATTTTACGCTTATAAGTAAAGAAAAAGAGCCCCCGGTGGGAGTTTCAACTCAGAACAACGTGTTCTAAATTCTTGAACCCACGACCGGCTGATTACAAGTCAGCTGCTTTTGGTAAAAACGAAGAAATCCATGTTTTTCTACCACTGAGCCACGGAGGCATGTAATTTCATGTGAAACTGAAATTATATTTAAAATAAATACGAATTTTTTATTAATTTTGCGGTTTTTACAGCGAGTTCATCCAATAGTAATAATTAAAAATTAATGTATCTTTTTGTTAATCAAATAATATACTTCTTTTAATATTTTTATAAAAATGTTTAGCAAAGAAGACGTTGAAATACTTGCTTACCAACGATACAAGTCCAATGAATCTTATGAGAAAAGTGTTTGGTATCTTGCTGATCTCTGTGTACGAATCAATAAAAATGTTCGAAATGGATATGACATCAAGCCCCTTGAAACGGATAATGTAGTCCTTTTAATCAGAGATGATGTTAATGGACAATTAATTGGACCAATGGAAGAAGAAATCCGGGAAGTTGCCAAAATAATATATAAAGAAGCACCTCCAAAAAGCCAATTAGACTGGTTTATAAGTGAGAAAACACTCCTTCTACGAGAAATCAAGAAAGCAATTGAACAAGGTAGAAATCACTAAATAGTATATTTATCGCTCCTCTTAATTAGGTTTAAGCTTTAATAATTTCTATGATTGGCAAGGTTTAAATTCTACATTCCATAGATTGAATCATTAAAGCGTTCTAATTAAATTAATAGGATGGAAAGATAATTAATGTTTGTAAATGACGCTCTCGTTGAATTTGCATTAGAATATGCACAATCTAATGGCAAGTATTGTGAATATGTGGAAATAAGATCTGAAATAAATAGCACGGATACTGTTTCATTTATAAATGGAAAACTGCATATCGGAAACTTGCCAATAGAGCTTACAAGCGATGCGTTTGCAAGAAAAAGTGGAATAAATATCCGGATAATTGCCGATGGAGGAATGGGCATGACATCGACAAATCAATTTACAAAAAAAATGATAATGGAGAGTGTGGATCGTGCGTATCGGAATGCAAAAAGGAGTGGAAAACAAAGAAAAACCCCAATAGGAATGAGCGATGAGAAAGTTTATAAAGAAGAATGGCAAAGCGAGTATAAAATAAATCCCATGGACGTATCATTAGAAGAAAAAATAAAATTTTTGCAATCTTTTGTCAATATTTTTAATGAGAAATATCCTATAGAATTTATTCATATTTTTGTTCTTCTTGCAGAACAACGGGAAGCTTATTTCGTTAATAGTGAAGGTTCAAGGATTAGAAGTCATATTCCTCGCGTTGCTTTTATTCCAGTAGTAATAGGAATTAAGGGTGGCGGACAGAATGAGCAATCAATGGCCACTTATGCAACATCTTCAGGATGGGATGATTTAATATCCTGGAATTTAGAGGAAAAAGTTAGAAATACGGTAGTAAAATTGTCTGATATCATTCTTAAAGCAAAAAAACCACCTGAGGGAGATATTGATGTCATATTAGGACCGGATGTGGCTGGAATAATTGCACATGAAAACTGTGGACATCCTTCAGAAGCAGATCGTATTCTTGGAAGGGAAGGTGCTCAAGCTGGTGAATCTTATTTACGTGAACATTCTATTGGATATAAAATTGGCAATGATTGTGTAAATGTATTCGATGATCCCACGATTAAAGGATCATATGGATTTTATTTATTTGATGATGAGGGCGTCAAAGCGAGAAAAAGAGAGCTGATAAAAGATGGAATTTTTAATGAAATGCTTCAAAATCGAGAGTCTGCTTCAATTTTTCGAACTCAAAGTAATGCTGCTGCTCGAGCAGTGGCATATGATCGAGAACCATTAATAAGAATGGCAAACACATATTTTGCTCCAGGGGATTATTCATTTGAAGAGATGGTTGAAGATGTTAAATTAGGAATATTTATGAATTCCTTTACTGAATGGAACATTGATGATAAGAGACTGCAATCGAAATATGTAGGCCAAGAAGCATATTTAATAAAAAATGGGGAACTTACGAATTCAATGATATTGAAACCAGCACTCGAGATTTCTTCACCAGGATTATTTAGTAGTATTGATGCTCAAGGGAAATTAGAAACTCTGGAATGGCAAGGTGCATTTTGTGGAAAATCAGAACCAGGTCAAGGATGTCCAGTTTGGACAGGAGGTCCATTTGTACGCTTGAGAAAAGTGAGGCTAGCCTGAGGTAAAATACAATGAATGAAATGGAAGAAAAATCATACCAATTAATTGATATTATTGAAGAGCGATTAGAACAGTTTTGTACTGATTGGGCGATTAAAGCTCTTCTTAATAATGAAAATCAAATTCGATTTTCTGAGAGTCAGATTGATATATATAAAAGTTGGAATGAAATAAAGATAATATTGTTTCTATCTCAAAGGAGAAGAACTTTAGATATTTCAATTAATGATCTAAGTATTATAGCTATAGATAAAGCATTGCAAAATTGTGAAAAGCTTCTTGAAGTTGCTAAATTAAACCTGAATTATAAAAAGATGCCAGCAGGACCATTTGAATATAATCCTTCAATACAACAGAAAATATTTGATCAAAAAGTTGTTAATTTGGATGAAACTGCTGTTGATATAGTTAATGATGCCACTGAAACTGCTTTAAATGAAGGAGCAAATAGGGTTGCTGGTTCATTTTTTTATGGAGATACTCAAGTAATTCAAAAAAATAGTCTGGGATTAGAAGGATCATTTAATAAAACTCATTTAAATTTCAGAATACGAGCGTTTGCTGAAGACATGTATGCTACAGGAGAAGCAATATCCTGTTCTACTCATCTTGATCACGGATTTAATGCAATTGATGCTGGACGAGAAGCAGGAATGATATGCAAGCAAGCAATAGGCGGTAAAAAAGGGAAACCAGGAATCTATAACATTATAATTTATCCAAAAGTATCAACAGAGCTACAAGCTCCCACCCCATCAATTGCGATGAATAAATATACCCAAAAAATGGGACTTGCTTGGTTAGTAGGGAAAAAAGAAGGTGATAAAATCGCAAACGATCTCATTTCGGTTTGGGATGATGGTATCATGGATTATGGAATACAAACATCTCCCTTTGATGATGAGCTAGTACCAACAAAAAAAACCTTATTGATCAACAAGGGAAAAATTCATCAATTTTTCACGAACACATCACTTTCCAATAAAGGTCAAGAATCTACTGGAAATGCGGGTATCACTGTCCCTAAACCTACTAATACGGTCTTTTCCACTGGCGATTACTCCCTTGAGGAATTAATGGAAATATCTAACAAGCCCACATTACTCATAACATCAACGTGGTATACGAGGTATCAATCGTATGCTCCACCTGGTGCTTTATCTTCACTTCCAAAGGACGGAATGTTTTTAATTACAAATAAAGGAAAAAAACTTGAACCCGTTAGAGAATTAAGAATCAATTCTGATCATTATCATATGCTTGAACATACAATAGCTTTAGGAAAAGAATTAAAACAAGTTTTTACTTGGCTCGGAACCAATCCTGTTTTTGCTCCATATATGTTAATTGAAGATGTGAAAATGACAACTGGAACGAAATAAACATACATATTATTTTTCTCCCTTGATTTTGTAGATATTAGACTGTGAATAGTTTGAATTAAAATAAATATTGTTTTAATTATAAATAGAGAAAATTAAAATTTGGTAATTATTATGCCGACTTCAAAAAAATCCAAGAATGCTCCTAAAGTTGACGATAATCAAAAATCATTATTTTCCTTTATAGATAATAAGAAATCTCCTGAAAAGAAAGCTGAAGAACAAATATCAGAAAAATCTCAGCCAATAAAGGAAAAAAAAGAAAATGTGAATAATGAAGAAGTAATATCGGAAATAAAGCGTGAACCGACAAAAAAATCAAAATCACTTAAAAAAGTTCAAAAAACCTATTTTGAAAATAAAGATCATCATTTTGGCTTGAAAGCAATTGATATTGTTCTTGATTCTCAAAAAGAATCTTCAAGTTCAAAATATATTCGTTACTTAATTGAAACAGATCAAATTGTAAAAAATTTGAAAAAAGGGCTTTTATTGGATGTGGAATACGATGGGGGTCAAAATAAAGCAGTATGTAAATTTTATGATTTAGATACTGATGAAATTCGATTATGGATTGATACTACTGGTCATGAACCATATTGTTTGAGCAAGGAATCAATAAAAACTCTGGAATCGGTTACCAATTTAACAAGTTTTAGTGGATTTAAGCGTTTTGAAGAAACTAAGAGAATGGATTTATTAACAGATAAAGATATTGAAATGACTAAGATTATTGGTAATACTCCTTCTGATATTGGTGGATCAGGAACGAATATAAAGAATATTCTTTCAGAAGAAGATTATAAAGCATGGGAAGCCGATATTCGCTATCATCTTAATTATATTTTTGATACCCAATTAATTCCTGGCTTAATTTATTCGATTGAAAATGGGAAATTAAATAGAATTAATTATCAAGAAGAGGATGCTAATCTAAAAAAATTAGCAGAACAACTTCGGAACATTTTTAGCGAGGAAAAGAAAGAACTTCAAGAGTTTTCCGAAAAATTTTTAGATATCTTTCTAACTCCCATCCCTGATGTGAAAAGGTTAGCCATGGATATTGAAGTTTCTATTAGTGAGCATGATTTTGGAATACCCAATCCTCGTGAAGCCAAACAAGAAGTAATTAGCGTTTCATTTGTGAGTACTGATGGATTGAAATTAGTATATGTCCTGGAAAGAGAAGGTTTTATTTTTAACAAACTACACGAAGATTTTCCTGAGGATGCCCAAATATACTTCTTTAAAAAAGAGAAAGATTTGATAATTGAGACATTTCGATTATTTTGGGAATATCCTATTATCATTACTTTCAATGGAGATAATTTTGATTTAACCTACCTATTCCATAGAGCGAATAAGCTTAGAATTAGTAAAGATTTAAATCCTATCCAGATTAAGAGAGGATTCGGAATAATGGCAGGGTCAGAATGCAATCTACTAAGTGGAATTCATATCGATTTATTTGGTTTCTTTTTCAATAGAAGCATATCTGGATATGCTTTTGGAGGAGCTTATGAATCGAATTCTTTAAATGCTATAAGTTCTGCACTCTTAGGTCGAGAAAAGTATCAACACGAAGAAGAAATTCATGAAATGGAATATGATGTCTTAACATGGTATAATCTAAAAGATTCCATTTTAACGTTAGATCTTACCAGATTCAACAATTCATTAGTTTGGAATTTGATCATTCTATTATGTCGAATAACAAAAATGCCTATTCATGAAACAGTAAGGCGCCAGATATCTACTTGGATTCAAAATATTTTCTATTTTGAACACAGAAGAAAACAATATTTGATCCCTAGGAGATCAGAGATTTCTGAAATGAGAGTAGGAGGTTATTCTAAATCTATAATTGAGGGTAAATCATTCCAAGGTGCTTACGTGATCCCTCCTGTGCCAGGGATACATTATGATGTTGTAGTAATGGATTTTTCAAGCTTGTACCCCTCAATTATCAAAGAATACAATTTATCTTATGAGACAGTATCTTGTATTCATAAGGATTGTGAAGATAATTTTGTGAAAGGAATTCCATACCACGTGTGCACTCATAAAATGGGAATTTTTGCTTATGTCGTTGGGTTTTTCCGTGATATTCGAGTAAAATTCTTTAAACCGATGTCTGGTGATAAATTACTCTCTCAAAAAGAACGAGATTACTATACAACAATACAACAAGCATTAAAAGTGTTCATAAACGGATCGTATGGTGTGTTTGGAAGTCAAAACTTTCCACTCTTTTGTCTCCCCGTAGCAGAAAGTACCACAGGCATCGGACAATACTCAATCAAGCAGACAATAAAGAAGGCAGAAGAATTAGGTGTGAAAGTATTATATGGTGATACGGATAGTGTTTTTCTTCTCAATCCTTCTAAACCTCAAATGACTGAAATTACTAAGTGGAGTAAAAATGAACTTGACTTAGATTTAGAAGAAGAAAAAACGTATCAATTTTTAGCACTTTCAGAAAGGAAAAAGAATTACATAGGGATATATAAAGGCATAAAAACTGTTGATATTAAAGGACTTGTCGCCAAAAAGAAAAATACTCCCGATTTTATTAAAAAAGTATTTAATGAAATGATTGAAATACTTAAGGAGATAACAGATGATGCAAGTTTCTTAAAAGCACGTGATAGAATCATTAAAATTGTGAGATCCAATCTTAAAAAAATAGGAAAACCAAATACTTTTACCTTAGAGGATTATGCCATAAATATTGCGTTAAAAAAATCTATAAATAAGTATGATGTAATTCCACAACACGTTCGAGCAGCAAAAGAATTAATTGAATATAAATTAAGAGACGCAAAATCAAATGATCTTGACGAGAACGCAATTAAAGCAATTAATAAAACTTATCGTAAAGGAGATAGTGTAAAATTTATAAAAACAAGAGGTTCTAGCGGGGCAAAAGCAATAGAAATTGCTACTCTTCAAGATATTGATATTAAAAAATATAAGGACTTGTTACAATCTGCTTTAGAACAAGTTTTAGATGCTTTAGGAATTACATTTGAAGAAATTAAAGGTATTAAGAAAATGGATGATTTCTTCTGATCTCTCGGTATTAAGGATGTTAAATGATGACAATAATGAATAATGAAATTACTGAACCATCGGATTTATTTGATGATAAGGGGTTACTAATCCAAGATGGATGGATAAAAAAACCAATTTTGAGATATAATCGTGAGAAAAGACGAGCTAGTTGGTTTCGAACGAAAGAATGGGATAATTACGTAGTTAATCATTCAGATTATAACTTTAGCGTGACTATTGCAGATGTCGGTTACCTAGGACTCGTTACTTTTGAAATAGTTGATTATAAAGAACAGATGGTTTATTCTGATGGACTTCAACAATTTTTTACAAGGGGTACATGGAATTTACCAATAAGTTCAGAAAAAGGGAATATTGAATTTCATGAAGAACGATTTGATCTTAAAATTATAAGAACAGAAAATAAACGTACAATTGAATTTGATTTTCCAACGTTTGCAGATCGTGGGTTAAATGGAAATCTATCAATATATCAAGATCCAACAAAAGATTCGATTGTAAAGGTTAACCGTTACAAGAAAAAGAAACTTTTTTATTACTCTGATAAAATCGTTTGGATGCCAGTAGAAGGTGTAGTTCATTTTGGAGAAAAAAAATATGAATTTTCAACTCAAGATAGCTATACACGATTAGATTGGGGTCGAGGAGTTTGGCCATATAAAATAAATTGGTATTGGGGTGCAGCGGCAGGAAAAACACAAGATGATCATGAGATTTGGTTTAGTCACGGATATTCATACGAAGATCCTTCACTTCACGACAAGAATATGGTTGGATATGATGGGAAAGGACACAAACTAGGACCTATTAAATTTCACGTACCAGAAAATCCAATGGACCCTTGGAAATTTTCAAGTGAGGATCACCGGTTTGAAATGACGCTTATCCCTCTAATGCATAATCCTTCGAGTATGAATTATGTTATATTCAACTCCAAGTCGAATTTAGTATATGGGCTATATACAGGAGACTTAATATTAGATGATGGTATGAAAGTACACGTAGATAATCTCCTCGGACATGCTGAAGCGATAAAATGGAAATGGTAGAATTTTTTTTCTTCTTAGGATCGAGAATCTATTAAATCTAATAAATCAGCAGTTTTAAACAATTTTTTTTCATCGATTTTTGGTTTTTCTATTTGGAAATCCTGTGTTTTATCCTCTAAATTGCTAGTTTTGGTTCCCCAAAATGTTTGTATACGTTTAACTAGATCTTGGGGTTGTTCTATTTTCCAATCGGCTGGTAATACATCTTTATAGTAAGGGGTGCTGAATCTATGACCAATCAGCACCACAAAACCACGATCTGTTGAAGATCGGAAAATTCGCCCTGCAGCTTGGATAACCTTCATCATCCCAGGATTTCTATAAGCGTAATCAAATCCTTTTTTCCATTTGAATTCAAAATAACTTCTTTTTAAATCTTGTTCCATTGAGAAAGCGGGTAATCCTGGACCAATAATAAATGCTCCTATTGCCATATCTCCATTAAAATCCACACCTTCACCAAATATCCCTCCATGCACTGCTAGTAAAAGATATTTTTTATCAGATGTTTGGAGTTTTTTAAGATAATTTCTTCGCTTACTCTCACTCATTCGACGATCTTGAACCATGAGTTCGACTGATAGTGTTAATGACTCGATTTCATTTTGAACTGCTTTTAGATATGCATATGAAGGAAAAAAGGCTAAATAATTACCTTCTTTAATATTTACAATATTACAAATTGTTAATGCAATTCTATTATAAGAATCTTGACGATCTTCATATTTTGTAGAAACATTGGGCATAAGAAGATAAAGACGATTTTTTTGAGCAAAAGGAGAGGAATAATGTAAATTCTGGGCTGAGGAAGGATA
>Ga0315542_1002585_pt1 | contig 10961 bp, 11 predicted proteins | sample SalMarSW160120MG_FD_202541 | JGI IMG/M metagenome (GOLD analysis project Ga0315542, IMG submission 202541) | Salt marsh sediment microbial communities from the Plum Island Ecosystem LTER, Massachusetts, United States - Salt Marsh Sediment SW1601-20 ... | reverse complement strand
AGTGCGGGTGAGCGGGTGTCCCGCGGGTCTTGGAGAACCGGTCTTTGACAAGCTTGATGCGGACCTTGCAAAGGCCCTAGTGTCCGTCGGCGCGGTAAAAGGGGTTGAGATCGGCGCTGGTTTCCGGGCGGCGCGGCTCCGGGGATCGGAGAACAACGATCCCATTCTGCCCGGTGGTTTCAAGACCAATCACGCCGGCGGGATCCTGGGGGGCATATCAAACGGGGATGAAATTGTCCTGCGTGCGGCAGTGAAACCCATTCCTTCCATTCCCAGGGAGCAGGTGACCATTGACCGGCAGGGAAATCCTGCCCTGTTGCGATTGACAGGACGGCATGACACCTGTGCCATCCCGCGCATTGTCCCGGTCCTCGAGGCCATGGCAGCCATCGTCCTGGCCGACCATTTTCTAAGGCAGGAAGCCCTGAGCACAGGGCGGGGAAGGGAAGCGGGCTCATGATACATGATCTCAAGATCGCCATTCCTCTTCTGGCGAAGGACACGTCCGGGGTCCTTGGAAAAATGGACCGTGGCGCTCCGTTGGCCCAGGTGCTGGAATTGCGTCTTGATCTCATGGAAGAGTTCGACCTGCAGGAGCTTATTCGGAATGCGCCGCGACCGCTCCTTGTCACCTACCGTTCAAAGAAGGAGGGGGGGAACGGCAGGGCCCATTATCAGAGCCGTGTCAGGATCCTGGAGGAGGCCATTCAAAGAGGTGCCGATTTTGTAGACGTGGAATTCAGTATGCCCTTGATGTACCGGGAACCCCTTTTGAGAAACAGAGCAAATACACGGGTTGTCCTGTCCCGGCATATTCTGAACAGCACTCCTTCAGGAGACGCACTCGCGGCCCTCCTTGGAAAAATGGCTGCGACCGGTGCTGATATTGTCAAGATCGTGACCCGGGCACGGACCTTGGAGGACAACCGCAGGGTCCTCGACCTGATTCCGCTGGCCAGGCATCTCGGCATACGCCTTATCGCATTCTGCCTGGGTCCCCGGGGGCGGGTGAGTCGAATCCTTTGCCCGCTGCTGGGCGGGTTTCTCACCTTCGCTTCTCTCGAGGAAGGAGAAGAATCCGCAGAAGGGCAGATTAGCGCCGGGGAGATGAAAGATCTGTTCGAACGGCTCGCGGGCTATGAAGACTGACCGGAATACCGAGTTCTACGGGATAGTGGGAATGCCCCTCCGGCATTCCCTGAGCCCTGCCATGCATACTGCCGCATTCCAGGCATGCGGCCTGAACGCGGCGTACAGGGTTTTTGAATCCACGAACCTGGAGGGCACCATCCAGGGAATGAGAACCATGAGCATAAAAGGGCTGAGTGTCACCATTCCCTTCAAGTCGGACATCATCTCCTTGCTTGACAGCATAGATCCCCTTGCCGAAAAGATCGGCGCCGTCAATACGGTGCTCAATGAGAAGGGCGTGCTCACCGGTTACAATACGGATGCCGCGGGTGCCTTGAAGGCCCTGCAGGAGATGACTGATCCAAAGGAGCAGCACACCGTAATGCTGGGTTCGGGAGGCGCGGCAAAGGCCATCGGGTACGGACTCAAAGAAGCGGGAGGCAGGATCACTATTGCCGCCCGCTCAAGAAGGCAGGGCGAAGAACTCGCGCGCAGTCTGAACGCCGCGTTTATCCCCATTGAGGAGATCAGCGGGATGCGGATGGATATCCTCATCAACGCGACGCCTGTGGGCATGTACCCTGATCAGAATCAATCACCGGTTGACCTTTCGACCATCGAAGTGAAGACGGTTATGGACATCGTGTACAATCCGCTCGAAACTGTCTTACTGGGAAAGGCCGCGGCCCTCGGCTGCCAGGTAATCCCCGGCGTGCGTATGTTCATTCACCAGGGTGCCGAGCAGTTCCGCCTGTGGACCGGCCTGGAACCTCCGGTCCAGGTCATGGAGACGGCGGTTATGAAGGTATTGAAATGAATGGTTGTGTCCGTATTCCGGGTTCCAAGTCCCTATCCCACCGGGCCATGATCGCCGCCGCCATGGCGGATGGGGAAAGCCTTCTCCAGGGAATGCTCTTTTGCGAAGACACCGATTACACGAGAAACGCTCTTGCAATGCTGGGCGCGGCCATGATCCGGCGGGGTGATGATCTGCTGGTCAGGGGAAATGGTGGGAACCTGACAGGAACGCCGTCGGAAAAGACAATTTTTCTGGGGAATTCGGGAACCAGTATGCGGCTCCTCCTCTCGCTAGCGAGTCTGGGCCGGGGCAAGGTTGTACTGGACGGGTCTGGGCGTATGCGGCAACGGCCGGTCGGCCCGCTGGTCACTGCCCTGAATCATCTGGGAGCCCGGGTTTCGTTTTGCAGGAATGAGGGCTATCCACCGGTCCTGGCAGCGGCCCGGGGGCTCAGGGGCGGCCCGGTGGAAATTGCTGGTGACGAAAGCAGCCAGTACCTCTCTTCCCTTCTTCTTTCAGCCCCTTACGCGCAAGAAGATGTGGAGGTTCGGGTCAAGGGCCGGCTCTCGTCACGTCCGTACGTGGATATGACCCTGCAGGTCATGGCGGCATTCGGGGCACGGGTGTCACGTGAGGGATACGAATATTTCCGGGTGGAAGCAGGGATGCATTATCAGCCCCGGACATTTGAGATCGAGGCGGATGTGTCCGCTGCTTCCTACTTCTGGGCCGCGGCCGCGGTAGCGGGCGGGAGCGTCACCACTGCCAACGTGGACCCGTTTTCCACCTGCCAGGGGGACATTGGTTTCCTGGATATCCTGGAGCAAATGGGCTGCCGGGTGAAGCGGGAGCAGGGGGAGGTAACCGTACACGGCGGCACATTGGAGGGGCTTGAGGTTGACATGGGAGCAATGCCGGACATGGTTCCCACGCTGGCGGCGGCAGCCCTTTTCGCAAAGGGAAAGACAACCATCAGAAACGTGGCCCATCTCCGGCTTAAAGAGAGTGACCGGCTCAGGGCCGTGGCGGAGGAGTGGAAACGCTTGGGAGCCCGAGTCGAGGAACTTCCCGACGGTCTCATCATTGAGGGAGACCGCCCGCTGGAAGGGGCGGTTGTTGATCCGCACGACGACCACCGGATTGCCATGAGCCTGGCAGTGATAGGGCTTAAGGTGCCCGGTCTTGTCATCACCCACAAAACATGTGTGAATAAGTCATTCCCTGCCTTCTGGGAGCTCTGGGATACACTCGGCATCAGTTGAATCCCTGAGCATCACGCCCTTTATCTCGTCATCGGATTCAGATACCGGCTGCCAAAAAACGCCGCATAAGCAGGGAAACGGCACATTTCCTACGCTTCTTCGAAACAATTACGCTCTCTGTTCTTCCTTGCCCGGTCCGGGTTGAAAATGCGGCCGTTCATGGCGATGTACACACCCGGGGGCAGCAGTTGAACCGCGGCCATGGCAAAGCCGATGTTGAAGGTTGCGTCGCTTTCTCTGAACCTGGCGGGGGACATGGCGCCGGTGAGCACGATGATCTTGCCCGGAATCTGTTGAAGGACTTTTGCGGTTTCGATCATGGTGTCCGTTCCGTGGGTCACCAGGATGTGCCTGTTGTTGTCCGAGCTGATCTTTTCAGCGATGATGCGGCGATCATCGTCCGTGAGTTCCAGGCTGTCTTTCCGCATGATGGATTCCCATTCGTAGCCTACCGTGATATTCGCCTCCCGCAGGATCTGGGTGATGCCCGGGTCTCCCACCTGGTATTCACTTTTCTGGTCAAAGTAGACCTTGTCTATTGTGCCGCCGACGGCGTAAATCTTTACAACCATTTTTGTTGATCCTCCGGAACCAATTCCTGCCACCCTATCCAGTATGCGGGTGAATCAATCCTGAGTGTCATAGTACGCGAGAACCGAATGAATCTGAAATATGGAGCAACATCCCGATGTTGTCAATACCTTGATGTTTCGGCAAGGTGTTCGTGGTGAATCGCTCAAGATCTCTTCCAGTGGGTTACCGTTCCCAGTGTGCTTCCTTTTTGCCGTGAGATCACTCACGAACCGAGATAATAATTGTTTACATTCGCAGAATTTATTAGTAATAATAGACCCGTTTCCATCCACAAATCGAGGAGTTCTGGACGAAGGCGTCAGCAAACAGCCTGGTGGACTCTGTTTCACTGGTTTTTGTAGAAAGCCGATGACTTGGTGTTGCACGCACTGATTTTCGCAGAGTAACCATTTTCGGATCACTTTTGTGCCCATACGACAGCAACCGGTGGGAGAATTTCCACCTGTCCTGCTGTTGCGATTGAAACCCCCGAGAACAAATGAGAGAAAGGAGGTGAACCCCGGGATATCCATGCGGAGGGCAGGCCTTTGCCCGTGGATTTTGACCATTTTAATCTGAGAAAAGGAGGTTCGTGAACAGTGAAAAAGATACTTTTTTTGCTTCTTACCCTGGTACTGGCGGTAAGCTTTTCCATGGGAACTGCAATGGCATTAACGGCAGAAGACATTGCCAAGACTTCTGCTCTTGAAGAAATTCAAAAAAGAGGACAGCTTCTGGTGGGACTGGAGGCCGGCTACCAGCCCTTTGAAATGCAGGACGAAAAGGGGAATATCGTCGGCTTTGACGTGGATATGGCCTATGAAATGGGAAAGGCCATTTTTGGCAAGGGCGGCGAAAAGAAGGTCAAGCTGGTCAACACGGCCTGGGAAGGGATTATCCCTTCCTTGATGACCCACAAGTTTGACATCATCATGTCGGGCATGACCGCCCTCCAGAGCAGGAATCTGAAAGTCAATTTCTGCGATCCCTACTATTACATCGGCCAGTGCTTGCTCATCAACAAGAAGGACAAGGGAAAAATCAAGAGCTACAAGGACCTGAACAAGAAAGGGATGATTGTTACGAGCAAGTTGGGAGTGACCGGACAATTCACCACTGAAGAACTGATGCCCAAGGCCACTCACCGGTTTTTCAAGACCGAGACAGACGGTGCAATTCAGGTAGCCAACGGCCTTGCGGATGCTTTTGTGTATGATGAACCCCAGGTCCGTGTATTCGCGGCCAAATACAGAAAGACCTGCTTCGGGATTTTCAAGCCCCTCACCTATGAACCTCTGGCATGGGCCGTCCGCAAGGGAGACCCGGATTTCCTCAATTTCCTTAATAATTTTCTGCGCCAGGTGCGCGGTGATGGCCGTTGGGACAAGATGAAAAAGAAGTGGTTTGTGGACTATATAGAGGAAATGGCGAAAAAACAGTGATGATACGGAGGGGGGCGCTGGTCGCCCCCCTTCTTCTATCAGAGGAGGTTCATTTTGGTCTTCGGAAAACGATCCCTAATAACCTTGGCCGTCCTCGCTGTGATCCTCGGGTGGGTCTACTACTTCCTTACGGTCAGGGGTATTACCTATATCTGGCACTGGGAACAGATCCCCCAACTGCTGTTCTACCATGGGACAAAAACTGCGGCTGAAACAACGCCAAGCCTGCATCTGGGGGTTCTGATGATCGGTTTCATCCTGACCCTGAAGATATCAGCTGTGGCCATCATCTTCGCCATCGTACTGGGAACGATCGTGGGTATCTGCAGGCTTTCCAGCGAACCCATCACCCGCGCTCTTTCCATCACCTTTGTCGAACTCATCCGGAATACCCCGCTTCTGGTACAGATATACATCATCTACTTTTTTGTCGGGTCCATGCTCAGGCTCTCTGCATTCACTGCCGGGACCGCGGCATTGGCCATTTTCGAGGGGGCCTACGTTGGTGAAATCGTGCGCGCGGGTATCCAGTCCATTCACAAGGGACAGATGGAGGCAGCTCGATCTCTGGGCATGTCATACGCCAAGGCCATGCGCCACATTATCCTCCCTCAGGCCTTTAAGCGCATTATACCGCCACTGGCCGGACAGTTCATTTCCCTTATAAAGGATTCGTCCCTGGTTTCCGTCATCGCTCTGGCCGACCTCATGTTCCAGGGGCAGCAGGCCGTTGCCAGGACATATAGTGCCTTTGAGATCTATTTTACCGTGGCCGCTCTTTATCTAATTATGACTTCAACTCTTTCCATGGCCACCCAGTACATTGAAAGGAGGCTTGCCGTCAGTGATTAGGGTAAAACATCTTTACAAGACCTTCAGGACCCACAATCGCAAAGAGGTGAAGGCGCTGGTCGATTTTTCGACCCATATCAAGAAGGGTGAAGTGGTTGTCATTATCGGCCCCAGCGGCTCCGGGAAGAGCACCTTTCTGAGATGTCTGAACCGTCTGGAAGAGGTGGACAGCGGAGAAATTATCATCGACGGTCAGAACATCCTGGAAAAAAGGGTGGACATCAACAAGGTGCGCGAGGAGCTGGGCATGGTGTTCCAGCATTTCAACCTTTTTCCGCACAAGACGGTCCTCGAAAATGTGACGCTCTCCCAACTGATCGTCCGCAAAAGGAACAAGGAAAAGGCCGTGAAAATTGCGCAGGAACTTCTCGACAAGGTGGGAATTCTGGAGAAGGAGAACGTCTACCCCTCCCAGCTTTCAGGTGGGCAGCAGCAACGAGTGGCCATCGCCCGTGCTCTGGCCATGCAGCCCAAGATCATGATGTTCGACGAGGCGACCTCGGCCCTGGATCCCGAGATGATCGGGGAGGTCCTGGAAGTCATGAAAACGCTGGCCCGGGAAGGCATGACCATGCTGGCGGTGACCCATGAAATGGGATTTGCCCGGGAAGTCTCGGACAGGGTCATTTTTATGGATGGCGGGCAGATCGTGGAAGAGGGGACCGCTGAGCACTTTTTTAAGAATCCTACCCATGACAGGACCAAGCTCTTCCTGAGCCAGATTCTCTGATGACTGTTGCCTGGCGGGTCCTTTGATTCATTCGTGTACCGGGTTATGTAGTGCTCATCATACATGAACTACCCTGCAGCAAGCTGCGGGGTATCCCCCCGTTGTCATTCCGGAACGCCCGCAGGGCTTATCCGGAATCCAAGATTCCCGGTCCCCGATCGGGGACGGAATAACAAGTCGCTTCGCGACAATCCAAGTCTTCTCTTCGCCTGAGGGCGAGGGGTTTCCACCATCCCCGAAAGAGACACTGCTATGAAATGAGCGTTGGAAATCTCCGGCCATGTGGTTTGGGATGCATGGAAACAGGTCCGCTCCGGGAGTGCCGGAGGGCCAAAAGGGTGAGGGGGCGGAGATCGGAAAGGGCTGGATTTTGCCCGTACGATACGGTATTTATTGGCTATGAAAATAGCCTTTACACTGCTGATCATAATTTTTTTGGTATTCAGTGGCTATCATCTGACGTTTCGAAACGTCAGGCTCCCTTTTCTCGCCCGGCAATTCTATTTTACCGGTTCAGAGTTCCTTTTTCTCGGTGTCCTCCTGGGACCGCAGTTTCTGAATCTGCTGGACAGGCCCACTCAGAACAGCCTCGCTCCGTTCATTTCCCTCCTGCTGGGGTGGATCGGCCTCATTTTCGGATTTCAGTTTGAAAGGACAAAGATCAAGAACTTTGCCAAGAGTTCATTTACGGCGGCAGTTATTGAAGGAACAGCCTGTTTTGTCCTGGTATTTTTCGCGGTTTATTGCATCGCCCCTCTATTTCTGGATATACCCGGCGGGATGAAAGGGGACGCCGCGGTCGTGCTCGCGGCTACTGCGGCATGTACGGGCCAGAGCGGATTAGCTCTTGTGGTCCTTGAGTATGGCGCCAGGTTCGGGAGGTTATCCCGGTTTCTGAGGCTTGTTTCCAGTATTGACGGCGTGGTTCCCTTTGTTATCTTCGGCCTTTTTTTTTCTTGGCGGATCGGGGGGCTTCCGTATCTGTCAGGGCTGGGAGAATTGGGCGGCGGGCTCATCGTTCTCCTTATTTCCTGTCTGGGGGCGCTGCTTATCTTCGTATTTTTTCTGAGGGAGGCTCGCAAGGAAAGTGAACTGATTCTGCTTCTTATTGCCGTTGCAATACTGGCCGGCGGGATGTCTTCCACGCTTGGAATTTCACCCTTGTTCCTCACTTTTCTCCTGGGCATATTGCTGGTGAATACGCTCCGGGAGAAGGAACGGATCTACCAGATATTGATCACCGTGGAAAAGCCAGCTTATCTGGCAATACTCCTGTTTCTTGGTGCGAACTGGAGACTGACTTCCGCCTGGATTGTCCCGCTGGCCGTCGCTTTTTGCGTATATCGAACCCTTGTCAAGGTGTCGGCAGGGATGTTCGTGACGCGTCTTGCCTCTTCCGGCGAGGGAAGGATTCCTGCGCTGCTGGGATTTGGTCTTTTGCATCAGGGTGGTTTGCCGCTTGCCATGCTCCTGGATTTTCAGCAGGGTTTCTTATTTCAAGGGGCTTCCGGGATAGTGGGCCTGGTATTGCTTGGTGTCCTTTTCAATGATGTAGTCGGATTTTTTTCCTTAAGACGGCTGTTGGAGACATCCATGCAATGAATCGTCAGAACAGAACAGAAAAACGATGGCCTGCCCGCGTAATGATTCTTGTCATACTGGTCCTGCTGGCCGTGTGGCTGCAGTCTGTTCATGCCCGATCAGGATGGCAGCAGGCCGGTTTCACTTCTTTTTCCCTGGGTTTTCTTTTGCTGCTCGCCTATGTGAGCGCTAACCTGCTTAACACGGCACGGATCCCGTTGATCAGCGGATATATTTTTGCCGGCATGGTGATAGGTCCCCACATCACGGGCCTTCTTTCCCATGTGATGGTTACGAAACTGCGCCTGGTAGATGATCTGGCCTTGAGTTTCATCGCCCTGACCGCAGGCGCGACACTGCACCTGAAGTTCCTGCGGAAACGGATCGTCGCAATTGTGCTGAACATATCATTGCTCACCATTCTGGTATTCGTCCTTGTTTCCGGGTTCCTGATAGTGGCGGGACCTTTTTTTGCATTTGCCCGATCCTTGTCCAGGCCCCAGATCATTGCCCTCGGCCTCCTCATAGGGGTTATTGCCGTCGCCCGGTCCCCTTCATCTGCCATCGCCATCATACGCGAATGCCGGGCATCCGGTATTTTCACGGAGACGGTCCTGGGCGTAACGGTTGCCATGGATGTTCTCATCATCATCTTTTTCACGGTGGCATTGGCGGTGAGCAGGATGATAACGGCGCCGGATCCTGTCCTGAACTGGCACGTCTTTTCAGCGTTACTGGGTGAGACGACTGTTTCTCTCATGCTTGGCGCCGTTCTGGGGAAGGGCATTGCCGTCTACATCAGAAAAGTGAACCGCGATCTCCCTCTCTTTCTTCTCTTCATTGCGTTCGGCATCTCCAAGGCGTCTTTCTGGCTGGATCATTTCATGGAAGCCCAGTATGCGGTCTCCCTTCATCTGGAACCTTTGCTGGTGTGCATGAGCGCGGGGTTTGCTGTCCAGAATCTCAGCTCCCAAGGTGCCAGGATGCTGGAAAGCCTGGAGCGTATCTCGCTTCCTATCTATGTGCTTTTCTTTGCTCTAGCCGGAGCATCGCTTGATCTGACGGCCCTCAGAATGACCTGGCCGGTGGCAACGGGCATCGCGACTGCCAGGACCATTGGAATTTTTCTGGCCACATGGCTCGCCGGGACAATACAGGGAGACCCGCCAGGCCATAATCGAATTGCGTGGATGGCCTATCTTACCCAGGCAGGAGTGGCTATCGGCCTGGCCCAGCTTGCGGAACGGCAATTCCCGGATATCGGGGTCTACGTGACGACCCTTGTTCTGGCGGTCATCACGATTAATCAGGTGGTGGGCCCCGTGACGTTCAAGGTGGCCCTTGAGATGGTGGGGGAAGCGGAGTCAGTCTGAGCCCAGTCGGCCGAAATCAAGGAGCGGCACTGTAAAATAGGCTCCCCGCCGGGATTTTTTAGTTCTGGCGTACAAGGATTTGAGGAAGTCAACGGCCTGGTCCAGGATATGGCGTTCTTCAATGGCGGTGAACAGGGTCTTGTTGTGCGGGATACCGCCGGTGGTGAGGCTCCTGAAGCCGGCAAAGATGGGAATATGTCTGCTGATCAGTTGCACGAGATCGGTTGTTTCGGCGACCGTGGCTCCGGTAATGCCGATGTCAAGCCAGGCTGTCACGAGCTCATCAAGGATTTCCTCGTCATTGATCACAGCTATGAGCAGGTACATGTGTCAACCTCTTTTCATGTGAGTTCACTGGTAAGGAGAGCAGGCATCAATGGAAGGATATGCTTTCTTCCAGCCGTTTGATTGCTTCGAAGAGGGCCTTCGGATTCTTGGCTTCTTGCACTGTTTTGAAAAACCCGGGATATTGACAAAGCCTGGCAAGGCTCGCGAGGATCTGCAGATGAAGGTCGGGCTTGCCTTCCGGCACCACGAGAGCAACTATGATCTTGACAGGCGCTGCATCGAGACTTTCGAACTCAACAGGCTCAGTGCATCTGATAAGCAGTACGGCAGCATCCCCCGTCTCATTGCTCATGGCGTGGGGTATTCCTATGCCTCCCCCGATGCCGGTGCTCATGGTCTCTTCCCGCGCTTTCAACCCGTCGTAAAGTACATCGGCGTCCTTCACGATCCCTCGGTTGGCAAATGCCTCGGCAATGAATTGGAGCACGGCATCCTTGTCTGGCAGCGGCACATCGAGAAAGATGCGTTTTGTATGCAGTCGATCCCAGATTTTCATAATGATAGCGTATCAGGATTTTGGCGCCGAGTCAAAACATAATGCTGCCCTGCATCACCAGTCGTAAAGGACCTCCCAATGCTTGTGAAAAGAAGGGTCCTCCTGACTGTAACGATAAATCATGGTTTTCCCCTTTCCCGGGCCTGCGCCCGCATCCTCTTTCCAGTAACGCAGGTGAATAGCAGGCCGGAGGTCCCTGCTATCACCCTGGGATGCGGTATTATGATCCGATTCTATCCAGACTTCTTTTTCTTCAATGATCTTCCAGATCGTTCCAAAATCCTTACTCACCACCCGTTCTCCCACATGAGGCAGATCAAGCTGCTCGCGAAGCTCCTTGAAGCGATAGGCAGAACGTTCTCCATGATCAAGGA
>Ga0315542_1002583_pt1 | contig 10968 bp, 4 predicted proteins | sample SalMarSW160120MG_FD_202541 | JGI IMG/M metagenome (GOLD analysis project Ga0315542, IMG submission 202541) | Salt marsh sediment microbial communities from the Plum Island Ecosystem LTER, Massachusetts, United States - Salt Marsh Sediment SW1601-20 ... | reverse complement strand
TCACTTTTACCACCAATTGCTCGCTGTAGCGCCCAAAAAGTTGCTCTATGAGGACATCCTGGACAAAACACAGGAATCCTCACAGGGAGGATAGATTTAAGTTCATTCGCGGTATTCAAGATACTTTTATAATTATGGTCAGATTGTATTTTAAATACTTCTCTAATCACATTTAGAACAAGAGGGATATTATACTCATTTGCTTCACTAAAATGCCCTGAAATCTTCCCTACAATCTTTATTTGAGGATTTATATCCTTAGATAAAGCCCTTATCTTATTTTCTAAGAACGGTGATAATTCTTCAACAATAATCACGGTTTTCAACGATTTTATGAATGATTTCAGTAGGTTTTCAGGTAAAGGATTTGTAGTTCCTAATTTAAGTAATAAAGGGTTAATATTTAATTTTTCAACAGACTCTAACACATAATTATAAGAGATTCCTGAGGTTATTATCCCGATTTCAGAATTTTCTCCCATAATTCTATTAAATTTTGAATTTTCAAACTCATCCCTTAAAGCATCCCTTTTCTTTAATAATTCTGCTTTAAGCTCTCTTGCTCGAGAACCAACAGTGGCGTAGCTTCTATTATATGAACGAAAACTACTGGGAGCAAATTTTAATCGATTTAATGGTCCCAATGGAACAATTGTGGATTGGTGGTTTATTCGCGTTGTGGTTCTAATGAGTACTAGTGTCTTGAATTTTTCAGAGATTGCAAATGCTTCTTTTACCATTTGCTTTGCTTCAACTGGATCAGTTGGTTCTAACATAGGAAAGTATCCATATTCCGCAAAAAAACGCCCATCTTCCTCACTCTGTGAGGAATGGCAATATGGATCATCCGCAAATACTAATACGCACCCTTTATTTACCCCGGTATATCCTAAGCTGAAAAAAGTATCCGATGCAACGTTCAAACCCACGCTTTTTAAGGCAGTAAATGATCTCTGACCTGCCATTGACGCACCTGCAATTATCTCTAAAGCAACCTTCTCATTCGTTGCAATTTCCATTTTCAAATCCATTTTATCAGAAATCTGATAGAAAGTATCTAATATTTCTGAAACAGGTGATCCTGGATAAAAAGCTACGACTTTTACATCTGCTTCTAATGCCCCTCTAACTATAGCTTCATTACAAAATAAGAATGCTTTTTCCTTTTCTTCTGAAATAACATCAACTATCAAATTTAATACACAATAATAAGTTGCTAATATCTTGAAATAATATTTGAGTAGTTTGCATTTAATTTTGATTGTTATTATTTATAAAAAATCTTGACTCTCTTCACTAATCAAACGCCCTCTTTTTTGTTTTACATATGATTAAATAAAATTAATTTATTGAATACTTAAATCTTGATTAAAATGGAATACAAAACTGAACAAAGAGAAAATAAAGGCGATACAGAAGGGAAATTTAATATGAACCATGATAATTTTATGATTTTCGAAGTTCTTGATAATGGGGAAAGACAAAGATTGAATATTACTGAAGAAGAATTCCGTAAGAGTAAGGGACTTGGAATTTTTCATCCTAAACAAGTTGTAATAATTGTTAAAGAAGATGTCAGGCGAATTTATATATGGAAAGGTGCTGAACCTCATGTGCGGAAAAAATTTATAGCAAGTAGAGTTGCTCAAGAGCTTCAAGGTGAATTGATTAAACGATGTAAAATCGTAACTGTTGATCAAGGAGATGAATTATCTGAATTTTTAAACGTTTTTGGGTTTGAACTAAAAAAATTAGCAGAAATCACGGGATTTAATAGAGAAATATCTAATCAGATCCTGCCTGTAATAACAAGACAAGCACCGACGTCATCTCCTTTAACAAGCAAAAATAAAGATAAATTTAGAACCTTTCGATCCAATACCGTATCGAAAGAAACTAAAAAATCAGAATTTAAATCATCTCAGAGAATATTAGAAGAGGTATTAAGTAATACCCCTCCAAAGAATTTCAAGCGGAAAAGCATAATAATTGGAGAAAATACACTTTATAGTCTAACAATAAAAAAAGTAAAAGTTTTTGGGCAAAATTTAGAAGAATCTGAATGGGAGCAAGTGAATAATTTACCTAAAGGTGTCTTTGATTTAGAAGGACGAAAATTAAGAGTTCATAATGATGAAATTAGGGGTATAAAAGCAATTGAGATTCTTGAGCCTATTTCAGAAATTGAAAATCACGAAATCACGCAAAAAGAAGAATCTAACCTAAAAGCAAGAATTGATTATAATAAGTGGACAGTTAAACAATTGAAAGCATTTTGTTCTAAAAATGATGTCAAGGTTCCTTCCGCTTTTAGAAAGGCCCAAATAGTCAAATTAGTCGAGGATTTTATAAATGAATAAAATCTTGATACTATCTGTGTTACTTTAAACCAGGACTTATTTTGATGATTTAGACATTAACCAATAAGTGTTTTAAAAATTTGAATATCGAAATAAACTTTAAATTTAAATGCAAAAATTAAAGTATTATCTTACTATCGGAAAAATAAAATTGATAAATTAGTAGAAAAAATAATGATAAAAAAAAGGATTTAAAGAACTATTAAAGCTCCCATAGTTAAGAAAATTGGAGCAAACGCGATTGAAACAGTGTTTATTACTTTAACCAGAATATGAAGCGATGGTCCGGCAGTATCTTTAAGTGGGTCACCAAATGTATCCCCTACAATAGAAGCAGCATGAGCTATAGATCCCTTTCCGCCTAAAAGCCCTCCTTCAATAGCCTTTTTAGCGTTATCAAGAGCGCCTCCACCAGTATTTAACACGAATCCTAATATGATTCCCGATACTGTTCCAGATATAATGAAAGCTGCTAAAGCAATTGGTCCGAATAAAAACCCAATAATGAGGGGCGTCAAGGTAGGCAGCAGTGCAGGAAAAATCATTTGTTTTAATGCTACTTTCGTACACGTATCAATGGCTTTCTCATAATTAGGTAATGTTCTATTCGCAAGTATTCCGGGATCTTCTTTAAATTGGCGTTGTATTTCTTTAATCATTCCAGAAGCAGCTACTCCAGCAGCTCTTATTGCAAATGCTGAAAAGACAAATGGAATCACAGCTCCGATCAATAAGGCACATAGTATAATTGGGTCCACAATATTCACAACTACGTCCTTGATCTCGTCTAAATAAGCCTCAAATAATATTATAGCAGATAAAGCGGCACAAGTAATCCCAAAACCCTTTGCTAATGCTTTAGTTGTATTACCAACGGCATCTAGCCGATCTAAATTATATCGTACCTCTTCTCCTTGATGTGACATTTCTGCTATTCCTGCCGCATTATCAGATACTGGCCCAAATCCATCGAAAGCTAAAATTATAGTTGTAATTGATAATAAACCCATTGTTGAAATCGTTATCCCAAAAACGCCTCCTAAATACATACTCCTCGCAGGATCAGGATCTAAAATATTCAATGTACCATACAATTCACCAAGAAAGAAACTAATAATGATTCCTACTACAAAGGAGATTATTGGAATGGTAGGGGACTCCAAACCAAGTGATAAGCCGCTAATCACATTTGTTGCAGAACCCGTCTCGGAACTCGCAATAATGTGTTTTACAGGTTTATATCTTGAAGAGGTATAATAATCCACTATATAATACGTAGATAAACCCAGAATGATGCCTAAAACTGAGCAGATAAACAAGTAGTACCACCCTGATGGAAAAGAGATCAATGTCAAAAACAAGAAAAAGATGATATTAAAAACCGCTGTGGCAATAAGGCTTCTCGCGAATGCAGCGATTGGAGATTTATCTTTTTCTTTAATATTTACGAAAAAACCTCCAAAAATACCAGCAAAGTTGCCTAGTGCTCTTGATATTAAGGAAAAAATAATAAACAATGGATTGTTCGTAGCGGTGCTTAATACTACTCCGATTATCATTGCTGCGATATTATTAGCGGTCGAAGATTCATAAAGATCAGCACCCCTTCCTGCGCAATCCCCTACATTATCACCAACATTATCAGCAATGGCAGCAGGATTTCTTATGTCATCTTCGGGTAAACCATGTTCTAATTTACCCACTAGATCTGCTCCAATATCTGCTCCTTTTGTAAAAATTCCGCCACCTAATTGTGCAAATAGTGCTGCAAAAGATGCACCAAAAGCAACTGCTAAGATATTTTGAGTGTTGAAGTTAAAGATAATATACAGAATGCTTATACCTAATAATGAAATCGATATTACAGAAACTCCGATTATCAATCCTGCATTAAATCCGATCTTTAATGCTTTATTTAAGTCACTCTTACATGCTTGTGTAACTTTTACATTTGCTAAAGTAGATGCCATCATACTGATATAACTGGCGATTATAGATGTTACCGCCCCAACTATAAAAGAGATAGCTAAATAGAAGTCAACAATGAATAATAGAGCTGCAATTATTGCTAAAACAATAAAAATTGTTTTATATTGTCTTTTTAAATAAGCATTGGAGCCTAACTTTATCAATTTATGAATTTTAACCATATCCTCAGTTCCATTATCTAACTTTGAAATCTTTTTAAACAACCAGAAGACATACACCATGCCTAAAATCGCTAGAGCTATTGCTGTATAGAATAATATCCAATATAATAGAGCAACTTCAATACCAACACTACTAAGATCAAAATCTTGATATATCATAATTTTTTTCAGTTAGAAATTTATTAATTTCAAAAATTCTATAAGGCTTTTAAGTAATATATATTAAAGTTATAACTTTAGACATTCAGATCTACAACTCCCCAATTAGAGTTTTATTATAAAGAAATTGGATCACATTTAATTTTTTAAGAGACATGCTTATAAAATTAAGTTTAATATAGATGAATATTCATATACGCAAACATAGGTGTTATTTAAAATTAATGATAAATTTGATCCAGAAATAGCTTATTTTTCAATGGAAATTGCTTTAGAAAGTAGTTTTCCTATTTATTCTGGTGGTCTAGGTATTTTAGCGGGAGATGCACTCCGTTCTGCAGCAGATATGGGCTTACCAATGGTTGGTGTAACTTTAACATATAAATCCGGATATTTTTACCAGCAAATTGGGCCAAATGGAGGGCAGATCGAAAAGGAAATGGAATGGGATTTTATTGACGATTTTGAAAAGATTAATGAACGAGTCGTTTTCAAATTACAAGATAAATTAATTAAAGTAGAAGCATGGAAATATGAGATTGTTGGTAGAAATGGGCATATAATTCCTGTAATCTTACTCGATACAGATTTAAAGGATAATGAAGAATGGCAAAGAAAGTTAACTGATAAATTGTATGATGCTAATCCATTCCAACGGATATCTCAAGAAATTATTCTCGGCATCTGTGGTTATCGAATGTTAGAGAAATTAGGATACAATAATATCAAAAAATTTCATCTTAATGAAGGTCATGCTGCTTTTTTAATTTTTGAACTTTTGAAAAAGTATAAAACTTTAGATGAAGTAAAAAAACATTGTGTATTTACGACTCATACACCAGTTAGAGCTGGCCTTGAAGAGTTTGATTACAATTTAGTTAATGATGTCTTTCGAGATCGCCTCTCAGAAAATATACGTGAATTTGCAGGAAAAAACGACCTAAATATGACTGTGTTAGCTTTAAACGCAAGTGGATCGACTAATGCTGTTTCGAAAAAGCACTCTGAAGTTTCAAAAAAAATGTTTCCCGATTATGAGATTAAAAGCATAACTAATGGGGTCGATGTGGGTTATTGGCTTACTCCTTATATGAGAAATTTTCTTAATGAGGAATTGAAAAGAGGTTGGCACTATGATTTAAATCTTTTAGATAATGCTCTAAACTTGGATAGCTATGAGCTATGGAGAGCTCATAAGAAAGCAAAACATAAATTAATTGATTATGAAAACTCACATTCATGGGTTTTATTTGAGAAGGATTTATTAACAATAGGTTTTGGGAGAAGAATTGCTGAATATAAGCGACCACTTTTAATTTTTACGGATACTGAAAAATTAGCTAAAATTATAAAACGTAAGGCTCAGATTGTCTTTGCTGGAAAAGCTCATCCTGCTGATACACTATCTAAATCTTTTATTCAAAAAATAAATGAAAAAAGTGACTATTTATGGAATTCATATGATATAGGTGTTGTATTTTTAGAGAATTATGAAATATCATTAGCGAAATTGCTAGTGAGTGGTGTGGATTTATGGCTAAATAATCCACGGAGATATTTAGAAGCAAGCGGTACAAGTGGTATGAAAGCGGCTATTAACGGAGTTCTCAATTTTTCTACATTAGATGGTTGGTGGATTGAAGGGTATTATCTTTCAGATAAAAAAGCAGGTTGGGCAATTGGTCCAGAACCTGATGATCCTAAAGCAGAGAACCTAGATGACTCTAAGGATGCTGAAGATTTGTATAATAAATTAGAAAATGAGATTATCCCTCTTTTTTATGATAATAGAAAAGAATGGCAAACTCGAATGAAATATGCTATTAAATTGGGAGCATATTTCAACACCAATCGGATGATGCAAGAATATGCAGAAAAATCTTATAACTTGCAAAAACAACCCAGATGGAAATTAACAGAATAAGAATTTTAATTCATAAAATAATCTTAATACCCTTTTTATTATTTCCTTTTGTCTTATGATTAGAACTAAAAAAATATAGATCAAATATTTAAAAACTTAAGTTTACGTCTATGATTTAGAAAATTTATTTCATTTGTCAATTTTAAAAAAAAGTGAATGAAAACTTATGTCAAATAATATTTTAACGTCAGAAAAAGCAAAATCATTGAAGGTTGAAGAAGTACTCTCGCAACTCTCAACTAGTGAGAAAGGTTTGAGCGAGAGTGAAGCAAAAGAGAGATTGGAGAAATATGGTTATAATGAGATTATAGAAATAAAAGAAAATCCCATAATTAAATTTCTCCGTAATTTTTGGGGCCCTATACCATGGATGATCGAAATAGCAATTGTATTATCCGCTATTATAGGACATTGGGAAGATTTCTGGATTATACTCATTTTATTGGTGGTGAATGGTATTGTACGATTTTGGCAAGAAAATAAAGCAGACAATGCTATTGAGCTTTTAAAAAAGAAATTGGCAGTTAAAGCTAGAGCTATGCGGGATGGAAAATGGAAAAACCTACCTGCAAGAGAACTAGTACCTGGAGATGTGATTCGGGTTCGTTTAGGTGATATTATTCCTGCTGATATTAAGTTATCAAAGGGAGATTATTTACAGATTGATGAAGCTGCATTAACAGGTGAATCATTACCAGTAGAAAAGCATGAAAATGATATTGGCTATTCTGGTTCAATCGTAAAACAAGGAGAAATGGATGGAATAGTAACTAGCACTGGTAGTAAAACATATTTTGGCAAAACAACAGAATTGGTAGAGAAAGCAAAGACTCGTAGTCATTTTCAGAAAGCCGTTGTAAAAATAGGAAATTATTTGATTGCTTTTGCTTTATGCATGGTTGCTATAATTGTCACATTTTCAATTATTCGTGCTGCTGGATTTTTGAATACTCTTCAATTTATTTTAGTATTAATAGTTGCGTCTATACCTGTGGCACTACCTGCAGTTTTATCAGTTACCATGGCGATTGGAGCAATTAATATGGCAAAGAAGAACGCAATAGTTAGTAAATTAATAGCTATTGAAGAATTGGCAGGTGTCGAAATCTTGTGCTCGGATAAGACAGGAACTCTCACTAAAAATGAGATCTCTGTAGCAACTATCAAGTCGTTTGGAGATACTGATGATAAAGACGTTATTTTATATGGAATTCTTGCATCAAGAGAAGAAGATCAGGATCCAATTGATAATGCAATTATTGTTAAGGGCAAAGAGTATGAAGATTTTAATAAGAAAATCGAAGGATATAGTATAGAAAAGTTCACACCATTCGATCCTGTTATAAAGCGTACTGAAGCTCTAGTCAAAGATACCGCGGGAAAAACTCTTAAAGTAATAAAAGGAGCACCACAAGTTATTTTATCGCTTTCAGAAAATAAAGACAGTATCGGAGAAGAAATAAATAAATTTGTTGATGAATATGCTTCAAAAGGATATCGTGCTTTAGGAGTTGCAAAATCTATGAATGGAAAAGACAATTTTCAATTTATTGGTCTTATAGGATTATTTGATCCCCCACGAGAAGATTCTGCTGAGACAATTAAACTTGCTCAAGATATGGGGATGGAAGTTAAAATGGTTACTGGAGATCACGTTGCAATTGCCAAAGAGACGGCAAAAACTTTAGGGTTAGGTACAAATATCAAACCAGTTTCTGCCTTTCTAGATAAACCCGACGATGAAGCAGGAAAGATTGTTGAGGAAGCTGATGGATTCGCCCAAGTTTTTCCAGAGCATAAATATACGATCGTAGAGTTATTACAAAAGAAAGGTCACATTGTTGGTATGACAGGAGATGGTGTTAATGATGCTCCTGCCTTGAAAAAAGCGGATGTTGGTATTGCTGTATCCAGTGCTACTGATGCTGCAAAATCAGCAGCAGAAATTACATTTACAAAACCAGGACTTTCAGTTATAATTGATGGGACTATTCAAAGCCGGATGATCTTTCACCGCATGCTAAACTACTCCATCTATAGAATTTCAGAAACCGTTCGAGTAATAATCTTCATAACTCTCTCTATCGTAATTTTCAATTTTTACCCAGTAACCGCTCTTATGATTGTATTATTAGCCCTTCTTAACGATGCTCCTATAATGACAATTGCTGTCGATAACGTTGGGTATTCTAAAAAGCCTGAACGGTGGAACATGAACATAATTCTGCTTATTAGCACGATTCTTGGCGTTTTTGGGGTAGCCGCATCATTCTCTCTGTTTGCCATTGGTGTAATTGTCTTTAATTTGAGCCATACAGTTCTGCAAGCATTTATTTTTCTGAAATTATCCGTTGCTGCTTCATTAACGGTCTATGTAGCACGTACAAAAGGACATTTCTGGGAAAGGAAACCCGCTAAAGCATTATTTTTAGCAACAAGCACAACACAAATACTAGGAGTTATTTTTGTACTTTTTGGAATATTACTTCCAAGGTTGGAATGGTACTACATATTATTTGTTTTAGCTTATGCATTTGTGTGGTTTATAGCAACTGATTATATAAAGTATTACTTCTATAAATTTCTACGAAAAAAAGGAAAAATGTTCTAAAAATTTCTAATTTTTTTTTAATTTTTTTCATTAATTTCTGGTTTTGCCATGGTTCTATCTTGTTTAATAAAATTTGAATAAATTTTGATTGAATTTCATCTCAAATGAATTTAATCTTTTTTAGAAGAGAATCTAGTTAATCAGATCTCAATATAAACAACTAAATTTATAATTTGATAAAAAAAAATTTAAATATTTTGGAAATAGGAACACTTTTATGGAGATTAAAAGTAATGAAGCAAAAGAATTATCGGTTGATGAAATTTATAGTAGATTGTCATCAAATAAGAACGGTCTCACATCTCAAGAAGCTAATAACCGGCTTCAAAAATTTGGACGAAATGAAATCCCAGAAAAGAAAAAATCACCTTTTTTGAAATTTCTTACTAACTTTTGGGGCCCTATTCCTTGGATGATCGAAATTGCAGCAATTTTGTCTGTAATTATAGAAGAATGGGATGATTTTGTGATCATAGTTGCAATGCTTTTAATTAATAGTGTAGTAAGATTTTGGGAAGAAAATAAAGCGGATAATGCTATTGAGCTTTTAAAAGAAAAATTAGCTCTACAAGCCAAAGTTATCCGAGATGGAGAATGGATAGAGATAGAAGCAAGAGATTTAGTACCGGGAGATGTAGTACATTTAAGGTTAGGAGATATTATCCCCGCAGATGTAAAATTGATTAATGGAGAATATCTCACAGTTGATGAATCTGTTTTAACAGGAGAATCACTACCAGTAGAAAAAGAAAAAGCAGATATTGGATATAGTGGAGCAATAATTCGACAAGGTGAGATGGATGGTCTTGTGGTTGGAACAGGATTAAATACTTTTTTTGGAAGGACCACAAAACTAGTTGAAGAAGCGAAATCAAGAAGTCACTTTCAACAAGCTGTTATCAAGATTGGTAATTATCTTATAATATTAGCAGTTTCACTTGTAACACTTGTTTTTATCTTAGGATTAATACGTCAAGAGGGTTTCTTTAATATTCTTCAGTTTGCTTTAGTTTTAATTGTTGCTGCGATTCCTGTTGCCTTATCTGCAGTTATGATGGTATCTATGGCTGTTGGGGCAACACAATTGGCAAAAAATAAAGCAATTGTAAGTAGGTTACTTTCTATTGAGGAAGCTGCTAGTATGGATATCTTATGTTGCGATAAAACGGGTACTCTTACAAAAAATCAAATATCTATCGCAAAATTAATACCCTTTAATAATTATTCTGAAAATGATTTAGTGTTGTATGGTGGATTAGCATCTAAAAAAGAAAGCAGAGATCCTATTGATGATGCATTTTTTGCTAAAGTAAAGGAAGACCCTGAAATTGACTCAAAACTTTCAACATATCAATTAATTTCATTTAAACCCTTTGATCCCGTCATAAAAAGAACGGCGGCGACAATTAAAGATGAGAATGGCGAAGAATTTCAAGTATCTAAAGGTGCTATCCAAGTTATCTTATCTTTAGTCGAAGCAGATCCTGACTTAGAACAGAAGGTGAATGAATTGGGTAAAGAATTTGCATCAAAAGGATTTAGAGCATTAGGAGTAGCTCAATCGCGCCAAAATAATGTATGGGAATATATGGGAATTGTAGCACTACATGATCCTCCCCGTGAAGATTCAGCAGAAACAATTAAAACTGCTAAAACATTAGGAATAGATGTAAAAATGGTTACTGGAGATCATGTAGAAATTGCTAAATATATTGCGAATGATCTAGGAATTGGAACTGATATTGTAGTATCCAACGAAATTAT
>Ga0315542_1002582_pt1 | contig 10969 bp, 12 predicted proteins | sample SalMarSW160120MG_FD_202541 | JGI IMG/M metagenome (GOLD analysis project Ga0315542, IMG submission 202541) | Salt marsh sediment microbial communities from the Plum Island Ecosystem LTER, Massachusetts, United States - Salt Marsh Sediment SW1601-20 ... | reverse complement strand
ATCACATTGGCTGGCGGCGCAACTCAAGTTATAAAATTTGAACTTACTGAAACAAACGCTGGTACACATACTGTGGAAATCGATGATGCGACAGGTTCATTCACTGTCGAAGCCCCAGTTGCTGCGTCAGACAAAGTAGATTTGTTGAGGATGTTTGTAGACCCCTATGAAGTAAATGACGGAGACCTAGTAACAGTCACAGTTAAAGCCAACAACACGGCAAACCAGGAGGAGACTCTTAGTGTAAGGCTTCTTGTTGAAGACCAAGTTGTAGAAACGAAACAGGTTACTTTGGCGCCAGGTGAATCGGATGGAACAGTCACATTTACTGTTACGGCAGGCGCAGCAAATGCTGAAACAACGAGGGGTTACGCCGTTGAGGCAATAAACCTCGGCAATCAAAGCGACAAACTAAAAGGATATTTCACAGTTGCTCCTGTGGGCTTCCACACTCTCACCTTTTCTTCAAACGCTATTGGTTTGGAGTTTACTCTTAACGGCGAGACTTATGCCGCACCATATAGTAAACTCTTGCCAGCAGGAACCTACACCATAGTTATACCTGATGGCGTCGAAGGGGGAGGCACCTTCTGGAACTTCACCAGCTGGAATGATGATAAGTCGACAAGCCTCACTAGGACCATATACTTAGACCACCGTATTTCTCTTATTGCCGATTTCATGAACTCGAAGTCTTGTCCTTCATTGTATGTTTGGAATGGAACCGAATACTTGTACACCGCCGAAATATCCGATGGAACAGGCTACTTGGGAATTTTTGACTACTTCCGAGAAGACGGAAGCCTGTCCTTCCTTTACAGTGTTCCATGGGACTACACCAAATTGAATGCTAGTGTACTCCAACCAAACGGAGGCTACTACGACATGACTATCAGACAAAACTGGGATGAAATCGCCTACGTAGACTCCGCCACCTTAGTGGTGGTGGAGCACTCGCCTGATGTTGATGTGTACTCAACCAAAGCCACATATCTCTATGATCCTGACGGGCAGGGAACAATCTTTACGGTCAGCAAAAACCCTGATGCCCCTGTTTCCTGCGTCAACTCGACAGGACATGACGTATTGCCGTTAGTGTTAGAACGTGACGGAATCACAACCCTCGGCAACGAATTCCAATGGGACACCCTTGAACTAGATTTGGGTGACCTCTCAGACGCGGAAGAAATCAAGCTCGTAGTCGCAGGGACAATACTCTACTCTACAGGTGAAGAACAGGGTGCATGGGCTGAGCAGTTCTGGGATAAACCGGGTGAGCAGCCGTTTCCGCCTCCCTACATGGACGTTAAAGACGCTGAAGGCAACTGGGTTCCAGTTCCCGATAACAGGCAATTCCCGCTGCTTGATGTTACTCCTGAATGCTTTGTTGTAAACTTGACTGGAGTCTTCCTAACAGACGATTACTCCCTCAGAATAAACACCTTCTTCAACACCCGATTCGATTACATCGGAGTGGACACAACACCCCAGCAGGATGTGGGGATTAGAGAGGTTACCGTTTCTTCTGCCAGTTTGTCTCAAGCTTTCGCAGCCGAGTCCACTTCGTCAGGTAATTTCACGCGATACGGCGACGTAACCGAGCTTATGACTGCTGCAGACGACATGTATGTGATAATGCGGCAAGGAGACGAAATCCGCATAATGTTCTCATCTGACCTAGGCGCTGTTCCCGAAAACATGGAACGCGACTATTTCCTGTTTGCCAGCGTCTGGTTCAAAGTTGATGGACTTCCTTATGTGCCCTTCAATGTAGACCCGTTGCCCTTCCATGCCATGACCTGCTTCCCGTATCCGCAAACAGAAAGCTACCCCTACGATGCAGCGCATCTAGCTTACTTGGCAGAATATAACACCCGAGTAATACCTGCCCCGTGAACTAAAAAAAACGTTGGAGTATGGACTTTGATTAGCGAGGAGGAAAAACTGGAATGCTGGAGCTGATAAGTCAAATACTGCTGGTAATAATTGCTGGAGGCTTAGTTTCAGCGGGAATACTGGCAATACTGGTTTGGGTAAGGAACCTGACCAGAAAAATGAGCATTCTGCGGCTCTTCGTTCAGATAGTTGCCACAATCGCGATTTTTGTGACTCTGCTTTTCTTGCCTCTTCCTTGGAACCCTATACTTTCTGGGCTCGTCTTTTCCATAGCCTTACGGCTAACAGCAATCTTTATCCTGATTATCGGCAGCACACTCATTATTGGGCGCTTCTTCTGCGGGTGGCTCTGTCCCTTTGCATTGTATATGGATCTGCTTACTCGCCTCAGAAAGGCGCTTCGGATACCGTACCTGAATCTTCCTGAAAGACTCAATGATGGTCTCAATGTCCTCAGGTACGCTATTATGGCTGCAATCTTGGTTATGGCTCTTGTTTTAGGTCCACTGAACGCTGACTTGTGGCGCTTCATTATAATGTTTATGGGACCCTTCAAATCTCTGATCATCGTGTTCCTGAGTCCTGTGGAGCCCTACGTTACACAGGTAGGCGACGCATTAGGATTCAGTGTTTGGGGCACTAGTTTTCATGACCTCAGCGGAACAATACACTACTTTAACGGCGACCAGCTCATTCTGCTTACATGGATTGTCTTCTTTTTATTCACAGCAGGCGCATTTATGGTGCGACTGCTTTGGTGCCGATTCTGCCCTGTAGGCGTGACACTTTCCATACTGAACAGGTTTGCTCCCTTCAAATGGGCTCCCCTGCTTCACATAAACAAAGTGGAAGAAAAGTGCACAAAATGTGGAATTTGCAAAAGAGTTTGCCCAACACAGGTCACTGACGTGTACGAAGAAAAAGGCGGAAACATAGCTTCCTCAAAGTGTCTTCTTTGTATCCGCTGTGTAGAAATGTGCCCCTACGAAGGTTGTCTGAAGCTAGACTTTGCGGGCAAAACAATCTACAAGTCGAAAAACTGGCTGGAACCAGAAGAATAAATTATCAACGGTCTAAAACGTTAGAAAAGTGGAATCTTTAATCTGTCTCTGTCTTTTTGGATAGCGCCTTCAACGTTCCGGAGACGCCAAGCACATGTATAGCTCCACTTTTTCCATTAATGACCGTAGTTGAGGCTATGGCTGCTCTGACCTGCTCAAGCGCCTTATGGGAACAGCAAACCACAATTTGTCGTTTATCTGTACGTTTTTCAACCAGTTTTAGGTTTGCTTTGCTGGCTCCGTATTCGCCAAAGAGCCTGTGAATTGAAGCTTGAACCGCATCCAATACTACCTGACCGTTGAGGGCCTCTCCGTTCACAGTTGCTAATGCTAAGTAGCGCCTTTTTTCTCGTTTAAGCACCTGCTTTCCTTCCTACAACCTGTATTCCCGGAGCCACATAATCTGGGCTCAGCTTCTTTCTGTTCCGCTCAACCATAATCAACGGATTGTCTGACAGCGCCTTCAATGCAGAGGATAATGGCAAGTCAAAAAGTGTCGTCAACGCAGCATAGTCGTGCGGTCCCCTCATGAGCAGCTCTTCTGTGGCGCCGCTGGAGAGAGTAATTGGCACCTTAAACCGTGTTGCCGTTGCCACTTCCTTTCTCAGGCGGGATAGGAGGCGGACTCGAGAAAAACTTGTCAACTGTAGCATGGGAGCAAGTTCGATTTCAAGGGATGCCAGTGCTTGAGAGGCAAGTTCGGCTTCTGCTTCATCAAAGAATCTTTTGCGGAGGCTTGTGACAGAAAACTGGAGCAAATCAACACGCCTGTCCTTGGCTGCCTGTCTGGCCACCTCCTTTGTGTCGCATCTTACGGCTAATATCTCGAATTTTCTTCTGTAACGGCGCAGGCTCTGAAGAAGCTCGTTTGATGTTCTGGGAAAAAATGTTACTCTTGAGATAAAGTCTATTTTTTCTTCGCTGCAGATGCGCCTGAGCTTGCTGATCTGTTCTTTAGATGCGTTGGGGGATAGAGGTATGCCAACTAGACTATAGCCTAGCTCCGAGGCTCTCCTGATCATGTCTTCTGCCTTAACCGAGTCCTCTGTGGGCACCCTGAGGTGCAGGTCAGCGAAGCGCCTCATGTTATCATCCCGATTTCTCTACAAACCTCAATTACGTCTGCAGTTTTGGATTTTCTGAATCTTATTCGTATGCGGATGGGGTCAGATGTGACAAGTTTGATTTTGCCTTTGAAGGCAGCTTGCTTGTCAAGTCTGATGAATAGGCTGCCCTCCTCGACGCAACGATCTATCATCCTTTCCAGTTCAGTCTTATCCAAAGAACTGAGGTTCGACGAAAGCTTCTCGACTAAGGCTTTGGCTGTTCGCTTGTCCTTGATTCTTGTTTCGAAAAAGGTTATGGGGTTGCCGTAATGCCCCTCCAAGTTTTTTCTATCAAATGTGATATCCTCTGTGTGGTCGCTGGGCAGAACATTCTGAACCGCCTCCAAGACCTTGTCCAAATCTTCTGTGGCGTGGGCACAGAAACGAACATCAACATATGCTATGGGCAGCTGAGACAAACCTACTTCACACTCTTCATGAAACTCTATTACACCCAACTTGATATAAATATGTCAAGTGCCGCGCAGCAGAAGCATGTCAAAGAGAAAGGGGCTTTTGTGTGCGGTTATTGCTTGTTTCTTCGTTTCACAACTGCGTTGCGGCTTGGTCTAAACTTCTCTGCTCCTAATCCTCTGTTGCGGAGTCCCCGCACTTCTCTGCCTGCGCTGGTTATGCCACGGAATGCTCGTCCGGTCTGGTTTGCTATTGGGTGATCAGGAAGAATCACGGGGTCAATCATGATGACTTCGTACCATTTGAAGCGTCCATCCTCCCAGACCCAGTAGGAGTTCAGAACTTCTAGGTTGGGAAACTTTCTGGCTGCTCGTTCCTCAGCGATTAGTCTCATGCTTTTGGAGAGTTTGATTTTGTTGACTCCCAACCGCTTCTGTCTGCGTCCACTTGTTGGTCTTGTTTTTCTGAAGCCTGAACGTCTGACCCGTACGCGAGCCAAAACAATGCCCTGCTTAGCTTTGTAGCCGAGGTTTCTTGCTCTGTCCAGCCGGGTTGGTCTTTCAATTCTTGTGATGGCGTCTTGTTTACGCCAAGTTATGGCTCTGTGCCACATTAACTCCTTGACAAAGGATTCATTCGGCTTTTTCCAAGCCTTTGCAATATATTTGTATGCCATTTCTTCATTCCTCGCATTCTTTCGGTTCAACCCTGTGAAGGGTCACATCCCATAGGAACTGTAGCAAAAGAAACAAAGACAGTTAATAAACCTTTTTCAATCCTTGTCCACCAGCTTAGCCTCTTTCACAACAAGAACTCCGCTGTTGTTTTCGTAGCTGGTTTCAGCTTCTATTATCTCAAGGCGCTTTTTGTAGATGGGAGCATCCAGAACCAGTGATTCGTATTCACCGCCTTCACCCACCAGGCTAATTTGGTACTTTTCATGGAGTTCCACAAGCTTCTCTAACGTTTGAGCATTGATTTCCCGTCCCAGCCATGTCTGGTCCAAACCGAAAGCATACACTCCCACTATTATGACCTTGAATTTGAGATGAATTAATTCTTTTATGATCTCCAGCGGGTCTTGGTGCCAAAGCGGCGCAACAGACTTGAATCCCAACTCGTCGCATAATCGGTCAATACGCTCTTTCTGGTACACGGACTGCACCGCTCCAGTTACTACTCCATCCACATCAAGGGATGCAAGCAACTTTTTCAGGTCTTCTAGTTCCTTCTCTTTTATTCCAGAGGTAGGGGCAGTCACCAGCGGGATTTCAAGTGCTCTGGAGATGTGGTCTGTCAGGTTTATGTTGGGAAAATGGAACATGTAGCTGTCAGAGCGTTTTGGAATCATTGTGGCAAGAACTTCGATGGTGTACCCCATCTGCTGTGCTCGATAAAGAGCAAGAATAGAGTCTTTTCCGCCAGTAACTAATGCTGCCAAACGCACTTTTTACGCACTCGGCTACTACTTTTGTTTACATCTTCTTTGCTTTCTCAAGTATTTGAGCCGTTTTTTGTTCCCACTCACCGAGTTCCTCAGGAGAAGATGGGTAGTTCCTGTATAGTTCCTTGATTTCCTTCATGAGCTTAGCTGTAGTATTCAACTTTTTGAGGAGAGACAAACTTCCAAGCCCCTTGAAGAGCCTGCTAGTCTTTTCGCTTATGTTCAGTTTCAGGTCGTCGCCCATGCTCGTCTTAAGCAGGTCATCGTCCGTGATCAGATGCTGCTGCATACCATAATTCATTTCCTTGTTGGTTAACCGCTGAAGAAGCATACGGAAGATGTCCAATCCCGCCTGTTTAGCGCCATACAACTCCATGAACATTCCCGTGTAAGGCCAAAGCATCTCACGGCTCACATCATCCTTCTCCAACGCAACTACAATGACTTCAGCGGCTTTCACTCCGCCCATCATCGAGGAGCCTATTCCGCCGCCATGAATTGGATTAACTTGGCAAGCAGCATCACCAATAATGATTATTCCATTTGCCACCATGGGACTTATGGGTCTCCGGGTTGGAACAAGACCTCCGCCGCCAGTTAAAGCCCGTGAACCTTTGAAGATAGGCATCGACAAAACATGCTCCTGATACAGCTGTTTCGGGTTAGGAAAACCCTTAACCATGGCTACACCTAAGCCCGCGTTAACCATTGTTGGGCCTTTGGGAAAAACCCAACAGTAACCTCCTGGAAAACGCTGCAAATCAAGATATATTTTACAGAAGCCAGGGTCAGAAATTTGTTCCTCCACTTCACGGATTTCGCGGTAGCAAACCTCCACATCAGCATCGTCAACTTCTGTCTCAATACCAAATTCGGGAGGAAGCTTCTTTCTCAAAACCGCTGAATGTCCACTCGCATCCACTACAACCTGAGCCGACATTTCCGTGTTTTCGCCTGTTTTTGTGTCTTTTGTCAAGACGCCGACGACAACGCTGTCCTTTATTGCTGGCTCCGTCACCATGGTTGAGTCTATCAGGGTTGCCCCCGCATCTTTTGCCTCTTTTACTAATCTTTGACCGAAAAGTTGGCGATTAACTAGGTATCCATGGATTCCCTCTCCCTGTACAGTGACGACGGTTTCCATGTCTGGCGAATAGACTTTGATTCCTTCTATTTTCTGTTCCAGTTCCGCTCCTGAGGGATGTGCCAAGTTTATGTTGTCAAAGTGGTGTTTTCCTATGGCGTCCCCACAGACTTTGTCTCCTATCTTGTGTTCTGGCTTTTGGTCTATCATGCAGACCTTGAGCCCGGCTTTGGCAACAGTCTTGGCTGTTAGGCAGCCTCCTGTTCCAGCGCCGACAACTATAACATCAAATTTTTTCAAGGGCTATTTTCTCCAACAGTTATCGTTTGTTATTTGCCTGAAAAGAGCTTCATAACTTTTACGATATTTAGAGAACATGTAAGGGGTTAATTTAAGCTTGCTAGCTGTTCAGTCGCTCATAGAATCCGTTTATTTAGGGAGTTGTCGTTTGTTGCTAAAAAGAGGATGTAGTTTGGACTCTTTTTTTGTGTCGAGTCCAGTCTCTGGATAGTGACGCTTCGGTTATATCCAGTCTTGATAGTTCTGTTCTTCCCATATTTTGGTGATTTCTATGTGAACTTCTTTGTCATAGTAGTCGTTATTGAAGAAGTTGATGTACCACACCATGTTCACGTTTTCTGGGTCAACGCTCCATCTGACAATTCCGTTGTCTGTTTCGCATATCCATCTCTGAATTTTTCCCATCATAATGTCACCTACTTTACAGGGGAACCACCCGAGGGTGTCTTCAAACATTACTGCGGAGTGGGGTGTCCATTTTATGGTCCCTTTTGAGACAGTAATTTTTACTTCAAACAATCCTGCTGGCGCAGACAGATAGAACCCCCTGAATTTAACTTCCTTGCTCTTAATTGTTATAGTGTTACTGTAGATTAGTTCCCTTTTCTCGCTGTAAGCTAGAGCGTACATTACGCTAGCAAAGATTCCAGCAAGCATCAACAAAACTAGCATACTGATCTTAACTGCTTTTATCGTCTGCATCTTCCATCACGCGCAATTATACTTAACAAAATATTACTTCTTGCGATGTGAGGAATGCGACAGACAACTAATCAACCGCAAATTTTCTATGTAAACTGCTGAATCGTGCTATTCGACGGAAAAACGTGTTAAGATGAGCAGCTTTCGTCGCATTTGTCTACTTTGAACTTGTCCCAGCAGTGCACTATGTCCCGCATCAGTTCTGGCTGCAGATCATAAAAGTCATTTATTTTTCCCTCTGGAAAGTATATTCTGATGTTAACTTCTCGCCCAAGCCTGTCCATGGATAGCATGCTTGCTTCAGGCTTCTTTGGGAGAACCTCCTTGTATTTTTCATAAAATTTATCGATGGTCGGTTTGATGCAGTCCTCGATCATCTGCTTGTTTGTTCTGTTCTCAAGATGTGGAAAGCCCATCTTGAAGGAGTAATCGATTATGTCCTTTCTTCCAGAATAGTTGAGTATGATACTATCTAACACTTTCTTGTTAGGTATCTCCGTGATATTGTATGTTGGCGTGTAAATTTTGGTGTAGTTAATAGTTATCTCTTTAACTTCACCCTCAACATCTCCGATCTTCACGTAGTCTCTAACCATGAACGGTCGGGAAATCATAATGTAAAAACCCGCCAAGAAATTACCTATGGTTTGGGTTGAAGCAAAGCCTATGGCTGTTCCTGTTAAAGCTCCGCCTGCAAGAAACAGGTCAGTAGGCACTTCAAATAGAACCAAAACCGAAATCACGGCGCCTGTAGCAACAAGCAACCTGACAACCAACTTCAAAATGTTGGTTGCATGAGGCTCCATCTTCACTCGTTTTCCATACTTGGATATTGACCTGCGAAGCACCTTGTCAAGAACAAAAGCAACGACAACGACGACTATGAATATACCAACCTTAAGAAGCAACCACTCAGTTGGTGTTAAAGAGACAAAGAATGGACCCAATTGACCCAAAAAATCTTCGCCTGTGGTTGAGTTATCGGCTGTTAAGGACATAGGAACTTTGATACACTCCATGTGTGGAGGAAACGTGAGAATTTGGTTAAACAAAAACCTTTCTGTATCTCCACGAAATGGTACAAAAGAACAGAGCAACAATTAAGATTCAGTTAACCATAAACTACGTGAAAGAGAGACTGATTATGCCAGAAACGCTTCGAGTAAAAACGTGGCAACAATTTAAGGAGCTGGCGCTCGAAAAGAATGCAAAAACTGTTGTTTACGTTATCGCACAGAGTATACCCGCCAGAAACCACACAGGACTCAAACTAATCTTACCTGTCGAAGGCGCCCAATACATCTTCACCGACTCAGCTAAAGGCGACAAAATGAGACGCACAGGAATCCCCATTCGCGTGGGCACGAAGGGAAACCGCTTTCTCACAGACGATGATGTAATAACCTTCCTTAAAACACAACTGGAAATAAGTGGTCTAAAAATCTTTTCTTACTGGACAGCCTAAAACTAGAACTTTGTTTTCAAAAAAGAAAAAAAATAAAAAGATTGTTGTCGGGTCCAATGACCCGATTTAGTGACTGCCTGTTTGATGTTGATTCGTCCAGTTAGGGAGCAAGGCTACGGAATGAACATCGATAGCAAAGTTTCAGTGCGAACCACGCTGGGATGCGCTTCAATCATCTCGTAGATAATCTGCGTCAGCTGCTCGGAATCGTCTGCTTCGATTATTGCGATGGCGTCGAATCTTCCCAGAACCGAGTTAGCCATTGTCACGCCCTTGATCTTCCTCGACTGTACGATATCCTCTGAAGTTCCGGGTCTCATAGTCAAGAGTACGAAAGCCCTTATCTTTTTGCTGCGGAGATCTTTTGGAGCCAACTGTGTTTCTCTCCTTTTAGAAGAGTGTGATCGCAGTTTCGGTGTGGACGATGTTGGGGTCCTTCTCGATTACTTTGTATACGAACTCGTTGAGGGTTTCAAGGTCTGGAGCTTCTAAGACAACTATGACGTCGTGTCTGCCGTAAACCGAGTCGGCATGTAGAACATTTTCGAACCTCATTCTTATGGCTTTGACTACATCCTCAGATGTTCCAGGTCGGGTTTCAATTAGCAGGTATGCTTTCATGCTTATTCACCTCTCCATATTCTACATTTTAATAGTCTAGGTATTTCATTATTTCCCACGGAGTGACATAGAGGCAGAACTGGTTCCAATCATTAGTCTTGTAATCTATGAAGGCATCGAATATGTGGCTTCCAAGTGCCTTGTGAACAACCTCGTCGCTCTGCATAGCCTCTAAAGCATCTCTCAGTGTTGTCGGCAACTCTTTGATGCCCAGTGCGCGTCTTCTCTCAGAACTCAACTCGTAAACATCCTCATCTACAGGGTCGCCTGGATCAATCTTGTTCTTTATTCCGTCAAGCCCAGCCATCAGGATGCACGCAAAGGATAGGTATGAGTTGCATGATGGATCAGCGGCACGTAATTCAGCGCGTTTGGCTGCAGCATGCGCCGGACCTTTGAAGTATACTGGAACACGTACCATGGCTGACCTGTTGCGGCGGGACCACATTATGTAGATTGGAGCTTCAAAACCAGGCACAAGTCTTTTGTAAGAGTTTACTGTTGGGCAGTTCACGGCGGTTATGGCTCTGGCGTGTTCTAATAAGCCACCAATAAAGTATCTGCCTTCCTGGCTCAGTTCAGCGTAATCGTCAGCTTCGTCATACATAACGTTCTTGCTGCCTTTCCATAGCGAACTGTGAACGTGCATGCCGCTGGCGTTGTCAAGGTACACTGGTTTAGGCATGAAAGTGGCGATTAATCCGTGCTTTTTTGCAATGTTTTTTGCTACGAATTTGTAGTAAATTGTCCTGTCAGCGGTTTTCACCAATTCACCATATTTGAAGTCGATTTCGATTTGTCCTGCAGTGGCGACTTCGTGGTGGTGCATCTCGATTTCCGTGTCAAAGTTTTCTTCCAGTATCGATGCAACTTCGT
>Ga0315542_1002581_pt1 | contig 10973 bp, 11 predicted proteins | sample SalMarSW160120MG_FD_202541 | JGI IMG/M metagenome (GOLD analysis project Ga0315542, IMG submission 202541) | Salt marsh sediment microbial communities from the Plum Island Ecosystem LTER, Massachusetts, United States - Salt Marsh Sediment SW1601-20 ... | reverse complement strand
AGCGATTTCGAGAAGGTGAAAACCCATACGCAGATTTGCATGTCATTTCTGGAGAAAATTAGAGTCCCCAAAGATATTAGGAAGATGATAAAATTTCATCATGAGAGGGTGGACGGTACCGGTTATCCGAGTGGCCTTGAGGGTGAAGAAATCCCACTGGGTTCGCGGATTATAGCTGTTGCCGAAGCGTTCGAGGTAATGACAGGAAAATCAGGCTACCGGAAGTCCATGTCAGTGGAAAATGCTATAAAGGAAATTGCGGCACAGAAGGACAAGCAGTTTGACCGTGAAATTGTAGAAACGCTGGAGAAGATTCTCCGCAAGAAAAAATAAGATATACAGTGAGCAAACCACATGGGTACAACGATTGCGAGAAACAAGAAAGCAAGACACGAGTATTTTATCGAAGACACTATAGAAGCAGGTATCGCTCTGGTAGGAACTGAAGTGAAGTCCTGTCGGGAAGGACGGGCCAGTTTCAAAGACGCTTTCTGTGATTTTATCGATGGTGAATTGTACCTTCTTCAGATGCATATTTCTCCATATACCCATGCTTCTCCCCAGTTGAATCATGATCCGGAACGCCCTCGGAAATTACTTCTCCACAAACGGGAGTTGCGCCATCTCCTCGGAAAAATAAGGGAAAAAGGAATGACGGTGGTGCCGCTGGCGATTTATCTGAAACATAATCGGATCAAGGTTGAAATCGCATTAGCCAAGGGTAAGAAACAATATGATAAACGAGAAACGATCAAAAAGCGGGATGTAGATCGGCAACTGCGTGCGGCGCTCAAGCAGCGTTCTTCCGGTCAATGACGACAGTACCGGAGACAAGAATGATAGAATATTTCCAGAAAAAACACTTGATTAAAGACACCCGATTTAACTTTCGCAAGGCAGATGTACCAGCAGATCTTGCAAAGTCTGTTCAATTGGAAGGCATCTTGGTGCCATTGATTGCCACAGGGGACAGGGAACCCGTGGTTTTGGACGGATACCGGCGTCTTGGATTTCTGAAAGAAGAAGAGACTGTTCCAGTTCAGTTGATAAGGGATAGGAAGGCAGCACTACGGGCATCGGTGGAATTGAATATGCTGGCCTCACCTTACTCAGAAATGGAAAAAGCGTGCATGGTATCGTCTGTTCTTGAGAATAGATGGATGGATGACCGGGAAATTCTAGACACACTGTTGCCTCGGTTGGGTCTTAAGGGACAACAAATTGTCCTGGACAGTTGTCTGACAGTCCGTTTACTTGACTCGAAGTTGTCGGAAGTCCTCGCTGCCCGAAAAGCGCCGTTGAAGTTTGCCGCGAGATTGAGCCGCGAAACCCTTGATGAACAGTTAGTATTGACAGATTTTTTTTCCATCCACCGCCTGAGTTTATCACGGATGGTACAGGCATATGATCTCCTTGTGCTTGTCAGGAAGGCAGAAAATAATAACTTCTCCGCAATAATTCGGAACCTGGTTGAAGAAAAAGAAGATGTACTGGAGCAGCTGCGGCAGAAACGTTTTCCCCGGGCGTCTGAGTATAAGAAACAGTTGGGTTCACTGCTGGGACCCTACCAGGGGAAATTATCATTTCCAGAAGACTTGGAAGGGGATGCGTTCCGCTTTTCCTGTCAGTTGAAATATCCGGGAGATGCCCGTAAGTATGCCGCTATGTTACGGGAAATCTCTGAAAATGATGAAATATTTCATTTTCTTTCGGAGTATTTTGGTAATGATTGAACGGATTTTTGTAACAGAAGCTGCGGTTCAATATGCTTACGTGAAAAAAATCTGTGACCGAGCGGGTTTGGAGCCGGAATTTATCCGGGACGATGCGGCATATCGGCGCGACATAGAACGTTTTCTTACGGACCCTGTCGGACAGGGGAAGCACCACCTTCTGCTGGATGTGTTCAGGGGGGAGTTTTTTCGGAAATGTCCGGGTACCAGGGGAAAAGTTTGCTGCAATTACTATGTGATTGATCAAACTTCCAATTGCCCCTTCGACTGTTCCTATTGTTTTCTCCAAAGCTATTTGAACTTGCGGGCCATTCGATTTGCAGTGAACGTTGAAGACCTATTTCGGGAACTGGAGGCTGTGTTTAGAAGGCACCGATTCATACGCGTGGGAACTGGAGAACTTGCGGATTCTCTGGCATTGGAGCCGTTGACGGGATTTGGCGGAATGCTGATGGAATTTGCAGTTGAGTTTCCGGGAGTTGTGCTTGAACTAAAGACAAAGAGTTCCAACGTGGACGAGTTGCCTGACGTCAGGACGAAGCCGGGCCGTGGAGTAATCGGTTGGACATTGGAACCTGCTCACGTTGTAAGCAATGAAGAAAGGGGAACCGCAACGCTGGAGGAAAGACTGGCTGCTTCGTCCCGTGCTGCGAAGAAGGGCTATGGAATTGCCTTTCACCTGGATCCGGTAGTTTTTTTTCCGGGATTTGAAGAAGCTTATCTTAATCTTGTGGAACAGATATTTTCCCATCACGAAAAACTGGACTGGATGTCCCTTGCAGGATTTCGATATGAGCCGGCACTGAAAAGCTATGTGGAAGAAAGATTTCCAAATTCTGAGCTTCTGGACGGAGAGTTTTTACGGTGCAGTGATGGAAAGTTTCGCTACCTGTTTCCCGAGAGAATCCGATTTTTCCGACGACTGGTGGAAAAAGTAAAGCAACTGTCTCCGAAGACGCCTCTCTATTTCTGCATGGAAGATGCCCGAACCTGGAAATTGGTCATGGGAGAAAAGGCGTTGACAGATCCGGTTCTAACACCGATTTTTTTGAGGGAGGGGGATGATGAAGAATAGAGTGTGTGAGTTGTTTGGCGTTCGATTTCCCATTGTCCAGGGGGGCATGGTGTGGGTTTCCGGCGCAAAGCTGGCTGCGGCAGTTTCAAATGCAGGAGGTTTGGGCCTGATTGGAGCCGGTTCCATGAAACCGGAATTGCTACGCCAGCATATCAGAAAGGCTACCAGATTGACAACGCGTCCATTCGGAGTGAACATCCCCATTTTTTCTAAATATGCGGAGGAACAGGTAGAATTGGCAATCGAGGAAAAAATTTCCATATTTTTCATGTCTGCCGGTTCTCCAAAGCGGTTCACACATAAATTGAAAGAAGCCGGTTGCACTGTTGTCCACGTGGCGTCCTCTCCAACGCTTGCAAGGAAATGTCAGGATGCAGGTGTGGACGCGGTCGTTGTGGAAGGATTTGAAGCTGGCGGACACAATGGAAGGGAAGAACTGACGACTTTTGTGCTGGTCCCGCAAGCCAGGGATCGAGTGGACATTCCCCTGATTGCAGCGGGGGGGATTGCCGATGGACGGGGTATTGCGGCCGCTTTTGCTCTAGGCGCAGAAGGTGTTCAGATCGGAACTCGATTTGCTGCGACAGTGGAATCTTCTGCTTCAGATGCCTATAAACAACTGCTGGTTACCTCGGGGGATGCCGCTACACGGTTGATGTTGAAATCATTGATTCCCGTTCGTTTAGTTCAGAATTCGCTGACAGAAAAACTACTTGAGCTGGAGTCCCGCTGTGCAACGGCCCTGGAGCTTGAGGCGGAATTGGGGGAAGCTGCAGCAAAGCGGGCCATTTTTGATGGCGAAGTTGATACGGGTGAGGCGGAGGCGGGTGAGGCCGTCGGAATGATTCATGATATTCCCACTGTTTTGGAGTTGATGCAACGCCTCGTTTCAGAGGCTACAGATAGTCTTACGGGCATGGCTTTATCTGAAAGCTTGAAGAATGATAAGGGTTTTTCTTGAATCATGTCACTTAACAGTAGTAGAATATTGTTGAAATGCTAAATAGACATTTTTCTGCGAAGAATTTTTACATCTCCATTCTGCTTGCGGCAATGTTTTTTCTGATGTTGCAGATTTATGAGCTTCACAAGTTCCGCATGCAGTATACAAGTGTACTTACCTCAGTGATTACCCAGATGCATGGAGGGAGTATGCCTGAGGATGTTCTGGGAATCGGTACACTGAAGGATGGGCACATAGAGGCCCAATGGGGTATCCTGCCAAAAATGGATGCGACAAATAGGGAAGACAGAATCATTGCCAATGGGGCGGGAATCCTTGCAGTCTTCAATGGCCAGGCGATCTATTTTGCGAATGATGGTGCATTCAGCCGCATTAACAAATCATACCGATTTCAGGTTTTGATCTCTATTCTATTCTGTCTTGTCGTGATGTGGTTCAGCCTGCTCTTTTATTTCTTTGTTTATCGAAGCGTGAGAAAACTGGAGGGATGGGTTAAGGGATACACCGGGAATAAGCAGAAGAAAAAGAAAATTAGTGGTCACCATATTCCAATTCATGGATTTACCCAGATTATTTCAGGAATTGAGAAAATCTATTCGGACCTGATCAACACGGAAAAAGCGGTTGAGAGGAAGACCAAACTGGAAGCGCTCGGGGTTTTATTTGCGAAGGTTCTTCATGACATCAAGAACGGGTTGTCCAGTATCAAGATTTATCAGTATCTTCTGCGGGAAGCAAAAGACGATAACAAGCGAAAAGAACTGATACGGAAAATGGACAATGGCATGAGTGATGTTACTCTGATGATCCAGGATCTGCTGGATTTCGTCCGGGGAAGCAAGTCTACACTGAAAGAAAATGTAAGGGTCAAAGATCTGTACAATGGTTTAAAAACAGAGTATCAGGCCAAAGCGGCAGTGGAAGGTGTTAAGTTTGAAATTTCTATGGACGAGGGGATTTCTCAAAAGAGTATCCATGTAGAATTGGTGAGGATTATCACTGCAGTGAAACACTTGATTCAAAATGCTTTTGAAGAGGTGGAAGGCGCAGACATTCCAAACCCTGAAGTAAGGATCTCTCTTAAATCAGTGAAAGAAACCCTTGTGCTGGAAATTGCGGATAATGGACGGGGAATCCCTGATGATCTTGTGGATGAAATTTTCATTCCCTTTGTCAGCAAGGGAAAGGAAACCGGAAATGGAATTGGCGCGGCAGTTTCAAAAGAATATATTGAAGCTCAGAATGGACACGTCGATTTTCAGACTTCTCCAGAGGGGACGATTTTTCGCATTACAATTCCTTTCACAATTTCTCAGTAGAAAAAACCCGTTTCGTTTGCTTTTGCAGACAAGACTTTAGGACTCCCGAATTGGAGGGCATAATGGATACTGTATTCACGTCAGAACAGATGAGAGAGGCGGACTTAAAAAGTATCGAACGCTTAAATGGTAATGGATTCTTATTGATGGAACATGCCAGCGCTGCCTGCGTTCGGCAACTGTTTGAGCGTTTTGGTCCGGGCTTACGGAAAATGCAGGTCGTCGTTCTGGCAGGACTTGGAAACAATGGTGGCGATGGCATGGCAATTGCCCGCCAGCTCGCTTCCAGGACAGTGTCAGTGTCCGTCATTGTGTTGGGAGATATGGAGAAAATGTCAAATGACGCGTTCTACCAGCGTGACCTGCTGAAGAACTACAAAATACGCTTTGTGAATGAAATAGGCAGGCTGTCTTCGGAATCAGAGGCGGAAATCCGTGGAGCAGATCTGGTTGTGGATGCGATGCTGGGTACAGGCCTGAACAGTTCCCCGAGGGGAATTTATGAAGATGCAATTTCTGTTTTGAATGAATGCGGAGGATTTATTTTTTCCGTTGATGTCCCATCTGGTTTAGACAGTGATGTTGGCGTACCACCGGGAGAGGCCGTGCGTGCGAATTTGACAGTAACCTTTGGAAAATTGAAACGTTGTCATGTACTTTCGCCGTCCTGCCTGAACTGTGGAGAAATTGTCCTGGATGATATAAGCATCCCGGAAGATGTTTTTGAATCAGTTGGGGCGGAGTTTTTTCTGCTGGATGAAGGTGACGTTGCTTCCCGTTTGCCGGATTTGCAACCGGACGGGCACAAAGGCAAATTCGGTCATGTGCTGCTTGCAGGAGGGGCCGCAGGTAGGCTGGGTGCTTGCGTTATGGCGGGCAGAGCGGCCCTGCGAAGCGGGGCGGGGCTTGCAACCGTTCATATCCACCGTGAAAATTATCAAATTGCGGGGCCGATGGCGCCTGAACTGATGTTTTCTCTTACAGATGAGCCCTACTCCCCAGCTATTCTTTCTGAAGTGACGGAGGGTAAGGACGTTTTGCTGGCCGGCCCGGGTTTCGGGACTTCAAAATATTCCCATGCGGCGATGAAAGCACTACTTTCGAGTTCCCGAATATCCTCAGTGTTGGACGCGGACGTTTTTAGAATGTTCAAGCTGGACGAGCTTGCCGGGATGCTGGACGGTCGTCCGGCAGTCTTGACACCTCATCCGGGGGAAATGGCGGCGTTGCATGGAACAACAGTTTCTCAGGTTCAGCGGGACAGAGTTGATTTTGCGCTTCAGACCGCAATTCGGACAGAAGCAGTTACTGTACTGAAGGGGCATCGAACGGTGATTGGAACGCCGGACGGGAAAGCTTATGTAAATCCCACAGGCAACGCCGGGCTGGCGACGGCTGGAAGCGGAGATGTGTTATCCGGCATTATTGCTTCGTTCCTGGGGCAGGGAATGTCTCCGATCAATGCAGCAATCTGTGCTGTTTATGTTCACGGCCTGGCGGGGGAACTTGCCGGAAAGGTGCTAACTATGCGAGGTGTAATCGCGTCGTCAATTCTGGATGCAATACCGGCAGCTCTGAGGAAAATTCTGGAAAAGGTCAAATGATTATTGAAACAGGAAGTGCCACCGAAACAGAATCCTTTGCCTGTCAGGTGAGTAAAGAACTTTCTCCGGGAGATGTTCTGGTCTTGACAGGAGACCTCGGTGCCGGAAAAACGACCTTTACACGGGGCCTTGCCATGTCCATGGGCATGGATCCAAACGTTGTTTCAAGTCCAACTTTTACGCTGATGAACATTTATCCCGGAACACCTGCATTGGTGCATGTGGATTTTTATCGGATTCCGGATGGTGGGGATATTTTTTTTGAGGAACTGGATGATGCATTGAACGGGAATGCCATTGTTGTAATAGAATGGGGAGACCGCTTTCTGGACCAGTTAAGGGATATGGTTCAGGGCAAGCTCTTTATTGGACGATTCACTGTTCTGGGCGAAGAACTACGGGAGATTGTGATTGAAGAAGATTCTTATTATTGATGACTCAGATGCAATGCGGACGCAACTGAGCAAAAGGTTGCGTGAATTGATTAAGGACCCTGTGCAGATTCATGAGGCTTCAGATGGAATCTCCGGTATCAAGGCTGCGATTGAGTTGGTACCGGATTTGATTTTTATGGACATTGTATTGCCTTATCTCAGTGGATACGCAGCTTCCGTGAGACTGAAGAATATCCCCGGGCTGAAAGATACAAAAATTGTGGGTATGACTTCTGACGTAGCAATGGACACGAGGGGAAAAGTTCTGAGCTGGTGTGACGATTTCTTACCAAAACCCATTGAGAAAAAAGCATTGACCGAAATCCTGGATCACCACCTTCACCGAGATGTTGCATCCAGACGATCCCGGGACGGAAGCCGCGCATCTTCTCTGAAACGGGTAACAGTTGAAATTGTTCACCAACTTGAAGAGCAAGTCATAGAGTTGACACGGGTAAACCAGAAGCTGGAAAAGCAGACTGGAGTGATTCGACATCTATATCGGGAGACAAAGACGGCAAAAAGGAGATTAAAGCGGTTAAATCAGCTCCGGGCCGATTTTACTGATTTGTTATCTCATGAAGTAAAAACCCCGCTTACGGCCGTAACAGGATATGCGGAATGTCTGAGAATTCAGGCGGGAGATCGTTTCACTGAAGAAGAAGCGGATATGCTGGACAAAATCATGGCTGGTTCCCAGCGCATTTCCCTGCTGATAAATGAGATAAGTCGATTGAATCAGTTGAAATTCAAATTGCGCTCCGGTCACTCAGTGCTGGTGTCCGATGTGCTGGAGAAGGTGGTGAAAGACCGTGACCCCTACATCCGGGACAAATCACTGAAAGTAATAATTAAGTGTGAACCGGGGCTGGTGGTACCTCTGGACGGGTCCTATCTTCTTGAAATGGTTGATCATGTAGTTAAGAACGCCATTATTTTCAATATTCCAGGTGGAAAGGTGAATATTTCATGTAGACGAGTGAAAGAGGATGTCGAAATTGAGATCAAGGACAACGGAATCGGGATTGATCCGACATATCTCAATGACGTGTATAATCCTCTAACCCAACTTGTCGATATTGAACACTATCACAGCCACCCTCTCCGAGGCCTTGGTATGGGATTAACCGTGTGCAGGGAAATGGCAAGAAATGTCGGTGGCAGCATGGTAGTGTCAAGTGACGGGCCGGGAATGGGCACAGTAGTCCGCATTCATGTGCCGATAGGTAGGGATCAGCTTTGAGGTCTCTGAAGAAGGCGCTGGATATTTTTATTGACGAGGCATACCTTGACTCGGACCTTCCGGAATCTGTCGCCAATCTGGTAAAAGCGATGTTGGATGTCGACGAATTTTCGAAACTTTTTAGAATAGAAGGAATAGAATCGCCGGCTGAGGGGGTTGCTTCGGCTCGATTGGGCAACCGGTTGTATCCCCATATGAAACTGGTGATTCGTAAAGAAGGAAACCGATTGTATTTTGCTGTGGATACCCATGATGGCCCTGAGCGAATTCCTCCCAGTTTGCCCGGCTACGAACGATTCAGGGCAGTGATGCAGGAAAATGAACAGATTCGGGAAAACGTGCAAAGGCGAATGGCAAACGAATTGTATACCGCGGATCCGGATCGTCGAAGTCAGTCTTCACGTGGATGTGTGCTCGTAGTGGATGATGAGTCCTTTGTTTTGGACATTATGGACAGATTACTTACTTCCTTCGGCTTCGAAATGTTGCCTGCCGGATCTGCGGACGTAGCCCTTGACCTCGTGCGGAACAATCATGTTTCATGTTGCTTTCTGGATATCATGATGCCGGGGAAAAGTGGGTATCAGTTTATTGAAGAACTTGAGGCCGAGGGGTTGAGGAAATTCCCCATTGTCTTTTTGACTGGAATGCACCCTAAGCATATTCACGAAAATGTCGTGGACGGATTAATCCTGAAGCCCTTCACCGCATCTATGCTGAGAGGGCAATTGTCCCGTTTTGGCCTAATTTGAGCCGTCCAATATTTTCTCTACAAATTGGTATAGACCATATCTCTGTTCCCGCTTGATATTAACAAAGTGGCATCCACACACAATGTGTTTCATTCCAGGCTCGTCAATCGTATGACGGATCTGCATGACGACATTGTGCAGAAAGCTGAGCTCTTCGGGTTCAATAAGCCGTACCAGCAGGATTTCATCTTCAGATGTTAAGCCTTCAAGGACTTCCCTCTGACCGATGAAGCTGATTCCCCCTTCACTGATGCTGAGAATGTTGGTGGACATGGTGAATCTCTCGGGTCCGGGAAGTTCGAATACTGCGGTAATATTATCCTTGACTGTGAAATACGCTCTTGGAAATTTCCTTCTCTCAATTCCCTGTACCATGCTCCCTCCCTTTCTTTATGGATATTGTACAAATGGATTGAATTTCTTTTCATGGCCGATTGTTGTGTCTGATCCGTGTCCTGGAAAAACAATGGTGCCATCAGGAAGTTCAAACAGTTTTTCCCGGATGGATGCCATCAGGATATCCGTATTGCCACCAGGCAAGTCAGTTCTACCGATACTTTCCAGAAACAGCGCGTCTCCGGTAAAAACGCCTGTTTCGGGCAGGTAAAAGCTGACACTCCCCGGCGTATGTCCCGGTGTATGAATCACCTTGATTCCCTGTGAACCCAGTTTTGGAAGAGAATCTTCTGTCAGCCATTCATCAGGATCCGGTGGGACGCTGGCTTGAAGCATTTGCTGGAAGGGATTGCCTGTCACATGTCCCAGCAAAAAACTATCTTTTTCATGCATCGCTACGGGGCAGTTAAGTTTTTGCTTCAGAGGATGAAGTGCGGCAATATGATCAATGTGGGCATGGGTCAGGAGAATCCATTTTGCGCGAAGACCTGCGTTCAAGAGTTCATCGAAAACAGTGAACATCATGGGGGCATCAATGACCACAAATTCATTGACGCCTCTGTCAATCAGGATGTGACAATTGACTTGGAAGGGACCCATTGGAATTGTCTGAACTTCAACCATTAAAAACTCCATTACTTTTTCTCAACTTCTGTCGGTGCCCGCAAAATAGACATTGTAAGGACCGGACATGAAACCGATTCTGTAAGATCAACAATGCGCCGATCCATGCCCGATGGATAACAGGTCCCTGAATCAAAGGCACGCAGTTCTTGAACGGCACTGGAACTATTCAAGATGTGGCACTTTGCCTTTGAGGCGATCCCGGAAAAGAAAATCAGTCCTTTCTTAACTGAATCGCTTTACTGCTTAAAACCTTGATTCCTGCTCTTTTGAATTTTACCACCATTCGGTCGCCATTGACAACATTTAACACAGTTCCCTCGCCGTAGGTATGATGCGTAACGGTGCTGCCTTTGTGGATTGAAAAGGAAAGGTCGCCATTATTTTCTGTGGATTTTGATGTCGAGGGGCCGCCGGAATGAGCTGCATTGAGTAGTCTGGAATGGGCAGCAGAGATGGCGGGACGATTCATAGTCAATAGCTCTACGGGTATCTCTCGCACAAATCGGGACATCTGTTTGCGATTCATTTCCCATTTCCACCCCCTCTCTCTTGAAAAAGATAGGTACAAATTATGTTTTGCGCGTGTGATGGCCACATACATCAACCTTCGTTCTTCTTCCAGTTCCCGACTTGAGCCCATGGTCCTCTGGTTGGGAAATGTTCCTTCCTCCAGTCCGCACACGAAAACGGAATGAAATTCCAATCCCTTGGCACAATGAATTGTCATTAGATTTACCCGGTCGTCATCCTCTAACTCATCTGTGTCGGAGAGGAGAGAAACAGTGTCCAGAAAACCGTTGAGTGAGGGGTTTTCTTCGGCCGCAAG
>Ga0315542_1002580_pt1 | contig 10978 bp, 8 predicted proteins | sample SalMarSW160120MG_FD_202541 | JGI IMG/M metagenome (GOLD analysis project Ga0315542, IMG submission 202541) | Salt marsh sediment microbial communities from the Plum Island Ecosystem LTER, Massachusetts, United States - Salt Marsh Sediment SW1601-20 ... | reverse complement strand
AAGAAAGTTTACTAAAATCGCGTTTCAGACCGCTTATCTCCGTATAAGCTTCCTGAGGAGCGCGATACCGGAGAGAGCGAACCTGACGTGTGGGACGTGCGCTCTGGGCCTTAGGGATTTCTCGGCCGTATCCAGGTCGGCGGCCCTTATCAGCCCGGTCAGCGCCGCGAGGATCATGTATGCAACCGAGCCTGCCACGAGTACTATGACGATCCTCGCCCCGGGAGAGAGCGAGCGGAACGCGGCGGCAAGCAGCAGATAGACTATCGACAGGACGAGCGGATGGAGAAGGGAGAGGGCGGAGATCTTCGCCCTGGATATCCTCCACATCATCGAGAGGAGGATCACGGCGAGCACGAAGAAGGTCGCGAGCGTGGCCACCGCCGCTCCTGTGACCCCGATCCTCGGGATAAGGAAGGCGTTGAGAGCCACGTTGAAAGCCGCGGCGAAGATATATGCCGCCGCCGACATGCCGCCCTTCGCGTACGACGCGAGCGCCGCCCACGAGATCCTGCAGAAGATATCGACAATGCCCACGAATGCCAGTATCCGCATTATCCCGGCCGCCGCGATGAACTTCGGAAGCACGATCATCAGGGCGTCTCCGGAAAGGGAGAATATCAACATGACTATAGGGACCAGCGCTATCAGGGAGATCCGCGCCGTGCTCCTTATCTGCCTCCTGAAGGTGTCCATGCTGCCGTCCACGCGCGAGGCGGTGAGCGAGGGGATGAGCGCGGTTCCGGCCGTTGATGAGATGACGCTGAGCGAGGTCACCACGATGGCGGCCATCGCATAGAAGCCGAGCTGGTCGGCGGGCAGGTAGTACTTCACCATGATCCTGTCGACCGTGCTGATCAGGTTCCAGCCGAGATTAGCGAAGAAGAAGAGGATCCCGAACGAGAACACCTCGCGGACCCCTCTCGGAAGGGAGCCTCTCTCCCCGACCCAGTGGCTGATCGCGCTGCGGTGGAAGAATATTATGAAAAGAAGCGCTCCTATGACCTCGGCCGTCAGAAAGCCCGCAATAACCGAGATGATGTCTCCGCGCCACAGCACGGCGGCGATCGGGAGAGCCACATTGAGCACGCCGTATACCGCCGTGATCACAGCACGGAGCTTGCCGCGCTGCACGGCCAGGAAGGCCACGGCGTAGAAGGCGGTGATGGCGAGGAAGGGTATGATAAGCGCGTAGACCTGTATCGGCAGCGTCGCGTCCGGCTCGTGGGCGAGGTTCTCGGCTATCCACGGCGCGAAGGCGATCAGCAGAAGGCACCACAGCACGGAGAAGGCCACTGTCAGGGCGATCGCCGCGCGGTAGATCATCGCGGCGAGATCCTTTCGTCCCTTCTGCAGGTACTCCGGGACGAGCTTGATGACCGACGTGGTAAATCCGAAATTGGACAGCAGGACGAGGAGCTGGATGTAGGAGATCGGTATGTTCAGGATGCCGTACAGGGTGGGGCCGAGGAGCCTGCCGAGAATGACGCCGCGTATCGGCTTGAGCAGCGTCACGCCTATCTTGGAGACCGACACGAAGAACGTGTCGGAGATCACCTTGGAGGTGGACAGGTCGACAGGAGGACGAGGCTGATCTTCCGGCTCGTTATGATTCATTTCCGTACGGACCTATTTCTTGTACTGGCTGATGAACTCCTCGACCTCCGGGATGCCGCCCTGATAGATCAGGTAGCCGTTGTGGGGCTCCCTCTCGGTGATCTCGCCCGCGATCGGGGTGAGCATTATCTTTTTGACCTCTTCGCGGTCCTCGCTCTGGCCGAGCGCCCATCCGAGCTTCACGTACGCCACCTCGGGCAGCATGTTGTAGGCCGGGATGACTCCGAGGTCCATCATGTCGCGCCCCGTGTCGTATACGTACATCTGTACGTATCCCCAGAGCGTCTGAACGGTCATGTATACGCTGATTCCCTCGTCGAAAGCCCTCTTCAGGGCGGGGTATAGGGGCTTGTTGACGTGTCCGAGCCCCGTGCCCGCTATGACGATACCCCTGTACCCGTTGTCTATCAGGGAGTCTATTATGTCGGGCTTCATGTTGGGGTAGTAGTAGACGATCGTGACGCGGTCGTCGAAGGCTGTGTTGATCGTGACGTTGCGGTCCTTCCTGCGCTTCTTGATGTCGTCGCGGAGCGGGGTGAACTTCTCGCGGTCAACCATCGCCAGCGGTATGTCGCCGATCGTCCTGAAGGTCGATCTGTACGAAGAATGCATCTTGCGTACCCGGGTCCCCCTGTGCAGCAGGCCGTACTGGTCGCTGGTGGGGCCGAACATGCAGACCATCACCTCGGCGAAGTCGCTGTGGGCGGCGGTGCGAGTCGCGTGGATCAGGTTCAGCGCCGCGTCGCTAGACGGGCGGTCGCTGGAGCGCTGGGAGCCTACCATGACTATCGGCACGGGGGTGTCCTGCACCATGAACGAGAGGATCGCGGCGGTGTGGTGCATCGTGTCGGTGCCGTGGCCGATGACGATGCCGGCCACTCCCTTGACGATCTCCTCGCCGATCTTCTCGGCGGTCCCTTTCCACTGCTCGGGGCCCATGTTCTCGCTGAAGACGCCGTACAGCTTTTCTGTCTCGAGGTTGCATATGTCGGCGAGCTCGGGGACCGAGCCGTAGAGCTCGCCCGGGGTGAAGGCCGGGATCACCGCGCCTGTGCGGTAGTCCAGCCTCGAGGCGATCGTACCCCCGGTGCCGAGGAGCTTTACCATCGGTTTTTTCGGATCGAACGGGAATGCCTTCTCGGGGATCTTGTAGTGCGCCTCGCGGCGCCCGTGCGCTGTCATAGACTCTATAGTGCCGACCGCCAGCCCGACGTTGTACCCGTTGTCGAGCTTCAGCACTATGTGGTCGTCGTCGGCGGTCTCCGACCGGGGGAGTATTATCCCACGGAAGTTGCCGCGGGTCGAATCGACCTCGACGTCGAACCATACTCCGACCTCGAACTTCTTGAGGCATTCGAGCGCGTCGCCTCTGTATCCCTTGTAGATATCGCTGCCCAAGTTCACCTTCCTTGCCTCCGCCTATACAGACGCGACGAAACGGTCGGCGAAGTCGAAGGCCTCGCGTCCCGTGATATATCCCCTGAATCTGATGGCTATCTGCCCGGTCAGGTAGTTGACCAGCCTTTCCCTGTCTATGTCGGGGAGCTCGAGCGACGAGGCGAACTCCTTCATCTTCTTCTCCAGTTTCCCGGCGCCGAGTACCTCGAACGAAGATGCGGCCTCGGCGGGTTTTACGCCGTCGCCGCATGTCTTTTTCAGAAGGACCTCGAGGCTCTGCGAGGGAAGCTTCCTTTCGCCGGCGGCGTTCAGAGTATCGACGAACGACGTGTCGTCGCACCGGCTGACCCCGTCGCGGCGGCGCAGCCGGCGCATGCCGCCGAGCAGGAGCTCGGCGACGATTGTCGGCGGATAGTCCGTCTTCGAGACGGCCTTGTCGAAGGCGTATCTGCGCTTCGATATCGACATCCTGCGGGCGGTTTCGCTGTCGAGCCCCATCTCTTCATATCTCTTCTGCCTGTCCCACGGGAGCTCGGCCAGGGTCGCTCTGATCCGCTCGATCCGTTCATCTGTGATCGCCAGCGGCGGGAGGTCGGTGTCGGGGTACATCCTGTTCGGGCCGGGGAGGATCCTCTCGAACCCGTTGGTTCCGTCGGCCAGGGCCTGGCGCGTCTCGTCGGGGACACCGGCGGTGGCCTCCCTGGCCCGGAGGGCTATCTCGCTGATACCCATCTTCGCGTCGTCGGCCCCGCCCCAGACCACGACTACGGCGTCCTTGTCGCCCATCTTCGAGTGCTTCTTTATCTTAGTCCACTCGGCGCTCGAGAAGGTCTCGCCCTCGCTGTCCGAGTGGGCGATATTCGGAAGCGTGTCGAGACAGGCCACGACGCGTACGCGGTCGGATATCTCCTTCGAGAATGTCGTCTCGGGCTGGGTCTTCGTCGACAGTATGCCGCGGAAACCGCGAAGCACGACGGCGTGGACCTCGAGGCCTTCCTTGAGCGCGGTCGCCACGGGCAGGTATCGCGTTCCCCTGACGATATCGGTTATCTCGGCCGAGTCGTACCTGAACGTTTCCCCGGTTATGCCGCGGTCGTTCAGCATCTTCTTTATGTCGAGCAGCGCGAGCTGCCTGAACGCTTCGTTGTGCACGAGAAGCGGGATCATCGGGATGCGCGGCACGCCCTTTATCTCGACCCTCCGCCCGCCGGCGACAGAGACGTTCACGTCCTGCCTCGTTTTGCCGATCCCCGTGCGGACCTTGCCGGTCGAGCGCGTCAGGTGCCTTATGATCTGGGCCACATCGGCTACCTCCTGAGGCGTGCGCATATCGGGATACGTGACCGTCTCGATAAGGGGGATGCCGAGGCGGTCGGTGCGGTACACGCGCTCGTGCCCGATATCGCTGATCTCGCGGCAGGCGTCCTCCTCGAGCCCGAGCTGGATGATGCCGATGCGGCGGTCGCCGTAGGGGATCGAGCCGTCGACGCCGAGGATCGTCGTTCTTTGAAAGCCCGTCGGGATGGAACCGTCGAGGTACTGCTTGCGAGCTATGTGGACCTCGCTGACTAGCTTGCAGCCGAGCAGCATCGTGATCTCGAGCGCTATGTCGAGGGCCTGCTGGTTGAGCTCGAACGGCGGTGTGTCGTCCATCTCGTAGGTGCAGACCGTTTCCTTGTTTATCTGGTAGATGATGTTCTTTTTAGTCTTGAACTCCATCAGGGCGGTGCCGTCGTACTCGCCGAGCTCCGAGAGAGTGGGGCGCATGTGGCGGAGGATCTGAGCGTCAAAGACCTCGCTGTAGGGGCGCACCGGGCATCGGCAGAAGAGCTTCTTCTCCGTGTCTAGCTGCTGGTGTATCTCGAGGCCGCTCTTCATCCCTACAGCCTGGTAGTCCTCGAGCGTCATCTCGCCAAGTTGTCGGAATTCGATCACCCGTTGCTCCCTTCCCTTGATATCAGCAGTCGAGGTAGAGCTGGACCTCGAGCGGATGGGTGCGGTTTCGCACCGGCCATACGTCCTTGTCGAATTTCAGCTTTATCCAGTCCTCGATCATTGTCTCGTCGAATACGCCCCCCTCGAGGAGGAACTTGTTGTCCTTCTCCAGCTCGCGAAGCGCCTCGGCGAGCGAGCCGGGGAGCGCCTTTATCCTGCCGCGCTCCTCGGCAGTCATCTCGAATACGTTTACTTCGAGCGGGCCGAAGCCGAGCTCCTTCGGATCGAGCTTGTTGCGTATGCCGTCTATCCCGGCCATCAGCTGGGCGGCCATCGAGAGGTATATGTTTCCCGTCGCGTCAGGGGGCCTGAACTCGAGCCTTTTCTTCTCTGGCGAGGACGCGTACTTGGGGATCCTGATCGCCGCGGACCTGTTTCCCAGTGAGAAGAAAGCGTTTACGGGCGCCTCGAAACCGGGCACGAGCCGCTTGTATGAGTTCGTGCTAGGGTTGGTGAGCGCCAGCAGGGCGGGGGCGTGGTGTAGCAGGCCGGCGATGTACTGGAGCGCCGTGCGGCTCAGCCCCGCGTAACCGGTCTTGCTGTAGAAGAGGGGCTTGCCCTTCTTGAAGAGGTGCTGGTGAAAGTGCATCCCGTTGCCCGCCTCGTTGTGTATCGGCTTGGGCATGAAGGTCGCTATCATCCCCGCTTCGTCGGCGACCATGCGCACGAAGTACTTCGTTATCATCGCGATGTCGCCCATCCTGGTCAGCGGCGCGAACTCGACCTCGATCTCTCCCTGGCCGTGGCCGCCCACCTCGTGATGGTGATACTTTATGTCGATACCGGCTTCCTCGAGCAGGACGACGGTGCGGTCGCGCACGCCTGCGAGCTTGTCCTCTGGGGGCAGGGCGTGGTATCCGGCATGGGTCTTCAGGCCGAAGCTGCCCTTGTTCTCGCCCTCGCAGGGGACGATCTCGTATCCGAAGCTCAGGTTCGAGGTGTCGACGAGGACCTCGTCGAATATGTAGTACTCGAACTCGGGCCCCCACATCGAGACGTCCGCGATACCGCTCTTTTTAAGCCAGGCCTCCGCCTTGCGCGCGATATGCCTCGGATCGCGCGGGAAGGGCTTCTTCGAGTCGGCCTCGACGATGTCGCATATGAAGCATACGGTCGGTATTTCGCTGAACGGGTCCACGAACCCGGTCGACAGGTCGGGTACCAGCGAGAGGTCGCCGAGCTCGACGGTCTTGAGGCCGGCGAAGTTCGAGCCGTCGAACCCGAGGCCCACCGAGAAGAGCCTGCTGTCGGCGTGGGACGCCGGTACGGTCAGGCGGTGCCAGCGGCCGAGGAAATCGGTGAACTTGAGGTCGACGAGCTTGACCCCCCGCCGCTTTATCTCTGACTTGAGTTTCGCTATAGAGGTAAAGATAGCACAACCCCCCTTTATTAAACGCGTTCGGAAGATGGCCCTCCGTCCCGGGACGGGGCGCGGCCGCGGATTTCCAATATATTTGATGGAATGACCTCTATCAAGGATTAAATACCGGTCGTTACGCGGGTTGGGGCGCCGCAGAATGTTATTCATAACTTGACAGCGGGCGCGATGTTCTGTTAAACGAAGGCAGGTATTTTAACAGGAGGGATCGCATGAGCGACCAGAAGGTCCTTAATCGCTGGCTAGTAGTGGTCGGCGCCATCCTGATCCAGCTCTGTCTCGGCGCGATATACGCATGGAGCGTATTCACGAAGCAGCTCACGCTGCCGCTCGCGGACGGAGGGTACGGGTTCAGCGCCAAGCAGGCCGCGTGGGTGTTCTCCGCCGGCCTGGCGACATTCGCCATCTTCACGATCATCGGCGGAAGGCTGCAGAAGAAGCACAGCCCGAGGCCAATCGCCGCGGTCGGAGGCATAGTCCTGGGGCTTGGCTATGTCCTGGCGGGACTGCTGGGCAAGAACTTCGCCGCGCAGCTCTTCCTGATAGGCGTCGTCGGCGGGGCCGGGATCGGTCTCGCCTACGTGGTGCCCATCGCGGTAGGCGTCAAGTGGTTCCCCGACAAGAAGGGAATGATCGCGGGGCTCGCGGTGGCCGGATTCGGATTCGGCGCTACGCTCTGGGTCAAGCTCGCCGGAAGCTGGTTCGGGGGGCTTCTCAACACTACCAGCCTTTTCGGACTTCCCGGTGTGCAGAGTGTTTTCTTCATCTACGGCATCGTCTTCGCGGTGCTGGTCCTTATTGGCAGTGCGGTCATGGTCAATCCCCCCGAGGGCTGGAAGCCGAAGGGATGGGATCCTCCCGCTGATCCGGGAACGCATGCGACCGGCGCGGTCAATCTGACGAGCAACGAGATGCTCAAGACGCCCCAGTACTTCATGCTCTGGCTGATGTTCATCGGTTCGGCGATGGCCGGCCTGATGGTGATCTACTGCATAAGGCTTTTCGGCATAGACGCGCTTCAGGCAAGCGGCGTTGCGAGCGACTACAAGGTGGCGGGAGTTATGGCCGGCACGGCCATGGCATGGTACGCGATCCTCAACGGCCTGGGCCGTATCGTCTGGGGCACCGTTTCCGACAGGATCGGGCGCAAGTGGGCGCTGATCCTGATGTGCACCCTGCAGGGCGTCATAATGCTTCTCTTCTTCATGATGGGGCGCTCCGAGATCGGCCTGATAATCGGCGCCTGCATAATCGGCTTCAACTTCGGCGGGAACTTCGCCCTCTTCCCGGCCGCGACGGCCGATTACTTCGGCAACAAGAACGTCGGCACGAACTACGGGTGGGTCTTCACAGCGTACGGCGTGGCCGGCATCGCCGGCCCCCAGGTGGCCGGATACTTCAAGGACGCCGCCAAGGGCGGCGACGTGGACGCCTGGTGGACGCCTTTCGTGATCGCAGCGATCGCCTGCTTTGCCGCGGCGGTCATCGGCTTCATGCTCAAGCCGGTCAAGAAGGCGTAGAAGCCCGTGCATCTGATGGATAAAACGCGACGGGGGGCTTTCCCGGCCCCCCGTTTTTTCTTATCTTGAGGACATGGACAGACCCTACCTGATAGGCATATCCGGAGGCTCATGCTCCGGGAAGACGAGCCTGGCCCTCGGCCTGGCCCGCTGCCTCGACGACCTTCACCCCGTCGTCATCCCGCTCGATTCGTATTATTTCGACCTCGGGCACGTTCCCGCCGAAGAGAGGGCGAGGTACAACTTCGACCATCCCGGAGCCGTGGATTTCGACCTTTTCGAGACCCACCTGGTGAAGCTGCTGGCGGGGATGAGCGTCCACCTGCCGGTATACGACTTCGAGACCCACACACGGGCTCCGGAAAGCGACTGGATCCCGGTAACCCCGTCGGGCGGGGACGGCCGGAAGGTCATGATCGTCGAAGGCCTTCACGCCTTCTACAGCCCCGCCGTAAGGGAGCTGCTCGACCTGAAGGTCTTCGTCGAGGCCGGAAAGGCCGCGAGCCTGAGCAGGCGCGTCGAGAGGGACGTGCGCGAGCGGGGGCGGACCCCCGAGTCGATCGTACAGCAGTTCCAGCGCCATGTGGTCCCGATGTACGAGGAATACGTCGAGCCGACAAGGGAATTCGCCGATCTCGTCGTGGACGGCGAGCGCCCCCTCGAGGAATCGCTCGGATCGGTCCTCGCACTCGTCTACCCGCAGGGATGATTCCTGACCTTCCGGCACCCTTATAAATCGTTTGTGGCGGGGTCCTCCGATTATTATTAATTCAGTGAATTACGGACCGGCAGCCACGCTTCTGAAGGGTAACGGAATGCAGGCAGTGATCCTTGATCCGGGTACGGCCGCGGCGAAGGGCAGGGCGGGGAGACTCCCCGGCGCCCTGGTCGACATCGCGGGCCGTCCGCTCATAGAGCGTCAGCTCGATTTCCTCTTCGGGGGCGGCGTCGAGTCGGCGTGCGTCTGCACGGGACAGGACGGGTACGGAGCCTTCAGGGACTGGCTGCGCGGGTGCGGCTACACGGGCAGGGTGGAGCTCGTCGCGAACAGTCACAACGGCACGGACGCCGGCCCTCTCCACAACCTCAACGCGATCCTGGCCCGCGGCAATTTCAAGGACGGCGCGGTAGTCACCACAGGCAACCGCTACTTCGATTTCCCGTTCTCGGGATTCGTCGAGTTCTGCAGGGAGCACGACGGAGACTCGGTCGTGATCATGGACGTAAAGAACAGCGGCAGGGCCGTGCGCTGCGGGATGGCCGCCGTGACCGCGAACGACCGCGTGATAAACTTCAGCGTCGATCCGTCGGGAAAGAAGAGCACGCCGCTTGTCGCGCTGCCTCTGATTCATCTCAGCACCGAGACGATCCCATACCTGGGCCGTTACCTCGCCGAGGGGAACGGCGCCGACTGTATCGGCTCGTTCCTCGAGTGGTCGTACCGGTTCAGGCCGCTCTTTGCATACAAGGCCGAGGGGAAGCACTTCCGCGTCACCAACGCCGCCTCTGCCAGGAAGATCGCCTCTCACTTTGAAAAATCGGGGCATATCTGATACTATCCTCCCGGACATTCCGGAAAAGAGATTTCGCTCGTATAGAGGGAGCCCGAGATGGAAGAGCACGTACGCGAGATACTGATAGCCCTTGGAGAGGACCCCGAGCGCGAGGGACTCAGGGACACGCCCCGCAGGATGAAGGAATCGCTAGAGTTCCTCACGAGCGGGTACAGGGAAGACATCGACAAGGTGATGAGGGGATTCATCCTCGATGAAGAGTACGACGAGATGGTGATCTGCAGGGACATCTCACTCTACAGCCTCTGCGAGCACCACGTGCTCCCGTTCTACGGCAAGTGCCACGTCGCTTACATCCCCAAGGGTAAGATCATCGGCCTCTCGAAGATCCCGCGCGTCGTGGAGATCTTCGCGCGAAGGCTCCAGGTCCAGGAGCGGCTGACCAACCAGATCGCAAAGACCCTGATGGATCATCTCGAGCCGCTCGGCGTCGCCGTTATCATAGAGGCCGTGCACCTATGTATGGCGATGCGCGGGGTTCAGAAGCGCGACTCGCTGATCATAACGAGCTCGATGCTCGGCGCCTTCCGCAAGGACCCTAAGACGAGGATGGAGTTCCTCGATCTGATCCGCGGCGGCGACAGGCACAAGTGGTAGCCGCCCTAGTGGCTCGCCTCGACTGATATCGTAAGCGTCGCTTCCTTGCTGGAGGTCTCCGAAGTCTCCGAGAATGTCCAGTGCAGCGGCTCGAAGGCCCCTTCGGCGCTTATCTCCCAGTATTCTGGTATCCCGCCATATCCGGGCCACTCCACACGGCTTCTCAGGTCGGTCCAGAAGTCGACACAGTCTCCCTCGAGGCAGGACTGCAGATGCACGCCGTCGGTTATCGGGGTGGCAAGGAAGTTCAGGCCCAGAAGGACCGGTATGCGCACGCCGTCGCCGCGGTCGACATAGTCCAGATTCGGCCTGAGGAGGCAGCCAGTCGCCTCGGCCCCGGCAAGCATTATCGTCTCCCCACATTCGCCGTTGGTGCATCCCGCTGAATTGAAAGAGCGCGTGATCACGCCGGTGCAGGTCGTCTCGCAGTTACCGATCGTGTTGGCGTAGTTCGTCCCGCCCCCGATGATCGTGCATGTCGTGGTGCCGTGGTTCTCGGTATCTTCGTCCTTGACGGCGGTGTAGGAGTAATTCACCGTCGTAGACACGGTGAAGTTACGGAATGTCACTATTATGGGGTCGGCCTCTACCGTCTCGCTCCGTTCCGGGTCGTAGACGGAAGACGTGATCTCCTTCTGAAGCATATCCACGCAGTAGAACCTTTCGCCGTATCCTAGTGCGACTGAGGAGAAGGATACCTCGTACTCGCCGTTCTCATCCGAATCGCCGCCTGCGAGGTTGACTCCGTCCTCCAGGTCAACGTCAAGGTAGACCCCCTCGACCGGCTCGCCGGAACTGGTCGTAAGCTTAAGGGTGACTGTCGCCACGCACATATCCTCGTCGCCCGGATTGATGACAGCGCGCAGGATCTCCGACTTGTCGATTGACATCGACAGGCG
>Ga0315542_1002579_pt1 | contig 10978 bp, 8 predicted proteins | sample SalMarSW160120MG_FD_202541 | JGI IMG/M metagenome (GOLD analysis project Ga0315542, IMG submission 202541) | Salt marsh sediment microbial communities from the Plum Island Ecosystem LTER, Massachusetts, United States - Salt Marsh Sediment SW1601-20 ... | reverse complement strand
CGGGTCGGAAAACCAGCACAACGAAGATACTATTGCCCGGATCGGCGGCATTGCACCCGTAAGCGCGGCAGACCGGATAGCCGCTTTGTGCATACATTCGGCGTCAAAACAAAAAAACAACGGTCGCATAAAGCGGGAGTAGACCGACACGTGAAACTCCTGAATAAAACAGCTTGAAAAAGTGTACCGACGTGGTAATGATAGATATATGAAATATCTCAGAGTAATCTCGGCGCAAACAAAGCCTGCAGGTCAGTACGGCCTGATCCGGGAGGATAACATCCACCTCATTGAAACATCCCCGCTGCCGGGACCGATCAAAGAGACCGGGACCGTATTTCCGCTTGATGACGTCCGGGAATTTCTGGCGCCGGTGGAGCCTCCGAACATCATCGGCATCGCCCTTAATTACCACGACAGCCTCAGGGAGAGCGGAATCGAACCGCCGCCCGAACCGGTGGTATTCCTCAAGGCCACCTCTTCAATGGTGGGACATCTTCAGCCGGTTTTGCTGCCTGCCGAAGCGCCCCATTCAGTCGACTACGAGGCGGAATTGGCCGTGGTCATCGGAAAAACATGCCGACGCGTTTCTGAAGAGGAGGCAGCGTCATGTATTTTCGGGTACACCTGTGCCAACGATCTAGGCGCCCAGGACTGCCTCCGGAAACGCGACAAGCAGTGGGCCCGGGGAAAATCTTTCGATACGTTCACGGCCGTCGGTCCGGTTATCGAGACAGAACTCGATACTTCCGATCTTCAAGTCCGGTTTCGGCTGAACTGTAAAACCATGCAAAACGGCAATGTCCGCAACATGGTTTTTTCAATACATTATCTCGTCAGTTATCTCTCGCGGCAGATGACCCTGCTGCCGGGCACTCTCATTCTCACCGGCGCGCCGGCCGGCACCGGGTCGCAGTGTACACCGCCGGTCTTTCTCAAACCAAATGACCGGATGGAAGTGGAGATTCCCGGTATCGGAGTGCTCTCAAACCCGGTCGTAGCGGAAAAGCCTCGAGCGGAATAATCTCCTATTTCTTCTTCCGCGCCGCGCGAAGCTCTTCTTTATAAAATTTATTGTAATAGGCACATCCGACCCTTGCCTGCGAACCCAGAAGTGTGCTGCAGCCATTGCAGACTGTACAGAAATCAATCCGATCAATTTCTCCGGCCAGGGCCTTCCTGGGAAACAGCGGATCGGCCAAGGACTGCCGGCCGACTCCCACCATATCCACGTGGCCGTCCTGAATATTTTTCGCAGCCCAGTACAGCAGGCTCTTTTTCTCCGGCACATCTCCGGACAGTCTATTTTCACCGTTTCTCAAATAGCTGTATGCCGAACCGATCAGGGGCACCTTGACAGCGTCTCGAACCGCTTCGGCCCAGCCGAACTGCCGGTACACGCCCATGGGATAATTATGAGTGGGCCGGGTAATTTCGCCGGTCATGACCGGTATGCCGCTGGACACATTGATAAAATCAAATCCGGCATCTTCGATCAAGCGGCATAATGCCAGCGGCTCCCGAAGATCTTCTGCCACCTCATCCGGGCCGGCGGTTCCAAAACCACCTCGAATCCCTTCATACATTGATATCCTGGTGCCGAATATGAAGTTGTCGTCTTTTATGGCGGATTTCATCATACCGGCCGTTTCTCTGAAAAAGCGGGTCCTGTTTTCGAAGCTTCCCCCGAAGCGGCCATTCTTGGTGTTGGCCGGGCGAAGCAGCTGGCCCCCTAAATATCCATGGCAATTCTTGAAATCGATTCCGTCCGCGCCTGCCTCATGGGCAATAAGCGCGGCCCTGACCAACTGCCCCTGAATCTCTGCGATATCGTCGTCCGTAAGGATACGAACGGTGGAATCGGTTGTCGGCGTATAGGCAGGGTAATACGAGACCACATCCGAAAAGCTGCCGCTGATGATCCCTGAATGGTTGATTTGAAAAATCACCAGCGAATCCGGATTGATTTTCTTGATTTCCTCGACCAGTTCGGCAAGGGATCCTCTATTCTTCTCTTCTATGACCAGCTGGTTCCTGCGCGCCCGGCTGCGCGGTGAAATGGTAAGGGACTCGACCATGATCATGCCGGCGCGGCCTTCGGCCAGTTGCCGATATCGCTTGCGGGTCAAATCGGACGGATTGCCGTTTTTATCTGCGTCGTTGCACTCCATCGGCTGCGTCACGAGTCGATTGGGAGCGGTCCGGTTGCCGATTTTCATAGGGTTTGAAAGTACACTCAGGTCCATGCAAAACCTCCTGTTTGTTGATGTCTAAACCGAAAAACCAAAGAAAAAGCTATAGTATGCGGAGGTGAAATCCGCCGTCCACATTGAACACCTCTCCGGTGGAAAATAGAAAGGAATCCCGCGCAATGGCCGCAACCGCGCGGCCGATATCATCGGGGACCCCCCACCGTCTGATCGGCGTCAGGCCTTGGGCAATAAGTTCGTCGTAGTGTTCTTTCACCCCGGCGGTCATGTCGGTTTCGATGATGCCCGGCCTCACCTCGTAAACGCCGATACCGTATTCAGCCAGCCTGGCGGCATAAAGCGCGGTCATCATGGATACACCGGCCTTGGAAACGCAGTACTCGCCTCTTGAAGGTGATGCGGTATAGGCGCTCATAGAAGAAACATTGATTATTTTCGGATGGATCTTTGGATCCGTCCGCTTCTGGTCGATCATCCAGTTCGCAATGTTTTGGGTCAAAAAATAAGGCCCTTTCAAGTTGATGTTGATGAGCCGGTCAAAACTCTCTTCGGAAGCAACCAGTATATCCTCGCGAACCGTCGGGGCGACCCCGGCGTTATTTACCAGGATATCGAGCCTGCCGCACCTTTCCCGTATCTGTGAAACAAGCTTCTCGCGGTCCTTGCGATTGGAAATGTCCCCCTGGATATACAGGCAGTCTTCTCTCAGGGCGTTCACGTCGTCAAGGGCCTGCACGGCGGCATCGACGGGCGAAGTTGAATTCAGAACAATCCGGAAGCCTTCCCGGGCGAGCTGCCTGGCGATACCCAGTCCTATCCCCCGCCGGGACCCGGTAATCAGCGCAACTTCTTCCCTCGATTTTTCAGCATTCTCATCCACACACATTTTCCTCCGCAAAATTTGTTGCTAATCCATCTTAATGACAACCTTGATAGCGTCGGTCTTTTCATCCATCAACAGCTCAAATCCTTCCTGGAGGGAATCCAAAGGCAACACATGCGAAATGAGTCTTCCCGGCTGAACCCGCTTTTTTTCCATCAATTTCAAGGCAGCTTGGAAATCCCGGCAATACCCCTGAGACCCTACCAGCGAAATCTCCTTCTGGATAAACAAATTGGGTGCCAGCGTGATTTTCGGTTCTTCAAAGATCCCGAGCAGGACCGCAGTGCCGCCTTTTTTGAGCACATCCAAAGACTGCTGCAGTGTTTTCTGGAGGCCGACCGCTTCAAAAGAAAAATCGGTTCCCAGCCCGGATGTTTGGGCCAGTATACCGGCAACAGCATCTTCCTGCAGGTTGTCAAACACGTGTATTGCGCCGAGCGCCGTCGCAAGTGCCAATCGGTCCGCCCGGGCACCCGCCAGGAAGGTGTCCCCGGGACCCAAATTATCGACGAGCATCAAGACAAACAGCCCGATAGCCCCGTCGCCGAATATCGTCACCGTGTTACCGAAACGAATGCCGGCTTTGTTGACGGCGTGAACAGCAACCGAAAGCGGCTCCACCAGCGCCCCTTCTTCATAGGTAGCATTTGCGGGCAGAGGGTATAGCCGGCTCTCATCGCAGATAAAATACGGTGCAAATCCGCCCTGTCCCCTGCGATATTGAAAACTGATATTACTGCAGAGATTATAGCGGCCCGAAAGACAGAATTCACACTTGCCGCAAGCAATAACCGGCTCCACCACCACCCGATCGCCTTCCCTGAACCGGGACACCTGCCCGCCGACGCGTTCCACCCTGCCGGCAAGTTCGTGGCCGACAGCGGCGGGGAGCGGCGCCGAGGGATGCCTGCCCTTGAAAATGTGCAAATCACTGCCGCAGATCGCTGCCGCCTTCATCCGAATCAAAACGTCATGATCGTGAAGTTGACCCAGCACCTGTTCGCGGAATTCCACCTTGCCGGGCGCCGCCACCACTGCCATGGGAAATGTCTTTTTCATAGGGACTTCCAAGGAATTAATTTTGAGCCAATTGTTCGCCCAGTAAGGCATCGAGACGTCTCCCGAAGCACGCTCAGGGAGGAAGCCTCTTCTGAAGTGACTGGTGAGAGGGCACCGTCTTTTCGTGACGTATCTCTGGGGGAAGCCGCAGCCATCCCGAAGGGTGGAATGTGGAGGGGGCAAAACTCCCCCGGAGATACGTCACAGAAAAGCCCAGCCCGGAGCCTCGGAACGGAAGAAATGGCTTCCTCCCTGAGCAGCCTGCTGGTTTCAGCCGCGCTGAGCCCGGCGGCCGGGACGCTGCTGCCGCCGATGACGATCACGTCATACCTCTCGGTCATATCGCGTTTCCCGTGCAATTTCGACTATCCGGCGGCTGGCATTGGCGTAAACGATCTTTTCATCGCGGAATGCCGGCATTTCTATGGGCGCCAGCCCAGGGTGAAATGTCATCAATACCTTTAGGGGAGATTTCACATCATCGGATACCAGGCCGTGCTGAGCACCGGGTACAACGAGAATTATGTGCCCCGGTTTAACGTCGCAGACCCGCTGATCCAGCACCATTTTCCCGAAACCAGCCAATATCAGATAGGTTTCTATGGTTTCCCCATGGACGTGTACCGGTGAATCGATGATATCGAGTGCCGCTACGGAGGCGCAAGGAACCTTGTGTTTTTTCCCTTTTTCATCCTCAAACTCACGAATTTCATCGATCAGAAACCCTTTTACGCCGCAGACACTCATCGGACTCCCGCTGAGATCATCGGGTATCTGAGAAATCACGGCGTTTTCACGCTCGCTGCTCCCCCGGCGGCAAAAGCCGATCGTCCGTGATTTTTTGTTGAAAAATTTCACATCAAATTCTTTTTGCAATTGTTAAAACCTCTCTCCTTCTATCTTCTCAGGCGCCGCTTTACGTCCTCCAGACGTTCTTCAAGCCCTCCCTCGCCGGGCAGCATCCGTCGAACCCCGAAAAAGGGAAGATCATTCATCCGGCGCTCGCCGGCCAGTTTTTGGAGTTCTTCGATAAAAACGCCGGAGCCCTCTTTCTCAGAGGTGTCGCGATCAATTCCCAGCATAGTTCCCTTCCCCTTGGTGACTTCAACCCCACAGGAAGGGCTCGGATTCATACCGATAATTCCCAGGATCTCGTAACCGTCTGCGAGGTAGGCTTCCGTCTGGTCCATAACGGTCAGGGCGGTTTGACGAAAACAGGCCCGCATATCGGCCTCAGACATTTCGCCGTAAAGCCCTTTCTCCAGGCCCAGGCAGAGAAATTCCGGACAGGGCATCTGGATGATGCCGACGCCGCTTTCCAGCAGCGTCTGAATCAGCGGGATGGTCGCCCCCTCAAACGCTGACCCTCCTGGAAAACGGGTATTGGTATTCAGGAAACAATGGGCGAGGAAGACGATCCGGCGACCGCGCCGGTCTGTTAAAAACAGGTACCCGAGCTTATATGCATCCGTAAAAGGACCTTCATAACTCAAGTCGCCGGTGGCCCAGATGGCAATAAAAAAAGGCAGCTTGCCCAGGGCGATGTTTTCAAGCGTTTGCGCGCTGCACCTGAGTACCATGTCCGCTTCGGCAGAATCGCAGGATTCAATGGCGCCCTCTGAAACCCGCCAGAAAACTGTTTGATCGCCGACCTCCCATCGAATGGTGCGCTGCCAATCCCGGGCGGTTTGCATGCGAGCTCTTTTTCGTAATTGATCGAGAAGCTGAGCCACTGAATCGTCTGTTATCATGGGTTTCTCCTTCATTTCATTCTCAGGTCGAGACCTGCTCCCTTGGGCGCCGGGTTGGCTAAGCGCGCGTAGAGCGTCAGGATGCCCTCCGTCACTCGCCCTTTTGGACGAACCCAGGCATTCATGCGATTATCCAGTTCTGCTTTTCCGATATTGATATTCAGTGTCCGCCCGGGAATGTCGATTTCGATCAGATCGCCGTCTTTAACGACGGCCAGCGGTCCCCCTTCCGCGGCCTCCGGAAAAACCTGGCAGATAAAAGGTCCCCGGGCAAAACCGGAAATTTTTCCATCCGTCACCAGCGCGCATTTGGTCTCCAGCCCGAGCGCCTTCATGTACCCGATGACTTTAAAAACCTCCGTCAGGCCGGGGCCACCTCTGGGACCCTCGTACCGGACTATGACGACATCGCCCGGTGCGATCCGCCCCTCCTGCAGGCCCGTGAGAGCCGCTTCCTGGCTGTCAAAGACCTTGGCCGGGCCTTTGTGCTGCATCATTTCAGGCGCAATGACGGTGGGTCTGACCACGGCCGAATCGGCCAGGTTTCCCCGTAAGACCACAAGGCCCTCTTTGGCGACCGGATCTTTAAAATCCCGAATGACCGCCGACGGAGAAGCGCTGATTTGCTCAAGGTTTTCTCCGACTGTTTTTCCGGTGACCGTCAGCGCCTCCCCATCCAGCAGGGAAGCGATCTGTTTCATCACGGCCTGGACACCGCCGGCCTCTTCAAAATCGCGCATCGTATAGGGGCCGCCTGGCCGCACGGCAGCCAGACATGGCGTTTCCCGCCCCAGAGATTCTATCAGATCCAGGTTTATGCGGTCTTCGAGTCCCAATTCGTAGGCGATCGCCAGAAGATGGACCACCGCATTCGTGGAACCGCCGATCGCATGAAGGACGCGGATTGCGTTCATGAGACCCTGGACATTGATTATATCGGTCGCCTTCACATTTTTCTCGTACAGATCGACGATCCGCCTCCCTGATTCCTTGGCGATCCACAAGCGCTTGGCGGAAACCGCCAGCGCCGTGCCGCCGTCCGGGAGAGCCATGCCCAGGGCCTCGCACAGGCACTGCATGGTGTTTGCGGTCCCGAGGAGCGCACAGGAACCGGCTCCTGGACAGGCATGGTCCTCGAGGGCCTGGAGTTCTTCCGGCGAGACCCTTGGATTTCCGACACCGTATGCCCAGCATTCGGCATCGACATTGGTGGTGTCCAGATCCTCCCCCTGATAACGGCCCGAGTCCATCGGGCCGCCAGGGACAATAATCGTGGGGATACCCAGCCGGGCAGCCGCCAGCAGGTGTCCGGGGACGTTTTTGTCGCAGGACGAAATCATAACGAGTGCGTCGAACATATGAATCTGCGTGGAGGCTTCTAGTTCGGCAGCGATAATATCCCGGGTGGGAGTGTCATAGCGGATCCCGTGACGACCCACGGCCATGGGACACATGGCAAAGCTTCCGAATTCAAAAGGGGTTCCGCCGGCCTGCCAGATGCCGGCCTTGACGGCCTCGGCAACGGACTTGAGGTGAATGTGTCCGGGGCTGGTTTCGCCCCAACTGTTGGCCACACCGATTCTTGGTCTCTTCAGATCCTCGGAAGTATACCCGACGGCTCTGACCAGGGATCTTGCGCGCGCATTTTCCGGCCGTTGCAAAAACGCCACGTTTTCACTGACTCGTCTTGTTTCTTTCACGACATGCTCACTTTCCTTTCAGCGTCCGGGTTGGCCCGGTTCGCCCGACCGGTGAAAAACGACGGGGGCGGATTGTCATCGATAAATCTCACCCTTTTTAAACGCCGCCCAGGCCGTCTCGAACCACGAATCCGTTTTGGGCAAAGGACGGCGAGGTACCCAGGTATGCCTGCTTTCTCCGCCCTTTACAGTGTTGGTTTCGAGCACTTTCGTTCGAAAGCCCGAATTCTCAGGTACGAAATTCCATTCCGACCCCAGGCGGGGATGCGCCGGGTTGCCTTCCGGGTCCAGCACCATGGCGGATCCCCTGCTGCCGGTACCGCTTTCAACCGCAAACCGCATAGCGTCAAGGTACACAACATGGGCATAGCAAAGCTGCCGGACCGTGAAAGCCTTTTTCAGGCCATCCAGCCCGTTAAAGGTGCATCCCCGGGACTCCAGGCGATGCCATTGCGCCCGGGCATCCTTGACGGCTCTGTCCAACTTGTCCAGAGAGCGGATGTGCGCGCCGGAATCGGTCATTCTGGACTGAAACGCAGCTATTTCAGCCGACCAGGACGAAGGCGCATTTTTGCATTTTCCCATCCAGAATAGAAGCGTTGCAGCAGATGCGGCCGCTTCCTTCCTGACGGATGCCATGTCAAGCGTTGTCCCACAATAGCAATTGGCAATATATTCGGCCGCGCGAAGACCGCCGACCTGCCCGGAATTGAGCGCCGTGCCGCCCGGACGGGATACCCCGTGGGATCCGTTGACTTCTCCGACCGGAAATAAATGTTTGATATTGACAGACTCCCACCACAAATTTGCCGCCAGGCCCCCGTTATTGTGCTGCGCGCATACAGCGATTTCCAGCGGCTCGGTCGAAAGATCGATATTATTCTGCCGGTATAGCGCAGCGGCCTCCGGATTCATCGCCTGCAGCCGCTCAAACGGACTGGATTGGACGGCCCTGGATCGGGTTAAATAGTCGCGGGCCTCACTACTGAGGTTCTGAACGCTGAATCCTTCCGGATCGGACCGATAATCCAAAAAAACGTGCCGCTTTTTGACAACGGTTTCAAGATAAACCAGGATATCGACGAGTGAAGAACCGCCGACTATTTTCTTGCTGTCAAAAGGCCACTGGTACCCCTTCAGGAATACAGCGCTGTTCATTTCGCCGGGAGTGGAAAAATAGGGTTTCAAGAACTCTGTTTCCGGCTCGCCGGCGCCCGGTCCCTTGCTGATAAAACGGGGAATGACCTGCATGTAAGACCCTGAAACGTTCCAGCGATATCCAGTCGAAGCCAGGCCATACTGGAATTCGGGTAGATTCCGGGCCGACGCGCCGGCCAGAAACGCCAGACCGATTCCCCCGGTATGCACTTCGGGGTAGACACTCGTCTTATAGAGTCCGCCGGGACCGCCGGTTGCGAACACGACATTCTCGGCAATGTAGACCTCGAAAATGGATGACACGTTTTCAGGGTCTTCTCCGTGGGTCTCGCCGTTCAGGATGATCGCCCCGGCGGCCCGGGTTTCCGATTCCGTCTCGATGGTGAGCAGTGAAACCGCAAGGCGGTTTTCACGGACCGGTATCCGGCGCCGCCTGACTTCCCGAATCAGGGAACGGCACATTTCCCGCGACGTATAGGGGCCGGCCGAGGTGGCCCGTTGACGGGGATCATGATCGGTCTTATAGCCGGGAAACTGCCCGAATGCATCCCTCGGGAAAGCAACGCCGAGGTTCACGAGGTTCATAAACGCCCTGGGGGACAGGCTGGCTTCGACGAGCGCCAGGTCGCCGTGCATGCCGCCTCCATGGTACAAGGCCTCGGCGACAAATTCGATCGAATCCGGTTCGGACCCGCACATCCCGAGTTTATAGTAGGTCTGCTTGTCGCTTCCGGCATTGATGGAGGTCCCCATTTGGAGGCCTTCTGTTACGATCAGCACGTCCTCGACCCCGTTGCTGTTGAGCTGGACCGCCGAGTTTAATCCGGCGGCCCCGCTCCCGATGACCAAGGTGTGAACCTGATAACAATCGATCGAAAATCGTTCGCCGGAATTGGGCTGAATTGTGAGGGTGTCTTTCTTCATCATCAAGGCCTTTAACCCATAAAAAAGCTCGGGACCCAGAGGGTTAACGCCGGCACGAAAGCGACGAGCAGCAGAAACGCGACCATAACGGCCAGTAACGTCAAAAGCGGTTTTGATATGTTGCTGATCGTCGTCTTCCCGACGCTGCAGGCCACGAAGGTGCAGACCCCCACCGGCGGCGTCGAAAGGCCGATCGCCAGGTTGATGACCACCATGCACCCGAAATGGATCGGATCGATTCCCAGCTTTGCGGCGATGGGGGTCAGAATGGGAACGAAAATGATGATCGCCGGGGAGCAATCCAGAAAGGCACCGACCACCAGAAGCATTCCGTTCAAGGCCAGAATGATCAAGAAGGGACTTTTCAGGCTCTCAACGATGGCGGTCGCCAGTTTAAGTGGGATCTGTTCGCTGGCAAGCACCCAGGAGAGGCTGGAGGCTGTGGCGATAGTGATCATGACCAGCGCCGACGTATAGCAGGCCTGGACAAAGATACGGGGGATATCGGTAATTTTAATGGAATGGTAAACAAAAAGCACCAGCACGAGTGCATAGGCCACGGCGACGGCAGCCGATTCGGTTGCCGTGAAGACCCCCGAAAGGATACCGCCGATAATGATAACGGCTGTCATCAGGGCCAGAAAAGACTTGCGAAACGACACCCAGATCTTCGTGAGCGAAAAAGAATCCTCGCGCGGATAGTTGTTGATGCGGGCATAGATATAGCTGACTGCCATAAGCCCCACCCCCATCAACAGCCCGGGGATATAGCCTCCGAGAAAAAGCTTCGCAATGGAGACATTGGCCGTGATACCGTAGACCACCATGGGGATGCTGGGAGGAATGATCACGCCGATTGATCCGGCAGCGCTTTGAATGGCGACACTGAACGGCCGCGGATATCTTTTCTTGACCATGGCCGGAATCATGACCGATCCCACCGCTGCGGCATCGGCAGCGGCCGAACCTGAAATGCCGGCAAAAAACATCGCGGCAACGACCGTAATCATCGCCAGCGCACCCCGAATAAAACCCACGAGTGCGGATGCAAAATCGATGATCCGGCGGGAAATATCTCCTTCTTCCATGAGCTGACCGGCCAGTACAAAAAACGGGATGGCCATAAACGGAAAGGAGTCCGTCCCGCGCATCATGGTTTGAACAATGATGTTCAGGGGGACATCCGTAAAGAGATAGATGGAAGCCATCGAAACGATTCCCACCGCAAACGCAATCGGAACATTGATTGCGAACAGTATGATCATGCTGGCAAATAAAAAGAGGGTCATGAGA
>Ga0315542_1002578_pt1 | contig 10979 bp, 10 predicted proteins | sample SalMarSW160120MG_FD_202541 | JGI IMG/M metagenome (GOLD analysis project Ga0315542, IMG submission 202541) | Salt marsh sediment microbial communities from the Plum Island Ecosystem LTER, Massachusetts, United States - Salt Marsh Sediment SW1601-20 ... | reverse complement strand
AACGACCTAACCCCTTGAATTCATTGTGGTGGGCGATGCGCGACTCGAACGCGCGACCTCTGGTTCCGGAGACCAACGCTCTATCCAACTGAGCTAATCGCCCGCATGATTTTTTATGTATCAGGTTTTGCGGGGCTGGTCAAGAAGAGATACCTGAAAAAACCGGTGTCAGGCTTGACACCGGCGGTCTCCATACTTATGATAAAAAATGTAAGAGAGAGAACCTGGGGTACCCGTGCTAGGTCCAAGAGCTTGATCACCAAAAATAGGGGAAAAAGCAGGCTAGAGACACAACGGTATCGACGGGGAGGGGATGCAGTTTTTATGAAATGCATCCCCTTTTTCTTTTCTGCACACCTATATTTCGCGCTGGCCACAATGTCCTCCTGCTTCATGAATGGTGGATGCCTCCTTCACTACGTTCCTAAAAATGTTGACAGTAAAAAGGAATCATGGTATCAAAACTCTGAATTTGGTTTCTCTATTGCCTTTCAATCTTCGATGGGGTGCCGCTATGCAAAATGATGAAGAGTCTTTCGCAGAAAAGAAAACCGGGGAAGAAGAAATCATTGATTTCGAATTTGATGAACTTTCAGAGGACGCGGGCGATCTGGAGGTGACTGAAGTCGATGAAGAAGAGATAATAGAGCTTGTTGATGTGGTTGAAGGGGGCAAAGAGGCGGCATCACCCGACTCTGAAACTGCAGAAATTGAACGCCTCCTGGATGAAGAGGGAGCTCTGGAAGAGGTTGAGGTTGAAGAACCTTCTGAGGAGAATCTCGATCTGGAATCGGAAACGGAAGATGTGTCTGACTCGGAACTGCTGGAACCTGTTGAAGAGGACGAGTTCGAGTTGCTGGAGTCCGAGGAGACCCGCGCTATATCCGAAGAAGAAGGACCGGCCAGTCTGGAACAACAAACTCAGGATCTTGAGCTGGATCTTGACTCCGCACTCGAGACAATTGGGCCCCTTGAAAAAGAAGTCTCTTCGCAGGGATGGGACGAGCCGGAGGCCGCGGAGTCAGAGGACGCAGAAGAGGCGGAGCTGGAAGAACTCATTCCGGTAACTGAGGAGGAGAGCACTCGTCAGGAGACAGAAACAGTGGAGTCAACGGTCAAGCTGCCGGCCGAAGATCTGAGCGCCATTCTTCCCGGAGAAGAACAAGCAGATTTGGATGTGAGTGAAGGAATGCAGGCATTCCAGTCAATGACGGGCATTTCCGAAGAAAGACTGGAGGAAATTGTTACTCACGCCGTAAAAGAGGTGCTGGAGGATTCCTTGGAAGCGATGGTTGAACGGGCCGCCAGAGAAACCATGACCGGGGTGGCGGAAAGACTGATCTCGGAAGCGATCGAGTCCCTGAAGGAGAGCCTTGCATCTGCCTCCGAGTAGTTGAAAGTTCCCTGCGCCTCAAAAGAAAAACGAAGAAATGCCACTAATCGGGGGGTTGCCCAAGCTGCAACCCCCTTTTTTCATAACTCTGCAGGACGGGGTCGCAAATCCTGAAAAGAGAGGTAAGGAGTCGTTGATTGATGGAAAAAGATGCGATGAGTTCCGGCTATGAACCGGAACATGTTGAGAAAAAATGGTATGATTTCTGGGAGGAAAACGGGCTTTTTCGGGGAGATGCCCTTTCGGACAAAAAACCGTACTGCATCGTGATCCCGCCTCCCAACGTGACTGGTACCTTGCACATGGGACACGCCCTGAATAACACCCTCCAGGATATCCTCTGCAGGTACAAACGAATGAAAGGATACAACGTATTGTGGCAGCCCGGAACCGACCATGCGGGTATTGCTACCCAGAATGTTGTTGAAAAGGACCTGGCCGCCAAAGGGACGGACCGTCATGCGGTGGGGAGAGATAAATTTGTTGAGATGGTCTGGGAGTGGCGAGAAAAGTATGGTGGGCTCATCATCAACCAGTTGAAGAGACTGGGGTGCTGCTGCGATTGGTCCCGGGAACGCTTTACGATGGACGAAGGGCTTTCAAGAGCTGTCAAGGAGGTTTTTGTCCGGTTGTATGAAGAGGGACTTGTCTACCGGGGAGATTATATCATCAATTGGTGCCCACGCTGCCACACGGCCCTGGCAGACCTGGAGGTGGAGCATGAGGATAAAGACAGTTTTCTTTATCACATCAGATATCCCTTTGCCTCAGGAGACGGTTCCCTCGTCGTGGCTACCACCAGGCCGGAGACCCTGCTCGGCGATACCGCCGTCGCGGTAAATCCTGAAGATGACCGCTATAAGAATATCCACGGGAAATCCGTTCTCCTCCCCCTCCTCAACCGGCAAATCCCCGTCATTCTGGACAGATACGTGGACGTAGAGTTCGGTACCGGCGCATTGAAGATTACTCCTGCACACGATCCCAACGATTTCGAAATCGGGGATGCCCATGGACTCGATCGCATCAAAGTGATTGATGAAGACGGTCTGATGAATGACCTTGCAGGCCCCTATGAAGGGCTTGACAGGTTTAAATGCCGCGAGAAGATTCTGAAAGATCTCAAGGCACAAGACCTTCTTGAAAAAATTGAACCATACCGGCATGCGGTAGGGCACTGCTATCGGTGCAAGACCATGATCGAACCGCTTCTCTCCAAGCAATGGTTCGTGAAGGTCGGGCCGCTGGCTGAGAAGGCCCTCCAGGCCGTGCAGGAAGGGGAGACAAGGATCTATCCGGTCACCTGGGAGAAGGTTTATTTTGATTGGATGTCGAATATCAGGGACTGGTGTGTTTCCCGGCAGATCTGGTGGGGACACAGGATCCCAGCTTGGTATTGCCAGGAGTGTGGTGAAGTGATCGTTGCGAAAGAAGCGCCTGCGGAGTGTCCCGGATGTCAAGGCCGGAACCTGCTGCAGGAAACCGATGTCCTGGATACCTGGTTCAGTTCAGCACTCTGGCCCTTTTCCACCCTGGGTTGGCCTGATGAAACAGACGAATTGAAGACATTTTATCCCACATCAGTTCTGGTCACCGGTTTCGATATCCTCTTTTTCTGGGTCGCGAGAATGATGATGATGGGAATTCATTTCATGAGAGAGGTGCCGTTCAAGGATGTCTACATTCATGCGCTGGTAAGGGATGCCGAAGGCAAAAAGATGAGTAAATCAAAGGGGAATGTCATTGATCCCCTTGAGGTGATGGACCGTTTCGGCACCGACGCGTTTCGCTTTACCCTGGCAGCCTTTGCCGCGCAGGGAAGGGACATTAAACTTTCCGAGGAAAGGATTCTCGGGTACCGGCATTTCGTCAACAAGATCTGGAATGCTTCCCGGTTGGTTCTTATGAATCTGGACGGCCATGGCGGGTTCGACATAAATACCGACAATTTGACCCTTCCCGATCGATGGATCCTCTCGCGGATCGGGCTGGTGAGTTGGGAAGTTTCTGCGGCATTGGAGGAATACCGCTTTAATGATGCTGCCGGATCCTGTTACCAGTTTGTCTGGCATGAGTTCTGTGACTGGTACCTTGAAATGGCCAAACAGGGTATCTACAGCGATGATGAAAAGTTGAGGACAAACGCGAAGGCCTTGCTGGCATATGCGCTCAAGGCTATCCTCAAATTGCTGCACCCGTTTATGCCGTTCGTTACCGAGGAGGTATGGCAGCTGCTCCCGGGAACCCGGGAAAGCATCATGGTGGCCCCTTTTCCCGAGGTATCATCCGACGGGATATATGAAAAGGCCCTCGCAGATATGGAAATCCTGATGGGAGTTATTACCGGGATTCGAAATATCAGAGGTGAAATGCGCATCCCCCCCTCTACGCTGGTTCATGTGGTTATGGACGTTCCGGATGAAGACAGGCAGAGGGTCCTGCAGGAAAACCTTTCCCATATTTACACCCTTGCAAAGGTGGAGAAGCTTTCTCTTCTGTCCCATGTCCCAAAGCCTGAAGCATCGGCGACCGCGGTGCTCGGAGATGTTCAGATTCATGTGCTTTTGAAGGGTCTCCTTGATTTTGAGGAAGAAAAGAGGCGGATCAGGAAGGAAATCAAAAAACTTGAAAAAGATCTTACCCTGTCCAGTAGAAAGCTTTCAAACGCCGATTTTCTGGAGAAGGCTCCGGCAAAGATTGTTGAGGCAGTACGGGAGAAGGTCAATATTTTGACGGGGAAGGTTGAAAAATTGAATCAAAATCTGGACTTTTTCAATGGAATAGAGAACTGAAAGACGCTGAGAGGAACGTCCGTGATGGATACGCCGGCTATAGAAATTAAGGACCTGTGGTTTGCTTACGGTGGGATTCCTGTTCTGAAAGAGGTAAGTTTTACCCTGGAGCAGGGTGATTTCATGGCTATTCTGGGTCCCAACGGCGGAGGAAAGACCACTCTTTTGAAGCTCATGCTGGGCATATTAGAGCCGAAACGGGGGGAGATACGGATTCTCGGGAAAAAACCACATAATGCCAGGGAAAGACTGGGATATGTGCCCCAGAGTACGGATATCAATCTGACTTTTCCCATTTCTGTTTTTGAACTGGCACTAATGGGACGCCTGTCCCGTTCCAGGTTTGGCAGGCGCTACAGCTACGAGGATAAGGAAAAAGTTGCGTCTTTGCTTAAAAAAGTGGGAATGTGGGAATATCGGTTCCGGCCGGTGGGGAGTCTCTCAGGGGGGCAGAGACAGCGGATATTCATTGCGAGGGCATTGGCTGTTGAACCGGAGATTCTTTTCCTCGATGAACCAACGGCCAGTGTTGACCGGGAATTTGAGATCGGCCTTTACGATCTTTTGAAAGAGCTGAATGAGAACGTGACCATCGTGGTTATCACCCATGACGTGGGAGTGGTCTCAAGACACGTAAAATCGGTTGCGTGCGTCAATCACAGCCTTATTTTTCACGAAGACGGGAAGATCACAAAAGAGATGATTGATATGGCCTATACATGCCCCGTGGACCTGGTAGCCCATGGCCTTCCACACAGGGTGTTGCCCGATCACGAGGAGGAATGAGCGTATGTGGGAAGCGCTCCATTTTGAGTTCATGCGGAATGCCCTTATGGCAGGCGTTTTTGTGAGTATTGCCTGTGGTGTTGTCGGCTCTCTGGTCGTGGTGAACAGGCTTGTGTTCTTATCTGGCGGGATTGCACATTCCGCGTATGGAGGAATTGGCATGGCCCTCTATTTCGGTATATCACCCACGGTCGGGGCGGGCATTTTTTCCGTAGGGTCATCACTGATTATGGGGGCGGTGAGTCTCAAAAGCAAGCATCGCACCGATGCGATTATCGGGGTCCTCTGGGCGGTGGGAATGGCTATTGGGGTCGTCTTCGTGGATCTCACGCCAGGGTATCATGTGGATCTCATGAGTTACCTCTTCGGGAGTATTCTGGCGGTACCAAAATCTGATCTCTGGTTCATGTTCCCGCTGGATCTGCTTATTATTCTGGTGGTCCTGTTCTTTTTCAAGGAGTTTCTGGCCCTATCTTATGATGATGAGTTCGCCCGAGTAAGAGGTATTCCCGTCAATGCGCTGTATCTTGTGTTGTTTTGTATGATCGGTTTTTCCGTAGTAATGGTCATCCGGATCGTCGGGCTTATCCTGGTCATCGCACTCTTGAGTATTCCCCCCTACATTGCAGAAAAGGTGACCGCTTCCCTGGGAAAGATGATGGTTCTTTCTTCCCTCTTCGGTATCCTTTTCACTGTTATAGGTCTTTGGATTTCCTACCGTTTCAACCTTACTTCCGGTGCGGCTATCATCCTGGTTGCGGGTGCGGCTTTTTTCCTCACCCTGGCGCTTGACCGCTTCAGCGGACCAGATCAGCACCAAAACGAGGAAGCGTGAATGCCGCCCGGTGTACCTCGGGGGAGTAGTACTTGAGACCCCGGAGAGAGAGGGCCCTTTCCGGAGCGAGATCGCTGACTGGGTCATATTTGAGAGAACAGAAAAAGAACCCTATTATGCCGCTGGGGTAGGTGGGGACAAGCGTGTTGTAATAGCCCACGTTCGGGTAAATATCCCGGGCGATAGCGGCGACCTCCTTGATCACGTTCCGATGAAGATAAAGTGATTCACACTGGGTGACGGCAATCCCATCGCTCCTGAGAGCGGCCTTCATGTCTTCATAGAACTTCCGCTGGAAAAGGATCTGGCCCGGCCCGACAGGATCGGTGGAATCCACTATAATGACATCATAGGTGTCCTGATGTTGCGTGACAAAACGGGCGCCATCCTCAAGAAATACCTGCAGCCTCCGGTCATCAAAGGAAGCGGCGAGCGAAGGAATATACTTTCTGCAGGCACTGATAACTTCTCCGTCAATTTCACAGAGGTGAATTTCTTCCACCGACGGGTGCTTGAGAACTTCCCTCGCCGTACCACCGTCTCCGCCTCCGATGATAAGGATTTTTCTGGGCTCCGGGTGCACCAGAAGGGGGACATGCGCAATCATTTCGTGGTACGCGAATTCATCAAATTCCGTGAGCATGGTAATGTTATCAAGAACCAGCATTTTCCCCATACATTCGGTCTCAAATATCGCCAATTCCTGAAACGGGGTTTTATAGTGGCAGAGGATTTCCCTGACCTTGATACTGAGCCGCAGTCCGTGGGATACTTCGATGTCATCGTGAAACCAGAGGTCCAGCAACTGGTTTTTCGCAGGGTCAAATGTTGAAAGGCCGAGCTCATTTTTCATATTATTGCTCATGGTGTGTTCTCCGGAGAAAAATTTTGCGTGTAGCCGGCACTATACGCAAAGATGCTTTCCCGGTCAATTTGAAACGATGGCACCCGGACACAAAAAGAAGGGATTGAGGTATTCCCCAATCCCTTCCGGAACAAAAGCCCAGTCGCCTAAAGGCGGGCTACGTATCTTTTACAAGACTTTCTAATATTTCATATACTCCTTTGGCGTGTTTGCCACGATATACTTGGCCGCTTCGTACATGCACTTCCGAATGGCCTTTTCCATGGGTGTCTTGGCAAAAGCTCCGAGACCTCCTCCCATGCCGCCGCTGCCGGTCAGAATGCCCAGGGACCCGCCCAGGTTTACATCCTTAGCTTCACCTTCCACTCGGGTGGCCGCCAGGACTTCGGAGGTATGGGTGTCAACAATACGCACATCCATAGCCATGCTTGATTTCTTGAATGCCCCGCCTATGGCGCCGAATAGGGCGCTTGCCTTGCCCAGCACACCGCCGCCAAGTCCGCCGCCCCCGCCGGAGGAACCCGGGTCCCATCCGGTGATGGCGCCCATTATCAAGATATCAGCCCCTTTGATGCCGCCTTTCTTGATGCCGCTTTTGTCCGTATAGCCTGAACTCGAGAGGGACATCTCCTGTTGCAGGGAGGCGAGATTCTGTCGTTCGAGGACTCGGTATCTCTTTGTCTGAACCAGGGTGGTGGTGAGCATGTCCCGGAGGCCCGTCGTGTACCCTGCGTAATTTGAATGTGATATGCTGATAGGTTTTGAACCCACCCCAGAGATCGTGGTTGTACCACTGCTTCCTCCCACCTTCCATTCAAAATTTGCAACGGCTATCTTTGCCTTGGGACCGCTGTAAGGGGGAAGTTCCGTTTCCAGGCCCCTATCGACACTGGCTTTGGGTTGCACCTGGCTTTCCATACACCCTGTCGTTGCAAAAAGGAAAACCAATGAAATGAACGCTACCGATACAAACAAGACCCTTTTTCGCATATGTGCCTCCTTTTATGAAAAATTATCTCGAGTGGGTTTGAATATCCCAAGAACACTATCCAATGATTGAGTCCCTGTTACCCTGCTCGTCTGATTTTGTCAACCAAAAATGGAGGGGTACCATAGGGCTCTTGGAACGGAATTCATATGCAAAGGCTATGCCGCAGTTGATGTGAAATCCCCTCCATTTTCTTTCCCCCCAAACTGATTTTGAGCAATCGATACCTGCTGGAAAGCAGACACCTGAGGAAATTCATCACTTGACAGGGGGCCGACACATGGTAAATGATAAAACCTGTTCACTGTTGGGAGACAGGTATGAAATGGGACGTCTTCAGACCACGGATCAAAGCAAAGGCTGATCCCGTGGAAGAGGCTATCGAGAAACTGGAAAAGGTCATTGAAAAATTCGCCCCTCGAAAATATTTCAATGAGCGGGAACGATCGTATTACAATTACAGAACACTGCCGCTCTATCGGGAAAAACTGTTCAATTTTCTTCAAATAATCTCAAGAAAAGAGCGATTGAAAGGGGACCCCACAACTTTCGCGCAGGACCTCTTTCTGTCACTCAGGAATTTCTACGATCCCAGAATGAAAGCTTCCTCCGGAGCCATTGTAAGAGATCCGGCTTTCAAAAGGAAATTCAAAGAAATCTATCGCTGTTTTTATGACGCTGAAAGCCCCCCGTTTCAGGAGATTGCCGACTGGTTTAGTAAAGCGGACCATTAGCCCGCATTTTCCGGCCGAATGACCTGTCGTTCAATGTATGGCAAAACATGAGAATGGGGCGGGCTTCATTATGTTGGGGCAGGCGGCCACGGCCAATTTTCAGGGACAGGGGACTCAATGATCACGTCCATGTTCCGCGTGGGGTGCCGACAGATAATCCGTTTGGAAAAGAGGGCTACAGCCCGCGAGGAGAGAGCCTGGGAAGAGCCGTATTTCAGGTCACCAAGAACAGGGTGACCCAATGCTGCGAGCTGACAGCGCACTTGATGATGGCGTCCCGTGATGAGCCTCACTTCCACAAGACTCAATGCCGCCCGGCTTTCAAGAACCCGGTACTGGAGCACTGCCAGCCGACCGGAAGGATCATACGGGTCGGTGACAATCGATTTGTTGCGGGTCCTGGCGAGATATAGTTCGGATGCTCCTTCGAGGGGGTGCAAGTTGCCGTGCACGATTGCCCAATAGGTTTTTCGAATGGTGTGGTCTCGGATCTGGGCGGAGAGGCGGCTCGCGGCCTTTGACGTTTTTGCGAAAAGCACCGCGCCGGCAACGGGTCTGTCGAGCCGGTGCACCAGACCGAGAAATACCTTGCCCGGTTTTCCATACCGGTTCTTGATCCACTCTTTGGTCCAATCCAACAGAGAGAGATCACCGGTTTTGTCTCCCTGAGTCAGCATGCCGGCGGGCTTATACACTCCCAGGAGATGATTGTCCTCATACAGGATTTCTATTTGATCTTCAAGTTTCGATATGGACATTGTGCGATCCCGGCAAAACGACTTCATCTAAATTAGGTATCATATCTCGAAGGAAGCCGCAATAACGCAGGTGGACGTTCATAAAATGGAAAGAAATGCAATGAAACCCAGCCGTTCATCTATGATCAGGATTTTTGAGCGGTGCGGATTTGACCTGAGGAAGGATGTCTCCGGACTCCTGTGGCGCTTTCACCGGCAGATCCACGAGAAAAGTGACGCGCTGGACCTTACCCGGATAAAAAATTTTGAAAGCATGGTGCTCAAACACTATGTGGACTGCGCATACGTACCGAAACTGGTTTCGCTCCCTTCACCTCTGCTTGACATTGGATCCGGCGCGGGGTTCCCCGGTGTCGTCATCAAGATTGTGGAACCGCGGGTACACCTCATTCTGGCGGAGGGAAGGAAGAAGCGCGCGGTATTCCTCGAAGAAGTGTGCGGGTTGCTGGGGCTGGATGGGATAGAGGTCTTCCCGCACAAGATTCCCGGGCGATTTGAAAGGGAAATTGGCGGAGTGATTACCAGGGATCTGGAGAAAATTCCCAGGACCCTGGAGCGGGTGGCCCCACTCTTGACTGGAGGTGGGAAGGCCCTTTTCATGAAGGGCCCCAATTGCGAAGCAGAAATCGAAGAAGCGAGAACATCTTGGAAGAAGGTGTTCGAATTGGAAAAGGACCTGTCCTATTCCATCCCGAATACCCCGCTGAGGAGGCGGCTCGTCATTTTTTCGAAAAAGCAATCGATTATGGTCCCTGGTACGGAAATCTTTTCAAAATCAGAGGAGACATGGAGGACGGGGCCCCGGTCTGGAGAGGATATGTGCGGGCAGGTTAAAGAGATTGTGAGTCCCAACAATCCCACCTTCAAGAATTTTTTGAAATTACTGAAGACGAGAGGCATTCGAAAACAGGGGCTTGCACTTCTTTCCGGTGTCAAACAGGTTCGGGAGGTTCTTGCAGAATTCAGGGAGACCTGTGCAGGGATCATTTTTGCCGATCCTGATACTATCCCGGAGACAGGTTCCCCCGGTCAAGTGCCGTGCTACCGGCTTCACCGGGATCTTTTCCGCCAGCTCGATATCCATGAAACGGGTCACGCTATACTGGTCGTGAAGGTGCCCACTTTTCAGGAATGGGCGGATCAGAACTGGCCCTTGGGGTGTACTCTTTTCGTTCCATTCCAGGACCCGCGGAATGTGGGGGCGGTTATTCGTTCGGCGGCGGCTTTCGGAGTATCGAGGATCGTGCTCTTGAAAGAAGCGGCTCACCCGTATCATCATGCATCACTGCGGGCTGCCGGGAGTGCGGTGTGGAGAATCGATATGTTGGAGGGGCCGTCAATCAATAAGCTCATGGTGACCGGGGTGCTCATGGTTACCCTTTCTCCCCGTGGAAAGGACCTGGGATCATACAGATTCCCTCAGTCTTTCTGCCTTGTGCCGGGATTGGAGGGACCGGGATTGCCCGAAAGGCTGAGAAATGCCGATTGCCTCTCTATTCCCATGTCCAATGGTGTGGAATCGCTCAACGCGGCCACGGCCGCCGGAATTGCCCTGTATGCCTGGCGGAGGCAGACAAAACAATAAGTGCGCTTGAACCTGCTGACGGGGCATCCGGGCTTTTCTATAAAGCGTCATCTCCGGATTCGCCGGTCCGGATGCGAATGGCCTTTTCCAGGGGCAGGACAAAAATCTTGCCGTCCCCGATCTCGCCCGTATGAGCCCGCTCTTGAATGACCTTGATTGCCTCGGGTACAAGAGAGGTTGGCATAACTACCTCTATCTTTATTTTGGGCACAAAGTCTATCTGATATTCAGCCCCGCGGTAGA
>Ga0315542_1002577_pt1 | contig 10984 bp, 8 predicted proteins | sample SalMarSW160120MG_FD_202541 | JGI IMG/M metagenome (GOLD analysis project Ga0315542, IMG submission 202541) | Salt marsh sediment microbial communities from the Plum Island Ecosystem LTER, Massachusetts, United States - Salt Marsh Sediment SW1601-20 ... | reverse complement strand
TCCGCGGCCCTGGCAAAGCTGTCAGAAAGAAAGAATCTGAGAGTGCCGGGTTGCCACTCCTCAAGTTTCAGGCCGTTCACTTTCAATTCGATCCGGACTGCGGGGGGATGGCCGGCAGATTCAACAAAGCTGGCATCCACAAGGGTAATTGGGTGGACATCAACATCGTACACGGTTTTGAAAGTGCAGGGGGTCCCTTCTACAGGGACGGAGCCGAGATAGATGCCGGCAGGAATGGTAACAGTCTGTTTCAGTGTCGGCTTGGGTTCAAACGCCACGATGGTGCTTGCAGGAATGGGCCGCAGATAATGGGGCCAGATCATCTGGATCAGCTCGTGAACGATTTCGGGAAATTCGTCGTCAAGCTTTTCCCGCAAGAGCGCCGTGAGAAACGCCACTCCTTCCAGAAGCCGCTCCACATCCGGGTCGGCCGCCGCTCCGCTCAGCATGGGGGCTACCGCAGGATGCGCCTGCGAAAAGGCCTGGCCGAGATCCCTCAGACTTTCCAGTTCCTGCTGGAAGTAGTGGCTAAACATAGTTGTTGACTGAACCTTTCTTCAGCGCTTCAATTGTACTTTTCCATCAGATCCCACAATACTCTCGAAGCGCACCGGGTCTTTGTATCCTTTCGATTCGAGCTTGGCAACAATCTGAAAACGAAGGGAGAGAGGGTCTTCCTCGTCCGGGACAAAGCGAACCCGGAGGCCGGTTAACCTGGGTTCGAATTTTTGGATCGTTTGCCGGATCGCGCGCTCAAAGATCCTGAGTGAGTCAGGGTAATCCAGGTGTAATTCTGTGAGGTCAGGCAACCCGAAATCATCGGCAATAGGGACACTCCCCTGTCTCGTATTGAGAATCTGCTGGAGGTGGTGCAATACTGAATCAATGACTTCCCTGGGATTTTCTTTTCTCCGGATGCGCGGGTCTTTCTGCCGTGCCCGAATCCTTTCAAGGAGCCTGTCTTTTCCCATTGCGTCTCAACATTGATGGAATCGCAAAAAGTCACAAAACCGTCGTGTGGGGCTTGACCCGGCATCCATAACATATTGAGGCCGCTGGATTCACGCCTTCACGGGAATGACGAAAACACGTGCTTTCAGACTTTTTACGAATTGGTCAAATTTTGCTGGTGTCTTTTTGACGGCAGGACGCGCCGTGCGAAAAGACACCAGCGATTCTCCCAGGAGAGGCCAACGAAACACTACGTCCTTTCAGACCAGGTATCTTGGTGCTCGACCCCGTCAGGTTCGTATGTCTGGATGATTTCTCCAAAGACAAAGCTGACTTCTTCTGTTGGGGGGGCATTTGCAGATGCCGGATCAATGACGTCAGGACTGACACGCTGGTACGAGGCGATCCTTCCTTGATTGATCTTAATGGTATAAAACTGCTGAGTGGTCCCGTCACCCGACGGGTTCGGTCTGTAGAACCGGAAGATGGCCTCGATAACCTCATTATTGGTCAATGCCTTGAACAGGAGCGGTGAACTCTTGTCGATCCGTTTTACAATTCTGATGGGATCGTAGGTCCTTTCACCGCTGGCCATCCCAGACGAGGCTTCCCGCGCAGTCCGGACGGAATCGCTGAAAGAAAGGCATTCAATGGAATTCTCTCGATCCATAGATGTAATGGTCGAATCGCCCTCGATATCCTGCCCATTCGCCTTCAGAAAAAGATGTACTGTCATTGCCATGGCTCATTTTCCTCCTAATCTATTTTGTTAGCAATAAAAGGCTTTCTGAACACCACGCTCCCTTAATCTTTATCCAGTTTTCCCACCAGGGACAGGGTAAAGAACGCCCCCATGTATTTGAAATGGGGCCTCACCTTCAATCCCACGCGATACCAGCCCGGTTCGCCTTCCACGTCCTCCACGGTCACCTGTGCCTGGCGTAATGGTCTCCTGCTCCTGACCTCCGGCGCCGGGTTGTCCATGTTGACAACATACTGGGTTATCCAGGTATTCAGCTCCCTTTCCAGGTCGGTCCGCTCTTTCCAGGTCCCGATATTTTCTCTTTGAATGACCTTCAGGTAGTGGGCCATCCGGTTGATCACGAACATGTACGGCAATTGGAGACCCAGCTTGTAGTTCAATTCAGCCTCTTTCCCTTCTTTGCTGATGCCGAAGAACTTCGGCTTCTGCACGGAATTGGCGGAGAAGAAGGCGGCATTGTCACTGCCCTTGCGCATGGTGAGTCCAATGAACCCTTCTTCGGCCAGTTCATATTCTCTTCGTTCGGAAATAAGCACTTCCGTAGGGATTTTTGTCTGAACCGCCCCCATGGCCTCGAATTGATGAAGGGGCAGATCTTCCACTGCGCCTCCTCCCTTCGGGCCGATGATGTTGGCGCACCATCGATACTTCGCGAAGCTGTCCGTGAGCCTGCTGGCAAAGGTAAAGGCGGTGTTTCCCCAGAGGTAGTGTTCGTGGCTTGCCGAGACATCCTCTTCATAGTTGAAGGCCTTTACCGGCTGGGTATCCGGCCCGTACGGAAGGCGGAGAAGGAACCTGGGAGTAGTCAATCCCACGTATCTCGCATCCTCTGACTCTCTGAATGACTGCCACTTTGTGTACTGCGGGCCTTCAAAAATGGATTTCAGGTCTTTGAGGTCCGGCAGGCCATTGAAAGACTCAAGGCCGAACATCTGAGGGCCAGCGGCCGCGATGAACGGCGCATGGGCCATAGTTGCCACGCTGGCAACATACTGGAGAAGCTTGATATCCTGGGGCCCGGGACCAAAGTCGTAGTTGCCCAGGAGGGTAGCATAGGGCTGACCGCCGAACTGCCCGTATTCTGCGGTATATACTGTTTTGTAGAGCCCGGATTTGGGCACTTCAGGGGCGTCTTCAAAGTCATCCAGCAGATCGTCTTTCGAGATATTGATTACTTCCAGCTTTATGTTTTCCCTGAAATCCGTCCGGTCAACCAGGAATTTCAGGGAGCGCCAGGCAGATTCCAGCTTCTGGACTTCCGGATGGTGCAGAATGGCATCGAGTTGAAGGCTGAGTTTCTTGTCGATTTCCGCAATCATGTCATCGACCACGGCCTTGGAGATTTTCGCCACTTCGCGCCCGGGCTCAAGAAGTTGCGCAATCAGGGCCTCTACCCCTTTTTTGGTTACACCGTAAGCCTCATCCGTCGGCTGAAGCTTGGTGGCATGAACGATCTCGTCCAGGATTGAAAGCTCTTCGGTTGTCTCCTCGGCAGAGGCAGCCTGTTTTTCTTCCTCAACCATGAAATCACCTCCTCAATTCGTTTTTATTTATCTTCGACACCCAGTTCCTTCAACAGTTTCTCACGAGCATCTTCATCTTTGACCAATTCCTGGATCTTTTTTCGAAATGCGGGAATGTTGCTCAGGGGGCCCTTGAGTGACCCCAAAGCTTCTCTGAGCTCCAGAAGGCGATTCAACTCCGGGGTATTCTTGGCCACGGCTTCAGGTCCGAAGTCTTTCAGGGAATCGAACTTGAGGGAGACGTTCATGTCTTCATCGGGTTCGCCGGAGATCCTGTTTGGAACGCTGACGTCAATCTGAATCTTCTGGGCCTTGAGCACTTCGTTGAAATTATCCTTGTCAATATTGATGGGTTCTCTTTCCTCCACCGGTCTGTCGTCCGGCTTCCCGGTGAAATCTCCCATGACAAGCACCTTGAGAGGAAGCTCCACTTCCTCCTGGGCGTCACCTGTGGCAGGACGGTAGACGATATTCACTCTTTCTCTTGGTGCAACCGATGCTTCTTTGGCCATAATCCCCTCCTTTGTTCGACGTTAGCTGCTACTCCTATCATGTATTTTGAAAAGGAGCAACACGGAATATCCTGAAACTCAGGCTAGTTCTTTACCAAATGCAGGGCCTCGACAGGATCGAGTTTTGAAATACGGGATAGAATCGTTGCTGCTTCTTGTTTCGACTGTTCACGCGTGTCGGCTTCAAAACCCGCGTGTGCCACTTTCAAGACCCTGACAGCGAGCTTCCAGTCCCATTCTTCGAGCCGGTAAGTATCCAGGATGGTGAGCATTTCCTGGAGGTGCGGGATAGCAAATCCTGGTCTTTTTGCGAGCGTCAGGACCTGTGAAAGGGCCATCCTGAAAAAGAGCTTCTCTCTGGGTGAAGAACTGTTCCGCAGTCCCTGCTGAAGGATCTCAGTTGCCTCAAAGGTCTTCCTTTTTTTGGCCAGGGAAAGGGCCTTCTTTATGGCATTGTCAATATGCTCAATTTCCGGGAGGGATTTTCCGGAAACAGCCGTTTTCGGGGACCCCGTCCCACTGCCGGACCCAACATTGATATTCCCGAGCCACTGGCGGGTCTCTTCATCTGCAAGGGGTGCGCCGTCGGAAAACGAAAGAGTGATGAGATCCGGAAGCCGGTGCACCAGGAGGGCGGTTTCCAGGCTGACGGCTTCCTGGGCATCCAGGTACTGTTCTCCCATATTTCCGAGTCCTTCCCAGCTGAAACGGTTCAGGTCGAGCCAGAATATGGACTGAAGCAGGCTTGTTTCCGCGAGTTTTACCAGGGCGTTCCAATTCCCGTTCTCTTGAAACGCCTTGAGATCTGCAGTGATCTGGGCGGAAGGCGGGGGAATCATGGTTTTACCGTCCGTGGCAGGGGGAAGGGAAGCTACTGATGACCAGGCTGCAAAACGTGTCCACCGGTAAGGCGCCGGGTTTCCAATATTTGATTCCCTCAGAAAAGCAGCGGCCTTTCGAATCTGCTCCACCCCCAGTCGAAACACTTTCTGGGCGTCCTCATCAGTCCCGGCACTTTCAGGTCCCTTTGCGACCATTCCCTCCTGCGGCCGGGGTTGGGGGGCTGGGGGAGCATCAGCGGCCTTTATTTGTGTCTGTGATTGAGGTTCGGGTTCCGGTTCCTTTTCCGCGGTGCTTGGAATCATTTCCACATACCGCTGGATTCCGCGCAACAGAGGAGGTTCATCAAGATACTCATTCAGGAGTTGATCAACTCTCTCCACCTGCTCTTTCAACTGGTCGATTTTTTCCGCAGGAAGGGGATCAAGTTTCAACTGCTCCAGGATGGACGCGCTTTTTTCAACCCACCATTCAATGGCCCCGATACGTCCCCTGAGACGTTTTTTCGGCGGAAACAGGTTCTCCCAGAAGGACTCGAGAAGATCGCCGTATATTATTGTTCCCGCAAGCAGCCCCTCAATGTGCTGTGTGTGGATAAGGGCAACCGCAAGGTAACTCGCAACGAGCAGGTCTTTGGATTTGCCGGCGAGAATATCGGAAGAGAGCTTCATTATTTTCTGCCAGTCCAGGGAACCCGAGGAGGTGGGTGACGACAATTTGTCAATTTCCGCCTGTAGTTCCTCGAAATCCGGTTCATACCGGATGTCGCTGCCGGTCGGGTTCTCGGGATTGACTGGTTCCTTGCCCAGTGACAAAAGATCCATACGGTTACTCCTCTAGTTCTCCTGGACAGTATGGTTCCACAGTTTGAGAAAGTCTTCGGGAAGCAGGGCTCGCCTTGCAATGAAGAGATGAGGTGATTCTCCTGCGTCACCCATAAAAACGATGATCGGTAGATCGTTGATATGGTTCTTGCAAAGCCGATGCCAGGCGAGGATCTGCATTTTTTGTTCATGAGAGGGAAGCGGCTCCAGGGGGATGGAACATACTTCTCCAGGCTGAAAATCCTGTATCAGTTCCCGGGAAGGGGAGGAGGTGTAGGTGGAAAAATCCGTCCCTTTGAAATGATCCCAACGGGGGGCAGGGGCCCGGATTGACGTGAGCCCGTTTTCAAGCTCCTCGAAATTTGCGTACTGTCGGGTAGAAAAAGATTCCATCTGACCCCACGTGGTTTCGCAAGCCAGGGGCAGAAGGTCCCAGTGCTCCGCCCAACTCTCCAGTTCACCGTTTCCCATGACAAGCAACGGAAAAGGCCTTCCCAGGTTGTCGCAACTGTCTTTGAGGAGCCCGCAGACCATGTGCTCTTTTCTCCCCCCTCTTGCCCAGAATCGCCAGGAGTGGAGCTGTGCAGGGTCGGCGGTCGCATTTTCGGGATACCCCTTTTCCATCCACTCGGTCAGGGCGATAAACAGGGGAAAGGGCTCTCCCGCCTCCAGGAAATCCTTTGCCGCGGGGTGCTTGCCCGAGGCGGCCCAGTGCCAGGCCCCTATTGATCTGTTTGAGTCGTGCATGTCGCTACTTGTGTCGGAACCCTCCCAGGGGACGAGCCCAGGATTCTGATTACCGGACCATTTCCCCTGAAACGGAAATTTGCCTTGATATATTCGATGTCCATCCGCTTGAGTGCCGCCTCCTGCTTCGGAAATTCCTGGCGGCGGAATACCCGCTGTCCGGACCTGAAATCCTGCAGGAACTTTGGAAAGCCGTAAGAACCCTCATATTTCTTGACGAGTTCCAGGTTGCCCACCTCGATCCTGAACAGAACATCACCGCAGGAATCCGGTGCCCACTTGAATGTCTTCCTGACCGGGTACTGATAGTTGTCAATTTTCTGGGTGGTGTCCCCGCACTGCAGTTCCAAATGCGTGGCCTGCGGCCGCAGTCTGGCCCCCTTATTGGCGTCCGTAGGAAGCCCTGTGATGGTCACGTTGTAACTTGCCTGAACGGACTGCCGCTTTGCAACACCCTTGGTCAGATACCGGAGAAACTCCTCGGAAAAGGGGACACGTCCGTCAAGCACCATTTTTGCATAGTACCCCTTCTTGAGACTTCTGCTGAGGAAAGGCCCGGCAGGGCCCTTCACAAAGGCGTTTGCCAGTCCTCCCTGGCCGAGAAGGACTTTCTGAATCCTTCTCTGGTCACCTATTCCCTGGATTTCCACCAGCACGTCTTTTTCCCACTTTGCCTGAAGATAGCAGGCCGTCTCCGAAATCGCGAAGCCGCGGAGAAACGAGAGAGGCCCCCCGAGCAGTTCCCAGAACATCTTTTCACTTTCCTTGCCGCTGCCCATCAGGACCTTCAGCCGGGATACGGCATGACTCGCCGAGAAAAAAGAGGACTTGCTGGTGGCAGGATCCTCTCCAAAGAGCTGTGATGCTTCCTCATACGCCAGTTTCCTGGACTCAGCCATCCGGCCAAGTTGCTTCAGTGCGTCCTGGTATTCCAGAAAAGCTTTGCCTCCCTTCAGTTGGGTCTCCATGGTTTCCTTTTTTCCTGTTTTGCTCAATGTTTTCTGAAGGGTGGAAATCAATTTTTTCCCTTTAGGGATGGCCTTTGCAATGGCGCCTTTGGTTTTCATGCTCTTCAGCTGAGCCGCTTCTGCCTTGAGGGTCTGAAACCGGAAAACGAGATGCAGCCAGGGGGGGGGCGCTTCCAGCGTGCTGTATGCCTGCAGTTCTGTTGCCATTTTGTCCAGAAGCGTGAAATAGGGGCCGCCGTTTTCGGCCACTCTGGAGACCATCTGCTGCCACTGATCGCTTCCTTTGAGCCTTTTCATCCCTCTTGGAAAACCGGCGCCGTATTGATACCAGGCTTCGAGGTATGCATTCTTATACCAGGACTCAAACGCGATCTTCTGCCGGGCGATCATGGGCGGCCCGGGATCCGGCAATGCCGCTTCCAGTTCCTTGATGAAGTCGTCGACAGCCTTTCTTCCCCCGCTCGTGAAGGCGGGCTGGACCATGGCCGTGTCTTCCACCGGGGTGCTTCCACCCCAGAAGTCTTCCAGAGTAACGGGAGGAATGCCTTCCTGGGTATTGGCCCAGGCAACGAGCCATTTCAGATTGCTCCCCTTCATCTGTACGATGTGGGCGAGCCATTTCTGGAGATCGGTCAGTTCTCTGTTGATGCTGGGGGAATCCTGATTCCAAATGAGATAATAAAGATAAAGCCGGGCAAGCTTCCCTTTTATCTCGGGGACAAGATCGCGGTCACCTTCAAACATCACCGCCTCAAAGGGCGGGACCGGCATTTTCCCCAGTTCAGCCAGGCCCGTTCCTTTCAGACGGGAGTGAAGGAGATTGATCCTGCGGACCAGATAGGCGATATTTCTGCCCAGTGTTTCCTCGTCAGTGGCCGTGGAAAATCCCGCCATTCTTTTTGTCAGGAGCTCATCAAGGGGGGCCATGAACCCCTTGCGAAACTGCTGGCAATACTTCTGCTTGAGCCTGGATTCCACATCCTTGCTCTCTTCCAGTCCGAACCGGGGCATCCACCAGTTTGCATTCCGCTCTTCCACCTTCAAGATGGCCCTCTGAAAACGCTCAAGCACGCCGAGATCGGCAAGGAACTCTCCTTTGAGGACCGGAGGGCTTCGAAATTCCCGGGTAACGCCTCTGAGGGTACTGAGGTTCTTTACGAAGGAGAAACTGAGCAGCCCGCATACCGCTATCGCGAGGGCGACCCAGGAGGTGAGACCGAGGTTCCTGGTGAGGCGGCTCCATTCCAGGGCCTTCCGGGTCGGGGCGAAGATACCTCGGTCAGCGGGAAGGATCCTGGCGAAAAAATCATGCAGGAAAAGGCCCTTGTTGGTGCCCGGAAGGACCTGCTTTTCCTCTATAAGCCCCAGGGATTTGAGAAAATGGGAATACGGAGTCCCTTCCTGGCGGCCGCTGCTGAAAAAAAGCCCTCTCATGAGAGGGGTTTCCTGGTAAGGATTTTCCTGTAACAGCCCCCGCATGAAAATGGTAAGGCCGGGCCGCAGCCGTTCAAATTCTTCAGGGAAAAGAAGCAGGCCGGGATCAACCTTCTCACTCTTCACCTGATGGAGAAGAAGTAGCCGGAGTTGTCTCAGGCGTTCGCCCAGGGAGTCCATGACCTCGTTCTGAAAAGATCCCGCATCTTTCGAAAACGTCTCGTTTATTGATCCCATTGGCTGTGAAAGGGCTCCGTCGGGAAGCTGTTCACAGAACTGGGTCATCCCCTGAATGAGGTCACATTTCGTGACCAGAACGTACACGGGAAACTTGGTGCCGAGCGCCAGCATGAGTTCATCGATCCTGCGTCTGATATTGATCCCGTCCTGTTCAAGGACCTGGGATTTCGATGCATCTGACAGCAGTTTGTCGGCAGCTATGGTTACAATGAGCCCGTTCAGCGGCTCTTTTTTTCGGTACCGGGCCAGCAGATTGAGAAACTTGTTCCACTCCTCCTTGTCCCGCCCCTCATCCACAGGAATGGCGTATCTTCCCGCCGTGTCTATGAGAACCGCCTCATCAAAGAACCACCAGTCACAGTTCTTGGTGCCGGATATCCCGGATGCCTGCATTTCCCCCGCAAACGGGGAAGAGAGCCTGGCGCTCTTGATGGCAGTGGTCTTGCCGGACCCGCTTTCTCCGATCACCAGGTACCAGGGGAGGACGTACAACGGATTCCCGTATTTTCGCAGGTGGGATCGCCGCAGCGTGTCAACCGCCTCTTTCCACCGTTCCTGGAGGGCCTTGGACTGTTGTCTTTCCTTGTCGCTGAGGCCCTTGAGGCGCCTGTTATCCTGCTCCACAATCTGGTTTACGAAGTGCTGTTCACGCCGCCTGGACATGATTTTCTTGAGAAGAAAGAGGCCCATGACGAGTCCCGCCAGTCCCAGCAGGATGAAAAGGCCGGTCCACCACGGCCAGTCAAGGCCGAGCACCACGCCGAAGACGATGAGAAGGACAAGCAGGAAGCCGAGCAGTATCAGACAGACTTTCGCGATGTTCAAGAGCAACTGTTTCATATTATGGTACCGTACTCAGAAAGTTTTCTGCCACATTCCCCAGAATAAACTGATAAATCCAGAAAAGGAGCCCGAAAAGGGCAACCGGCCCGACCAGCGGGATGAGCGTCATGAGGTTGAATCGTCCCTTTTTGGCCGGGGATTTCAGGATATCTGAAGATGCCGGATAGGCCTCGGGAAAGAGATCTTCCTTTTCAATGGACGGGATCCCGATAGAACTCCCGGCCAGGAGTTTCAGATTTGAGGTCTTGAGTTGATCCAGGAGGAAGTCATCTCCCTCGTTGCAGTACCTGCCCTTAAAGCCCATGGCCAGGCATAAGTAAAACACTTCACGGACATTGTGCTGCTGAAGCCCCAGGGCGTTCAGTTTTTCATAGAAGAGTTCTCCTGCCGCAGTAGTGGAATAGTAGAGACGCTGCAGGGGCTCCTTTTGCCACTCCTGTTTCATTTCCCACCCAGAGCTGAGTATACTTTCGTCTACCCATGCACATACGGCAAAGCGGGTGAGATCGAAGTCTTCATTTGAAACAGCAGCCCCTTTCGCGCAGGTTTCCGCGTCTGACAGGAGCCGCTGGATATCTGTCCGTACCTGCTCGAACCGGGTCTGTTTCCGGTCAGCCGCTTTCAGGAAATAGATGACGTACGCGATAAGCTCTGAAAAGCAATCGGTCAGGCGCATGCTCAGGACCTCCCGACGACCATCACTTCCGCCTTCAGGTCCTCCGGTGCACCGTCCCAGTACAGGGCCATATTGTGCCCCTTTTGCACTTGTGACCATTGGTCGGAATGATGATCAAGCTGGAAATAAATGGAATGAGATCGCCGCGGAAGTTCCTGCGGCGGAACGGTCAGATGTTGCGTGCGGATGCCCGGCAAGGCCCGGGCTATGAGAATGGGCAGAGATTCCCGGGAACTGAGCTTCACCACCGTTTCCATTGACTGGAGCAGCGTTGCGGGGTCCGCTTCCGTTTCCAGCACCAGGTAGAAGCGGTTCCGGCCCTCGAAAATGGCGGGCGGAAGCTCGGCCGCAAAGTAGGTGCCGTCGTACACGAGGCGGAGCACGTACTCAGGTCCGGAGGTGATATCATCCAGCAGCCGGGTTACCAGGGATTGGGCGGACAGGAAACACGCGCCCAGGCCCTGGTGGTCGTAGGTCCGGAGCAGAGCTGTCCCGTCCTCCTGGTCGCCGAGGAGGTTCACCTGGTCAGAGAATGAAGAAAGCTCCCCGATGAGCTGACGCAGGACCCCGAATACCGGCCAGGGGTGGACCTGGGGGGATTCCAGGTAATGGTAGAAAAGCGGCACATAGCGGTTGAGGGACCGGAGGGCAAGGAGATATACC
>Ga0315542_1002576_pt1 | contig 10988 bp, 9 predicted proteins | sample SalMarSW160120MG_FD_202541 | JGI IMG/M metagenome (GOLD analysis project Ga0315542, IMG submission 202541) | Salt marsh sediment microbial communities from the Plum Island Ecosystem LTER, Massachusetts, United States - Salt Marsh Sediment SW1601-20 ... | reverse complement strand
CATCGGCACGGCGAGTCCGGGCGCGAAGCTCGACGTCCGTGGCGACGTCCGGCTCGGCAGCTCGGGCCAGTACTACGCGCCAGCCGGCCAGGAGAACCTGCGGATCATCCGGGGAACCGTCAACGGTTCGGGCGTGATCACGGCGGGCGGACATTTCGCGGTCCAGATCATCGGCACCGCCTCGTACCGGATCGTCTACGACGTCCCGTTCGCCGGCACCCCCACCGTGTGCGCGACCGCGGATGGCGAGGGCCAGGGACCGGTGATCTGCGTGATCGACGGCGTGTCGACCACCTCCGCCGTCATCCGACGCCTCTTCGCCAACGACGATTACCAGCCACTGGCCGGCTCGTTCGAGTTCATGGTCACGGGTCCTCGATAGGCCGTTCAGCGGCGCCACGCGGTGTGCGCGTGTTCGCCGCGTGGCCCTCGTGCGTATCACCCATCGAGAGACGAGATGGTGGGGCGACCGCGCGGAGGCGCCCGTGGTTCCGAACCTGGAAGGAAACAGCAGACCATGAAAACCCACGAACGCTCGAACCTCGTGCGCGGCGTCCCCATCGTGCTGGGATGCGCGGTATTGCTGGCATCCTGGTCATTGTCGGCTCACGCCGACCCGGGGGATCTCGATCCTTCCTTCGGCGGGTTCAGCTACGATGGCATCGCGTACCGGTACGGCTATCCGATGGGCAGTGACAAACGACGAGGCATGGCGATCCAGCCCGACGGCAGGATCGTCATGGCCGGGTACACGGGGCTGGGCATCCTCGTGATGCGCGATCTGCCGAACGGCACCCCCGATCCCACCTTCGGCGGCGGCGACGGCGTCGCGACGCATCAGCACCCCACGATCCAGACGAGAGCGACGTGCGTCGCCGTGCAGGCCGACGGGAAGATCGTCGTGGCCGGCTGGGCCAACACGAACCCGGCCGACTACGTGCTCGCCCGCCTCACGCCGGGTGGCGACCTCGACCCCTCGTTCGGCTCGGGCGGCTGGGTGTTCACCGACTTCTCGATCGACACCGACCAGGCCTACGCCATCGTCATCCAGTCCGACGGCAAGATCATCGCCGCCGGCCGCTCTCTCGTCGGCGGCGACTACGATTTCTCGGCCGCGCGTTACAATCCGAACGGCTCGCTCGACACGAGCTTCAATGGCGACGGTCGCATCACGTTCGGCTACGGCGGCTTCGGGTCCGACGCCAACGAAGCCTGCTACGCCATCACCCTCGACGGCGAGGGGCGGCTGGTGATGGTCGGCGGCAAGACCGGTGACGCATTCTCCGGCGTTTTCAAGACCGCGCGCCTGACCACGGACGGCGAACTCGACCCGTTATACAACACGTCCGGCAAGAAGCATTTCGACATGGGTGACCTGGGCACGGCCGCGAACGCCGTGGCGATCGCGCCCGACGGGAAGATCGTCGTCGCCGGTTCCCAGAACTACACGGTCGAATCCAAAGGGTATGTCGCCCGGCTCAACCCGAACGGTTCCCTAGACGGCTCGCTGGACGGGGACGGCAAGGTCCAGGTCTCCGACAACATGAACATCTGGAGCGTCGTCTTGCAGCCCGACGGCAAGATCGTGCTGCTGGGGAATTCCCCGGTGACGCCGAGCGAAGCCCCGATCGCCTTCATGCGCCTCGAACCTGACGGTTCTCCCGACCCCACGTTCGGCTTCAACGGCTACTTCGGCGATGGCCTGGGCGGTTACTGCGCGGGCTACGCCCTCGCCCGCATGCCCGACGGCCGCCTGATCGCCTACGGCGCCAAGGGCCAGGACCATGTGCTGATGAGACTCTGGCCCAACACCACGTTCGACGTCGGTGGCAAGCAGGCGATCGGCTTCGACACGCCGGGGTTTGGCCCCGGGACCTACGCGATCGGGTACGGGCTGGCCGATCAGCCGGACGGCAAGCTGATCGTCGCCGGGACCGTCTACAGTCCTGCCGGCCCGGGCGACTTCGGCCTCGCGCGCGTGCTCCCGGGCGGCGAGCTCGACGCGTCCTTCGGCACCCACGGCCGCGCCACGTTCGCGTTCGACCAGGACGACCTCGGCACCTGCGTCGCGCTGCAGTCCGACGGCAAGATCGTCATGGCCGGCGACACCCAGAACGTCTCCGGCCGCGACTTCATGATCGTGCGCTTCAACGCCGACGGCAGCGTCGACGGCTCGTTCGGCTTCCTCGGCATCGCGCTGCTCGACTTCGTCGGGAATGACGACCACGCCCGCGCGGTCGCCATCGCGCCGGATGGCAAGATCGTCGTCGTCGGGACGGTCTTCAACGGCGCCCAGAACGTCTTCGGGATCGCGCGCTTCAACAGCGACGGCACACCGGACGCTTCCTTCGCCAGCGCTGGCCGCCGGACCGTCCAGTTCGCCACCGGGCCGACCCATTGGGCGTCCGCCGTGGCCATGCTTCCTGACGGGAGGATCCTCGCCGGCGGCAGCGTCGGCGGCGACTTCGCCCTCGCCCGCGTGAACGTGGACGGCAGCCTCGACACGACCTTCGGCAGCGCCTTCGGCGGGTCCGGCATGCGCACCTACGACTTCGGCGGCAACGACTACCTGAACGCGCTCGCGCTGAGCACGGGCGGCGCGATCTACGCGGCCGGTAGTCGCGAGATCGGCGGCCACACGGTCTTCGCCCTGCTCCAGCTGCCCTCGCACGGCGGGCCGCCGACCTGCTTCCCCAACCCCTGTCCCTGGCCGGCCGGACAGGCGACCGTCGACTGGGGCGCGGCCGTGGACGCCGCGGCCTTCGCCATCGACCTACGCGACGATGGTCAGGTGCTCGCGGGCGGGATCGCCGGGGGGAACCTGGCGTGGGCCCAGGTCAGCGCCTCGTCGACCCCGGACCCGATCCTGGGTACCGCCGATTTCCCCGGCGATCATGACACCGCCACCGGCATCACGTTCACCAATGCGGGCCGGCTCGTCGCGTCCGGCTACTACGACCTCGACGGGTTCAAGGCCATGGCGCTGGCGCGATTCTACACCACGGGCGGGGAGGTCGCCGTCGGCGACGAGGGCGGGGCGTTGGATCCGAGGTCACGGCCTCTCGTCTCCGCCTTCCCCAACCCCGCGTCGGGTCGCACCACGATTGGTTTCGAGCTTCCGGGCCCGGGGCCCACGTGGGTCTCGATCTACGATCTGGCCGGGCGGCGGGTGCGGGTGCTGGCCAGCGAGCCCCTCGACGCCGGCCCGCACCAGATGGTCTGGGACACCAACGACGACCGCGGGCGACCGGTGGCGGCAGGGATCTACCTGGTTCGCGTGGAGTACGGCGCTGTTCACGCGCAGGGGAAGATCATGGTGCTCAGCCGGTGAGGCGGTTCGCGGCCGGCGCGACCGCGGGAGCCTTGTTCAACCTGGAATGGAGGGAGAGATCATGAACACGAGAATACGCCGGGGACTCGCTCGCGGTGTGCCGATCGTGCCGGGTTGCGTGGCGTTGCTGACATCCTGGTGCCCGCCCGTCCACGCCGACCCGGGAGATCTCGACGTCTCCTTCGGCGGCTTCGGCAACGGTGGGTGAAGATCCGCAACGGCTATCCCATGGGCGGCGGGGAACGGGGCATGGCGGTGCAGCCCGACGGCAAGATCGTCACGGCCGGGTACACGTCGCTGGGGATCCTCGTGATGCGGTTCCTGACGGATGGCACGCCCGATCCGGCTTTCGGCGGCGGAGACGCCGCGGCGACGTTCCTGCACCCGACCGTCGTCACCAAGGCCACGGACGTCGCGATCCAGGCCGATGGCAAGATCGTCGTCGCCGGCTGCGCCGACACCGGCCCGGCCGACTACATGCTGGCCTGCCTCACCACCACCGGCGCTCTCGACACCTCGTTCGGTTCGGGCGGCTGGGTCCTCACCGACTTCTCGGACGACACCGACCAGGCGTACAACGCCGTCCTCTAGGCCGACGGCAAGATCATCGCCGCCGGCCGCTCCCTCATCGGCAACGACTACGACTTCTCGGCCGCGCGTTACAACTCGAACGGCACGCTGGATACCGGTTTCAGCGACGACGGGCTCGTCACGATCGGCTTCGGGGACCTCGGACTCAACAACAACGAAGCCTGCTACGGCTTCACCCTCGACAGCAGCGGGCGGCTGGCGATGGTCGGCGGCGGGACCGACGTCGTCACGGATGGCGTGTTCAAGATCGCGCGACTGACGACCAGCGGCGCCCTGGACGTGATCTTCAACACGACCGGCAAGAAGCAATTCGATATCATCCGCCATGATCCTCCCCAAAATTCAGCTAACGCCGGCGTTCACGCGCGCGGTTTACTGCGTCGCTGTGCAACGCTTTGTTCGGCAACTCGTTCCTTATTTAATCCTCACAGCATTACTACGCGCCCTTCGCGTTACTCCCCCGAGAAATGCGGGTTGGCTCAGGGTTTCAAAACTGACTACTTGTTTTTCTTTGAGGCCAAATCCGCTGGCTCATCCTGCGCTTTCTTCGGCTGCCAACGCTCCTGTAGCGCGGGCACATTTTTGCTATGCGTTAGAATCACGACCTCGTCACCTATGCGTAATGTTGTTTCCTCATTGGCATGCATAAACTTGCCATCACGGTAATAACAGATGACCTTGGCACCCGCAGGCAGCTTCAGCTCTTTGACTACGACAGCGTCATCTTCCTTGGCGGTGAGTGTGAAAAACCGAGCCTCGTCCTTGAGAATTGTGAACAACTCGAGCTTCTTGCTGCCGCCGACCATGTCTTCCAGGTAACGGCTGATCGTGCGGGACGGGATGATCGTGTCCTTCAACCCTAACTCGTGGCAGATGACTTCGAATTGCCCATCGCGAATGCTCGTCACGACTCGCTTGAATCCGAGGGAACGGCCGACGAGGCTGGCAATGAGGTTGGCTTGGTCGCTATCGGTCAAGCAGAATAGGAAGTCGGTCTGTTCGGGATTCACCTCGCGCAGGATGTCGGGCCGGGTGCCATCGCCTTGCAGGAAGCTACAGTCTATCTGTTCAGACAATTCGTCAATTTCGGTCTTGTCGGTCTCAATGATGATGACTTCGTGGCCCTTCTTGACGAGTGCCTTAGCCGTTTCAATGCTGACTTCGCCAGCTCCAATAAAAACAGTTCTCATGCTCCCTCCATTCTACTGCCAAACCAGGTCCCAGGGTAGAGCAGCACAAACCACGCTATAATTTCAAGTCGCCCCATCAGCATGTCAACGCACAAAATGCCCTTGAGTAGCGGGGGCAACGTGGCACTCGTCAGTCCCACGGAAAGCCCTGCCGTTCCCGTCGCCGAAACCACTTCAAACAAGGAGTCGAGCGGGCTGTACCCCATTGCCACAAACGGCAGCCAGGACAGCGCGACGACGGCGACGAACAGCACGATGAGCAGTAGGGCCGCCTGAATCTCTTCGTGCTGCAGGCGGCGGCCTGCCAGCCGGGGTTCGATGACTGCGTGTTTCGGCAGGCAGGTCCGCAGGAGAATTAAACGAAAAACGCTCGCTGCGATCAGGAATCGCAACAGCTTGAATCCGCCCGCGGTCGATCCTGCACCGCCTCCCACAAGCATCGAGAAGATCAGGACCAGTTTCGAGCCCGCATCGAGTTGGTCACATGGCATCGAGGAAAAACCTGCGGTAGTCTGGGCGGAAAAGGCGAGCAAGGGCGCGTGGTGGAGTACCTGCGGCCAATCCATACCGGCGCTCAGACGCATGGCTGCGCCCACCGCCAGCGAAACGACCAGGCAAGCGATGACAACGGCCCGGAGCTGTAGAAAGTCTACGGCCACCCGCCGATTTTCGTTTAACATCCGGTAATAGAAAGCCAGCGGGATCGCACCGGCGAGGCAGAGTAGGGTAATCCACACTTGTGTTGGCCAACCAAACGTCGCGAGGCTGCCGTCATACGGGGCAAAGCCCCCGGTCGAGACCGCCGCAAATGTATACAACACCGCGTCGAATATCCCGACTCCCATCGACCAGGAGCCGATGATGCCCAGGGCAGTCAGAACGCTATAGACAATCAGGGCTCGCCGCGCGTATGCCCGCGTGCCACCGACCAAATCGTCGCTTTCGGCCTCTGTGACAGCCAGGCCCTTCGCCACCAGGCCCGGCTGCATAATGAGTGCCAGGGAGAGTACGACGACGCCCAGCCCACCGTACCATTGCATCCAGGCGCGGGCAAAAAGAAACGTTTGAGGCGCGTCAACAAGCGTCGCCTTCGTACTCAGTCCTGTCGTCGTCACGCCGGAAACGGCCTCGAAGAGAGCATCCAGAAACCCTAATCCCGAACCCATTATTGGGTAGGACATCACGAGCGGCGTGAAGAGAAACATCAACGCGACCAACACCATGCCTTCGTGGGCCTGCACCCTGGCAGGAGTCTTCAGCCGGGCCAAGACAGCCCCCAAGGTAGCGAGCCCGCCGATCACTATGCCATACCGCAGGCTGATGGACATGTCGCCAAAGATCAACGACACCACCAATGACACCAGCGTCAACGCCGCGAGGACGAGGCACAGTTGACCAAAATATTTCAAGACCACACGAAATCGGACAGCGTACCTGAGTTCTGCTGCTTGTTTAGCCACAAACGAATCCCTTTACGCCAAGGAGGCAAGCGATCAGATTCCGGCGACGTCTCACCGAAGAACAGCGAAGCCGAGTTTGTCGCGAGCGAATTCCACTCTAAGTCGAAGTTTCTTCTCCGGCAGGGCCGGAATCGAATACAATATCACGGTCGAGGCCTCCTGGTGTTTGATGACTCATCCTGGCGCTGCCGAACATTAGCTTCAGCTGCGAAGGCGATTGGCGCGCCCCGTGCCCCGCACGGGGCGTGACAAGCGGCTTCGTCTGCTGGAAGCGCTTGTTAGGCCGCACTCAAAACTAGTGGAGGCCTTCTTCTTCGATCGCCTCAGCCTTCTCTCTTGCTTCTTCGAGCCGCCCACCAAGAACCGAGTATTAGCAGCAGGCCAATAAGCGAAAGCCATGATGCTTTGCTGTGCAAGTTTGCCAATCCAGGGGCCACGGTTGGCAAAGGCACATCACCAGCTACTCCGAGTCCAAGTAGAATCAACCCGGCGGTCATCGCCAGGCCCATCTTGCCTTTTCGGTACCGCACGATGAGAACAGTTATCCAGACAACTGCAACAACCCATGAGAAAATGCCCAGTCCTTCATCGAATTCCACGCTGTTCCTCCGTTCGTGGGTCAAAATGCCTATATTCTCTTTGACCGAGACGTTTACCCAACACAGCCTGTTTCTCAATTCCGAATTCATCCGTCACAATCGATTTCAGTATATCACTCATATAATCGCAACTCTAATCTTTGCCCACAGTGCGAGCTAGACGAGTGGACCCGGTTCGCGCTGGTAATCTTCGCATGCGCCTTACGTCACCGTTAAGCTGCGGGCGGCCCTGGCGCGGGCCGTGCTCTGCACGGACCGTGACAGGGACGATCCGTCAGCTTGTAGGGTCGGGGAGTGGCGCCTGGGACCCGTGTCCTGGTCTCCACCCCCCGCCACATCAAACCGTACGTGAGGTTCTCCCTCATACGGCTTACCGACGACCTTCACCCTACGACATGCAGAGCCGCCGACCACGTCGCCCGATTGGATAGAAGCTCGCCAGACCACTCCGCCGTTCCCATTCCACAAACGCCTTCGACGATAGTCGGCCACGCGGCCCTTGCCGCTTCCGCAGGAATCGCCACAGACGATACCACACGTACCTATCCAGGTCCGCGAGCTTCTTTGTGGAGTTCCCGATCGAGAAGTAGGCCCGCCAGCCACGGATGATCTGGTTGAGATTGCCCACCAGTTCGGAAAGGGCCACCCGCAACCGGGTGCGCTCAGTCTGCTGGCGAATCTTCTCCCGCACCGTCTTCATCGCCTTCTGGCTCGGCCAGGCATATGGTGCCAGGCGACCTGTCCGCCGTGACGGTAGCTTGCGAAAATGGAAGCCGAGGAAATCGAAGCCGACCTGATCCAGGGCAACCACGCGGGTCTTGACCGGATGCAGGCGCAGCCGCAATCGCCTCAGGAATCCTGCGACCAGTTCATGGGCCTGCTGCGCCGCCGCGAGGCTCCGGCAGACGATCACGAAATCATCGCAGTACCGATGGAGTTGGCCGACCACAGTGTGTTGATCGCTCCACCATCTATCTAGCGTATGCAGGTAGATGTTGGCCAGAAGCGGGCTGATCACCCCGCCCTGGGGAACGCCACACCGGGTCGCGTGCCGCTGCCCCTCGATCACGACTCCTGCCCGCAGCCACTGGTCGATCAGCTTCAGCACCCGGCGATCGCTGATCCGCCGCCGGACAAGACCCAGCAGGATCCCGTGGTCCACGTTGTCGAAGTAGCCCTCGATGTCGGCATCGACGACCCACCATCTGCGGACCAGTGCCTCCTTGACCGCCAGCACTGCTTGCCCCGCGCTGCGCTTGGGTCGATACCCGTACGAGCACGGAAGGAAGCTCGCCTCGAAGAGCGGCTCGATGACGATCTTGCACGCCTGCTGGATCACCCGATCGCGCACGGTCGGAATTCCCAGCGGACGCATCCGACCATCAGGCTTCGGGATCTCGACTCGCAGCACTGGCTGCGGCCGGTATCTCTGGGCCTTCAGATCGGTAGCAAGGTCCCCGAGGAAACTCTCGACGCCGTGGCGCTCCACATCCTCGATGCTCACGCCATCGACGCCGGCGCTACCCCGGTTCGCTCGCACTTCTAGCCAGGCCCGCCACAGAACATCGGGCCGGACGATGCGGTCGTACAGAGCATGGAACCGACGGTTCCGATTCTCCTTGGCCGCAAGGTACAGTCGGCGCTGGAGGTCTCGTGACTTTTCTAGCGGGTGTTGTTGGCTCTTACGATCACCGTCTCGTGCAGGTGATGCCGGCGCCGGTGGCCGCTTTCCGGGTCGCGATAGAAGCGCGTGGCCGGAAAGACCCACTGCCAGCCCGGCGCCCAGGCGGCCTGAGGGTACTTGCGGGCCAGGGCGGCCGGCAGCGCCACGCTGCCGCGGCCGTCGGCCAGGTCCCGGTCATGCAGGCGCAGGGTCCTCTCCACCTGCTCCCGCAGGGGGTCGACCAGCCGGAGCGGCAGCACGGTCACGCGATCCTTCTGGCCCTTGCCGTCCCGCACGATGATCTCGCGGCGCTCCAGATCCAGGTCCTTGATGCGCAGCCGCAGCGCCTCCATCAGCCGCAGGCCCGAGCCGTAGAGCAACGCAGCCACGAGCCCGACGGGCCCTCGCAGCTCACCCAGCACGCGCGACACCTCCCGGCGGCTGAGCACCACCGGCAGGCGGCGGGGCCTCTTGGCGCGGATCACGCCCTCCAGCCAGGGCAGCTCCATGCCCAGGACCTCGCGGTACAGGAAGATCAGGGCGCTGAGGGCCTGGTTCTGGGTCGAGGCGCTGACACCGCGGTCGACGGCCAGGTGCGAAAGGAAGGCACTGACCTGCTCGGCCCCCAGCCGGCGCGGATGCTGCCGCCCGTGGAACAGCACGAAGCGCCGGATCCAGGAGACATAGGCCCGCTCGGTGCGGCGGCTGTAGTGCTTGAGGCGGATCGTGTCGCGGACGGCGTCCAGGAGCCGACGCGGCCGATCTGGATCATGAGGGCTCCCCATGCTGGCTCTGTCTCTCCGGTTCCGATCCTGGCGGGAGGCGACGGCAGGGAGGCGACAGCACGGAATCGTATGCGCCAATTGGCTCCCCGGCAATCGGTGTGCCTGAAGAGAGGCGGCCGTGACATCCGGGGACGGGACGGCCGGGCCCGACGACGTTGCGCTCACATGGGGGGAGGATTCCAGGATTCATCCTTCCGCGGCGGGCGAGCCGTGCGGCAGCAGGCCGCGCAGAGATCATACCGCACTGGTGGCATGTGTCAAGATCGGGCGGGATTCGCAGCCGCTTGACGGCGAACACGATTTCAGCGGTTGCGCTGTCGCCTGACCTCGTGATCAGCCTTACCTGGTCGCGTCAGCGATACAGGCTCTTGACGCTGCCCCAGGTGCCCGTCTGGCTGCCGATCACGCCGGTGCAGCAGATCACGTCGCCCCAGACGATGATCTTGCCTGCGGTCTTGCCCAGCCAGTCGTACAGATCCACCCAGCCGGTGCCCTTGTCGTTGTAGGCGATCCCGGGCGCGGGGAATCCGTCCACGACGAGGTTGGCCGCGAACGGGGTGTCGAAGCTGATGGCCAGGAAGTAGGGGGACTCCATCGCGGCGCAGGGACAGCCGTCCATGGGAAGCGTCACGGCGACGGTGCCGGGCTCGAGGACCTCGATCAGGACCGGCGGGCCCGTGCACAGCTCCTCGCCGGGCACCAACTCGCCGCTCGGCTCCAGGTCGGCGGCCAGCAAGCTGCCGTGCGCCTCGAAGGCGATCGGCACCATGGTCGCGTCGAGGTTCAGCAGCATGGTGATTGTCTCGAGCTGGAAGCCGACGGGGCAGCTGCATTGCTCGGTCGGCTCGATGAGGTAGGCGTACCTCTCCAGGCCGGTGAACCAGTCCGGGACCAGATCGGCCGGCGGGTTCAGGTTGCCCAGGCGACAATCGGACTTCTCGCCGGTGGGCAGGACGGCGGCGCTGGCGGCCACCAGCCCGGCGAGGATCGGTACGGCGAGGATGGCATAGCATACGCGCATCGTGATATCCTTCCGTTGCATGGAGCGTGACACCCGATTCGAGATGGACCGTCGGGGATTTCAGCCATCGAGCCTATCAGAATGGAGGTTCGCTTTCAAGATTGTTGCCCACCTCACTCAATTCATGATGTATCCTGAGCCTGTTGGCCGCGGGCACGCGGTTGGTGTCCCGGTATCCCCCATCGCCCGCTAGGTTCGGCCTCGCCGGCAAACTGAGATGGTACAGGCCGAGGTCGAACGCTGAGGGGAGGTCCTGTCATGTCCAAACTCTATCGCGCTGTTTCTGCCCTGGTGGGCGTCGGTCTCCTGCTGACCGCCGCCCTGCCCGCGGGCGCCATGCCCGCACGT
>Ga0315542_1002575_pt1 | contig 10991 bp, 7 predicted proteins | sample SalMarSW160120MG_FD_202541 | JGI IMG/M metagenome (GOLD analysis project Ga0315542, IMG submission 202541) | Salt marsh sediment microbial communities from the Plum Island Ecosystem LTER, Massachusetts, United States - Salt Marsh Sediment SW1601-20 ... | reverse complement strand
ATGGACCCAACCCCACCGGCCGAGTCGATCCAAGAGGCCATCCCCAACAACCACTGCTGGGGCTGCGGCACGCTGAACCCCGTGGGCCTGCACATCCACAGCCACTTCGAGGGCGACGAGTCGGTCTGCGTGCACGTGCCCGGCGCCGAGTTCATGGCCGGTCCGACGCACGTTCTCAATGGAGGCATCCTGGCCACCCTGGTCGACTGCCATTGCGTGTGCACGGCCATCGCCGACGCCTATCGCAGCGAGGGGCGCGCCGTCGGCGAGCCTCCGGAGATCTGGTATGCGACCGCGAGCCTGCACCTCGACTACCGGCACCCCACGCCGCTCGGCGGACCGGTAACCCTGCGCGCGAACATCACCGGGCGCTCCAGCCGTAAACGCACGCTTCGCTGCCGCGTGGACGCCGGTGGCACCACCACGGTCGAGGCGACGGTCGTCGCCGTTCGTGTGCCGCCGGAGTGGCGCGATCCGAACGGGCACGTGCTCCCGCGCAACGGCCACGGGGCCGGACCCGACCCTCGCGAACCGTCGTGATCCGCGGCCTGGTCAGGCCGCCCCGCACGCGGGTGGCGTCGTTGACGCTGCTGCTCGCGCTTCTGTCGGGCGCCGCACAGGCCCAGCCCGCCCCCGTGTGGCACGCCCTGTACCTGGGCACGGCAGGTTCCGCGCCGGTGGTGCTCGACCTCACGGTGCAGGGCCAGCATGCGATGGCTCGCCTGCTCGACAACGCCGGCGCCGTCACCCTCGAAGGGGACGGCACCGCCGCCAACGACGGCACCATCACGGTGACGCTGAAGGACTCCCGGGGACAGGTGAACGGCGTGATCCGCGGGAGCCGCTCTTCGGGGCCGAACGACGACGGGCGGACCTTCCATGGGGACCTCGGCCTCGACGGGACCTCGCGGACTCTCGACCTCCGGAGGATCGCGCAGTTCGTCGACGTGGACGTGCGCGAGGGCCCCATCCACGTACAGATGGGCTACCCGAGCTTCGCGGGCGACACCCTCGGTACGTTGAACCCCGAGATCGAGCCTGGCGCTCGCGCACGCCTGGAATCGTTCGTGGCTCAGGGGCGACAGGCGCAGGCCGCCGGCGAGCTCTTCCACAGCTGGGAGCTGGTGAGCTCCGTGCGGATCGAGGGGATGGCCGGCAGCTACGTGAGCCTGCTGACCCAACGCTATGCCTACACAGGAGGGGCGCACGGCAATCACACCTTCAGTGCCCGCACCTGGCAGGTCGGCATGCCCGGCCCACGCAGGCTCGCCCTGTCCGACCTGTTCCGGCCCGGGGCCCCCTACCTCGCCCGGTTGAGTCCGCTGGTGCTGGCCGATCTCCGGTCGCAGAACGCGACCTGGGTGGTGGACGGCCAGGTCGCCAGCCTCACGGCGAAGGATCTGGAGTTGTTCTCTCTGACGCCGGGCGGGCTCGCGTTCACGTTTCCCCCCTACGCCATGGGCCCCTACGTACAGGGAACGTTCACGGTGGTAGTGCCGTACGACCGGCTGCTCGATCTGGCGCTCCCGAACGGAGCGCTCGACGCGTTCGCGAAGCCGGTGCCATGAGGTAGGGCGACGACTTGCCTCGCGGGAGGCCTCGAAGTAGCCTGAAGGGCGTGCCGGACGCATTCAGCTGGCGCCATGGGCGCGGCGAACCGAGCCGGCACGGACCACGGGAGGTGGCATGCCGGACGAGACCATCGCCTTCAGGACGGAGATCACGCAGCTCCTGGACATCCTCGTGCACTCGCTCTACACCGAGCGCGAGATCTTTCTTCGGGAGCTGTTGTCCAACGCTTCGGACGCGCTGTACCGCTTCAAGCTCGAAAGCCTCACCCAGGACGAGATCGCCGATCCGGCCGCGGAGCTCGGCATCTGGCTGCGCCCGGATCCGGACGCGAACACGCTCTCGGTGCGCGACACCGGCCGCGGCATGAGTCGCGAGGAGCTGGTGCAGAACCTGGGCACCATCGCACACTCCGGGGCACGCTCGTTCGCCGAGGCCTTGCGTGAGCTCAACCAGAGCGACACCACCTCCGCACGCGACCTGATCGGCCGCTTCGGAGTGGGCTTCTACAGCGTGTTCATGGTGGCGGAGCAGGCCGAGGTGCTGTCGAGGAGCCTCAGGCCCGCCGAGGAGCCGGCCCACTGGCGCTCGACCGGCGGAGGCAGCTTCGACGTGGGAGCCTCGGAGAGCCGCGAGCGGGGGACCGAGGTGGTGCTCACGCTCAAGGAGGACGCCCGGGAGTTCCTCGAGCCGCAGCGCTTGCGGCAGGTCGTGCGCACCCACTCCAACTACGTCCCCTTCCCCGTCTACCTGTGGGAGAACGGGGCATGGACCCAAGTCAACGACCAGACCGCGCTGTGGCGGGAACGGCCCGGCAGCGTCACGGAGGAGCAGCACAGCGCCTTCCTGGGGCAGCTCCGCTTCGGCGCGGACGCTCCCCTGGTCACGGTCCACCTCCAGACCGACGTCCCGCTGCAGTTCTACGCCCTGCTCTACGTGCCGTCGCATCGTGACCCCATGTTGTTGCGCGACCCCGACGGCAACGGGCTCCGGCTCTACGCACGCAAGGTGCTCATCGAGGAGCACAACCGCTCGCTGCTGCCCCGCTACCTGCGCTTCCTGGTCGGCGTGGTGGACGCCGAGGACCTGCCGCTCAACGTCTCGCGCGAGACGGTGCAGTCGACTCCGGTGCTGGGGCGGATCCGTTCCGTCCTCACCAAGCGCGTCATCGGCGAGATCGCCCGTCTCGCCGAGGAGGACGACGAGCGGTTCGACCGCTTCCTGGCCGAGTACGGAGCCTTCTTGAAGGAGGCCGTGGCGACCGACCCCGGCCGCGACGAGCGCATCCCCGACCTCCTCCGCTTCCGTACCACCCGCGGCGAGAAGGTCTCTCTCCGGGCGTACGTCGGCCGCATGGCGGAGGGTCAGAACGACATCTACTACGTGCAGGCCGACGACGTGCAGGCCGCGTTGGCGAGCCCCCACCTGGAGGCGTTCCGGCACCGCGATCTGGAGGTTCTGGTGCTGACCGAGCCCCTCGACGCGTTCCTGCCGATGGGCCTGCCCAGCTACCAGGACCACCCGCTCCGCGACGTCGGAGAGGCGGGGCTCGAGCTTCCCCCGCGGCCCGGCCCGGCAACGGGCGGGGCCCACGTCGGAGCCGACGAGCTCGACGACGTCACGTTCGGAAAGGTCCTGGACCGGGTCCGGTCCGTGCTCGGAGACCGGGTGGCGGAGGTCCGCGAGAGCCGGGTGCTCGAGACGAGCCCTGCGCGCCTGGTGGCGCCGGCGGGCGCGCCGGCGGGCGTGGAGCGGCTGCGTCGACTCACCGAAGAGGACTACCGTGCCGCGCCCCGCGTGCTGGAGCTCAATCGCCGTAGCGAGCTGATCCGTCAGCTGGGCCGGCGGCTGGCGGCCGCTCCGGACGACGCGCTGGTGCCCGAGCTGGTCACGCAGCTCTTCGAGACGCAGCTCATGCTGGAGGGCTTGCACCCCAATCCGGCGACCATGGCGACGCGTATCGAGCGTCTCCTGACGGCGGCCAGCCTGGCACCGGCCACAACGTCCGGGCCGGCAGAGACCGCCAAGACCGAGACCTCGCAGGACGAGCCGGCCACCGAGGAAGCGGGCCCGACACCCGACGACAGCGAGGGCCGCACGACCGAGGAGCCGTGAGCCTCGCGCCGCAGCGCCACCGCCACGGGAGCGGTCCGCCGGCGCGGCCCCGCCGTCAGAGCAGACTGCGCCGACGGGGCCGCAGGCGCTGCAGCAGCCACAGCACGACCGCGAGCAGGACGAGCGCGCCGCCGAAGCCCAGCACGATGAGGTAGTTGCGCATCGGGAGCGTCCACACGTCTGGGGGCAGGGCCTTCGCCACGTAGCGGGCGGTCGTGAGGAAACCGCCCAGCATCCCGAACTGTGCTAGAGCCGCCTGCGGCGCCGCAGCGGCTTCGTGCAGCGACGTCATCCGGCTGAAGGCGTAGCTGCCGCCGGCTGCGCCCAGCGCCACGGCGATCCCCGCGTAGACGAGGCGCTGGAGGCCCGGGGTGGTGGCGAGGAGCACGATCAGGAACAGCAGGGCCACGGCACCCGTCAACCAGGTCCAGGCCAGGTAGCGCCGGTGGGCCCCCGCGGAGAAAGCGGTCAGCAGGCGGGCAACGTGCTGCACCTTGGTCTTCTGGTCGTTGCGGGTCATGAGGGAGACGATGGCGCCGGGCCCCTGCTCGTAGCTGCGCTTGGCCAGCGCGTCGAGCACCGCGGCGTTCGCTTGCTGCTGACTCAGGCCGGCCAGCTGCGACGCAGGCAGGAGGCCCGCCAGGCTCTCGCTCTTCTGCTGGTTGCCCTGGATGGCCGCCTTGGCCTCCGCCAACCGTGAGGCGATGGCGTCCCGGTGCCCCAGGAAGAGCATCGCGTAGAAGCCGTGGAGGCTCGCGGGCACGCCCTGCTGCAGCGCCTGGTCGAAGCGCGCCCGCAGGTTGGAGTTGACCACCTTCTGCCGCGTCGCCTCCATCCCATCGGCGAGGACCCCGTCGGCCAGCTTGGAAACGACGAGCTCGCCGATCTGGCGGTCGGTCATCGTGCGGATCTGGGCCGGCGCGACGTACTCGAAGATCCCGACGATCGGTTGAACCGGCTGGCCGGGGTGGTCGGCCGCCTGCTTGGGCCAGTCCGCGAGCCGCGAGCCGTTTTCGAGGCCGGAGGGCAGCATCTCGTTGCCCAGGCCGGCCCGAACGAGCTCGAGCACCGTGCCCTGGAGCGCCTGCTGGAGCTGGGCCCGCATCCCGCTGTCGGTGACAAGCGCGAGGGCGCCGGCGCTACCCCCCTGGATGGTCTTGTCGGTCAGCACGCCGGCGATCCGGTTGATCGCCTCGTCGACGGTGAAGGTGGGCACCTCGGTCGGGTCGGCGTAGACGTCGACGCCGGGCAGCAGCGTGAGCTTCTGCCCGGGCTGATAGGCCGCACCCGTGCGCACCGCCAGGCCGGCCCCGCCCGAGCCTTCCGGCATCAGCGTGAGCCGAAGCATCTCGTGGAGGACGGGGAGCGCGCGCGAACGGACGGTCAGCTCGCTCAGACTGAAGGTCAGGGTGGCCACCGCCAGACCGAGCACCAGCACGATCGCGCTCAGCCACTTGACGTCGCGTTGCCAGGCGGGGCTTCGTTCGGAACGCAGCATCGACTCCTCATCCTCGGGGCCACCACCTCCGGCGCCCCCGGCCCGCGAGCGGGCGATGGGGTCAGCTTACCGTGCCGGCCGCTGAGAGGGTCGGCCCGGCAGCGGCCGCTGGCCGGGGCGGCGCGTACCATGGAGCCATGAGCGATGCGTCCCGCAAGGCCGTCACCATCGTGCCTTTGCTCGGCCCCCTACACGTGCGCCTGCCGCAATACAACGCCGTCAGCGTGCTGCGTTCGGTGCAGGCCTTCCACCCCTCCGTGGTGGCGCTGGCCCCGCTCAGCGAGGGCGAGCTCCAGATCCCTTCGTGGCAAGAGTGTGCCGAGCTGCCCCTGCCCCACACGGTAGTGCCCTGGGCGCGCCGCACCGGGACGCCCCTGGCCGAGATCGGCGCCCCTCCCCCCGACGAGAACGCCGAGGCGGACTTCCGGCGCTACCTCGAGACGTTCGATGGCGGCAGGGCGGTCCTGGCGTCGGTCGACGCCGACGAACGCCCGATCCGCGACCTCCTGGACCGCCCGCTGACGCTGGACAGCGTGCTGGACGAGCTCGTCCCGGCGGTCGGGCGCTTCCAGGAACGGCGTCGCGACGCGTTCGGGGAGGGGCCTGGCACGGGCTTCCAGGAGCAGCGGGCCACACGCATGGCCGAAGCCGTCCTGCGCCTGGAGGGCGAGCGCGTCGCCGTGCTCGCCTCGGTCGACGACCTGCCATCGCTGCTGGCCGGGCTGAAGGGGCGGGCCGAGCTCGTGCGTCCGCCGTCGCCGCCGGTCGACGACGCGGTCCGTCGGCGCAGCCTGCTGGACTACGCCATGCGCGGGGAGGCGTCCGATCCCGACGCGTTGCTCGCGCAGTTGCAGGAGATCGACGGGCCGGAAGCCCGCTACCTGGAGGCGAACGTGCTGCTCCAGAGCGGCGAGGAGGGGGCGGCCCTCGAGGTGTTGGAGCAGGCCAGCACGCTGGACTTCGTGGAGCCGTACTACCTTCCCGGCTTCCTGCTCACCCGCCTCGGTCAGCTCTACGACCTGGCCGGCCGCCGGGATGCTGCGCTTCGCGCCTATCGGGGGGTACGGGCTCTGAGTTTCGCTCCATCCGAAGCGCTGGTCACGGCCGAGGCGGGCCTCGAGGAGCCCTTCGCCCTGAGCGGGGCCGAGACCGCCACCGCCCGCTGAGCCACGCGCGCACCGGCGGCCCGCCGACGGTCGTCCAACGCGTCCGGCGCGAAGCTCTCTCGAGTACAATCGCGACATCCCAGTCGTGGTCGACGGTTCTCGTCCGACCGCGGAGCACGACGAGGCCATGGGTGGCCGCGCGCTTGGGGGAAGGGGTCGAGAGGCTTGAAGCGTCGGACCATCGTCGTGGCAGCATCGGTCGTCGCGTTGACCCTGGCCGCCGCAGTGTCGTACGTGGCCTCGCAACTGGCTCTTCCCCTGGCTGCGCTGGCCCTCACCGCCACCATCGCCGGCAGCGGCTCGCGGCTGCCGGCGTGGCGGCTCGCCGCGGTCGGCAGCCTGCTCTGGACGATCGAAGAGGGCATCTGGGCCATCGTGAGGCTCTCGGGCGGTCCCGCCCACCTGGTCCTTACCGACGTCGCGGCGTACGGCGGCACCGCCTTCTGGGTGGCGGCGCTGGTTCTGCTCAGCGGGCGGCGATCTCCGACCCTGCTCTCGCTGCCCTTCCTGCCAGCCCTGGGGCTGCTGGTGTGGATCGACACGCGGAACGTGCCTCTCGTGCAATCGCTGCGCTTCCCCGTGGTCGACATCCTCCTGGTGCTGGCGACGCTTCCCGCGCTCGAGGCGGCGCTCCGCGGCCGCGCCTCCGAAGGGCGGCTGCTCTGGACGTTTGGCTTCTTCGTGCGCGCGCTCACCGCCGGCACCATGAGTTGGCTCTATGCCGTCCCCGGGCTCGGCCACGAGTTCTACGTCCTGTGGCTGCTGCCGTACGCCTTCGTGGCGATCGGCGTGGCCATGGAGCTCAGCGACCAGGAATCCGGCCTGTGGGCGGTCGCCGCCACCGTCGTCGGGCTGGAGACGGTCACCGGGACCATGCTGATCGTGCTCTACCGCAGCGGGCTGATCAGCAGTTCCGCCGCCGTAGGCATCGTCGTACTGCTGGCGTACGTGCAGTTCGTGGGCATCATGCTCGTCTTGCTCTCCGACCGCCAGCGTCGCATCCACGCCGAGCGCGAGCTCAAAGCCTGGGGAGAGGTGATCGATCGCGTCATCACCGTCGAGCCGGGCGAGCTCGGCACCGTCGGGACCTTGCGGGCCCTTCTGGAGGCGCTGGCCGCCCGCATGCCGAACGTCAGCGGCGTCGAGGTCTACGCCGACGCTCGGCTCCGCGCAGGCGAGCCGCACGGCTACGCCTTCCCGTTGGTCAGCGCGGGCACCGAGGTGGGCCGGCTCTACTTCACGGGGCAACCGCGTGAGACCGCCGTACTCGATGCCGTGACGCCGTTCCTGGCCGGCCGCATCCAGCAGGCGCTCGACCAGGCGGAATGGCGCACCCGTGCCATCACCGATCCGTTGACGGGCCTGCTCAACCGCCGCGGCATCGATCTGCACTCCACCGAGCTGCTGCTTCGCTCGCGGGATCACGCCCGGCCCGTGACGGTGGCCATGCTCGACCTCGATCACTTCAAGCGGGTGAACGACTTCTACGACCACGCCACCGGCGACTGGGCCCTGCGCAAGGTCGCCGGCATCCTCGAACGGCACCTCCGGCAGCACGATCTGGCCGCGCGCTGGGGTGGCGAGGAGTTCCTCGTGATGCTCTACGACGCCGACCGCAGCAACGCGATCGAGGTCGTCAAGCGGATCCGGGCCGAGCTCCGAAGCCTGAGCCTTCGCCCCATCGCATGGCCCTTGACGCTCTCGGTCGGCATCGCGGGCGGCGAGGTGGCCGACGGCGCGGCGACGCTCGAGAGCTGGATCCGCCACGCCGACCGTGCTCTCATCCAGGCCAAGGACGGCGGGCGCGATCGGATCGAAGCGGTCGCCTGAGCCCCCACAGCCTGCCGCGCCGTTCTCGCCGCACGGCGAGCATCGTCGGACCGGGGCCGGACGATATGATGAGCCAGCCATGCGCGAGCTGCTCTACAACGCCGCCAAGCATTTCAAGCGGGGCCGGGCCCTGGCCGAGCGCGGTGACGTGCGTGCGGCCATGCTCGCATACCAGGATGCGCTGCGCGATCTGCACGCGGTTCGGCCGCAACGCATGCGCGACGTGCTTCTCGCCCAGGTGTACCTGTCACGCTTCCAGATCGGCCGCGACGTCGATCCGGACGCCGCGGACAGCGACCTCCGGATGGGGTACAGCTACGCCCGCACGACCCATGAGCCCACCGTTCGCCAGCTCGCGGAGGAGCTCTGGCGCGAGCGGCTGGGTGAGCTTCCCGATTCCGTGTCGGCTCCGGTCGAGCCCGGCTGATCCGGCCCCTCCTGGACCACGCTCGCTGGTCACGGCGGGTAGCATGACCGCATGACCTCCGACAACCTGCTCAAGCTCGCCCTCGCTGAAGAGGACGCCTACCTGTCGACCCTCCAGGCGCTCGTCGGCCTCGAGTCGCCCACCCGGGACAAGGTGCTCTGCGACAAGCTCGCCGATCACCTCGCGTCCGTCCTCACCGGTGACGGCTGGGAGGTGGAGCGGGAGCGGCGGGCCGAGGCCGGCGACGTGCTGGTGGCCCGATTCGGACCCGTCGCGGGACCGGCTACCTTGCTGCTGTGCCACTACGACACGGTGTGGCCGGCGGGCACGCTTGGCAGCATGCCCTTCCGGCGCGAAGGCGACCGTGTCCACGGCCCCGGCGTCCTGGACATGAAGGCCGGCATCGCCACCGCCGTCCACGCCGTCCGCTTGCTGCGCCGCGCTTCCGCGCGCCCGCGCGGACCGCTCACGCTGCTCGTCACCTCCGACGAGGAGACCGGCAGCCACCACTCGCGGGAACGCATCGAGCGCCTGGCCGAAGGGCACCAGCGTGTGCTCGTGCTGGAGCCCGGCCGCGACGACGGGGCCCTCAAGGTGGGACGCAAGGGCGTCGGGCAGGTCCGCGTGAAGCTCGCCGGACGCAGCGCCCACGCCGGCAACAACCCCGAGGACGGTGCCAGCGCCCTTCGCGAGCTGGCGCATCTGCTGCTCTACGCAGAGGATCTCGGCGATGGCGACGCAGGCACCACCGTCAACCTCACGGTGGCCCGTGGCGGAACCACCGGCAACGTGATCGCCGAGGAAGCGTCGGCCGAGATCGACCTTCGGGTCCTGCGCGCGATCGAGGCCGACCGCGTGCTCGGCGCGCTGGCGGCCTACGAGCCGCGCGACGCCCGCGTGACGGTCCAGGTCGTGGGCAGCCTGAACCGGCCGCCGCTGGAGCGCACAGAACGGAACACCGTTCTCTGGGAGGAAGCGCGCCGACTCGGCGTGTCGCTCGGACTGCAGCTCGAGGGCGCGGTGGTGGGTGGCGGCTCCGACGGCTCGTTCACCTCGGCCATGGGCATCGCGACGCTCGACGGGCTGGGAGCGGTCGGCGCCGGTCCGCACGCGCGCCACGAGCACATCCGGGTCCGGCCCACCCTGGAGCGCGTCGCCCTCGTGGCGGCGCTGATCGCTGTGGACGGCACCGACTCACAGAAGTCGGGCGAGGCGGTGCTACCCTGAGCCGCATGCTGGCTGTGCTCATCGCGGCCGCGTCCGGCGCGCTGCTGAGCCTGGCCCTGCCGCCGACCGGCGTGTGGCCGCTCTTCCTGGCCCTGGCCCCCCTGTTCGCGCTGGTCGCGCGTGCCCCCTCGGCACGGCGAGCGTTCTGGCTGGGCGCAGCGTTCGCGCTGCCCTTCTTCGGCATCTACATCCTGTGGCTGCCGCGCAGCTTCTCTCAACCCTCCATGCTGGGCCCGTTCTTCTGGGGCGTGTTCCCCCTGCTCCTGGCAGCGTTGTGCCTGATCTGGGGCGCGGTCACCTTCGCCGCCCGCTGGGTCGGCGGGCGCGGCCCGGGCACCCTGTGGCTGCTGCCGGGCTTCTGGGTGCTGACCGAATGGCTGCGCACCCAGGGCTACCTGGCGTTTCCCTGGGGAACGCTGGGCTACCTGTGGCTTGGCACGCCGGCCGCCCAGATCGCCAGTTCCATGGGCGTGTACGGCTTGAGCCTGCTCGCCGCGATTGCGGCCGCGCTGGTCGCCGCTCCGTTCGTGCCGCCCGATGCCCGCGCCGCTACGCTGTCGCCTGCCGCAGGCGGCCGCGCCCGCCTGCTGGCACCGCTGCTGGCGGTGGTGCTGGTAGGCGCAGCCATGGCCTGGGGGGCCACGGACCTCCGTCGGCCCCTCCCCACCCCGGACCGCACCGCCGTGCTGGTGCAGGGGAACATCGACCCCTTCGGGCGGGCCATCAGTCCGGCAGGGGACCTCGGCGTGCACACCGGCCTGACGCGGCGGGCGGTCGCCCGGCTCGGCCATACGCCCACCTACGTCATCTGGCCCGAGGGCGCGGTGCTCGGCTACGCCGTGCAGGGCGCTGCCGGGGCGGCGACCCGTGCCGCCATCCAGGCCAGCGCCCCAGGCGCCGCCTTCATCGTCGGCGGACGGGCGTTCGATGCCGGCAAGTACTACGACAGCGCCTTCAGCGTGGCCGATAGCCGCGTGATGGACCGTTACGACAAGGTCTACCTGGTTCCCTTCGGCGAACGCTGGCCCCTGCTCGAGACGGCGAAGCCGCTCTACCGCGCCATCTTCGGGCTGCTCCACCTGCCCATGCTGGTCAACACCACGGCCGGCCCGGGGCCGATCCCGCTGCGCACCCCCCACGGCCCGGTGGCAACCTACAT
>Ga0315542_1002572_pt1 | contig 10999 bp, 9 predicted proteins | sample SalMarSW160120MG_FD_202541 | JGI IMG/M metagenome (GOLD analysis project Ga0315542, IMG submission 202541) | Salt marsh sediment microbial communities from the Plum Island Ecosystem LTER, Massachusetts, United States - Salt Marsh Sediment SW1601-20 ... | reverse complement strand
GCGCTACTTGCTCAGATACTCGCGCAGTCGGGTGATGGCGTCGTTGCTGCCGATCATCACGATGCGGTCGCCGCGCTTCAGCTCGAAGTCGGCGCGTGGGCTGATCTCGAGGTTGCCGCCGCGGTTGACCGCGATGACCTGGATGCCGAACCGGTTGGGCAGGCGGAGCTCGGACAATCGTCCGCATAGCGCCTCCTCCGCCTCGATCTCGACCACGCCGTGGTTCTCCCCCAGCTTGAAGGCGTCGACGATGCTCGGCGTGGCGAGCTGCCGCGCCAGGCGCACGCCCATGTCGTGCTCGGGCCGTACGACCTCGTCGGCGCCGACACGGGACAGGACACGCGCTGCGAGCAAGCTGACGCCCTTGCTGATGACGCGGGTGGCACCCGCACTCTTGGCGGCGACCGTGGCGAGGATGTTGGCCTCGAGGTTGTCCCCGATGGCCACGACAACGGCGTCGAAGTTGCTGCAGCCGAGCTTGCGGAGCGTGTCCTCATCGGTGCCGTCGACGATCGCGGTATGGGTCACCTGGTTCATGATCGCCTCGATGGCGTTCTCGTCCTTGTCGATCACCACCACCTCGTGTCCGAGCTGGTAGAGGGTGGTGGCTAGGGCGGAACCGAACCGCCCCGCGCCGATGACCATGAACTGCCGTTCCTTCATTGCCGCTCCTCGTGCGATCGTCGACCCGGGCTAGCCGATGACGACATCGTCCTCAGGGTACTTGATGCGACGTTCCGGTTGTCGCTCCATCAGCGCCAGGGCCAGCGTCAGGGGCCCCAGGCGCCCCAGGTACATCAGCGCGACGATGATCAGCTTCCCGGCCGAGCTCAGCGCGGCGGTGATGCCGGTCGACAGGCCCACGGTTCCGAAGGCCGAGATGCTTTCGAAGCTCAGTTGAAGCAGCGACTTGTGGGGATCGGTCAGGGTCAACGCCGTCACGGCGGCGCCTACCAGGAGCATCCCCAGCAGGGCGATGGCACTGGCCTTGACGGCGGTCTCCGAGGCGATCCGGCGCTCGAACAGCGTGAGCTCGCCGTGGCCGCGACTGATGCTCCAGGCGCTGCCGACGAGCACCAGGAAGGTCACCGTCTTGATGCCACCCGCGGTAGACCCCGGGTTGCCGCCGATGAACATCAACAGCATCGTGAACAGCAGCGTCGCCGGGCGGAGCTGGTTGAAGTTCAAGGTGTTGAATCCCGCCGTGCGCGGGGTCACGGATTGGAACAGCGCCGCCATCAGCTTGTCGGGGAACGACAGCGGGGCCAGGGTGGCCGGGTTCGTCCACTCGAGCCCGAGGATGACGAGCGCGCCGATCGCGATCAGCAAGGCGGTGCCGGCGAGCACCACCTTGCTGTGGAGCGTCAGCGGCGTGCGGCGGCCGTGCCGGAAGTGGGACGCCACGTTGATGATGACCATGAATCCGAGGCCGCCGAGCACGATCAGGACCATGATCGTCACGTTGACCAGCGGGTCGTGCAGGAAGCGCGTGAGGCTGTCGCCGTAGAAGCCGAAGCCCGCGTTGTTGAAGGCGCTGATGCTGTGGAAGACGGCGAAGAAGGCGCCCCGACCCGCACCCTCGAGCCTGGCGAAGGGCAGGTAGAGCAGCACGGCCCCGACGAACTCGACGCCGAAGACGACCAGGAAGATCCGTCGCACCAGCCGCACGACGCCTCCTACCTGGCCGATGTTGACCTGCGCCTGCAGGCCGAGCCGCTCCCGGAAGCCGATGCGGCGCCCGCTCGCCAGCGCGACCAGCGTGCCGAGCGTGAGGATGCCGAGCCCGCCGGCCTGGATCAACAGCATGATGACGATCTTGCCGAACAGGCTGAAGGCCGTGCCGGTCCCCACCACGACCAGGCCGGTGACGCATACGGCGCTCGTGGAGGTGAACAGCGCGTCGAGCAGGGTCACCTGCTGGCCGGAGACGTGCGCCATCGGCAGGGCGAGCAACACCGTCCCGATGGCGATGGTCACCGCGAAGGACAGGGCGATCAGCTGTGCCGGGGTCGAACGCCGCCGACGAAGACGCGGAGGGGGCCATTGCGTGTCGCTGGGCTCGTCCATAACGAGCTCCCATCGGCGGAGCAAGCGCATTGTACGTACAGGAGGGGGCCGTGTCAAAGCCCGGTGCCGCGGGGTGATATCGGCTGGCCCTCAACGCAGCCATGACGGCGTCCTGCCGGGGTCGCGCGCCAGCGCCGGCCATATCACGAGCGCACGAGCATGTAGTTCGTGATAGACCTCACGAGGTGGGCGGGGATACGCCGGGGCGCTCGCGCCAGCGCCGGCGCCCCTCGGTGAAGGTGTCGACGTGCGGCATGCCCGAGGCCCGGTAGTCGGCGATGACGGCGTCGTTGTCGAGCGGCACCCGACGCCATGACAGCTCGAGGGCCGCATCGTCCCACCGGAGCGTCAGGTACTCGGCCCACGGAGGGGTCCTGGTGATGCGGCCGGGATCGACCCGCTCGAAGGGGACGCCGACGCTGCCGGGGTTGAGCAGCATGCGATCGCGGTGCCGCCTGAGCAGGGGCTGGTGGGAATGGCCGCCGGCGAGGAGCTTCGCTGTCGTGCCCTGCAGCGCAGCGTCCAGGTCTTCGGCGGAGGTGGTGGCCACGAGCAGCTCGTTGAACGAGCGCGGCGAACCGTGGAAGCACAACAGCCCACCGAGCTCGTCCAGGTCGACGCGCAGCGTCCTGGGAAGGCTTCGCAGGTAGGCGCGGTCGTCCTTGTCGAGCCGATCGGCGCACCAGCGATCGAGATCGCGGACCTGCTCCAGGAAGCGGTCGCGCTCGTCGTCGGAAGCCGGCTCGCGCGGATCGAGCATCCAGGCGTCGGCGTTGCCGAGCAGCACGGGCCACGCGCGCTCGCGGAGGCGGGCCAGCGTCTCGTGCGGACGTGGCCCGGTCGCGGCCACGTCGCCGAGGCAGATCACGGCGTCGGGAGCCTGGCGGTCGAGGTCGGCGATCACCGCATCGAGGGCGAGCAGGTTGCCGTGGATGTCGGAAAGCAGGGCGAGCGAACCGGCGCGACCGAGCTCCATGCCGTCATCATCGCATGGGGTGCGCCGGGCGGTCGGGTCGGTTGTGGGCTCCCGGAGCGCGTTCGGTGCCGCATGCCGCGCTCTGCACCCGGCGTCGTCGGCCCGCGGGAGCGGCATGACGAACGGCCCTCGCTCGAGCTGCAAGGGCCGCGCATCGTGGATGCCGGGTCGTAGGTCCCCTCTCGATGACCGGCGGAGCGGCGTTCGCTCCGGGATGTTCCCCTGTGGGGCGCCAGCCACCCGGCGTAGCGAGCTGGCACGCCTCACGGTCGAGGCTAGGTCGCTCGGGGTTTCAAGGGGGTTGCATGCGAGGCGCGCCGAGCCCGCGACGCCGTCTGCAACGTCCCGCGCCGCCATGGAGGCATCGCGAGACCGGGTGGGACGGGGGTGCGAGTGGAGCGTCGATCAGTCGCTGGCCGACGTGGTCGTCGAGGAGGACGCTGCGGAGGACGTCGCCGCCGCCGGGACCTCGCGGGAGCGGCCCCGCATCCCGATCGACAGCGCGGCTAGTGCGGCGGTGAGCAGCCCGATCACCAGGAGCGCCGTGCGGTACCCCATGGCGCCGCCACCCTGCGAGGCCGCCACGGCGCCGACCAGGGCTCCCCCCAGGAGCTGACCGCTGCCGCTGAACACCTTCAGCACGCCCTGGGCCGCGCCGCGCTCCTCCGCCCCGGCTTCGTCCAGCATGACGTACCGCAGGGGGGCGCCGAGCAGGGAGGACAGGCCGAGGCCCACGAGGGCGCCCGCGGCGATGAACAGCAGCAGGCTGGAGCCGGTGACGTGGAACAGCATCAGTCCCGCGGCGGTGAGGACCAGTCCCGCCTGGATCACTGGTTTCGCGCCCAGGCTGTCGAGCATCCGCCCGGCGATGGGGGCGCCGACGCCGGAGAGCACCACGACCGGCAGCAGCAGGAAGCTCGCGGTGGCGGCCTTCACGTGGAGGGCGGACACGGCCAGCGACGGGAGGAAGACCAGGGACGTCTCGGCCAGCCCCGTACCGAGGGCGAAGGCGCTCACCAGGGCCACCTGCCGGCGGCGCAGCAGGCCGGGCCGCACGAGAGGGTCTTCGGCACGCAGCTCGAGCCGCCAGAACAGCGGCACGAACAGCGCGGCCACGACGAGGTAGGGGAGGACGCCGAGACTCCTGAGGCTGGTGCCGAGATCGGCGCTGTCGATGTGGTTCACGCCGAGCGCCAGCGCCGCCAGCAGCAACGAGAGCACGGCCGTCCCCCGCCAGTCGAACGGGGTGCTTCGCTCCGGTCGGTTCGTGGGCAGCAGTCGGGCGGCGGCCACGATCAGCCAGGCCGCGACCGGCAGGTTGATCAGGAACAGCCAGTGCCAGCTGAGCTGGAGCAGCAGGCCTCCCAGTAGCGGTCCCAGCAGGAACGCCACGCCGAACACGGCCCCGATGAGCCCGAGCGCGCGTCCGCGTCGCTCGGCGGGGAAGGTGTCACCGATGACGGCCGACGCGACGGGGAAGATGCCGCCGGAGCCCACGGCCTGGATGGCACGTCCGACCAGGAGCACGGTGAAGCTGGGGGAGGCCGCCACCACCAGTGAGCCGACGCCGAACAACGCCACGTCCAGAAGATAGATGCTACGCCGGCCGAAGCGGTCGGAGAGCTTGGCCATGAGCGGCGTGCCGACCAGGTTGAACAGTACGTAGATGTTGAAGATCCACGCGACCGCCCGGCTTCCCACGCCCAGGCCGGCCTGGATGGCCGGCAGCGCGGGGCCCACGATGGCGATGTCGAGCGCCCCCATCAGGACGCCGACGAACAGCACGCCGAGCATGCGATTGCGAGTCTTGTCGTCCACGACGTCCACCACCTCGGGCCGGAGCCGCCCGCGCGGCTCGCCGCCTACCGACCGACCGGTCGGTCACTGCCGGCCATTGTGATGTGCCGACAGCTCGAACGTCAAGGCGTCGCACGACACGCGTCCCGCAGACGTGTGCCGGCCACGTGCAAGGTGGCCACCCCCGGCCCCGAAACGTGACAGAGTAGGGCATGGGTCGCGAACGCCGAGTGGTTGGTCCGTCCGCCGCCATGCCACCGCACCGGTTCGAGGTCGACCTGACGAGCGTGTGCGTGCGCAGAGGTGCCGTGCAGCTCCCCTTCCGCCTCCAGGGAGCCTTCTCCGAAGGTCCGGTCGCCGCCGTCGACAACGACGGGGGTGCGACGCTCGACCTGCGGTTCCGGCCCCCGCGCGAGCTCCTGGGGCTGCAACCGTTCTTCGAGGCGCACGGACTGCGCGCCAACGACCGGATGGGTCTCGTCTTCACCGATGCAGGGCTTCGTGTCGAGGCGATCAAGCGGGAGCGCAAGGCGCCGGCCAGCGGAGTGGAGCGGCCCCAGGCATCGTCGCCGCGTGGCCAGCGTACGCCGCCTCCCGGCTCGCGCGATCGATCACGCCGGGTGCCCGAGGACGCCCGGCGCGACGCCGGATCGGCGGCGCCGCCCGATCGCGCTCCTTCGAGCTCCCCGTCCTCGGCGGCGCCCTCGGCGCCGCCGTCGCTGCGTATGGCGCCACCGCCCCCCTCCGTCCCCGCCGAGGAACCTCGCGGCGAGGGCGCTCGCAACGGTGGACGGGCCACCACCCCGCATTGGGAGCCTCTGGACGTGACGGCCTCACCCGCGTCCGCCGCCGAAGCCGAGCGCGAGCCGACCGGAAGCGCCCCACCTTCGCACGAGAGGGACGAAGCGCCGCTGGCCGACGATGGGACGCCGCATGTGCGGGAGATCCGGCGTGGCGCGCTGCTCGGTGCACAACCCGCGCGCACTCCGGCCTCGGCCGGCACGCGGGCGCCCGAGCGCGACGTCTCGTACGCGTCGGAGGAGGATCCGCGAGGGGATCTTGGCCGGCCCGACGACGAGCGCTCGTACGGCACCCACCGGGGCCGTGGCGCGGGGCTGTTCGGGCTCCGGCGCCGTTTCGGCTTCGGACGTTCCGAGCGGTGGCGCGCCGACGAGGATCGGGCCGCTGCTCCACGGCAAGGCGTGCCTACGCGAGACCTTCCGCAGGCGCCCGGCGCCCGCTCGGTGCCCGTCGAGATCGAGCCGAGAGACCCGCTGGACGTCGCCCGATCGCAACCCGAGGAGGCGGCACCGCGCGACACGATCGTCGGCGTCGCCGACGAGGTCGTTGAGGCGCCGTCCGCGACACCGAGCCGTGAGGACATCGCTGCGGTAGCGGCCTACCTGGCCCGCCCCGATGTCCCGGCCATCGTGCGGGCCGAACGGGTCGCCGAGGAGCTCGCGCTGAGCTACGAGCGCGTGGATGCGGCCCTGGACCGCATCTCGGAGGAGTCGGACCAGCTGAGTCCCATCCGCGCGGGTGCCTACATGCTTCGGCGCGGCGCGACGCGCTAGGGCGGAGCCCGGGCATACGGGTCCCGCGGGTCCGGTCCCGCGTCGATGGAGGCTGCCGGGAAAGGGATCACCATGCATCAACGGATCGGATGGATCGGGCTGGGGGCCATGGGCGCGCCCATGGCGCACCGGCTGGCGGAGCGTGACCGCCTCGACGCCGTCTTCAACCGCAGCCCCGAGCGAACGGCCCCCTTCAAGGTACTGGGGGCGGCCGCCTACGATGCGCCACGTCGCCTCGCAACCGCCAGCGACGTGGTGTTCGTCATGGTGACGGACGATGCCGCTCTCGAGGCCGTGCTCTTCGAGCGCGACGGCGTGGTCGGCGGGCTCCGTCCGGGGGCCACGGTGGTCAACATGAGCACGGTATCGGTGGCCGCAACGCTGGAGGCCGCGGACGCGATCGGGGCAGCCGGCGGGCGCTTCGTCGATGCTCCGGTGTCGGGAACGGTCGGTCCTGCGCAGCAGGGCACCCTGCTGGTCTTGGCGTCGGGCGAGGACGGGGCACTGGACGACGTGGCGTCGTTGCTCGAGACGTTCGGGCCGGTCCTGCGCCTGGGCGAGGTGGGTGCCGGGACGCGCGCCAAGCTCTTCACCAACCAGCTGCTCGGGGCCATGATGGAGTCGTTCGCCGAGGCGCTGGTGTTCGGCCGCAGCCAGGGGCTGTCGTTGGACACGATGCTGGAGATCGTGGGCGGCGGGGCGCTCGCAACCCCGATGTTTCAGGTGAAGGGCGCGATGATCGGCCGTCGCGACTTCGCCAAGCAGTTCCCCGTGGACCTGCTCCTCAAGGACCTCGACCTCGCCCAGGCGGAGGCGCACGAAGCGGGAGTGTATCTGCCCGCGCTGGCTGCGGTGCGCGAGGCGGTGGCGGGGGCCCGGGGTCGAGGCTACGGCGACCAGGACATGGCCGCCGTGGTTCGCCTCCTCGAGGACATCAACGGAATCCGGGTCGGCGGCGGCGAGGGCTGAGCTCAGCCCGCCCGCTTGGTGGCGTACATGCGGCGGTCGGCCTCGGCCAGGATCTCGGCCAGCGCGATGCCGGGCCGCCATGACATGACGCCGACGTCGGCCCCGACCTCGAAGACGCCTTCCTTGGTGACGATGGGGCTGTCGAACGCCGCCAGCAACCGCGGCTCGACCCGGTCCGCCTCGCTGGCGACCACGAACTCGTCGCCGCCGTAGCGAATCACGGCGTCGTCCGGCCGCAACGCGTGGCGCAGGCGCTTGCCGATCACGCGGAGCGCCTGGTCGCCTGCGGCGTGGCCGTAAGCGTCGTTGATGCGCTTGAAGTCGCGGACGTCGACCACGGCCACCGAGAAGGGGAGAGCGCGCTCGAGCCGTCGCTCAAGCTCCACCAGCCCCGCCCGCCGCGTCATCGCGCCGGTCAGCGGATCCAGCTCGTTCTCACGCCGCTCCTGCAACAAGGTGTGGCCCACACCGACGAAGAGGGCCAGCGCGATGGTGTTGCCCGCCATGTAGGCGAGGGGATGCCCCATATGGAGCGAAGCCAGGGCCAGCGTGACCCATGCGGCCGCGGCGTAGCACGCGAGCGTGCGCTGCCGAAGCGGCGAGCGCTCGACCACGGCCTGACCGGCCAGCCATACGTAGGCCAGGGCGCCCCACGACTGCGGTGCGGGGGTGTACGCCACCAGCACGTAGAGCAGCCCGAGGTCGAGGAGAGGGGTCCAGAGCCGCAGGCCGCGCCGGGCGTCGATCCGTCCCAGCGCCATGGCAGCGTAGAGGCCCAGCCCCAGAGCCGCCAGCGCGAGCAACGCGTGGCTCGGGAGCGGGAGCAGGTGGGCCAAGGAGAGCACCGCGAGGCCAACCAGGAAGGCGCTGCGTACCACCAAGCGCCGAAAGGGAACGCGCTCCGGGATCGGGAGTGAACGCGTCGGTGGATCGAACGACAAGGACTCGGGCATAGGCGCTTCTCCACGCGGGGCGCGGTGGGCGCCATCATACCGGCACGGCCGGGTGGCGGCGCCTCGCGGGCCGGGGCCCGGTGCGGCGATCAAGGACCGCCGGGTGCCGGGTTGCTGCCGTTGGGGCCAGCGAGGAGGTCTTGCTTGAGCCGCCACAGGGCGTCGCTCAGAGAGACGTGGTAGATGTGCGGGTTGATCAGGCGGCGAACGCCGGGGTCCAGGCGCTCCTCGTCGGCGTGGCGCCGCTGGCGCAACGTTTCCAGGTCGGGGGGCGGCGACGCACGCCGGCCGTCCTCCCAGGCTACCTCCAAGAGCGGCTCGATGCCGCCGATGGCGGCCGGCTGCAGGGTTCGGCTGGTGCGCTCGACGGGGTGCCGCAGGCGCAGCGGTGCCCGGATGGACGGCTCCTCGTCGGCGAGCGTCACCAGATCGGCCGTGGCCATGCCGCGTTCGTCGTAGACGCGGAAGACCCGCTTCGGGCCGGGCGTTGTGGCCTTGCTGATCGTGTCGGAGCGCTTGATGGTGGGAGCCCAGCGTCCACCGTGGTGCAGGGCGACCAGCTTGTAGACGCCGTCGAGGGCCGGCGCACCGTGGCTGGTCAACAGGCGCGTGCCTACCCCGTAACTGAGACGCCCGATGAGCGGCCCGGGGTCGACGCCGTAGCGCGGCGCCTCGTCCTCGATCTGCTCCAGGATCTGCCAGATGGTCAGCTCGTCGAGCTGGTTGGACAGCGTGATCGTCAGCTCGGCGAAGCCGGCCTGGTCGAGCGCCTTGGCCACCTGGATGGCGAGGTAGGCCAGGTCCCCTGAGTCGAGCCGCACGCCTCGCGGCTCGTGGCCCGCGCGCCGCAGCTCCTCGAACACCGTGATGGCGTTGGGGAGGCCACTGTGGAGGGTATCGACGGTATCGAGCAGGAGCAGGCAATCGTCGGGAAAGGTCTCCGCGTACGCGCGGAACGCATCCAGCTCGTCCATGCCGGCTGCCATGAAGGCCTGGACGAGGCTGTGGGCGTGGGTGCCGCGCGGCGCCGAGCCCAGGGTGAGAGCCTCTCCGGTGTTCGAGGTGCCGTCCAGGCCACCGATGAGGGCTGCCCGCGAGCCCGCGTTGACGCCGCGGGCGTGCCCCCGGCGCATCCCGAAGTCGGTGACGGGGGCGCCGCGGGCAGCCTGCTTGATCCGCGTGGCGCGGGTCGCGATCAGGGTGGGGTAGTTGAGGTGGTTGAGGAGTGCCGTCTCGAGGAGTTGCGCCGCGGCCAACGGTCCTTCCACGACGGCGAACGGCGCGTGGGGGTGGACGACCCGCCCCTCGGCGGGAGTCAGCACGCGCACGCCCGGGAAGCCACCCTGGTTCCCCAGCCAGGCCAGGAACACGTCGTCGAACAGGCGGCCGCCCTTGCCGTTGCGCAGGCTTCCGAGAGCATCCAGGTCCTGCTGGCTCGGCTGCGCCCGCTCCATCCAGGCGAGCAGGTCTTCGAGGCCGGCCGTGACGCAGTACCCCGCCTGATGGCCGCCGAAGTCGGGGTTGTGACGGTAGAAGGCGTTGAACTGAGCGGGCGTGTCGTGCATCCCCGTCCGCAGGTAGAGCTGCGCCATGGTCAGCTCGTACAGGTCTGCGAAGAGGATGCCTTCGTTGACGGGCGGGTGCAGCTGGCTGGGCATGACCGTCCTTTCCCGCGAAGCGGCGCGCGGAGCCGCGTGCTGCCACTGCCTCGCGGCCGTCACGATGATACCGGCCGGCGGGAGGCGCAACGGTAGAGTGATCCGCGCGCCGCCGAACGGCGGCGGAGCCCCGTGCCGGGAGGAACCGCTCATGCCCATCCGCTCCATTCCCCACGACCGCCTCCGAATCGATGCAGCCGCGCTGGAGCGCACGCTGGTGACGTTTCTCGCCGACACCGCCCGCCGACTGGGCGTCGAGACGCTGGTCCTGCCGGTGTCGGGTGGCGTCGATAGCGCGACGGTGGCGCATTTGGCGACACGCGCCATGGGCCCCGACGGGGTCGTGGCGTTGCGGCTGCCCTACCGGGACCTCGGCGTGTCCCCCCTGGAGGATGCGCAGCGCGTCATCGGTCAGCTCGGCGTGCGCGCCGAGACCATCGACATCAGCGCCATGGTCGACGGCTACGCCGATGCCCAGGACGGCATGAACTGGCGTCGCCGCGGAAACCTGCAGGCGCGGGCGAGGATGATCGTGGCCTTCGACAAGATGAAGGCCTACGACGCGCTGCCGCTCGGGACGGGCAACCGTACCGAGCTCCTCTTCGGCTACTTCACCGAGCACGGCGACGACGCAGCCCAGATCCAGCCGCTGCTCGACGTGTTCAAGACGCAGGTGTGGCAGCTCGCCGAGCACCTGGGAGTGCCCGAGGAGATCATCGCGAAGTCGCCGAGCGCCGGGCTCGAGCCCGGCCAGACCGACGAGGGCGACTTCGGCCTCAGCTACGCGACCGCTGACCTGGTGCTGGTCCATCTGGAGGCCGGCTTCGATGACGCGGCGATCCGCGCGCTGGGCGTGAGCCAGAAGGACATCGATGCGGTTCGGGAGCGCGTGCGGGCGAGTCACCGCAAGCGTCTGGGCACCCTGGTTCCGATGGTCCAGCCCGGCCATGCCGATGCCACCATCTTCTGTCAGCCGCGCGGAGCCGTCAGCCCGTAGGCCGGACG
>Ga0315542_1002571_pt1 | contig 11000 bp, 7 predicted proteins | sample SalMarSW160120MG_FD_202541 | JGI IMG/M metagenome (GOLD analysis project Ga0315542, IMG submission 202541) | Salt marsh sediment microbial communities from the Plum Island Ecosystem LTER, Massachusetts, United States - Salt Marsh Sediment SW1601-20 ... | reverse complement strand
GAGATAATTCTAACATCAAAATCATGAATAAAACAATCGTTAACATCATTTCTGTAATAGGGATTCCACTTTTCTTGCTTGGATTAATTGTATCGCTATTTCTAGCTTATGGTTTCAGTGATTATAGCATGCTAGTAAACACAATCAGTGAACTCGGCTCTATTCGTTATACACAATATCCAATGGCAATTAACGTTACTTTTATGGTTTCAGCTTCATTTTTAAGTTTCTTTTTTATCAAGTTATTTCGAAAAATACATCATAAAGCAAAAGAGAATCGAATATATAGTTTTCTTTCAATCTTTGGATTTACACTGTTGGAACTCATGACTGGCTCATTCTTTTTAGTAGGAATTTTTAATGTTGACCTTTCTTACATCTTACACATAAGTTTTGCGATTACAGTTTTTGTATCTCTATTATTTGCTGAAATAATATTTGGATTCCTCATATTACGATTAAAAATCTTTTCTAAACATTTTGGATATTTTATGATGCTAGGACACATATCAGTAGCACTTTTGTTTCCAATAATGCCCCAAGCCGTACTAGAATGGAGCATGTTTTTCGTATTACTAATCTGGGGTATTCCTCTTTCACTAAAATTCCTTTTTGAAGGATTAAACAAAAAATTTGAATTATTCAATCGTTTAATTTAAATTTAATTTTTTTTCCACAAACTTGTTCTAAATTGAAAAATCAATAAGAAGCTATCTAAAAATCCTTGTATTTCTATTTTTGTCCCCTGATAATTCTCAAATTTATTCAGGTGTCAGATATTAACTTTTTATTCAAGTCTCTTCTCAATATGGAGATGAATTCTTTGGTATCTGGAAATACGTATACTACTTCATCATTCCCTTCAGAATCAAGTTCGATTTCTCTAAAAAATCGACCACTCACTTTAGTTTTCATATCATTAAATAACATGAGTATTGAGAACAAGAATGAATACAAAAAATTCGATAATATTTGAATAATACATGCTCAAAGCTTTAGAAGTAGCATTGATTATTGTGATTAAATACAAGAGGAATATGAAGATATTATTATGACGGATGAGGTTGTATATTTAGAAGCAGAAATTCTTGAAAATTTCATGAAAGATGTTTTTATTGGGTTAGGAATACCAAATGATGATGCAAAAATCATCGCTAATGTGCTAATCACCTCCGATTTAAGAGGAATAGATTCTCATGGAATTCAAAGATGTAAAATGTATTATGATAGGATAAAACAAGGTATTTACGAAGTAAATACAAAAATTGATGTTATTAAAGACGGACCAACCACAGCTCTTTGGGATGGTAATTGCGGTATGGGCCATGTTATTGCCCATAGGGCAATGGAAAATGCGATTGAAAAGGCTAAAAAGTATGGTTTAGGGGCTGTAGCTGTGAGAAATTCTACCCACTTCGGAATTGCTGGTTATTATTCCTTAATGGCAATAAAAGAGGGGATGATTGGTTTAGCAGTCACAAATGCAAGACCTTCGATCCCACCCACATTCGGAGTAGAACCGATGTTAGGTACTAATCCATTAACAATTGGAGCACCTACAGATGAAAACTTTCCCTTTCTAATTGATTGTGCCACAAGCATAATTCAGAGAGGAAAAGTCGAAGCAAATAGTAGAATTAACAAACCAATGCCACAGAATACAGTTATAAATGATAATGGAGAATTCATAACAGATCCAAATCAAATATTATCTGATATGCTTCAAAGAAAAGCCGCTTTGTTACCTCTTGGAGGTAAAGGAGAAGAAACAGCTGGATATAAAGGTTACGGATATGCCACGGTCGTAGAATTATTATCCGCAGCCTTGCAGAATGGAATTTTTTTACGCGATACTCTTGGAATAGAAGAAAACGGTCAAAAACGATTGAAAGTTGGGCATTTCTTTTTAGCAATTAATACTGAAGCGTTTATAGGAAAAGATCAATTTATAAAAACCGCTGGAAATATTATGCGAGGTCTCAGGAGCGCTAAATTAGATCCTAATGAGAAAAAGATATACACTGCTGGAGAAAAAGAATATATGGCTGAACAAAATCGTAAAAAAGCGGGCATACCATTAAATAAGAGCTTGCAAAATGACATCAAGACCATGCAGAAAGAGTTAGGATTAAGGCAATATAAATTTGACTTTTAACCTTATCTTTATCAAATCTTTTTTATATATTAAAAGATCACTCCATTCGTGCGATCTTTTTCGGGCTCAGAATGTAAGATGATGTCATTTAAATTAAATAATTTCACGTGTTCTCTTATTTCCTCTTCAAGTAAACTCACGTAATTATGTACGTCAGTGATATTCAGAGAACCATCAAAAAAAACGTGTAGCTCTAATATGCATCTATTTAAAGCATTCCAGCACTCTAATCCATGATAACCTTTTGCATGAGGGTCTTTCTTTAATATATCTCCAATGATTTCTCTTATTTCAGTCATATCTTCATTGCTAATTGCTTCGCATACAATTTGCTCTGGTTCTTTTACTTTTACTTCAGAATCTATATGAGTTATAACCCGTGAAATAAGTGGAACCTGCTTTTTTAGTAAAGCCTCTAATTTGGATGAGGCATTATGAGCTTGATCAAGTGTGAGATCATTATCTACAATAATAATTAAACTCAAAAAATATCTATCCTCAATGCTAAAAACATTTACATCCTTAAATTCAACAATTTCTTCAAATTCACTCATAATTGAATGTAATAAATTAATTATTTCTCCACTTAACGAGGCTTCTCCACTTAAAGGATTCATTTCAATTATGGTTTCAACTATAAAATTCGGGAAATAAGTTTCACTCATTGTTCGTATTGATTTTATTATTTCATCCGCATGCACTATTGAGATATGATCTTCTACTGATAAGTGAACTTCTAGAAATAAGTTTCGACCTGATGCTCTTACTTTAAGATCTTTTACCCCGTTCACATGTTCCAAATTAAAGATTTGCAGTTTCAAATTTTCCAAAATCATTGCATCAATTGGATTTACATCAATCACTTCTTTGATTCCCTCAATTGCGATTTTTATGGCGCTTATTATTATCCAAACTGATAATATTATGCTAAAAATAGGATCTAAAAGAGTGAAATTAAAAAAAATCACAATAATGAAATTGAAAATTACTAAGATCGCTCTAAGTGAATCTTGAAACAAGTTTAATCCTTGTAATTGAAGAGTAAGACTATTCTTCTTCTTTCCCTGCCAAATTAATAATCTAGAAAAAACTATATTAACGGAAAATGAAATAATGAGTAGTTCAAATCCTAACCTAGCATTTTCTATGACTTCTACCCCTCTTAATAATGTTTGAATAGCATTAATTATTAGAAATACATAGATATTAACCAATATAATTCCTTGAACTATCGCAGCAACATCATCAATTTTAGCATGTCCATACATGTGCTCGTAATCTGCTGGTTTTATGCTGACATACAAAGAATACAATGTAATTAATACAAAGAAGATATCAGTGAGAGTATCGACCGTTTCTGATAAAAAACTTAAACTTCCAGTTAGAATAACTCCGAGTAGTTTTATTGCGGATTGAAACAGAATTACAATGAATGCAGAAATTCCATATTTGATTCGAATATCCAATTTTGATATTACCAAGTCTAAACTAAAATGCGTTAAAAGAGTTAAAGATGAGATGGTAATTAAATTTTCAGAATAAGGAAAAAAAATTATAGTGTCCGTGGGATCACAATTTCAATATCTGAAGTTGGATATGACGAACACGGATGGAAGTAATTGAATTTCTTATCAGCTTTGCGCCTCCAATCTGAAATTGGACTTATGAACACTTCTCCAGAAATTAACTTAGATCGACAAAAACCACATTCTCCTGAACGACATTTTGCTGGAGGTGCAAAATTGGCTCGTTCTAATGCTACTAAAATTGATTCTGTGGCGATTGCAGGGATAACTTTACTGTAATTACCAACGTGCACGGTTATCTTAAAAGTCTTTTCGGCTAATTCTTGAGGATAACCAGGGATAGAAAGGACATCTTTAACTTCACCGAATGCTTCCTTTCGAATCTTTTTAGGGGGTAATTCAAATTTGGCCATCTCATTATCCAAAAAATTATACATGATTTGCGGTCCGCATATAAAGAAAGAACTGGTTTTAACATCACAATATTTTTCAATCAAATCACTTGTTATGAACCCTGTTTCACAACCTTCAAGAGACACGACCTCGCAACTTAAAACGTGAATAAATTTAAATTTATCAGGATAATCTTTCTCTAAAGCTTGAAATTCATCGTAATAAATAATATCATCTTCATCACTGCTTCCATATAAAACGGTTAACCTTGCATCAATATTTCCTTCAATAATTGACAGCGCAATCGATTTAAAAGGAGTTATCCCCGATCCTCCAGCAATGCCAACAATATGTTTAAAATCTCTTAGAGGGTCATAATAAAAAAAACCTTCGGGACCAGAACTTTCAATTTTGGCACCAACCTTCCAATTATCCCAAATATAACTGGTTAAAAAGCCATGCTCCTCTTTTTTAATCGTTAATTCATAAAATCCGTTTAGTGCATCTTTAGGCGATGAAGCGATAGAATATGGGCGAGTTATGGTGACATCATTTACCTTTACCTTTAGAGATAAATATTGTCCCGATCTAAAAATTGCTAATTCTTTAGTACTTGAATCAGGATCAGGGACGAGCTTAAAAGTTTTTGTAGATTTCGTTTCAACCTTGATTTCGTCAATCACTAAGTATTGAACATCTGGATGTATTTTTCTGGCTAAATCATTAATTGGATCTTTTGTAATTGGTTCACTAGATGCTCGCTCAATTCTTTTTTGTCTTTCAGCTACTAATTTGGTAAAAGCAAATAAATCTTTCGTGTTGCTTTTTACAGTCACTTCTAATTTTTCTTCATTTTCTTTATTCATGCTTTCTCACGCTCCTTCATTATTTTAGCATAAGTTAATTGAGCCGAAATTAGTCCATCTCCCATGGAACTGCTATATCCATGTAGACGCCTGTTAAATCCTCCTGCAAATTCTAAACCTTCAATGTATACATCCTTTCCCATGCTCATTAATCTAGGGACAATAGAATCCCATGATTCTGGCTCGTATCCATAAAAAATTCCTTTATAATGCCTTGTATAGCGTGCGAAAGTAACTGGGGTCGCAATTTCTATTTCTTCAATGTGCTCTCTTATAGGTGCCCCCGTAGCTTTCTCGAACTTAATTAAAAGTTTTTCGGCGATTTCATTCTTAATATTATAATAATCTTCTGGTTTTACATTCTCCCAAGCTTCTGGTCTAAAAAGCGTAGTTATATCTAAGATACACGTCCCAGGAGGGGAACAATCGGGGAGTGCATTGTTAAGAACCACGCAAGCAAGACCTTCAGGTGGTTGAAGAGATGTCCACGAATCATATACTTCTTCCGTATTCATGCTATCCATGATAAAATAACCATATTCATTTAATCCTAACTCTTCAGCTGAAGCATCTAATCCAACATAAATAACAAACCCCGTCAATCCATGAATGCGTGCATTTACATCTTTATAGGCTATTTCCGGAACTTCTGATTTGGGAGAAATTAGTTTATTATATGTTAATGTTGGAGATGCGTTACATATTACATAACTGGTCTTAATTTTGTCTCCATTAACGGTTTCCACTCCTACTATTTTACCATTCTCGACAAGAATCTTATCTACTCTTGTGTTATATTCTATTCTTCCACCAAACTCCCTAATCTTTTCATCAAATGCTGTTGTATATCCATGAGATCTATTTGTTGGTATCCAACCTCCTAAATCTGCATAATTATCAACCATCGCAGCATAAATTGTAAAATTAATTCTGCTTATGGGTAGGCCTAAATATGCCCAATATCCATTTAAAATATCTTGGGCTCTTTTAGGGATGCCCAACGCATCCTCAACTTCTTGTGCTGAATAGGCTGCAGTCTTAAGAAAATTCGCGTGTTCTTTAAGCAATAAGGTTTGATCTGGATTTCCCCCAGTTGATCCTATATAAGAAAAAGCTTCCCCTATCTCCTTTGCTAACCTAAAAAAGTTTCTAACAGACTCCCTACTACCTGGTACTTCTTTTTCAATAGCATCAATCATGTTTTCAACTCCAAATGGAATAGAAACATCCATTTTCTCTTCAGGATGAGTTACAATTAAACGATATGCTTCAGGAACTTGAACAAATTCAGTGTCTAATTGGAACATATCCTCAAACATTCGTCTAATGCTACCCTTATTGGACTCAGGACCATAACTTGCGAGTTCATGTAAGGAAGTTTCGAATTCAAATCGCCCCCTCACAAAACTCGTTGCAACACCACCTGGTAAGTTATGTTGTTCTAACATTAATACCTTCAAGCCTTTTTGAGCAAGAAAAGCAGTTGCCGCAAGTCCACCATTTCCCGCACCGATGATGACTACGTCATACGAATCATCAATCGTATCTAGTTCATTTTCGCTCATGATCATACTACCTAATTATAATATATTTATTTCAATGTTGAAGTTAAATTTAATATTACCTATAATTACAATGGTTTTATGCCTAATTTGGATAATTGAAAGGTTAATATATCATAAGATGTGATATATTACTTAGTTAAATTTAGCGAGTTAATAATTATGCAAGCTTTAGATGTTGATAAAGAGATTGAAAACTTCAAGGAACAACTAAACCTACTGGCAATGATATTTGATACTCGAAGAAAAATGAGACGAGAAATTCACAATGAAAAAACCGGGTTCACTTTTAATGCGAAATATCAATTTACTACGAAGGATGATGCGGTCAATGTAAATGTAATCTTCAAAGATGGGAAAATGACCGTAGCTGATGGAAAAATTGAAGACCCAAATATCACGATCTATTATAAAGATAAGGAAACTTTAGCGAATCTTTATAACAAGAGTGCCGAAGAATCACTTGATTATCTTTTAACTAATGAGATGGGCTATACAGGCAATATGTCATATCTCACCAAGTTTTCGTATCTCACATCCCTCGTTATGGGAGCAAAGATTAAGGATTATAAGGGACCTGAAAATCGGTTAATATACCCTATCGAAGATATTGACAGTGGAGAGAAGAGTAGAAAACTACAGAATGAAAGCCTGAATAGAAAGGTTGATAATGTTGAAGGTCTTGATGATCCGTATTTAGCAAAATATACACTCGATGATTTTCCTCGTTTAAAATATTTGAAAAACAGGCGATTTGCTTTAAAGCCAGCAATATGCGTAGAACGGGCAAAGTTAGTGACAGAGTTTCATAAAGAGAATGGATTCGAGGTAGATAAGGATGGAAACCCTTTTGATCCCGAACTACGTCAAGCGGGAGCAGTAAATTATATAATGACTCATAAAAAACCAATTATTCATGATAATCATCTCATTGCTGGTTCTACGACCTCAAAAGAAGTTGGAATACCTATGTACCCCGAATTAATCGCTACAGCTATTTGGCCAGAGCTTAAAACAATAGGCGAGAGAGAGCTCAATCCTAACGATATTTCTGATAAAGATGCCGATATCTTGAGTTTAGAAGTGTTTCCGTATTGGATGGAACGTAGTGTTAGAGAATATTGTAGGACCAAATTTAACTATCCTAAATCCCAAAAACTTGAGGAAGGCTGGGTTTTCTATTTTATGATGAAGACGAACGCTATCTCGCATACTGTTCCTGGATTCCCCACGATCCTAAATGAAGGAATAGATAGTATGAAAAATAAGGCAGAAAAATTAGAAGAAAATGCCAAATCTATGGAGGAAAAAAATTTCTATAAAGCAATTCAAATCGCTTTAGATGGTGTCTTAACATATTCGAATAATTTAAACGAAGAAGCCTTGAAAATTGTTAAGACTTTAGATCCCAATGATCCAAAACAAGCAAAAAGAATTGAGGAATTGGAAGAAATCTCCCGAATATGCGCAAAGGTACCCGCCAAACCTGCAGAGACACTTTATGAAGCAATTCAGTCTATTTGGACGAGTTTTGTTTGCTTACATTGCGAGAATGCAAACTCAGCACTATCAATTGGTAGATTAGATCAGATGCTCCAACCATTCTTTTTGAAAGAGATTAAGCAAGCAAAAAACGAGGAAGAAAAAGAAGAAGTCATAAAAAAAGCAATTGAACTAGTAGGGTCACTCTTTGTTAGAATCAATGATCATGATCCCTTAATGCCTAATGTAGGTTGGAAATTATTTGGCGGTAGTTCTTCGGATGACACGGTCACAGTAGGAGGAATTGACAGGGAAGGAAAGAACGCTGTGAATGACATGTCATATATCATCTTAAAAACGAATGAAATGCTAGGATTTCAAGACCCTAATATGAATGCTCGATATTATTCAGGGATAAATTCAAAAGAATATTTACGTCGTTTAACTGAAGTGAATATGAACATGGGAGCATCCCCGAGCATTCATAATGATCAAACAATGATCGAAGCATTAGTTCATGAAGGATTTTTATTAGAGGATGCTAGAAATTGGGCTGCAACTGGATGCGTCGAGCCTACTATTGTCGGAAAACATTACGGTCATACCAATTGCATGCTTTTAAATATGGTCGCTCCTTTAGAAATGGCATTAAATAACGGAATAATACCGTTGACTGGAGAAAAGACAGGTATTGAAACTGGGGATGTAAGAATAAATTTTGTAAATTTCGAAGATTTTCTCAATGCTTATAAAGCACAATTAAAATATTTAGCGGAACAATCAATTGAAATCAATAATTTTCTAGGAGAATCACATAAATATATTCATCCAACACCTCTTTTATCCAGTTTTTATGAAGGACCCTTAGAAAAAGCTAAGGATCTCGTTCAAGGTGGAGCAATCTACAATACTTCCGGAGTTGCTCTGGTTGCGTTAACCGATGTAGTTGATAGTTTATTAGTTATTAAAGATCTTATCTATGATAAAAAAGAGTTTAATTTTTCCACCTTAAAGGATGCCATTGATAACGATTTTGAAGGATACGAGTCAATTCTACATAAGATCGAGCAAGTGCCCAAATTTGGCTCTGGTGAAGATGGTACCGTTGAATTGGCTCAAGATATAATTGATTTTTGTTATAATATTTACAATTCAGCTGAAAATTATAGAAGTGGAAAGTATTTAGTTGGTTACTGGTCAATAAGTTACCATACAGGTTTTGGTATGTTAACGGGCGCTTTACCATCGGGGCGCAAAAAAGGAAAAGCTTTAACTCCTGGTTTAACACCTGCACCAGGTACTACTGATATACTACTTCCAAGTATTAAAAGTGTAGCAGCATTAGATTACCTTAAAATGGCTAATAATGCCTCTTTTAATGTGAAATTAGTACCTCATCCAGGAGATAGTCATGGGGAAACACTCGATCTTTTCACGAGCTATGTTCAAAGCTTTTTTGACTTGAATGGAATGCAGTGGCAATTTAACGTCATATCCTCTGATACATTGAGAGATGCGATGGCGAATCCTATTGATTACAGGTGGCTATTAGTAAGAGTCTCGGGATACAATGCTTACTTCACCAAACTCAATAAAAACATGCAATTAGAGATTATCGAACGGCATGAATATAAAGCAAGATGATTCAAAAATCAATCTTTTTATTTTTTAATTTTTAATATGATGTCAAGGACTAAAACACTCATAGTGGACATAAAACGTAATGCACTTGACGATGGTCCAGGGATTAGAACTTTAGTTTTCTTTAAAGGTTGTCCTCTCTCTTGTGTATGGTGTCAAAATCCTGAGACAAAATCACCATCATTAGAGATTTCTTTTGATGAAGATGTCTGTTCTGAATGTGGAAAGTGTATTTCCTCATGTGATCAGAATTCTATAAGGTTTACCTATGAATTTCGGATAGACCGTACCAAGTGTAATTTATGTGGTATGTGTGTAGATGTTTGCCCAAATAATGCACTAAAGTTTGTAGGAAAGCAATATTCCATAGCTGATCTCATGCAAATAATCCTACAAGATAAGATATTTTATGATAATTCTGGTGGTGGGGTTACGCTTTCAGGAGGAGAGCCTCTTTATCACATTAACTATGTTCACGACCTATTGAAGGAATTAAGGAAGGAAAGAATACATAGTTGCATTGAAACAAGTGGATTTTATAATCGAAAAAAATTTGAAAAATTAATATTACCTTATGCTGATCTCATATATTTTGATTTAAAGCTTTTCAATCTTGAAAATCATAAAATGTATTGTAGTATATCTAATGAAAGGATTTTAAAGAATTTTGAATCTCTCATTAACAATGGTACAATTCATGTTCTTCCGAGAATACCCTTAATTCCATCAATAACTGATACAAGAGATAACTTAAGAGCGCTCGCAAGTTATTTGAATTCCCTCAATATTAAAAAGATCGGATTACTACCTTATAATCCCCTCTGGTTAACTAAACCAAAAAAGATTGGATTAACTCCATCATATATTCATTCTGAATGGTTATCTAAAGAAAAAAAGGAAGAAATAAAAAAGATTTTTTCAGATTTTAAATTCAAAGATTTTTAACTTAGTTTACCTTGAGCATCCCAATTTCTTATTTCATAGTATTTCTCTAATAATAGCTCTAAGGGGGGGACATTTTTTTTTGACCCACCTTTTTCCAGAGGAATTGAGAACCTAGTACCGAAATTATCATCTTTTTTTGTTATCCCACAATTGACGTTAAAAATTCTCTTCATTTCAACTATTTCTTTACCCGCTCTCATGAAACTTTCTACATTGTAAGATCTTCCAGTGATCCCATTAAGTCCATCAATCCAAGGTTGAAGCTTGTGTATGAACCAGAAACCAAATATACACCCTCCACAAGCAGCGTAAGCTTCACTTGCATCTTGAATCTTAATTACGGCCTCTACGACGTCATCCCCCGTTCCAAATTTATCCACTCTTTCCGTAAGTCCAATTTCTTCTTTTTGATTCATGTAGGAAGACAAAT
>Ga0315542_1002570_pt1 | contig 11001 bp, 10 predicted proteins | sample SalMarSW160120MG_FD_202541 | JGI IMG/M metagenome (GOLD analysis project Ga0315542, IMG submission 202541) | Salt marsh sediment microbial communities from the Plum Island Ecosystem LTER, Massachusetts, United States - Salt Marsh Sediment SW1601-20 ... | reverse complement strand
TTAAAGCGCAGGAAATTTATAAAGATCAGGCAGGTAAGATCAGTCTTTAAAAATTTTCTTAACATGGTTGAAAAAAGATCATAAGCTTCCCAGTCAATTGTGGCATCATTATAAAGGGTGTGAATATATCCTGAAATATGGGATACAATGGTAACCTTTTCATTCTCAAGTGCTCTCCTTGCTTTTTCCGATAGGGACGTTCCGTTGTACCACATGTTCTTCGTCACAATCCTTCTGTTGTTGGTAATTAAACCCTCCTTTTCGATGATAAAGTTTTGTGAATGCAGTGGTGTGGCAATTAGAAATATTTTTTTGAGTGGTATTCTTCCGACAACGAACATCGCAGCGGCGTAAAGGGCAGATAATGAAACACATTCACCAGCACCAGTCGAATAGGTATCCTTGAACCTGAAGGCGGTCATTGCTTCTATTGTCTCTGTTTTCCAGTAAGGAATAACATCTGAATTGAATTTGTCAAGACCGAAATGTTTCCGGATATCAATATCAAAATAGTACTTATCTCCTTCATAACCGAAAAGTGCATTTGACTGTTTCAGCAACTCCATGTCAAAAAAATCGCTGAACCTCTTTATCTCCCTGCTTTTTGTAGTGAGTCCCCAGGTTGTGAGGTTAAGATTGAAAATGTAATTCTGGATAATGTATTGCTTTATCCTGTTAACCTTGTAAGTAAATCCTTTCTTCTCAATATTTTTAAACCATGGATCATCACGCCATTTCCAGATGACCGGGGATAAAATATTTGCAAGGACAAGAGGGTAAAACAATTCAGGAAATATGAATATCTCCATATCGGAGAGCGTAAAGGCTGACGAATATTTCTCGAGAGTCTTCTTATTGGAGAATTCAGTAATATTTTGTAAATCCATAAGTTATTAAAGATGCTACAGACCTGATAACATAACAATAAACAGGATTTAATGTTTATTACAGGAACCTTTCAGTAGTTGAAAAAAAGAAGTCTGATTCCCTTTTTGCATTTTCATCACTGTCGGATCCGTGAATAGCATTCAGCTGAACAGAAACTGCAAATAGTTTTCTTATGGTCCCCTGTTCGGCTTTAGCAGGATCAGTCGCCCCGATAAGCTTACGGAATTCTTCTACAGCGTTTTTATGCTTCAGGATTATAACAAATACGGGACCGGAAATCATGAATTCAATTAAACCATCATAAAAGGGCTTGTCCTTATGAACAACATAAAAATCCGCGGCTTGTTCGGGAGTAATCTTTACCATTTTCATGGCAACAATTTCGAATCCGGCTTCATTGATCATAGCCAGGATGGGACCTATCTTACCTGTCCGTACAGCATTTGGTTTTATAATTGACAATGTGAAATCACCATTCATAGACTGATATTTTGAAATTAGACATAGGAATTTCTCTTCAGGAATAATGCTTATCTTTACCAACTTAAAAAAACAGTTGCAAAAGTGGAAGAATTATCCAAATATACAAAAGAATTAGTAAAACTTTTTTCCACCTCCGGGAATATCCTGCTTGTATGCCATATTAATCCTGATGGAGATGCTGTTGGTTCACAATTAGCTCTTTATCATTATCTTAAGGAAAACGGGAAAGAGGTGGAAATGATCTCACCGAACAACCTCCAGGAGTTTCTGAAATGGATGGACGGAGCAGGAATGATAAACATTTTTATAAAGCAGAGAGCTTTGTGTAAACAACTGGTTGAAAAGGCCGATCTGATAATAATGGTCGATTTCAATCAACCTGACAGACTGGGTGAAGCAGAAAAACTGGTTACTTCATCACTCGCAAAAAAAATAATTATCGATCACCATCGCGATCCATCTGATTTTGCCGATCTTATTATCTCTGATACAGCACGATGTGCTACTTCAGAGATAATTTATGAGCTTCTTTCGGATATTGACCCGGAGATTCTTAAAAATAAATCAGTAGCTGAATCGCTATATATCGGAATTATAACTGATACCGGCAACTTTGAACATGGTACTTATTCCGGGCGTACATTCAGAATAGTGGCAGATCTGCTTCAAACGGGTATTGATAAGGATAAGATAAACCACCTTATTTATAATAATTTTACTGACGACCGCATGCGGCTGCTGGGTTATTCTCTTAAGGAAAAGATGGTAGTAATACCTGAATATAAGACAGCGTATATTACTCTGAACAAAGAAGATCTTTCTTCTTTCAATTATATTAAGGGCGATACTGAAGGTTTTGTAAACATGCCTCTGTCTATAAAAGGAATTGTCTTTTCTGCCCTGTTTATTGAAAAAAGCGGATTCATAAAAATCTCATTCCGTTCCAGGGGAAATTTCCCGGTTAATGAATTTGCGTCGGAATATTTTTCAGGAGGAGGGCATATGAATGCCTCCGGTGGAGAGTATCCTGGTTCTCTTGAAAATACAGTCAGTTATTTCCTGAAAGTACTGAAGGAAAATTTCAGCAGATTCAATAAGAATGCATAAAGAATGGCAATAAGGATCCTCGTATTTGCGTTATTAGCAATGTTGCCTGTCTCCTGTGGACGTGGTACCGGAAAAGGCAATATTCAGGTCAGGCCGGGGAAAAAGGAAATGGCAGAGTTGAACAAGTATCTCGTACAAAAAGACAGGGAAAGGATAGAAAACTATCTTGAGAGGAAAAACCTTAAAATGACTGAGTCACCAGCAGGTTTCTGGTATCTTATAAAATCCGAAGGTGAGGGGGATTATTTTATTGATAATGACAGGATTGTAATAGATTATGATTGTTCTCTCCTTGATGGAACAAGATGTTATTCATCAGATGAACTTGGTCCAAAGGTTATTATCCTTGGAAAGAGCGAAGTGGAAGCCGGGCTGGATCTGGGCCTAAGAATGTTAAAACCCAGAGGTGAAGCTATCTTTATATTACCGCCTTTTCTGGCTTTCGGGCTTCATGGTGACGGAAAGAAAATACCCTCAAGGGCAATAATAGTATATAATGTTCAAATAGTTAATTAATAATATTTGATAATTTTGTGGAGTATGAAAATAAAAAATGTATGATTATGAATAAAAAAAGAATCAGTTCAGGACTTGTATTCATGTTTATTTTGTTGATATTCTCTATTACTTCATGTATGAAGTCGGACGATATGCAAAAGGAACAGCTTGCTCAGATTCAGCTATACCTTGACAATCATCCGGACCTTGATTTTGAGTTGAAAAACAGTGGTTTGTATTATCTTGAGACAATCCCGGGATCAGGGCCGGTAGCTGCAACTCATGATACTGCATATTTATTTTTTTCAGGTTACTTTCTTGATGGAACCAGTTTTTTATCCAATTCTGGTACGACAGATACTCTTATTATCCCAGTTAATGAGAGCTTGCTGATACTTGGCATAGATGAAGCAATAACTTATATGCGTGAAGGCGGGCATTGTAAAATTCTTTTTCCATCCGAACTCGGATATGGTAATTCGGGTTATTATTTGAATGCATATACACCTCTAATATTTGACCTGTATCTTGCAAAGCTGGTTCCTGGTCCAGGAGGCAAATAGTCTTACTGCAATACAAAGACCACTAATTTCTTATTCAGGTCAGGTACCGTAATTTTCCATTCTGAAATCTTTTTTGTTATTATGGATTCAGTTGGAAGCGTTATGTCAGATGCTATACATAAAAGTGTCGCATGCTGACACACGTCAAGAATTGTGTCAATCATTTTCTGTGCCCTGTAAGGTGTTTCCATAAATATCTGAGCGTACCCCTGGTGAGCCTTTTTTTCAAGCACTTTAAGCCTTACTGCCCTCTCGTCAGGTCCGACAGGAAGATAACCGTTGAATGAGAAGTTTTGTCCATTAAGACCCGAGGAAATCAATGCCAGAATAATGGAAGAAGGTCCGGAAAGAGGAGTGACCTTTATTTTCATCCGGTGTGCCAGTGCTATTAACCTGGCTCCGGGGTCAGCAATTCCGGGCAAGCCTGCTTCACTCATTATCCCAATGTCATTTCCTTCTAAAACAGGGTCGAGGAAATGCACAATATCATTTTCATCTGTATGTTCATTAAGCTCAAAAAAGATAGATTCGTCAATCGGAAATTGCCTGTCGATAAGACGCAAATATCTCCTGGCACTTCTGATTTCCTCTACGGCGAAATGTCTGAGACCTCTGGTTATACCAATAACTGTTTCAGGTATTACGTCTTTGAAATTGTTTCCTCCCAGCGTTACAGGTATGAGGTAAATCTTCCCTTTCACATTAATTCATTTTATCAAATATAACAAATAAACATTAACCGGTGTGAGAAATAAAAGATCACCGATCTTGGCTGTTTTATATTTTTAAGTTAGGTTTGTTATGAAATTTTTTGGATGTGAAAATAACATTTCTTGGAACCGGCACATCTCAGGGAGTACCTGTTATTGCATGCGATTGTGCAACATGTCTTTCGGAAGACCCTCGCGATAAACGACTTAGAACTTCGCTGTTACTTGAAAGTGAGGAGGTTACACTGCTTTTTGATGCCGGGCCTGACTTCAGGCAGCAGATGCTCAGGGAAAATGTGAAGAAACTCGATGCTATATTATTAACTCACGAACATAAGGATCATATCGCCGGTATGGATGATGTGAGAGCTTTTAATTATAAAAGCCAGGACGCCATCGATATCTATGGTGAAGAAAGAGTTCTGAAAGCTATCAGGCAGGAATTCTCATATGTATTTGCGGAGTATCATTACCCCGGGATACCTAAAATGAGACTTAACTCGGTTAACGATTATGGTTTTTCAATAAAGGGAATCGCAGTTACGCCTGTCCGTGTTCGACACATGAACCTGGAAATTTACGGATTCAGAGTTGGGAATTTCGCGTATATTACCGACGCAAATTATATTCCTGCTGAAAGCAAGGAAAAGCTTATTGGTGTCAAATATTTGGTTATTAATGCATTAAGAAAGGAGAAGCATATTTCACATTTTAGTCTCAGGGAAGCTATAGATTTCATTAAGGAAATATCACCCAAAAAGGCATTTTTAACTCATATCAGCCATCAGATGGGATTGATGAAGGATGTAGAAAAAGAACTGCCTGCCGGAATTGTTTTGGCATATGACGGATTAAGCCTAACCTGCGATGAATAAATTTGTGACTACTTCCTTTTATAGCTTTTGATAAGCTTTTTCTGATACCCTGTCGAGAAATAATATCTGTTCCGGCCAAGCTGCGATGTATTAACCTTTGATGCTTTCTTCCGTTTCTCCATATATGAATTTTTCTTTGCAGGAGCACAACCGACAGCAAAAGCAAGAAGGATTAAGACTAAAAAATACTTTATTATTTTAAATGATTTAGACATTCACACCGCTGCTAATTAAATGTTTTCTAAAATTACAACTTATTTAACTATAAAAAAAATTGAAATTTTCTCTCATTCATGACATACAGGATGATATAAGTTAAAACAATTTTTTAATTGCTATCTTAATTATATCTTGCATATAATATCCGTATCACTTTATACGAGCAATATTTTAAAAAGTTTAACCGGTTTTTGATCAATTTTATGTTGAAATATATGATTTCAGCGTGGAAAAGTAGTTTCAGGGTTCTCCGTTTTTCGCCGTTGATTATTTTGTTTTATTCTTTACCTGGTCATTCTCAGGTTATTAAGGATATAATTATATCTCAAAATCATGGACTTCATTCAGGAGGTCTGTTAATGTCGGATAGCACCATTACTAAATTTAATTCTGACAAACCCTTATTTAGTTTTGTTCTCAATGATAAATATTACAATTCATCTGATATTGAAACATTGAAGAATGATGGATCATTAAGCCAGCTAATCAGCAATACCCTTAAAATTACTTTCAGCTTGCCCGAACAGTTGCCCGGACGATGGATGGGTGAATTCAGATTTGAAAATGTCGGACAGGACACATTGATACTCAGTAATTTCGTTCCTTTTGGAGAAGATAATAAATCAGTTTACCTCACTGGATACGGACCTCCGGATCTTGCAAGGGCCTGCCTGTTTCGTCCCGGTTACCGTCCGGTTAGAGTTATCCTGCCGGACAATGCATGGGAAATGGGATTTACTTCGTTTCCTTCTGAAAAGGGTATTTCTGTTACTGCGATTGCAAGAAGACAGAAAACCGAGGGAGGGCTGAAAAGAAGATATGAGACCGTATTGCCACCGAAATCGGAAGTTACATATAAGATGTATTGTGAGGTATTCCGCGGAGAATGGCAGGATGGCCTCCGGCTGATGTTCAGGGACAGGTACCTTTATGATCTTGATAAATTCGATAATACCCTTTTTGAAAGACCCGATCTCCAGTGGATAAAGGAGAGCTATATTATCGTTCTGCAGATGGCCTGGGACAGGGAATTTTATGACAGACTCTCTGGCAGATATAACTATGGAGAATTTCTTAAAAAGTGCATAGAGAGATTTGGTTATATAGATGTTTTTGGTATATGGCCAACCTGGCCCCGCCTTGGCCTGGATCAGCGGAATCAGTGGGACCTTTACCGTGATTTGCCTGGCGGTACGAATCAGCTCCGCAACTTCGCCAGGTTGTCGCGCCCTTATGGCACAAGGTTCTTTATTGCATATAACCCCTGGGATAACAGTACACGACCTGAAGATCATTATAAAGGGATGGCAAAACTTATTTCGGAGACTGAAGCCGATGGCGTTGTACTTGATACAAGAGGAAGCTCAAGTATTGAATTGCAGGCTGCTGCCGACAGTGTGAGAAAAGGAGTGGTTATGTATTCGGAAGGTATGGCAGTCCCTAAAGATATGCCTGGTATTATTTCAGGCCGGGTTCATAACGCTATTTTCAATAGTCCCGAAATTAACCTGAATAAATTAATTAAACCCGACTTTGCGATTTTCAGGGTTGCCGATGTTGGTCAGGATATCATTCATCGTGAAATAGCAATTGCCTTTTTTAACGGCTATGGAACAGAACTTAATATGTTCCGGCCCGGAGGAAGGGATAAAAACCTTGACGCAGATCTCGATTTCCTGGCAAGGACTACTTTTACTCTCAGGCAGAATAACGATGCATTCCTTGATAATGACTGGACACCTCTTATAGAGACAACCACCGATAACGTATATGTAAACAGATGGAGTTCGGGAGAAAAAACAGTTTATACAGTTTTGAATATGAGACCTGAGGGGATTTCCGGAAAGCTTTTCAGCGTTCAGAACAAAAGCGGGAAACATTATGTTTCGATATGGAATCATGAGAAGATTATACCGATAAAAGAAAATAGCAGGTCATACATTTCATCAAAGGCAGAAGGATGGCTCGTAATAAATTCCGGAACAAGGAAAGAAGGATCGGTAGATTGTATTGCTGAATTCCCCGAAATTCTGAAATCAGAATTGAAGGGCGATTCAATTAAACTGAGGTATTCAGGAAAAGGCAAAACAATAATCTGGAAGGGAGATCCGTCGTACAATACTCTATCAAAGGAGTTCAGGATCAATAAAGATACGGTTATCAGTGTTAAAGATCTGTTTGGTTACTATGAAGGAAAGCTGGTTATTCAGTTCGTTGATAACAAGAGACTTATAGATGAGAATGTTTTGACGCTTAAAGGGGGTAACCCATGGCTGATCAGCAAAAAAACAATAACTGAAAGAGCTCTGAATACCCCTGCCGATATGGTGCTTGTTCCAGGCACTCCTTTCTCATTTGATGTAACTACCGGAGAGGACTTTATGCCATACCCGGATGTTAGTGGTATCGAAACTAAGATCGACTCTTTCCTGATCGACCGGTATCCCGTGACAAATGAACAATATTATAATTTTATCTTAAGTTCAGGTTACTACCCTGCAGATACTACAAGATATTTACGTCACTGGTCATCCGGGACATTCAAGCAGGGTCAGGAAAAGTATCCCGTGGTCTATGTGAGTTTTGAAGATATGCAGGCTTATGCAGAATGGGCAGGGAAAAGATTGCCTGCGCAGGCAGAATGGCAGCTGGCAGCCCAGGGGACAGATAAGCGGGTATGGCCATGGGGTGATGAATTCCATGGAACCTATTGCAATAATGCGTTCGACAGACCAACGCCCGTTGATGCTTTTCCAAAAGGCCAGAGCCCATATGGTGCAATGGATATGGTAGGTAACATATGGCAGATGACCAATGATATGTATTTTAACGGAACAAGCTATTTCTCGGTCATCAGGGGAGGAAGCTATTACCAGCCCGAGTCCAGCTGGTGGTATATCAGGGGCGGTCCTCAACAGCTCGACAAAACTCAGATTATGCTTCTTGTTTCACCCGGGTTTGACAGAAGTGCCACCGTAGGTTTCAGGTGTGTAATGGATGTGGATAGTAAGAATTTCAAGGGAAAGAGGTAAGAGGCCTATAATCTTCCTGCACCGTTTCCTATTTCAGGTTGATAAAAATCTGCCTTTAGTCCGGTCATTTTTGTGTATACTGCCGAAAGTTCTTTCATAAACTGAGCCGAATCTTTTGTTCTTACAATACTTACAGTACAACCGCCAAAGCCAGCGCCGGTCATTCTGGTACCTATAACACCGGGAAGTTTACGCCCTTCGTAAACTAGAGTATCCAGTTCTGCACCTGTGACTTCATAGTCGTTTTTAAGCGAATCATGTGATTCATTCATCAGCTCGCCAAAGCGTTCAATATTATTATCCTTCAATACTTTAACTGCTTCAAGAACCCGTCCGTTTTCGCTTATCACATGTGCAGCTCTTTGGACAACAACCGGATCTTTAATATATTTTGCAAGTACATTTATTTCATCAGTATTGAGCTCACTGAGGTTCCGTACTGGTTTATATGCGTGTAGCAGTTCAACGGCTTTATCGCATTCAGCCCTTCGCTCATTATATTTAGAATCGGTAAGTCCTCTTCTTTTATTTGTATTGGTTATTATAAGTGAACAATCACCAAGCTGCACGGGAATATTTTCATAAGAAAGGGTATCACAGTTCACGAAGATGGCATGATCTTTTTTACCAAAACCGGCTGCAAACTGATCCATAATCCCGCAATTCATTCCAACAAATTCGTTTTCAGCCTTTTGGCTCATCTTTACCAGGTCAAGTATACTTAGCCCTCCATTGTAAATATCGTTCAGGGCAACTGCAGTTACCATTTCAATTGAGGCGGAGGAGGAGAGACCTGCTCCGTTTGGGACATCTCCATAATAGAGTAATTCCATCCCTCCGGGTTTGATATTTTTCTTAATAAATTCATTTATGACACCCAGCGGATAATTGATCCACTTCTTGCCAGTATTAACAAATAACCCTTTTATGTTAGTCTCTTCATCACTGTTAAAGTTTAGAGTACTGAACCTGAGGATATTACTTTTTATTTGCCTGGCAAGAAGATATGTACCATAGTTCAGGGCGCATGGGAAGACATAACCTCCGTTATAGTCAGTATGTTCGCCAATCAGATTTACTCTTCCGGGAGAGAAAAAAAGAACAGGCTCTTCATTCCTGTTCCCGTATTTTTCAAAAAATTTATCATAAAACTTACTAATATCCATCAATCACACTTTTAATTTCTTTTCAATTTCATTGATCTGGTTTCTGAAATGCTTGTCTGTATCGATAAGGTTGTTTACTGTTTTACAGGCGTGCAAAACAGTTGCATGGTCCTTACCACCGATATGTGATCCGATGCTTGCAAGTGAGGCTTTTGTAAGGCTTTTGGAAAAATACATTGATACCTGCCGGGCCTGGACTATTTCTCTCTTTCTGGTCTTGCCCTGGATAAGGTCAACAGGTATCTTATAATAATCGCAAACGGTTTTCTGGATATAATCAATGGTTATCTCCTTTCTTGCAGTACTTATCAGTTTTTCAACCATCAGTCTGGCAAGATCAAGTGTGATCTCTTTCCTGTTTAATGTGGATTGGGCGTAAAGTGAAATAAGAACTGCCTCCAGTTCCCTGATATTATTTGAAATATTCACGGCAAGAAATTCAAATACTTCTTCCGGCAGTTCTATTCCATCATTATATGCTTTTTTCTTAAGGATAGCCAGCCGTGTCTCATAATCAGGACGCTGAAGATCGGCCTGCAGTCCCCATTTAAAACGCGAAAGAAGCCTTTGTTCCAAACCCTGAAGATCAACAGGGGGTTTGTCGCAGGTCAGGATAAGCTGTTTACCTGACTGATGAAGGTGGTTGAAGATATGGAAAAATGTGTCCTGTGTTTTTTCCTTGCCGGCAAACTCATGAACATCATCCAGGATAAGCACGTCTATCATCTGGTAGAAATGAAGGAAATCATTCTTGTTGTTGTTTCTCACAGACTCAACAAACTGCGTCTGAAACTTATTGGCATTAACGTAGAGAACAGTCTTATCAGGATGTTTCTCCTTAACGAGAATACCGATTGCCTGAGCCAGATGAGTTTTTCCAAGGCCTGAATCGCCATAGATCATAAGCGGGTTAAAAGCTGTGCCTCCTGGATTATTACCTACAGCAATACCTGCTGATCTGGCAAGTCTGTTACATTCGCCTTCTACATAATTGGTGAAATTATAATCAGGATTCAGTTTTGGATCAAAATGTACTTTCTTTATTCCGGGAATTACAAAAGGGTTCTTTATTGAAGGCTGGGTAACATCAAAAGGTACCTGTACAGGTCTGTTAATCAGGTCAGTTTTGTTTCTGGAAGGATACCTTACAGTATAAGGCTTGCCATCAGAATAATTGGCATTTTCCATCACGACGTTATATTCAAGCTTGGCTTCGGTTCCGATCTCACGTCTCAAAGTCTTTCGAAGAATATCAATGTATTGTTCCTCCAGATACTCGTAGAAAAAAGGACTGGGCACCTGGATTGTCAGTACATTATTTTCAAGTTTTAATGGGATGATCGGTTCAAACCATGTTTTATAGCTGATGGATGGTATAATATCTTTGATTATCTGGAGACAGTTATTCCATACGTCATGATGTGTTTTGTTCATTTAGGTTTGTTATTTTTATTTTTAAG
>Ga0315542_1002568_pt1 | contig 11002 bp, 15 predicted proteins | sample SalMarSW160120MG_FD_202541 | JGI IMG/M metagenome (GOLD analysis project Ga0315542, IMG submission 202541) | Salt marsh sediment microbial communities from the Plum Island Ecosystem LTER, Massachusetts, United States - Salt Marsh Sediment SW1601-20 ... | reverse complement strand
CAAAACAAATAAAATGATTGATGCCCAAATGAGCAAACTTGGGAAGAATGCATATTTGTTATATTTGGCAACAACTTCTTGCACTGCCAACATTTTACGCACATCGTGAGTTTCAATTACTCCTCCCATCAAAGCAATCCCTTCTTTCATGCCTTGCTGCTGAATATAGATTTTGATGCCAGTGCAAACAGCAAACATAATCACCCAAAGCCACCAATAAGACGCAATCAATTCCATTTTGCTTCCTCCTTTAACTAAAAAAGATTTTTTCTGTTAATCCCATTCCAATAATAACGAGGAAAGCCATGGCAAAAGGCAATAAGACATAAATTCTTTCTTGCTGAACTGCAAAACCTAACATACCAGTTACAAAGCAAAAAAATACTGTTAACCAGTAAACCACCAAGACTATTATTTTGACATAGCGAGGTATCTCATACTTTGGTTCAATCGGCTGATAATCTTTTTTATCTTCTAGCATGATAACCTCCTTTTCAATGTTCAATATTAATAATAAATCATAGACTAAAACTTTAAAAGTGTCAATAATTAAAGCATAAAATAATAGTAATTAAGCTAAAATAAGCATAGAATTATTAATTTATATTAAAAAGTTGATAAAATTATTGACATTTTTACAAAAATAAGCTATGCTAAAATATATGGAACTAATTAACCAAATCCAACAAAATTTAAATTTAAATCCCAAAGAAGCTGCAACCTTAGTAGCTGTTTTGGAAATTGGACCAGCCTCTATCTCGGATATTGCCAAACGAGCCAAAATCAAGCGTCCGACTACCTATTACCTGATAGAAGAATTAATCAAGAAAGGACTTGTAATTAAAGTCCCATCGGGCAAAAGAGTCTTTTATAAAACTGTTTCACCAAATAAAATTCTTAATCTACTGGAAAAGAAAAAGCAAAATTTTGCGCAAATTCTTCCTCAATTAAATGCTTTATACGTAGCTAAGCCCAGCCAGCCTAAAGTGCGCTTTTTTGAAGGCAAAGAAGGCTTAACTAACATCTATGAAGAAATGTTAAATACTTCTAAGAAAGTTTATTCAATTTTTTCCTATGATGATTTTATGACTGTTTTTACGGAAAAAGAAAATGAACAATTTTTTGCAATTTTAAGAAAAGCTGGTGGTTTATTTTATGACCTAATTAAACCGACACCTTTAGCTAAAAATTCTGTAACTAAACAAACTTTCCGTAAAGATGTAGTTAAAATAAAATTTTTACCTAAGGATTTTAAAGTAACAATTGATTTATTGGCTACTAGCAATAAAACTGCCATGCTATCATTTAAATCGTTAGCTGGTGTAATCATTGAAGATCAAGACATTGCAGAGTCGCAAAAAGAATTTATTAAATACATATGGAAAACAATTAAATAATATTGACAAAATTGCTAATTTTTGCTAATTTCAAATCAAGCGCAGAAAAACAGTTGCAATCGTAGTCTGCTGAATTACGGATTGTGGGGAGTCATGTCCCAAAACTGGCTCTATCAAGGGGCTTGCTTATGCGGAGAATAGTTGGAAGACGTTGAATCCCTGGTTCCGGCTGGGGCTGAGTCGCCAGTGAAATACCAACCTTAGTAAACCGACCCCGGAATGAAGGTGGTAGGCCTCTGCATCATGTTCATTACGGCCTTGAGAGTTCTGCGCTTTTGCCCCCGTACTTCGGTGCGGGGGCTTTACTTTTGTAAAAAAATTTGCTAATTTAATGAATCAAGGAGGGAAAAATGATCATTCAATCCGAACTTTTAAAACAATACCCTGAACTAATTCAGGGTATTTCCACAAAAGAGCAAGGCAATATGGCATATGACCGCTTAGAGCAAAAAAAAGCAGCAGAAAATTTTCAACGATTCATTCAACTGCTGGGCATGAAAACAAAATCTGCAACTATCTGTATTTTGCCAACTGCTCACACCTCCATAATTGCAGATGTCACGAAAAAAAGAGCAAGGGGCAGAATAATTCTGACACCTGATCGTGAACGCAAGGAAATCCAACAATGGAGTATCGGCGATCTGGCCTTCCAAAATCTTCTACCTGATTACCAGCAAGGCACTGATGCTGCAGTCAGCAAATCGCGCGGTTTGTATTTAGGGTTTTCACATGCTGACTGCGCGCCGATTATGCTTTATGAACCAAAAACACGTTACTTTGGCCTGGTGCATGCCGGCATAATCGGCGCGCTGACAAATATCTTGCCAGCAACAGTTAATTATCTGCGCTATCATTGCGCTGCTAACCCAGCAGAAATAGTCGCCTACATCGGTCCCTGTATTTGCTCAAAATGTTACAACCCTACTCACTCCCGCCACTGGCAGCATTTGCAGCCTAGACTTGCTCTGCTGCAAAAATGTTTTGATCTAAAATCTTACATTTTCAACCAATTGCTGAAAGCTGGCTTGCTCAAACAAAATATTGAAGTCTCAGAATATTGCACTTCCTGCTCTTCTGATTTGTTGTTTTCCAATCATCGGGCTAAAGGCGACTTAAGTGAGGGAAGAGGCATTACCATTATTGGGAAAAGAGGCTAAGAAAATCAGCCTCTTTTTTATTGACAAAAATAATATTTTTTGCTAAATTTGATTAATCATTTTAAAAGGGGGAAAAGATGCCTTTACATGAATACAAATGTTGTGGCTGCGGCCAAATTTTTGAAGAACTAATCAGAACTGAAGAGGACGAGTTAAAACTAACTTGCCCTAAGAACTGCGGCTCAAAACAATTTACCAGATTAATGTCGGTCACTACTCACCCAAAAAGTTCAGTTAAAGGATCTGGCCAATCAGGCGATTTCACTTTTGATGTCATAGAATCACCGGCCACTGTTCATCTGTCGACTGGCAACCAAGAAACGACTGTTTTAGGCGTCAGAGTACGCTGCAAACATAGAAAAGAAAAAAACAACTAAACTAAAGGAGGAAAAAACAGGCCTTGTTTTGATTTTCAATGCGAAGGATGCGGCCAACCATTTGAAGTTATTATCTTGCTCTGCGAAAATGAGCCGACCAAATGCCCGCATTGCGGCTCAAAAAAAATCCATAAATTATTTAACTTCACCTGCAAAACACCGAGTAAACCCCAAGGACCAACCTCCCCGAAAGAACTCGCTGTTGCTCTCAAGCTGACCATCAGAGACGCCTTGCTTGGCAAAAAGGAAATAAAATAAGCTTATTCCAGTTTATCAACCGCTGTTTTAAAAAATGGCGGTTTTTTAACCCGCCGTTCGCGAACGGCGGGTTTTATTTGTCAAAAATGCTAATGTGTCGTAAAATGAAGATATGGCAACTAGCAAATTACAAAAATTAGCCCAAGATTTTTTGGATTATCTGGAGATTGAAAAAGGCAGGGCAGCTAAGACAATTGAGAATTATAAATTTTATCTCAAACGTTTTTTTGTCTGGGCTAATATCAATGATCCAGGTAAAATCAGCCAGGATATGGTCAGAAATTTCCGGCTTTGGCTTAATCGACAAAAAGATACCGCTGGCCAGCCTTTAAAAAAAAACACACAAAACTATCATTTAATTGCTTTGCGCGCCTTTTTAAAATATTTAGCTAAACGCGATATCAAAACATTAGCGCCGGAAAAAATCGAACTGGCCAAAATGCCAGACCGCCAGATTGAATTTTTAGAAGGCACTGATTTGGAAAATTTTTTAACTGCGCCAGAAACCATTGACCAGCCGGAAATTATTAAATTAAGAGACAAGGCAATTTTAGAAACCTTATTTTCCACTGGCTTACGTGTTTCTGAATTAGCTGGTTTAAAAAAAGATGATATTAATTTAAATAAAGATGAATTTACTGTCAGAGGCAAAGGCTCAAAACTGCGAGTAGTATTTCTTTCCAATCAAGCCAAACATTGGATAAAAAAATATTTAGAAGCCAGAAAAGATATGTCAGAATATTTGTTCACTAATCATGATAAAGCTGGCAAAAAAAGAAACAAGGTAAAAGAGGATAAGGGCTTAACACCTCGTTCAGTGCAAAGAATCGTGCAAAAATATGCCAAGATTGCTGGCATTACTAAAAAAATCACGCCTCACGTTTTGCGCCATTCCTATGCTACTGATTTATTAAGCAATGGCGCTGATATCCGCTCAGTGCAAACCATGCTGGGCCATTCATCTATTACAACAACGCAAATTTATACTCATATTACTGATAAGCAATTACGAGAAGTTTATAAGAATTTTCATGGCAGAAAAAGAGCGAAAGAATAGATTGACAAAAAGCAATTTTTTTGCTAAAATAGCTTTAAGCTCTGGCTCTAAGCTTCGAGCTTTTTAAATTAAATTTCCAAAACCGAAAATTGGTCATTGGTCATTGGAAATTAAAGACCTGACCCCGTAGTTCAACGGATAGAACGAGAGCCTTCTAAGCTCTAGATCCGGGTTCGATTCCTGGCGGGGTCATAAAAAATTTTTGCACGGCAAAAATTTAAGTTATGTGTAATTAGTATGGTGTTTTGAATTTAGGATTTTCTTGGAATTTGTTATTTAAAATTTATTTTGCGTTAGCAAAATCATTATGGCGGCTATAGTTCAATGGTTAGAACACGGGTTTGTGGTACCTGTGATGAGGGTTCGATTCCCTCTAGCCGCCCAGTTAAAAACGTTCCTAATGCTAGGAGCGTTTTTAATTAACACCAAAAAGGAATTGAAATATCCACAATAAGCTCTTGACAACATGTATATTGTAATATACACTATATATAGTATAATATACATAAAACATGAAAAAAAATAATCAAAAATTTGCTAATAACTTACGAAGATTTCGTTTTGAGAATAATGAAATTTCTCAACAAGAACTTGCTAATAAGGTTGGGGTATCTAGATTAACTATTCATTCAATTGAAAAAGGTAAATTCGTTCCTTCAACTTATTTGGCTTTAAAAATAGCTCATTTTTTTAATGTAAATGTTGAAAAAATTTTTTATTTATCTAATGAATAAATATAAAGATATGAAGACTCTAATAAAATACGCAACAATAACTCTAGGTTTTATCTCTTCTTTGTTTTTTGTCTTTAACTTTTTTCTATTTGCCAAATTACATCCTAAAATGATTCGTTTTGAAGATATAAGTGGAACTGAAGAAAACTTATTACTTATAGTGGGGATTGGATTGGTGGTATTTTTAACTTTTTATCTACTATCTCTTTGGCGGATTGCTAATTATTTGAAAAACGCCAAAGAAATAAAATCTTACAATATTATATTGCTTATTGCTGGGATTCTATCTTTGTTGTTTGTGTTTTCAGATTGGGCCTTACTTACAGATATACATAGACAACACAAATATGGTTTTGACCAACCCGAATGGCTACTGCTATATCCAATAATGATTTTTCAATTCATTACTGTTATCGTTTCTGTTTTTTTTCATCTTTTTAGTACGACTAAAAAAAATCAGCTAAAAAACATTGAAAAAGACAGTAATATTTTTCAAATTGCACAATATGTAGGTATAACATGCGGTGTGCTGGGCCTTGCTTTATCAAGTTTAGGCTTTTTATATTCTCGTGCCTGGTCACTCACAATTCATTCTGTAATGGGTCCGATCATTTTACTCACTCCCTATATTCTGGTTGTAATTTATTGGTTTGTAATTAAACTTCAGGAAAGAGATAGAGTCTTTTATGACGAGAAACAAATTCTTGATATTGGTAAATCAGCTTTTCTAACATTGCTAACAAGTGTTATTTTTATGATTTCACTATTTATAACAAACTTCAGTAATCTTAATGGAATTGTCAGTATCCTATGGTTGCCATTATATTTGTTTTTTGTTTTATTTATATTTTCATCTGCAAATTTGTATTACACCAAAAGGAGTTAAAAGCCCTCATTATAATAATATTATTTCAATTTATTTACCTAATCTTCGTTATTAAATCATTCATCACCGTTTTAATAGATAAAAAATTTATAAATAAAAACCAGAAGGAGCCAGAGACAAAAGAGTATTAATTGACAATTTTTTTTAGATATGCTATAATAATAATGCAAAAAGTTTGCCATTAAGTAGAAATTAAGTCGAATTTCTGCAAGGTCAAATTTTGCAGTTTAATTCATTTAATTTTTACTATGAACGGTACAATCAAAAAATTGACAGACAAAGGCTTTGGATTTATCACAGTAGAAGGTCAAGACAAAGATGTCTTTTTTCATAATTCTGCCTTAAAAGGTGTTACCTTTGACGAATTACGAGAAGGCGATGCAGTGACCTTTGATACTGAAGATACTGAAAGAGGCCTTAGTGCTATCAATGTTGAAAAAGCTTAAACTATTTATATAGTTTTACACAAAGCTCCCCCGCATAGCGGAGGAGTTTTTGTTTTTTTCATAGGGTATTGACAGAAATGTTAGAATAATATAACATTAAGTTAGAAATACTTAACTATTTATTTCTAACATTTATGGATCCAAAAAATGAAAAAAAACGTTTTTATTTAATGCTTATTATTTTTAGCATTCTGGTCTTAGGCGTAGTAGTAATGGTTACGTCTCTCTTTATTTACAATTCTCCAAAGCCATTTGATGCTTACTCTATTTTATCAATACTGATTGCTACGACAGTCATTGGATTTGCAACTTTTTTTGTAATCAAAAGGAAAAAAGAGATTGAATTGGGAATTCCGCAATATGATGAACGTTCAAAAAAGATTATGTATCTATCTGCAGCCCGGGCTTATTATATTTCACTTTACTGGCTTTTAGCGATTATGTGGCTTAATGAAATTTTTGCTAAAAATAATATACCAACAGATGCCGTTATTGGCTTGGCTATCGCTGGCATGGCAATTATCTGGGTTATTTGCCAGGTTTGGTATAATAAATTTGGCGATAAGCATATTTAATATGAAAAACCATATTAAAGAATTTAGAGCCAAACATTACCTAACCCAGGAAGAATTGGCGCGTAAAGTCGGGGTAAGGCGCGAAACAATTGTATATTTAGAGCAAGGCAAATATAATCCGTCACTGGAACTAGCTTATAAAGTAGCCAAAGAATTAGGCACATCAATTGATGAATTATTTATTTTTTAATTAATTGATTAATTATGAAAAAACTTTCCTACTTAATTGTCTTATTAATTATTATCGGCTTATCAATGGCTGGCTGTAATTTACTGCAAACTCAAGCACCGGTACAAAATCAAAATATCAATAATCCAACAACAACGACGATTTCATTTCTAACTTCATCTGATGATTACATAAAATACTGCAATGGTGCTGACATGGACAGCCAGGGCTATCGCAAGTCATTAATGAAAAAAGAAACAAATATAATCAACAAAACTGATTTTAGTCAGACCGAGTTAATTACTCAAACTGTTATTGCCGCATCAGAAGCAGCTGATTTAACTACTATTACATCAAACGACCAAAATTTTATCAAAATATCGGGTGATACAGCTTATATTGAACCAATAGAAGGCTGGGCTGGAGTTTCCATTTTTCTTTGCGCTTGGCAGCCTTTAGTAGAAGTAAACATTCTGCAATTTGCGGAAATAAAAAATATAGTTTGGGTCAGTGACCAAAATCAATGGAATAATTTAAAATAAATAAAAAAGAGGCCATGACCTTTTTTATCTAGCAATTGACGATTTAAAATTTTTTGCTAAAATATGTTACCTAAATAAAAATGCAGCTTTTAATGCTGCATTTTTATTCCTTTGATTTTGGAACAGTCCAATAAATCGGGCGGTCATAAGTAAATTCTCTAGAAATCTTTTTCAGCTTGCCAGCTTTATATTTATAAATTATAGGCTTGCCAGTTACTAATTCCAGATGCGGAATATCAGCATCAGAGATATCTTCCAAATATTTAATTAATGCCCTTAAACTGTTACCATGAGCGACTAAAAGAACTTCTTTCTTCTGCCTTAATGCTTTGAGAATATTTTTTTTATAATAGGGCAAAATTCTTTTATAGACATCTTTTAAACTTTCCCCTCCCGGGGGAGCAACCTCAAAACTGCGGCGCCAGGCAAAAACAATAGCTTCACCAAATTCTTTTCTTGCCAGCTGTTTGTTCATACCCTGCAGCTTACCATAATACCTTTCATTCAAATCTATATTATGAAAAATAGGAATTTCGTTTTTTTCTATTTTTTCCGAATATTTCAACCATTTGCTTCGGGCATTTTTATGTTGGAAAATTCCGGTCTTATTTTGGTGGGAAAAAATTATCAACAATGTTTCCTGCGCCCTGACTAATTCCGAAGTGAATGCAATATCAAATTTATAATTTTTTAACTCCTCGGCATTTAAATAAGCTTCTTTAATCCCTTTTGCGCTTAAAGGCACATCTACCCAGCCAGTAAACTTATTGCTTAAATTCCAGCGCGACTGTCCATGCCTGACTAAAATTAAATGACTCATAAGATTATATTGACTTTATTATCTTTAATATAACAGCCTCCATCAGTATCAACTTTAATTTCTTCTTTACTGCCTGTTTGTTTTTCTAAAATAATATTACCTGTTTTTAGTAAAACAAAAGCTTCAGCATGGCCGGTCAAAATCTCCAATTCACCTTTATTGGCCGGCAAAGTAATGCTTTGTAAATTATTATAACTGGTTGAATTGTCAATAGATGTTATTTGGCAAGTAATCATATTTTTACTGAATCTAAGGCTCCTATCATATATAAATTATCTAAATCAACTTCGTCAAATTCACCTTTAATAATACGTTCGCAACCTTCCAGGGTCTTGCCCAAAGGCACGGATACACCTTTTTTATTGCTGAAATATTCAGTGACAAAAAATGGCTGAGTTAAAAATCGCTGCAATCTTTCTGCTCGTTTGGCAGTTGTTCTGTCAGTCTGGGATAATTCTTCAATGCCCAAAATCGCAATAATATGGGAAAGGTCCTGATATTTTTGAAAAATATTTTTTACCTGGGAGGCAATGTCATAATGTCGCTGGCCTACTATATCGGGGTCAAGACTTGTAGAGCTGGAACGCAAAATATCCACCGCCGGGTAAATGCCCTTTTCCGCAATATCACGGGCTAAAACTAAAGAACTGTCTAAATTGGAAAAAATACTGACTACGGCCGGATCAGTTAAATCATCTGCTGGCACATAAACTGCCTGCACTGCTGTAATAGCTCCGTCCTGACTGGTTCTGATTCTTTCTTCCAATAGGGCCATGTCCTTATCCAAAGTTGCCTGATAACCCAGTTCTGACGGCACCTTGCCTAAAATAGCGCCAATTTCCATGCCAGCCATGGCATAACGAAAAATATTATCCACAAAAAATAAAACATTTTTCTTTTTAGTATCGCGAATAAATTCTGCAGCTGTAATCGCTGCCAAACCAACTCTGGCCCTGACTCCGGCTGACTTGTCCATTTCACCAAAATATAAAGCAGTATTATTAATTACTTTCAAATCATTTAAAGTGGAATATAGGTCATAACCTTCTCTGATTCTTTCTCCTACTCCGGCAAAAATCGAATAACCCTGCTGATTTAAAGAAAAATTATGGATTAATTCAGTAACTAAAACAGTTTTGCCCACACCAGCGCCACCAAACAAGCCGATTTTATCTCCAGTGCGAAAAGGCGTCAGAAGATCAATGACTTTAATGCCGGTTTCCAAAACTTTTTTTTCATAAGAAGTAAAGCCGTCTCGTCCGTTATTGGGACCATAGATGGAAAATTTTTTACCTCCATAATTTCGCTTGTCGTCAATGGGGCGGCCAAAAAGATCAAACATACGGCCTAGGATTTTTTCATTAAGGGCCACGGAAATTTTTTCTTCAGTGGCAATAACTTTATCACCCCGGCTAATTTTCTCTAAAGATGATAAGGCAATGGCTTTGACTGTATAAGGATCTTTCCATTCCAGCACTTCGAAAAATTCATCTTTGGCAGCTAGCTGCAATAAAGACTGAATGGGGGGCAATTTTTCTTCAAAACGTACCTCCACTACTCCGCCTAAGATAGAAGTGATAATTCCTTCTTGTTTAGCCATAATATTTTAATGATTTAAATTATGAGCAGCAAAAATTTCAATTTGTTTCTGAGTTAATGACCTTTTGCGCTCCTTAAAATAATCTAATTGTAATTTAATGATGAGTTTTTTAGCTTTATCCGTGGCATCATCCAGACTCACGGTTCTGGCTGCCAATTCAGCCAGTTTGGCTTCTATAATAATTTTAAAAAATGATAAATTGATATACTGTTGCAAATACCAAGCAAAAATCTTCTGGGCTGAAGGTTCAATAATCGGTAAGCCCAAACTACCGTCAACTTCTTTTTTATCATTAGCCAAACCGCTTGTGGCCTTAAAACTAAAAGGTAAAAATGGCACGATTACCGGCTTTTGCTCCGATAAAGACACGTATTGAGTATAAGCGATATCTATTTTATTAAAATTTTTATTTAAAAATCCTTGAAGCAAAAAGTCATTAATTTTTTTGATATCCTGCACGTTTAAATCAACTTCTAACCCCTTAAATTTTTCCAAGATTTCCCAATCTTTAAAATAATCAATGACTCTTGTGCCGATAACGACTACTCCATGATAGTTTTCTCTTTGCTGAACAACGAATTTGAATAAATTATTGTATAACCCGCCGACTAACCCCTTATTAGCGCCCACAAAAATTAAAATTTTCTTACCATCATTATTGCTTTGCAATAATTGATTATTTCTATCAAAGTAAAAATTGCTCAATTCATCTAAAACTTTAATAATATTGGCTTCAAAAATTTTCAAATTATTTACTTTGACTTTCAAGTCATGGATGTCAGCAGCTGCTACCTGCTCTTCAGTCTTAACGGTTTCCAGTACATCCTGATAACCGATTATTTCATCTTTATATAATAAATATTTTTTCATAAATTTAACCGGCAAATTCTTGCTTAAAATCAGTAACGATATTGGCAATTTGCTTGGCCAGATCCGGATCAGATTTATCAGGAGCAAAGCTTTCTAAAATCCGGATATATTTAG
>Ga0315542_1002567_pt1 | contig 11002 bp, 11 predicted proteins | sample SalMarSW160120MG_FD_202541 | JGI IMG/M metagenome (GOLD analysis project Ga0315542, IMG submission 202541) | Salt marsh sediment microbial communities from the Plum Island Ecosystem LTER, Massachusetts, United States - Salt Marsh Sediment SW1601-20 ... | reverse complement strand
GACAACAAACAGCAGAGCGGTAAACCCGAATATTGAGATGGCACCGTAAAGCCGGGATTTATATTGCAGGGCCAGATACAGAAACAACAACAACCCGCCCAAAAGCAGTCCCGTGCACACAGCCGGAATCAACAGCTGTAAAATACTTAGTGGAACGGTATTCTCAGGCATAGTACGGTCAGTACACTCCCTTTACATTTTATACTTTAAGATCTTCCTGGGTTGCATCCCTAACATCGGTTACTTTAATGTCAAAATGAAGTTTTTTTCCGGCCAGTTCATGGTTCATATCAATCCGGACCTTATCATCCTTGATCTCGGTGATTGTAATGATCCTCTCACCTTCTTTAGTGTTGGCCCTGAGTTTCATTCCCACTTTCAGATCGTCAATTTGATCGAATTTTTCTTTGGATACGTTAACAACAAGTGAGCTGTCATATTCACCGTACGCGTCCGCCGGTTCAAGCGTAAGTTTAAATGAATCTCCCGGCTGTTTTCCTTCCAGTTGCTCTTCAAGCGCGGGGATTAGGGAACCCTTCCCGTGAACATAGGAGAGGCCGTTATCTTTGGAAGTATCAATTAATGACCCTGCGTCATCTTTTAAAGCGTAATCGATTGTGACTACTTTGTCTTTTGTTATTACCATTCACACTCCTTTAAAATAAATTTGATTGATTTGATATAAAATAAATGAGGAATATTAGGCGCAAGCAATTATTTACGTTATTTTGGAAATACCTGCGGAATGATAAACATACTTCATATTTTAAAATCAAAACAACAATTAATACTATATAAATAAACCATATCTTATGCAAGTGCCCGCGAAATTTTTTAAAAGATACATTGTTGTAATAAGGCATAAATAAAATACAAAAATGTAATTAATATAAAAAAAGACGACATAATTGTGATTTAATTTAAATTTTATAATTACTTTTAACATAAGGAGTTGCCACCTCAAATTTATTTATGTCGCCCGGTTGGCACGTATTTTGCAATAATATAGGCAAATAACAAAGCAGAGGAGGAATGTTATGAAGAAATATCGCTTTATTATTTTAGTGGTTCTTGTGCTTGTCTTCGGGACAGGATTTGCCTTTGCCGATGGGGCAACACCCGAAAGCAATGCCGGGGCAATTGATATGGTATGGACGCTTATTGCGGCCTTCCTGGTGTTTTTTATGCAGGCGGGATTCGCCATGGTTGAAACAGGATTCACCCGTGCCAAAAACGCGGGCAACATCCTGATGAAAAACCTTATGGATTTTGCCGTCGGCGCCATAGCCTTTTTTATAATCGGTTATGGGGTGATGTTCGGTGCCTCAAAACTGGGGCTGTTCGGTACGGACGGGTTTTTACTGTTGGGCGCGGATGCCAAGACCTATTCCTTCTGGATGTTCCAGGTGGTGTTTGCGGCCACTGCCGCTACCATTGTATCCGGTGCCATGGCGGAGCGGACCAAGTTCAAATCCTACCTGGTGTATAGTGTGTTCATATCGGCCATTATCTATCCGGTTGTCGGACACTGGATCTGGGGCGGGGGCTGGCTTGGTTCCAAAGGATTTATGGACTTTGCCGGTTCTACTGTTGTGCATAGTGTGGGCGGTTGGGCCGCTTTAGCCGGTGCCATAATTCTGGGTCCACGCATGGGCAAGTATATTACCGTAAAAGGGAAAACAGAGGTCAAGGCCATACCCGGTCACAACATCCCTCTGGCCGCACTGGGTGTGTTTATTCTCTGGTTCGGATGGTATGGATTCAACGCCGGCAGTACAACTGCCGGTACTAATGAAAGCATCGCGGTCATCAGTCTTACCACCACCCTGGCCGCCGCGGCCGGGGCCATAGCGGCCATGTTCTTTACCTGGTTCCGCTTCGGCAAACCCGATCCCAGTATGTCCTTAAACGGCGCACTGGCCGGTCTTGTGGGAATTACCGCCGGCTGCGCGTACGTATCGCCGATCGCGGCCCTGATCATCGGTCTTGTTGCCGGTGTTCTTGTGGCGGTTTCGGTAGAGTTTATTGATAAGGTGCTGAAAATCGATGATCCTGTCGGTGCCATTTCCGTCCATGGGGTCTGCGGCGCTTTCGGGACCCTTGCCGTAGGGCTGTTTGCCACAGACGGCGGGCTTTTTACCACAGGGAGTGTTGACCTGTTGGGTATTCAGGCTCTGGGAGTGGTGACGGTCTTTGCCTGGGTATTCGGGACCGCGAGCCTGTTGTTCTTGGGCATAAAGCTGATAATGGGACTGCGTGTGTCCAAGGAAGAGGAACTCAAGGGATTGGATATCGAGGAGCACGGCATCGAATCCTATAGTGGTTTCCAGATATTTCTTAATCAGTAGATAAGGAGGGAGTATTATGAAACTTATTATAGCCTATATTCAGCCGCACAGGTTGAATGATGTAAAAGTGGAACTGTATAAAAACGAGATCTTTAAAATGTCGGTTACCAATGCGCTTGGCTGCGGCCAGCAGAAGGGTTTTACCGAGCATTACCGCGGGGTGGATATCGAAGTAAACCTCCTGAAAAAAGTAAGGCTGGAGATCGCGGTAAATGACGGCTTTGTCAAGCCGACGATTGATGCCATCATCAAGGGAGCGCAGACCGGTGAGATAGGAGACGGAAAGATCTTTATTATGCCGTTGGAGGAGTGTATAAGAATCCGCAGTGAGGAAAAGGGCGGTCCGGCCATCGGCTAACCCTTTCGGTAAATAGTCTGCTTTACAGGGCGGGGTATCAAAGATGCCCCGCCCGTTTTCTTTCATAGCTATTGATAAACCTTGATTTTTTTTTCAATACACATAGAATTTAAGTCAAATAAATCGGATAGATACCCCCAGTATGTTGTGTAATCATTAAGATGGAGTTGTGATGCCAAAATGTAAAAATGATGTCCCGGATGCTTCCGGGAATCTATCAATGGAACAACTGCTTCAGATTGTAGAAACCAACCCTACCTCCACAGTGGTTTTGAACAGCTCAGGAAAAATAATTTTTGCCAATAGGCAGGCTGAAAAAGTACTGGGCCTGAAAGTTGATGTAATTACCCGGAGAACCTATAATGACCAGTCATGGCGGCTCAGCGATTTTGCGGGGAACCCGTATCCAAACAACAAACTCCCCTTTGCAATTGTACGGAAAACGAAAAAATCCGTTTCCGGTGTCAGATTTGCCGTTCAGCGGCCTCCCGGGAAGAGGATTTTCCTTTCGGCCGGTGCCTCCCCGATATTTGATGCCCGGAAGCGGTTCATGGGGGTAGTGACCACATTTGAAAATATCACCGAAGAGGTTGTTACAAAACAGGCGCTTGAACAAAGCGAGGCGCGTTACCGCCAGTTGTTCAACCGGATATCAAGCGGAGTGGCGATCTATGGGGCTGTTGAGAATGGAGAAGATTTTGTGATAAAGGATTTCAACCGCGCCGCGGAGAGGATCGACTCCGTAAAAAAGGAAGAAATTCTCGGCAGCCGCGTTACACGAGTATTCCCGGGCGTCCGGGAATTCGGATTGTTGGGGATTTTGCAACAGGTATATAAAACCGGAAAACAATGGTATCACCCGGTAACAATGTATAAGGATGAGCGAATCTCGGGCTGGCGTGAGAATTATGTATATAAACTGCCGTCCGGGGAGGTTGTCGCGGTATATGACGACCGCACAAAAGATAAACAGGCCGAGATCTCCATACGTGAAAGTGAGGCTAGGTTAAAGAGAATCCTGCAGGCGGCACCCATCGGGATTGGGGTAGAACACAACCGTATGTTTACCTGGGCCAATCCGATGCTGTATAATATGACGGGTTATTCGGAAGGGGAGCTGAAGGGAAAAAGCGCGCGCCTGCTCTACCTGTCCGACCAAGAATATGATTTTGTGGGGAGAGAAAAGTATCATAGGATCGGGCCGCGGGAGAAGGAAACGGTGGAGACTGTATGGCGGCGTAAGAATGGAAAGCTGATTGATGTCTTATTAAGTTTTACAGCTTTGGACATACATGACCCGGCAATGGGTGTTATTTTTACCGCCCTGGATATCACCAGGCGTAAACAGCTGCAGGAGAAACTCCGCCAGTCTGAAAAGATGCTTGCTCTCGGCCAGTTGGCGGGCGGAATAGCCCATGATTTTAATAACCAGTTATTGGGTATTCTCTGCTATGTGGAGCTGTTAAAGGACGAATCAAAAAACAGTCCGTTACTGCAGGAATATACCACCCAGCTGTTGCGTATTACCGAGAGTGCCTCGGAATTGGTAAACCGTCTGCTGTCCTTTTCACGAAGAAGCAAATCTGTCTCGGTATCCATTGATGTCCATAAGCTGCTTGCTGATGTGGTTTCCCTGCTGCGCCATACCATCAGCAAACGTATTATCATCAAGCAAAACCTGCTGGCGGTAAACTCTACGCTGCACGGAGACCCTTCGCAGCTTCAGAATATCTTTCTGAACCTGGCACTGAATGCCCGTGATGCCATGCCTGACGGCGGTGAACTGGTTTTTTCAACCGAGCAGGTGTATATGAATGCGCGGCTGCGTAAAAAATACCATACAGGACTTTCACCCGGACCCTATATTCTGATACGTGTTTCCGATACCGGAAGGGGAATAGATCGTGAAATAAAGGAGCATATCTTTGAGCCGTTTTTTACCACCAAAGAGCAGGGCAAGGGGATCGGAATGGGACTGGCCTCCGTGCAGGGAACCGTAAAAACTCACAGGGGCGACATCACCGTTTCATCTTTGCCCGAGAGGGGGACTACCTTTAATATTTTCTTTCCTCTTTAAATTATGTATGGTATAGTTGCGTTATGAGTTTTCCAAGTTATTTTTCATTTACCATTACCAACCGCTGTAACCTGCACTGCAGTATGTGCGGCCAATGGAGTGAGGAGGGATACATGCGCGGTCAGCAGCCCGACCGGCATGAGGAGATGAACCTCACTGATTGGCGGAGGCTGGTGGATGAGATTGCGGAGCACCAGGCCTCGGCGGTACTCCTGCGCGGAGGAGAGCCCTTTTTATTCAAGGGAATCAGTGACCTGCTTGAATACATCCATGATAAAGGAATTTTTATATCGATCGATACAAACGGGACCCAGCTTGAAAAATATGCCGCGGACATCACCCGCATGGGGAACATTCATCTTACCATCTCGGTGGACGGCCCCGAACAGATACATGATCGGGTCAGGGGGGTTAAAGGTTGTTTTAATAGTATAAAACGGGGTGTACAGCGGGTCCACGAGCTGGAAAAAATAAAGGAATCCAAGATAAGCATGTCCATAAACTTCACCATAAGCAGCTATTCAGTGGAGGGATTGGGCGCTATGCCTGATGTCGCGAGGGACCTGGGAATAAGCACCATAACCATAGTGCCCTATTATTTTATTCCGGAGAGAGTGGGGCGGCAGTATGAAAAAGAGCTGGGCGACAGTTTCGGATGCCCGGCTTTTTCATGGAAAGGATTTCACCATGAAGAATCCGGTGTGGATTTTGCCGTTTTCAAACGGGAGTATGAAAAATATAAACAGGGGCTTAACGGTATTTACAGCTTCCCTTATATGGAATTGAGTATAAGCGAATATCACACCTGGTTCGGCGATCCTGTTACACAGGTGGGCAAAACCTCCTGTAGCAATATTGAAAAACTTATCGATATTCAGCCGCATGGAGAGGCCGATTTTTGTGTGGATTTCCCCGATTATAGTATGGGAAACGTGAAAGAAAAAAGTATCGAGGCGGTGTGGAACAGCCCGGAAGCCGAGCGTTTCCGTGAGCACAGAAGAAAAAAACCCCTTGGCGTATGTTATCGCTGCGGGGCCAAGTTCATGTCGGAGATAGAATAACTACAAAAAGCGGGTAGAATACTTTTTTAAATGGAACTGTTAGAATGACAAACCCGCGAACAGACTACCCTGCAATTTATATAACGGATAGACGTCATAATCGGTTGCCGGTATGGGCTCGTTCATAAGTCGATACACAAGTCTCGCACCGGCGTGAAATGAATCAAAATGCATTACCACACCACCTCCGGCCTGAAAGAATACGGAAAGAGTCAATGGCCCGTAAGTTTCACCTCCGCTTTCAGTTTTCAAGTTGTTGATTTTGGCGCTGCCCGCACAGCCGATCCCTAATTCGATGAAAGGCTCAAGAAAAAATTTCGTTATAAAATGATAACGAAAATCAAAACTGCCTATCCAGTCGACGGTCCAGGTGGCGGGCTCCAGCTCGTCGATCTTATTGAATTTTGCCATATAGGTCATGCCAAACCCAATACGATCAAACATTATCTCCCAATACACACCGGGTACTATCAGTGGTGAATCAGCGATATTATCAAAGAAATCCTTGCTGTTGACTTCACCGGCCAGCTCGGCTGCCGCCGTAATTCCGACACGGACTGTCAAAGCGCTTAAACCGGTGGCAAGTAACATGAAAATTACCACAATGATTAATAGTCTTCGCATGTTCATTCCTCCTTACAAATGTTAACAATGAAACACCGGAGGAATGAAATTGTGTTACCTGTTATTTTAGCAGTTGTATACCGAAGAATATTTTTGGGACAAATGCGATTTCCGCGCCGTGGTCGGGCAGAGGAATCGAGAACAGCGGTTCATGCGCGGCTGTTTTATCATAATACAGATTAGGATGGTACATGTGGAGGTTCACCCCGGCAAACAAGGCAAATGATGAGAAAAGAGTATATCCGATTTTTAGGCGTAACTGGGGCAGGAGTGTTTTTTGAAACTCATAGGGACCGGAACTTTCCGGCGGTTGTACGGAGGTGAAGAGGATATCCGTATCGATAAAAAGCTGGTCAAATATCGGAGCATGGAATCCCCAGCCGATACCAACCTCCCACCTGTCGGAGTTAAATACAGCGTCGTAACCGGCCAGAAAAATGGTATAGAAATACTTGGTCCCGAATTTAAACCCAACACAGGAGAGAAAATCCCATTCCTGCCAAAGTTCGAAGTTCAGAATTCCGTCACGTGAATAATTGAACAGGCCAAAAGCTACACCCGAGTTTTCATCAGAGATATTTATCAGTCCAAGCTGCAGGCCGTCCACTTTTTCAGCGATATTGACCAATCCCAGTTGGACTCCTTGAACCTGTTTCGCCAAATTCATGCCCACAGTGAGTTGTGCCCCTGAAACATCTTCCGCCCTGTTCCATAGCCCGGAAATCTGAGCACCGGAAACATTCATACCCGTGTAGTTGAAGACGCAGCTCACCTGCGCACCATTCAGTTTTCCCAGAGTGTAATTAAAGATCCCCGAACCCTGAAAGTATGACGCATTGGCGTAGGCAATGTTGAAAATACAACTTAATGAGGCACCCTCGCTATTTCCCCATACGATATTATAAAGCCCCGAACCCTGGAATCCGTGCATATCGTAGAGTACCGTACTTCCGAACAGGCTTAATACGCAGCCGTTTATTATATCGTTCACACTTATCGTCAGGTTCAACGAAACCGCTGTCTGCATAATTGTATTTTCTTTACTTTTTGAGGGGAATCCCGGTATCAGCGAAAAGGAGAAAGGGCTGGAATCGTAGATATAATCTCCTTCAAGGCCGACTTCCCCGTCTCCGCCGCCCCGCGCAAACGCCGATTCAGGCCGCAGCGTTTTAAGATCGCCGAACGCCAGGTTTGTGCTTCGGCCTTTTTTTAAACTCACTTTGGCCTGGTACAAGGCCGACCGGTCATTTATGGTAACGGTATAGGCGCCGGGAGAAAGACCGATCTCCATTGCGCTTTGCGTAGTTTTATGCAGCTCAACAACCAGGTCTCCCCTTGTATTCCTGATATAGATTCGCCCCAGGATGTTTTTTTCTATTATAAGACTCGCATTAACTTCGCGTAGGTCGGTGAGTACCAGGTCTCCCGTACCCGTAAGCTGGATATCATATGAGGGGTGCTGCGGGCCGTGCCGGGTTTTTTCCGTCCGGGCCAGTGTTTCTGCAAATGAATAATGATACGCCTCGTTCAGGGTAACCACCTTATCCTGGGAGACATCAGCCGCCCCGCGCAGTCCGGCAATCAGGTAATGGGTAAAAAAGGAACCCTTGATCTTATCGGATTCCTGCGCCGCCTCGGTTTCGGAGCTGGAGGTTAAAAAGGCATATCCCTTCATTTCGGTTGAGCTGTCCACAATAAAGGGGGCCCTCTTTACCCCTCCCTTTGTCCTGATAAATATGCCGGACGCGCACGAATCGATGATGGCGATGCGGACGTCGCCCGGCATCAAGGAGATGAGAGAACGCAGGCTTTTGTAGGTCAGTTTTTCTCCGTTTAAAAGCAGCCCCTCCTCATCTGAGTGCCCGGAATAATAAAACACAAACTCCTGGCGTACCCCGCTTTTATTCTGATGTACAATAAGCCTTTTTATGGCGGTAAAGGCGTGCTCAATCCGCGTGATATTGGGATCAAGCAAAATTATGCTGTTACCCGGTAAAAGTCCCCCCATCTCCTGCATAACACGGGCAAACGACTCCGCGTCTTTTGCGGCGTACTGTAACCGTTCCCTGTTCTTACCGCCGTTATTGGCACCGATGATCAGGCCGTAGCGGATAAGATTTATGGAATTGCTGCTTGCCCGGGCGGAAAAACCGATGAGTACCAGTAATAATACACAGATACTGAATTTATGGCGTGACAGCATACCGTTAGTCTCCTTTAAGCAATATCAGTGTAGTTTGCCGATATTCACGGGGAAGTTCAAGTAGTCCGGTGCGGGCAGAGTCCGTATTTTTTGCCAGTGCGGCGGCCTTTGTCAATACAGTGTGGATATCCAGGGGTGAGCGCGCCGTAATAAAAAAGAACCGCTCAAAACCCGGCGCATCGTCTAATTCAAAGGATGTGTTCAAAAAAACCCTTTTCCCCTGGATAAGCGCGTCACTTGCGTCATGTCTGTTCGGAAAATGCAGAGTGACATTGCCGCGGCCGTCAATCGAAAAGATTATTCCATATGTATATTTCGCCGCAAAGTACTGTATCTGGATTATATCATGGGCAGTGACGGTTGTGCCGGTTTTCAGTATTTGTGCCCGATCACCGTTTTTTTTGAAAATGGTGAGAGACGGTTGATCGGAATGAACATCACTTCCCTTGATTCGTGTGTGTTCTTGTTCTGTTTCTGTGGTAACCGGTTGTGACGGTAAAAAAAGCGGCACTACAAAAACAGCGGCGAGCAGAACCGTACATACCGCGGCAAATCCGCCGATGGTCAGTGGGCGAAACAGGAAACCGGTGGTTTCTTGTTTTTCGGTGATTTGCCCGTGTTGCTGCCTCTGCCGGGCCCTGATGAGAGAAGCCATGCGTTCGGGCGGATACTCGTTTAATATCTTCCGGTTTGAGGAAATAATCTCCTTTATCCGCTGTTCTATTCGGGCGTTATTTCCGGCCAGGGTACTGATACGGTTCATTTCCCCGGCATTCAACTCTCCCAGCACATAACGTTCCAGCACTATATCGGGAATGAATTCGGGTTTACTCATAAAAACACCTCCCGTTTGTCTTGTAATCTTGTTTTCAACTGACGCAGGCGTTTACGCACTCCGGAAACAGAGAGCCTGACCTCTTTACTGACCTGTTCCAGGGTCAGTCCGTCGACATAATGTAATACCGCAATCTCCCTGGTGGACGGTTTTTCCCTGCGAAAAATAGAGTTGAGAATGTCCCGGTAGAGAATTTGCTCTGCGGGTTCATCCGCACAGGCAATCTCCTGTAGAATATCTTGATCAAGGGCAAAGGGACGCCTTTTTTCCGAACGTAATATATTAAGACAGACATTTGTCGCGATGCGGTAAAGCAGGCTGGAAAGCGCGGCGGTATGCAGTCTTTTTCTGTGACGCAATACGTTCACAAACGTATCCTGCATGGCATCAAGGGCCTTTTGTTCGTTTTTAAGCAGGTACCTGCAGCGGCGTAATACCATCGGTCCGTACTTCCGATAGATCTCCTCAACATCAATGTCCAATACATAATCCTTTCTTTCTTATGAGTATAACACCAATTTAGACGAAATGTGTTACCCGGATGTGAAATAAAATATATTGACTTTGCAACTGTTTTGTATTACAATAGTTGTAAAATGCAACAATTAAATCAAGGAAAACATATGACCGTAGGAGTTGAGGAAATCAAGACTTTCAGATGTAAGATGAGGGTGCTGGAAAGGGAAATTTCCAAGGCCCTGGCCGAGACCACCGCCTGCTGCGGGGTTACCCTGTCGCAATGCCATACCCTGTTGGAACTGGAACAACAGGGAAGCGTATCCATGAAAACTCTGACCAAAGACCTGGACATTGACAAGAGTACGTTAAGCAGGATTATTGACGGCCTGGTAAACCTGGGGTTTTTAAACCGGGAAACCGATCCCGGTGATAGAAGACGTATGAATGTTTGCCTTACCCAAAACGGCCACCAGGTGGCACGGCGGCTGAATACTACCAGCGATGAATATTATACCGAGCTTTTTAAACATATTCCCTCCGGTAAACACGAACAGGTTGTGGAAAGCTTTGTGCTGCTGACCGAGGCCATGTGGGCGATCAGAAAGGGGATGAAAGATGAACAGAAAACATAATCCCGGCCCGGCCGGCGCAGGCACAGACGTACACCGGGACTGCCGCTGGATTTCCGGATATAGAGAGACCGCGGTCGGACCGGTTCCCGTGGTAAAGACGGTTCTTACGGTTTCCGACCGGTGGGGAGCGTTTCTGGTCAGGCTGGGGATCAACAGGAACGGGTACCGGGTAAAACCCGGGCTGTACGCGGTGGGGACACCGGGAGAGGACGCGGATGTTTTTGTCTCGGCCAATTACAAGCTTTCGTTTGATAAGCTGCGGGACGGGCTTGCGGGGCATGACGCCTGGATCCTGGTACTGGATACCAAAGGGATAAACGTCTGGTGCGCCGCGGGCAAAGGCACCTTCGGCACACAGGAGCTGGCGCAGCGGATAGAAGCTGTCCGGTTAAGTCAGGCGGTACG
>Ga0315542_1002566_pt1 | contig 11007 bp, 7 predicted proteins | sample SalMarSW160120MG_FD_202541 | JGI IMG/M metagenome (GOLD analysis project Ga0315542, IMG submission 202541) | Salt marsh sediment microbial communities from the Plum Island Ecosystem LTER, Massachusetts, United States - Salt Marsh Sediment SW1601-20 ... | reverse complement strand
AGGGGATCGTTGATATAAGCCTGCACCACTGCCGGATCCCGACTCACACCCTCTGCATCCAAGGCAATCAATCCGAGTTTGGGCATCAAAGTAGAAAATAGCTTCCCCGCTAAAATGGTGGCCGATGAGATGTTGTCCGGCACCTTGACACTTGGCCCGGAGAGAACCGCGCCTGACAGTTTATCCTGATGATCGAGGAGATAAATTGAACTGATCAGACCACCCATGCTGTGCCCGATTAGAAAAATTGGCTTTTCGGGTTGCCAATCGCGAATCATGTCGGAGAAGGTCTTGAGTGTATCTGTAAAATCCTCAAATCGCCGCACGTACACCCTTGGGCCATCCGATTTGCCATGTCCTACATGGTCGATACCATATACAGCATAGCCCAAGGGGACAAAGTGATTGACAACGTTCATATACCTCCCACTATGCTCTGCCAGACCATGCACGATCAATAGCACAGCCTTTGGTTCCATTTCCGGCAACCAGCACTGATAATAAATCCTCAGGTCCCTACTCCCTTTGAAGTGCCCCTCTTGATGTTTCATTATTTGTTCTCCTTTACTACTGTTTCAGTTTCTACAAGCCATGTTTACGCTGCCCAGGCAGAGGTAACGCCAAGTCCAACCAGTGCCGTGACTTCAATTTGGGTCAGCCTACCATAGCTCGTAATTTTCTTATTATGTAATGTTAACTCATAATTCTGTTGAAGTAAAGATGCCCTGGCTTTTCCCGGTACCACAAAAACGCCTTAACCGTCCAAATACATACCAATCCCCCACTTGATCCCTGTCATGAGGCCAGTGGCACCCACTTTCCAGGATGTGCCCCCATCATTGCCACCCCGAAGCCTGCTCACATTCGCACTCGCGACCCTGATGTGTCTGAATCGCAGTTTTTGTTAACACAGGGTTGATTTCATGGCTTGTCTTGCATATGATATCTTCAGGTAAGATAACAATCATGGATAACCCTATTACATTTTTTGCTGTTGCGCCAAAGGGTGTTGAAACCCTTCTCGTTAATGAACTGAAAAGCCTCGGCGCCCGAGAGGTAAAACAGTCAAGGTCAGGCGCCTTTTTCCGGGGAGACCTGGAAATGGGCTATCGGGCCTGTCTGTGGCTGCGGACCGCAAACAGGGTGCTTTTGCCGATTGCGAGTTTTCGGGCCGAAACACCGGAGGATCTGTACCAGGGGGTGCAAAATATCCGCTGGACCGAACATCTCGATCCGAACGGTTCCCTTGCCGTTGATTTTAACTCTTCCCGTTCCAAAATCTATCACACCCAATATGGAGCGTTGAAGGTAAAAGACGCCATCGTAGACCAGTTTCGCGATCAATTCGGAAAGAGACCTTCAGTGGATCGCTCGAGACCCGATATCAGGGTAAACGTCTATCTTCTTGGGGATGAAGCGAACATCAGCCTTGATCTTTCCGGGGAAAGCCTGCACAAACGAGGGTACAGAACAGAGCCGGGGGAGGCCCCCCTGAAAGAAAATCTGGCCGCCGCGATTTTGATGCGCGCTAACTGGCCGGAGATAGCAAGAAGGGGAGGGGGCCTGATTGATCCAATGACCGGCTCCGGAACCCTGCCGATTGAGGCTGCCTTAATGGCCGCCGATTTTGCTCCTTCTCTTTTGCGGGACTATTTCGGTTTTCTCAACTGGAAGGGTCATCGGCCGGAAATCTGGGAAAGACTCCTTGAAGAGGCCGACGAGAGAAAATCGGCGGGTCTGAAGAAACTTACACCTATTGTGGGTTATGACGCCGATTCAAAGGGAGTTAAGAACGCTGTTGCCAACCTGGAAAAAGTCGGATTGAGAGGCTTTATCCATTTTGAAAGGAGGGAATTTGCCGCCTGTGTTCCCCATCCTAAGATGAAGGATGTCCCTGGATTGGTGGTGTTGAATCCACCCTATGGAGAGCGATTAGGGGAAATCAAAGAGTTGAGGCCTCTCTACGCAAACATAGGCAGGCGCCTGAAGGAGCATTTTCGGGGGTGGAGAGCGAGCCTTTTTACCGGTAATGTCGATATGGGAAAAGGGATGGGTCTCAGGGCGGAAAAGAAATATTCTCTCTACAACGGGGCCCTTGAATGCAAGCTCTTGAACTTCAGAATCGAGCCGGAATGGTTTGTTGAGACGGAACATCGCATTTTCAGGCCTGAGTTGGCCGGGACCCTGATGAAGCCTGCCCCTGCGGCGGAGATGTTTGCCAATCGTCTGCGGAAAAACCTGAAAAGGCTTAAAAAAAGGTTTAAAAAGGAAAACATAACCTGCTTCAGAGTTTATGATCAGGATCTCCCTGAGTATGCAGTTGCCGTTGATATCTACGGAAAATGGGTCCATGTCCAGGAATATAAGGCCCCTGATACGGTTGATCCCGAAAAGGCGGAAGCCCGACTGAAGGATGTGCTCCGGGTCCTGCCTGATCTGCTTCACGTCCCTCGAGAAAATATTTTTCTCAAAGAGCGGAGACGCCAGAAAGGGAAGGCCCAGTACGGGAAACAAGGAGCGGGTGGGATTTTCCACCAGGTTGATGAAAAAGATTGTAGATTTTTAGTCAATTTTACCGATTACATAGACACCGGTCTTTTTCTTGACCAAAGGATAACTCGCTCTATGATTAAAGATTTGGCCGAGGGGAAAAGATTCCTGAATCTCTTTGCTTATACGGGAACTGCGACGGTTCATGCCGCCAAAGGGGGAGCTAAATCGACAACTTCTGTGGATGCGTCCAAGGTCTATTTAGGCTGGGCAAAGAGGAATCTGGCACTGAACGGTTTCGGCTACAACCGGCATATTTTTCACCATGCCGATTGTTTGAACTGGCTGAAGAGTACAAAGCAGAAGTACGATCTCATTTTCCTTGATCCTCCTACCTTCTCAAATTCAAAGAAGTTAAAGAGTGTCTTTGATGTCCAGAAGGATCATGTAAAATTGATCCGGCTTGTTGTAAGGCTGCTGGAAAAGGATGGAATAATTCTGTTTTCCAATAATTACCGCAAATTCAATATGGACCTTACCGGCCTAAACGAATTTCAGGTTGAAGACCTCTCAAGGACCACGCTGCCGCCCGATTTTGAAAGGAAGCCAAGAAGTCACAACTGCTGGAGGATTACAAATTAAGGGTTCATGCCACAATAACTTACATAAATATTTATATAAGTCCTTGACAAGATATGGGAATTGAAATATCGTCTGCGCTATTACTGGAAAGGTATGCGCTCATTGCCAAAAGATTTTGCCCTTGGAAGGCCTCATCTAATTTCTACAGGGGTAAATAGTAGAGACGCGATCAATGATCCGGGTGGACTGATCCAACGGAGGCTCCCCTATAACATATTGAAGTTCTTTTGAAATTATGATAAGCAGCAGCAAGTGTTACATCACAACCGGGAAGGTTGTGATTTATTGAAAGTTGCTCAAATTAAGCGGTGGGATTAAGAGTGAGGTCGGTGTTTTCATTTCAACATTTCAAAAGAAGGAGGGCGTAACATGAACAAAGGGGATTTAGTAAGTGAGGTGGCCAAGGTTGTCAGTACCAAGAAAGAAGCTCAGGCAGCAGTAGATTGTGTTTTTTCGAGCATCACCAAGGCCCTGAAAAAAAAGCAGAAGGTCACATTGATCGGTTTCGGGACATTCAAGGTAGACAAGAGGAAGGCAAGGAAAGGGGTAAATCCGCAAACCGGTGAAAAGATCAAGATCAAGGCAAAAAGGGTGCCCAAATTTGTGCCTGGTAAGGCCTTAAAGGATGCTGTTTAGCGAGAAGCATTGAGATCGGATTGCATAAAAGCCCTCATTGGGAATAGGTCTTTCCGATGGGGGTATTTTTTTGTGGAGGAGACGATTTATGAAGATTGCCGTGAGTGGCAAAGGGGGCGTGGGCAAGACTACCTTCGCCTCTTTCTTGATCAGAGCCCTGGCAGACGAGGGAAAAAAGGTCCTGGCTATCGACGCAGACCCTGATGCAAATCTGGCCCAGGCCCTCGGTGTCAAGAACAGCGATGAAATCGTGCCGATTTCACAGATGAAGGAGCTGATTGAAGAGAGGACCGAGGCCAAGGTAGGGACTATGGGATCATTTTTTAAACTGAATCCCAAGGTAAATGACCTCCCTGATAGGCTGTCCGTTGAGGTTGATGGGGTAAAAGTAATGGTCATGGGTGGCGTAAAAACAGGGGGGGCAGGGTGTATATGCCCTGAAAGCATCCTTCTCAAGAGGCTCGTGGGTCATATTGTATTGGCCAGGGACGAGGCGGTGGTCTTAGATATGGAGGCGGGTTTGGAGCACTTGGGGAGAGGAACGGCTATGAACGTGGATAGACTGGTGGTCGTTGTGGAGCCTGGCAGGCGTAGTATTGAGACCGCCCATCAAGTGCGCAGATTAGCCGGGGATATCGGCATCAAGAAATTGAGTTTTGTGGGGAATAAGATACGATCAGAAAAGGACAGGGACTTTCTTTTAAAGGAGATGCCCGATTTTGAATTCTTAGGCTTTATGCCCTATCGGAGCGAGATCATTGAGGCGGACCTTGATGGCCGTCCCCCTTATGAAAAAGACAGAGAGGGTCTCGGTTTAGTGAAAGCGATGATCGAGAAATTGCGTGACTAAAGGAGAAACAAATATGGGAAAAAGAATTTTTAATTTTAATGCCGGTCCCGCTGCATTGCCTTTGTCTGTGTTAGAGGAAATCCAGGCAGAGCTTATTGATTTCAAGGGTTCCGGGATGTCTATCTTAGAGGTGAGCCATCGTTCAAAGTGGTTTGACGATGTTATCAATGAGGCTGTTAAAAGAACGGAAAGGCTTCTTGCTCTTGGCGATGATTTTCATGTCCTGTTTATCCAGGGGGGCGCCAGTCTGCAGTTCTGCATGATACCTATGAATTTAGGATTAGAGGGGAGGCCTGTAGATTATATAAACACGGGCACCTGGTCAACCAAGGCAATTAAGGAGGCTGAAATCCAGGGAAAGGATGTCCGTGTAATCGCATCTTCTGAAGATAAGGGTTTTTCATATGTCCCAAAGGAGTTCACCATTGACAGGGACGCTTCATATCTCCACTTTACTTCAAATAATACCATCAAAGGTACCCAGTGGGCTAAATTCCCTGATGTCGCTGATATACCCCTTGTCTGTGACATGTCTTCCGATATTATGAGCAGGCCCTTTGATGTCTCTCCTTTTGGACTTATTTATGCAGGGGCCCAGAAGAACATCGGTCCTTCGGGCTCGGCTATGGTCATTATTCGAAAGGACATGTTGGAAAGAACGCCGGACAACATTCCCAGCATGATGAAGTACACCACCTTTGCCGGGAAGAACTCCATGTTCAATACACCCGCCTGTGTGGTTATTTATACGATCAACCTGGTCCTCAAATGGCTTGAGGAGACTGTAGGGGGTCTGGATAAGATGGAACAGATCAATCAGGAGAAAGGGTCGATTCTCTATGATTTCATTGATCAGTCCGGGTTTTACCAGGGTACTGCGGCCAGGGATAACCGCTCTCTGATGAACGTGACCTTCAGACTTCCGAATGAGGATCTGGAAAAGAAGTTTGTGGCAGAGGCACTTGAAGAGGGCTTGGGAGGGCTCAAAGGGCACCGCTCGGTGGGCGGTTGCCGGGCATCCATATATAATGCCACAGGGATTGATGCGGTAAAGGCGTTGGTGGGATTTATGTCTGAGTTTGAAAGGAAAGAGGGATGATCGATTGCGGATTGCGGATTGCGGTCCCGCAGGGCGGGATTGAATTGGTGAATGCGAGGTGACAGGTTTTGAGACGGACGAGGATTGCTGAGATCATAGCGGCTGAAAATATAGGCGCCCGGCCCACTGTTATGGGCTGGGTGAGGACGCGCAGAGATTCCAAGGGTGGATTTTCTTTTATCGAAATCAACGATGGATCATCTTTAGCCGGTCTGCAGATAATAGCGGATCAGGAATTGGCAAATTATAAGAGTGAGATCCTCAAATTGCAGACCGGATGTTCGATAAGGGCCACTGGTGCCTTGGCTGCGTCTCCGGGTAAAGGACAGAAGGTGGAATTGAAGGCCGAGGAGATCGAGGTCTTAGGATGGGCCGATCCGGACATTTATCCCCTTCAAAAGAAACGGCACTCCTTTGAATTCCTCCGGTCAATTGCCCATCTGAGACCGAGAACCAACACCTTCGGGGCCGTGGCCAGGGTGAGAAACGCCATGTCCCATGCCATCCACACTTTCTTTCAGGAGAGGGGTTTCATCTACCTCCACTCCCCTATTATTACGGGGAGCGACTGCGAGGGCGCAGGCGAAATGTTCAAGGTAACCACCTTTGATCTGAATCGTGCGCCCGAGAAAGAGGGAGATATCGATTTTACAAAAGACTTCTTTGGCGGCCCGGCAAATCTGACGGTAAGCGGGCAGCTTGAGGCGGAAATCTATGCCCTTGCAATGGGCGATGTATACACCTTCGGGCCGACGTTCAGGGCCGAGAACTCAAACACGTCGCGTCACTTAGCTGAGTTCTGGATGGTTGAGCCGGAGATGGCCTTCTGCGATCTTGAAGGAAACGCGACACTTGCCATTGAATTTCTGAAACAGATATTTATCTCGGTTCTGGATAACTGTAAGGAGGACATGGAATTTTTTAACCGTTTCATTGATTCCACAACGATCGAGACCCTTGAGGCCTTGATCTTTCACGATTTTGAGATCCTCACCTATACCGAAGGGATCGAGATTCTTAGGAAGGCGAAACAAAAATTTGAGTTTCCCGTGGAATGGGGCTGCGATCTCCAGTCAGAACATGAGCGGTACCTCTGTGAAAAGGTATTCAAAGGCCCTGTCGTACTGGTGGATTATCCAAAAGAGATCAAGGCCTTTTATATGAAGATGAGCCCGGACAAAAAGACGGTGAAGGCAATGGATGTCCTGGTGCCCAAGATCGGCGAGATCATAGGGGGGAGCCAGCGTGAAGATGACCATGACGCCCTTTACGAGAGGATCAAGGAGGCTGGCCTTAATACGGATGATTACTGGTGGTATCTGGAGCTGAGGAAATTCGGCTCGGTTCCCCACTCCGGTTTCGGTCTGGGATTTGAGCGCCTGATCCAGTTTGTAACCGGTCTATCCAACATCAGGGACGTAATCCCCTTTCCGAGAACCCCGGGGAATCTGAGTTTTTGAGCAATTCACATTGTTCGTGGGTTAAACAGTAATATTTCGAGGATTTCGGGGTCTCGAAAGCTTGTTTGCCTGAGAGTGAAGCCCGGAGTAAGATAGGAGTGATACAGTGAAATTTAATGAAATCAGAAAAATGGCCAAGGGGATGCAGATAAACACCTACAGGATGAAGAAGACGAATATTATCAGAGCTATTCAGAGAGCAGAAAACAACATTGAATGCTATGGCACAGAGCGAATAAAGGACTGTAACGAGGATAGATGCCTGTGGAGAGATGATTGTCTTTTTTTGAACGAGACTGAAAAGCCCCCTACGTAATGACTCGATCCCACCTCAGGCGGGACTCAATTGCTTAACTCAACTCTCCCCTAAGTCTCTGCTTCAAGAATGTGTATCGCTTCCGGGTTTTGTCGTTTTTCACCCCGATTGCCAATGCCTTCCTGGTTCCAATTAATATCACAAGCCTTTTTCCTCTGGTAACCGCGGTATAGATCAGGTTGCGTTGCAGGAGCATATAGTGCTGGGTGAGGAGGGGGAGAATGATTGCCGGGTATTCAGAGCCCTGGGATTTGTGAACTGACACCGCATATGCCAGGACGATTTCGTCTAAGTCAGTGAAATCGTAAGGAACGTTTCGGCCGTCAAAGGATATGTCTACCTGGCGCGATTCCGGGTCGACACGGGCGATCCTCCCAATATCCCCGTTAAATACTTCTTTGTCATAATTGTTTTTGATCTGCATGACCTTGTCTCCCGTACGAAAGGCCATGTTGCCTCGGGTCACGCCATCTTTACGGAGATTCAGCCATCTTTGAAGCTCTATATTGAGGTTCCCGGTCCCCACTGTACCCTTATGCATTGGACTAAGCACCTGGATGTCGTCGACCGGGTCAAATCCGAAGCGCCGGGGCACCCGGTCGCTAACAAGCTCCAATATGATTCGCAGTACGTTTTCAGGGTCTTCCTGTTCTATGAAATAGAAATCATCTCTTGGCCCGGAAGGGGTAAAGGACGGCACTATGCCGTTGTTGATTTTGTGGGCGTTTACGATAATTTGACTCTCTTTGGCCTGGCGAAAGATCTCGTTCAACCTGACAACCGGTATTACATCTGATGCAATAATATCCCTTAACACGTTCCCGGCCCCAACAGAGGGGAGCTGGTTTATATCACCCACAAGGATGAAAGTCGCTTTAAGGGGGATGGCCTTCAAGAGGTAATACATCAAGATCGTGTCGATCATGGAGGCCTCATCCACTATTATGAGGTCGCAGTCCAGGGGCTTTTCATCATCTTTCTGAAAGCCTCCCTTCTGAATGCTGTACTCTAAGAGCCTGTGAATTGTTTTGGCCTCATAACCGGTTGCCTCAGACATTCGTTTTGCAGCCCGGCCCGTGGGTGCTGCTAACATTATCCTGACCTTTAACCCTGAAAAGATTTTCAACAGGGCGTTGATAATCGTGGTTTTCCCGGTGCCGGGGCCTCCTGTGATTACCAGTACCTTATTTTCCTCAGCACTCCTTAGGGCCTGCACCTGGTTTTCAGCCAAGTCAATGGAGAGCCGCTCCTGTACCCACGAGGCCGCTTTACTCGAATCAAAGCTCCTTATTGATTTGGGGGCATCTATCAAGGCCTTTATCCTCTTAGCGATTCCAGTCTCGGTGACGTGGAATTTGGCGAGATATACCCCCCTGTTTTCTTTAAGTTCGCCGGTCACTTCTATTATATTCTCGATAACGATCTTTCTGTCGATCGCGATGGCGGCAATGGCCTTGACGATTATCCCCCCTTCTACCCCGAGGATTTCCTGGCATTTACTTAGGAGCGGTTCATAGGGATAGTAAACATTCCCCTCGTCAGCAAGCTGGTGGAGGACATAGAGTATTCCGGCCTCAGCCCTTAATTCGGAACTCTTGTCAAATCCAAGCCTTTCGGCAATATGGTCTGCAGTGACAAAACCGATACCAAAGATATCTGTTGCCAAGCGGTAGGGATTCCCTTTGACGACCTGAATGGACCGGTTGCCGTATTGTTTGAATATCTTGGTGGCATAGCCTGAGCTGACACCGTGGCCCTGCAGGAAAAGCATGACGTCACGGATCTCTTTCTGTTCATCCCATGCCTTCCTGATCATCTTAATTCGCTTTCTGCCAATACCTGCGACCTGCTCCAGTTTATCACTTTCATCTTCTATAATATCCAGGGTCTGCTCGCCGAATTTATTTACGATCCGTTTTGCCATAACAGGCCCGATTCTCTTGATAAGACCGGAACCTAAGTACTTTTGTATGCCATAGACCGAGGCAGGCAGCGTTGTCTTGTATTGTACGATCTTAAATTGTTCTCCATACTTGGGATGATTGGCCCATTCACCCTTCAATTTGAGGATTTCACCGGGAGTGGGGGCCATGAGGTTTCCCACTACGGTCACGAGATTGGGCCTGCCGTACACCTTCAACCTGGCGATGGTAAAGCCGTTGTCCTCATTGGTGTAGGTTATTCTTTCAATCTGGCCTTCCAGGTCCGCAAGCATGCCATGAAGATTCAGTTTTTTCATCGGTTGATCTCCTGCTGTTTTGCTCGGGGAGAATGGGTCAATCTTTGGCCACCAATAATACATTTGAAAGATCAAAAGTAAACAAGAAAATGAAATCAGGTGATATCTGATTCTCTTTGGTGAAGGATACAAAACAGGATCTGTATATATGTTTGAAATATCACCGCTTGCTGGGCTGTTTCCGGGCGCGATAAAGGGGATATTTCAACGCGTTTTTGTTCCGGCTTGACCTATTTCTGACGTTAAGGTAATATTTTAATATGTAATCCGTGAAGGATTGATTTAATCCCGGCAGGAGTGACTTGTTTACCAATTTAGGCCCGCGTCAAGCGGGACTCAACTGTTTGACGATCTATGAATAAAGGCCACTTATGTTTTTGAGTTATATCTTTGCGCTGCCGGCAAGCGGGAAAGGACTATTACCCAATGGGACATCCGGGATGCGGTTTCAAGGATGCCGCTTAACCCGTCGGTTCTTGTTTGGGTATTGCAGGCCTCTTTCAAACGACCACGGAAGGGCTGTTTACTGGTTGAATGCAGCGCTTGTTTTGGTAATTATTTGTTCCGTGTTGGCTGTCTTATACCTCACGATCGGAATAACAGATAGAGGGATCCAACCAATTATTTCCCTGGATCAAAAAGAAGTTAACAAACCGGCCCAACGGTACAAGATTCCGATGTCTGCGAGGGAGTCTGTTCAGCCTGCTCCCGGCTCCTCATCTGAAACTGTTGCCCGCCAAGCGCCGGCCGAAGCGTATTCCAAACTCCCGTCAGGGGCTATTGGCGGGCGAGCAACGACACCTTTGGAAAGAAGTGTAAAAAATGTGCGACTTGCCAGCCCGACTGGAGCTGTTGGCCAGCAGAATAAATCATCCTTCCCGGGAACCGAGAAGCGGCCCGTTGATGAAGTAGGAAAAGGAGGTCCGATTGCCACCGGGGAGGATGCAGATCTAAAACTGCCAGCAGACCAAAAGGCCGGGGTGCTGGAGATTGTGCCAGGTCCGGACGTAATGGCAAAAACCGAAAAGGGATCTTTCCAAAAGGTAGATGAGGCCCCTCTCCAGGCAGGCACAGAGACCGGCAAAAGGCTTTTTGTTAAGGTTCAGGTCGGCAATGTCAGGGAGGAACCTTCCACGACGTGCAGGGTAAAATTCCGTCTTGAGATGGGAGACCCTGTAACTGTGACCGGTAAGAGGGGAGGGTGGGTTGCAGTGAAGTTGGATGACGAGCGTTTTGGATGGGTCTACCACACGCTTCTTACCGACTCCATTGTCC